>Ga0247778_1000077_pt1 | contig 162560 bp, 153 predicted proteins | sample UWRJL049202B5_FD_179939 | JGI IMG/M metagenome (GOLD analysis project Ga0247778, IMG submission 179939) | Plant litter microbial communities from Arlington Agricultural Research Station in Wisconsin, United States - UWRJ-L049-202B-5 | ecosystem: Environmental > Terrestrial > Plant litter >... | reverse complement strand
ATTCCAAAGCTCCCCATAGAGCAATTCTTGCGCCCGATTAAAGAAGACCCCTGATAGATCTCGTAGAGTCGATTCTTCACTCGCGAGAGCTCCCAGCGCACAAATAGCATACATAAGTAGATCGGAATAGTATGGTCCAACACCTGAATCAAAATCCCTCAAAAACCATTCGCGATAGAGACACGGGAAATATTGATATTGATGCTGAAAGAACTTGGCCATGAGTTGACGGCATATATCACTCTGGGGTGAGAATGCGGAGTGTGAATCTCCGTTTGCGGCGAAGTCGTCGAGAACAACTGGGTCAAGTATTGCTTGGCCGGCAGCAATAGAAGATCCTTCATTGCGATTATCCTCAACAATTGTGGAGGCTGGATCTTGGTCTTGAGATGGGCTGATTTGGAAAAAACTCGTAGCACCATAAAACTCGGCCGCTTTGCCGTCCTTCAATTTTCTGAGATGGCCAGTGCGAGACCGGATGGGAATTTCAGATGTGCTGGCTTCAGCAGCTTCAACTGTCGAATCCACAGAATTTACACGGAGGTGGTTGCTATTCGAGGAGAAGTTCTTGAGCAATTCATCGCGTTGACTTGAATCGACCGTGATTAGTTTAGTGATGAATTTTTCCAATGAAGCAATCTGCCCTTCAAGAGCTTGTACGTATCCCCTGGACACCGGCCTAATCCAAATGAGCAAGTGAGCCAAGAGGGAGATGTAGGATTAGACACACCTCTGCTTCTCGCCAGAGCCAATGAAAGAACATTCAACTTTTGCTGTCTTACATCTCCAGCAAGGCTGAACACGATCACATCTAATCTAAGCAGTCATATCAGTACTATGAATATTGTGGGAACAGTGAGAGCAACCTTTCGTTTTCGGCATCTCTCACAGCTAATTTATTTTCGTCAGCTTGGATCTTCTGACATTATATCTGCTGTTTAACTCACGCAGTCTGGAAGACACGCTGCTCCATAGCTTCGTCGGGTCGAGCGCTCATGGTGTCGGTAGCCTTGCCCGATCCGTGGTTCAAGGTCGGGATGGCTCGGATGCGTACCGGGGACTAAGCCGGCCTGTAAGATGCAATTGACAAGCACGAAATATGTTTTTTGAGAGGAGGAATACTGATTTTGGCGCAAGCGTATACGTTGGTCATTCTATGGAGCCTAGATATGTCAGACTGACTGAGGAGGTGCGGCTGGAACTCAAGGTTGCGTTGCCCCACGGTTTTTGTGGAACCCGTCACATGACTCTCCCCAGCACTTATTTGCCCGTCTATGCTGTTTTCCAGGCACGTTGTTTGATTTTTTTTTTGGCAATAGCCGTTACGTATGATTAGGTAGGAATTCTGTGTGTTTCTGCACAATAATTCGGATCTTCTGTGTCGTTGAGTGTTATGACACACTAGACCATATCATCACCAGCACCATTGTGCCGTCGCCAACTTTCAAGATTCGTTATGTGTCTTATTGATATGTTTTAGACTCAGCGCTTCAATGTTTACAAATAACTACATAATGATGGGGTATATGCTCATGCCTTCGATACGATGTCCCAGTCATGACAATCCAAGACCAGCATATAGCCCGGTGCATGAGCCATTATGGTCCCTTCTAATCCTGCTTTCATAACAGCCTCTTGCGGAGTAACGCCACATCCCCAGAACACCGGAATGTTGTCTTCATCACCTTTAAGACCCCCAAATTTGCCTCCATTCGGAGCTGATGCGGCTGTCCCCCAATCTGGACTGTCGATGTCCTTGATTCCCAGCCTCTCTACCGCATCCCAACCCCAAGCAACTGGCTCCCCGTGCGTCACTGAATATGCTCTTGTAATGTCTCTCACAGTCTCGATCTCACTCTTCTTGTATGGCCTCATCGACACAACATATGTACCGCCATTGAACACGCCAGCTGGGCACAGCGGTATGTTTGTCCGATAGATTGGCACGACCTGGCCTGTCGTCGTATGCCGAGGAGGTAGACCCGCGTCAGTAAGTGCAGACTCAAAGCTGTATGAGCAGCCGATCAAGAATGCAACGTGGTCTTCAGTCCATTCTTCAACCACGTCTTCGCAGTGAGATTTGACGAGTTTGCTGTCTTTGTAGACCATGTATTTGGGGATATCTCGACGGATATCGACTTGAGACAACACGCCATTACCTTGAAGGCCAGTGATCCACGACTTGACTTCGTCGAACTTTCCCACTGAAGAGGATTCGGCGATAAGTGGGCAGGGAACTGGATTGCGCGCGCAAAGAAGCCGGAAATCTGAGGCGTAACGAGATGGCAGAATTATCAAATTTGCCTGGATATAGGTTTTGGCAAGGCCAGAAGTTGAGGCAGCGTGAGTTCCATTTCGAGAGGCTTCTCGAACATCGACTCCTGTCGAGAGCATATTAACTGAGGCTTTAGCTTCGGGCGTTGGAGATAAGTCTGAAGCCAAAAGTGGGCTTTGGACGGCCGCTGTCGCCATGTTGTTTCTGTCTATTTCGAGGACTGAATAGAGATGTCGCAGGACTTTGGAATCAAGAAAGTTTAGAAGGAGACAACAGTGATGTTATTGTGGTAGAGAGTTTGGGCTGACGTAGCCTTGTACCACTGATCTATTATACCGCAAACTCCCACCCCTCAGCCTCACCAAGGAAGGCCCCGTGGACAATAGTACGCTATCGGACTTCCGTCCCCGCAACCTCGAAGTTGCTTCTGTAGATATTCCATGAGATGGAGGGATAAACATAATATTCCCCAATAGGTTGAACATTCAAGAGCATCCGGCGGCTTGCCCGTCTCCCGTGGCCGACGTTGAACGCGTGAGGGGTACGGTAAGTGAAAATGAGGAAATCGCGCGGCCTAGAGACTTCTTTGGCAATATATAACAACAACTATCTCTTTCCAATATTCTAGGAGATGCTTCACAAGAGAAGTGAAGTTCCGAATTCATGACTGGCTATAGGTCCAATGATGGACAAGATACGTGTCGATTTGGCAGGGTACTGGTGGTATGGCAGCTGCGTTGCACTGGAACGCTCTTGCATGGACTCGAGAGTGCAGAAAGGATAGACCATTTTGAGACGAAATGAACCTTTGCCTTCTGCAGCATCGATGATTACGCGTCAATTACCAGTATTGAGGGAGATGTGGTGCACAGAATGTTCTGATAATTTGGAGCTTCGAATTTACTTCAAACGGCCGTGCACCCCCCAATTTCATTTGAGGCAACTCAGGCAGGCCTTCAACAGGCTAGCGCAGCCCAATCGAGAAATCCAACACCAGCGAATCGAACTAGAGAAATACAGTACAGTGTAGCAGCGGGTGACGGTGACCAGATTCCCAGAAGTCCCCATCACGTCTTCCCTCAACGACAATTGAGCTCGTGGCATCGCGACCACCAGGGAACCTATGCCATCTGCTTTCCATACCTTCAAGCTCGTCCCCCAAATGGCGCCTTCGAATTCTCGTCAGCCAGCACCTATCCTTCCGCCCTCAACGCCTTCGAACTCCACTGCGCGTCCCTCACCCCAGCTGCAGACCGTGAATACTGCCCAGAACAACCAAAACCACGACAACGCGAGCCTGACGCCTACTTCAGAATCGCGCATGAACCCGCCTCCCGTTCCTAGATCATCCATGATGACTCCAGCTCGAGAAATGCGGGAAAGTTCCGTGATGTCCTCCGGGGGCAGCGCGCGCAAACCACGCCAGAACCTCGACGAGCGCGATCACATCCTCATGGTCAAGCATTGCATTGAGCAACGCCACAACTTTAAGGAGGGCACGAAGGCTCAATTCTGGACTGGCGTGAATGCCGCTTTTCAAGCAGACACCGGAAAGGTTCTGGCACAGATGAGCGCGACTGTTGGACGACTGGTCGAAGCCCGCAGAAGGCAGATATCGGATTGGGAAAATGGAGTGATACCCCAAAAGCCCGCTGGAGAGCTTAACGATAAACTAGACGAATGGATGGAGTTTCTCAAAGTCGAAGACGCGGATGCCGAGGCAGAACGTATGAGACAGGTTGAATCCAGGAGAAAGATTGAAGAGCAGAGAAAGGAGGCCAGAAGACAAGCAATTGCCGCAGAATCTTTGGCAAATGCTCAGAATCCCCAAGCAAGAATGATCACCGGTCCACCGCCTCCCCCAGAAATGCAACAACAGCAACAGCAGCAACAACCTCCACCCCCGCAAACGCAACCACAGCACCAACCACTTCAACCTCATCCGCCTCCACAACACCATCAACAACCCCCACCGCCGCCACCCCCACCACATGGTGGAGAATTAATACACCCTCAGACCAATGGCGAAAGCGACATCAATGGGTACAGACCGCATAAGAGAAGACGAATGAACGAGCGCCAACTTACCCAAGAACTACAAGCCCAACTCCAACACGAACAATGGCAAGCCCAGGAAGCGCAACGATACGCCATAGCCAACCCACCAGAACCGCCGCGGAGAGTCGTAGTCGAAGGCGCATTAACCAAAGACGACTGGCGCGACATTATGGGCAACGACGCACGACTACGAACCCTCGAATCCAAAGTCGACAAGATCGAATTACTCGTAGCCCAGAACAACAAGCTACTCTTACAGCTAGTGCAGAGCCAACAGAGCAGCAAAGATCGGGAGCGAGAGCGGGATCGCAATGTGGAGGAGGAGAGAGTGCCGGTTCATCTAGATGCCGAGTTTGAGCGGGATTACTTGTGAGCCAACAGACCCGTCGCAGAGACACAAAAGAAACGACAGACATGCTGAGAATTTTTGAAGATCCGGACCTTATGCCAAAACACCACGCCCTGTACCTTGAAGCAAAATGATACGACTCACGGATCACAGTTCCGCCTACATAGCATTCACCTCTACGGGTTTGCCCTTGTATTTCTTGCACAGTAAGTCCAGAACCCCCTGTTGTATACACACCCATTTTCAAATTCTTACACTCTTCTTCCACAATTATAGTTGCATTTCGGATTCTCATACATGCGGGTTCATATCTTGTTACAGTATATTATTTATTATATTATATCATAGGGTGGCTGGGGGGCATGCGAAAAATATCAAGAGGGTAATGGGCTGGCGTTCATATTTTTGCAACTTGTACGATTACACAGGGTCTCACATACTGAGCCATAATAATACTGGTGGGTTATTGACGAAATAGGATACGAATATACCAAGCTTTTCGATTGTTTACTGTGTGGGGTTTGTGGATTTCCCCCCCCCTTTTGAAGACCCCTATTTTAGGCGAACGGCACAGTTTTGAACCCTTACTCTTATATAGGACTAGTGCCTAATCCTGGATCCATCCAGGTAGTCACTTTATATGCCTTTACATCTCAAGTTCAACAGCAGAGCTCAAATTCCAGGCGGCAGTGTCGTTGTACAGAATTGTGAACGAGAATTCTCAACATGCAGCAGAATCAACAACGTCACGTCACCTCCAACCAGAGACTTTGGTCGTGGATCTTTCGAGTCTTCATTTCTTCTCATTCGCTATAGCAGCCTCTCTGCTAAGAGGTCATCTTACCCCCTCTCTTCGCACCCGTTTCTAACCGCTCTGCCTTTTCAAACAGCCTTTCTTTGTCACACCACGCCTCATCTCTGACTCCACAAAAGGAAACAATTACACAAGGTAGGCAGCTAAAGCCAGTATTCTATCTATCTATTTTGCCCAAAGCCATGCATATGCTTTCCCTTTTCCCAATTTTTTGCATTTTTCGCCTGCCTGTCTGTTCCAAGCGTATGCGTATGTGAAATGCCATATGTACTTTTTTGCTTTTCCCATCAGTCACATATACAATCCCAACCCACCACAAACCTCAAAAGGCCGAAACAAAAGGAAAATGAAAACGCAACATAATATGAACGAGCGGCGTGGGTATCTCCCCAATCCTTCCATCTTCAAACTCCCAGTCCCAAGGTATCATTCGCTCCCCTGAAGCGCCCATTTCTATACCAAATCAAATCAAGAAAAAAGGGAAAACACATCACATGCTCCCCAACGGCCGACCGAAATTAAAACTAGGTTTCAGGCGTAATGGTGGCCCGTCGTCTTTCTCCCCCTCTTCTTTCACTTCGTCCGATTTCAAACTGATTTCTGACTCGGAGCTTGGACTCGTACCCTCGCTCTTCTTGGCTTCTTTAAGCTTCTCTACTAACTCTGCGAGAAATGGATCATCGACTGCTTTGTCGTTCGTTAATCCCAGTGGGCCGGAGAGCTCGGGATCTGGGTCCGATGGCCCGTCAAAAGCGGACGCCATGGAAGGGCGGTGGACGTGTTCTGGCCGGTGTGTGGTCTCTTCATGATGCTCCTGGGTAGGCGTCTCATCGCCGCCGGAGCCGCCTAGGAATTCGAATTTCGAGATTGAGTGGTTCGGGGTGTGACCCGCATGCATTGTGAGGCGGCGGTTTTCTGGCTCGTTGGCGATTTCGAGGGTTTGGCGGGGAGCAAGGTTGTTCGTTGTGTTCAAAGGACTCAGAGAAGTGGCATCTCGGGGTGGTGGTTTGGTATTGGGTGAGAGCTTTGGAGGGGAGTAGGCTGGGGACAGGACTTTGGCGGCGAAGGTTGGGGAGACGGCTGAGGCTTTTATGGCTACGCCTTCGAGCTCGGGTTGGATGTGGGAGATGTCTATGGTTTCTGTTGGGGTTTCTGGGATGGTTTCGAGATCGTGAGTTGAGCCACCATTTGGAGGTGATTGGACGCCAAAGTCTGAGGATGTGAGTTCTTTGCTGGTGACTCGGATAGCGCTCTCCCTAGGAGCGGTAATGGAGTCAACTCGCAAGTCGGACGTCTCTGACGCTTCAAAAGTCCGAGTGGGGTTCCGTGGTGCTGGTGCGTAGAATGGCGTCCCGTCTGCATTCCTTCCCGATTCCTGCGGGACTGTTCGATCTATACTTCCGGCCACAGACCCAGCATTCGACGGGGGACTCGTAAAGCCCATTGCCTGCTGGCCTCGCATATTTGTAGTGGAGTGCTTGTGGTGTAGAACGGGAGCAAACGTCCCACTTCCGCCTCTTTGCTCTAATTGCCCTTCTAATTCAGCGATTCGAGCCTTAAGAATGTCCCGTTCCCTATCCCAAAGAGCCCGCTCTTCAGCCATCACCTCTTCCACTCGCGCTCTATCCGCCATCATGTGTGCTCGTTCGCCTTCACTCTGACTCCTTAGCTTCTGTGTATACTGTCTCCAGTCTTCTACCAATGCCGCACTATTGTCATCTGCGCTTGCGCTTCTTGTCTTGGGAGGTGAAATCGGAGGTCCATTCGGATGCTGCGATGGTGATCGATTATACGGTGAAGTATGACTGCTGGCATACGGCGAGAAGGAGGCTTCCGGAATGGTGCGTGGGACGCTGAGAGGGGAAGTCATTGAGTCTCTGGGCCCGAATTGGCGTCGTGGAGAGTCAATTGCGCCGGAGGGAAGGAAGGAGTCGTTTGGCTGTTTGGACATGGCGGGTTTGAGTAGGATGTGATCATTCAAGCATGAACTACGTTTGCTGATGGTAGCGATGGCGATTTGGGGTCTCGAGACGTCGTTACTGATGACGCTGTGGATTGCGAGCAGGCAAATAAGGTGAAAACGCACGCGACCGCCGCGATTCGAGGATACAGGTTCGTCTGGTGATTGTAACCGCGACCTGGGGATAAGGTGAGCGTTCGGAGAGGCGTGTTGTTCTTAGAGAACGATCATGGTAGTGATTGAGTGAGTGAGCGGTAAGTAGGTAGGTGATGTGTTGTCCGGAATGTCTCCGGAATGTCTGGAAAGGAGAAGCGGTGCTAATAGTCCAGGCTGGCGATGGTGATGGGCAACAGTGGGTAAATCAACACACCCCTGTTACAACTTGCATCGGCGGGAACGGCCCGTATGGCTGGTTGAGATGAGCGTCGGGGCGCCGCCTATCGTTGGATCGTTGGATATCACTGTGCCGTGGCACTCCTACAGTAGCAAGTAATTTTTGTGTCGTGCAATTAAAAAAGTGAGTCGTGGCTCCTTTTTCCTTCACCGTCTCTTGACTCTCTTCACCAAAAAAGCGAGTAAAGGGCCCAATGCGTCCTAAAATGGACATCTGCAGGACCCAGGCGAATGGTCGGCCAACAAGGGATTTTCAGGGCCCTCCGTCGGTTCCCCTGAGTGACGTGTCTGATCAGCAAGGGTTCTGAATAGAGTAAGCCCAGACAAGCCAGCCCAAGTAAGCTTATCCACCATGCCAACCCAGCCAAACTCAAAGTAGTGTGTACGGAGGGACTAATGTTGGATGTTGCAGTTGCAACAATAAAACGACGTGGTCCTGTTGGGACTGAACGCCGGTGGGGTCTACACCACGTAGACAAACTGCTACGTTGGTGGAACATTGTATGATTCATTGCTTGTAAAGTTCATGTCCACTCCTGACACAGTTTTCGGATCATGGGATCAGTGGAGATAGGAGATGCCACCCATATTGGGAGTCCTAGATACTGGAATAGCCCTACTCGAGTGAGTTGGTGAGGCTGGAGCTGGCGATGGTGAATTCCGAGCCAATGGTCCTGAAAGTGAGAAGTTCATTGTTTCTTGCCCCTATTCAATTTCTGTGAATCACCTCAAGTGGAGCTATGATAGTCGTTGGAGTATGCCATGGCATCATCAAAGAGAGAAATAAAAGGGCTTCAATCCTTCCCTCTATTATTTTCATCTCTTCATACAAATCTCATCATATACAAATCACATCTGTACTTTTGACCACCCTCAAATGCCCCTTACGCACCTCATCGACGACCTCGGTATCTTACTGATCCTCAAACCAATCATCTACCTCACCAATCTCGAGCTCATCAACACATTCGACGACATGGGCATCTTTTTCGTTGCAAAACCACTTCGGTATTTGGATCGCTTCGCAGAGATTTTCGTTCCTGCTGATTCGAGATCGATCAGATCCCTCGACCCGTCGTGGGCTGCCACTGCCACGACCCTGAGTGCCACGACCATTAGCACGAAGCGGTCTCTGAAGAAATGAAATATGGTCTCAAGAAGAGTTTTTACTCTACCAAGATTTTACCATCAGGTGCTACAAGTTTCTTTTGTTTGAGGGTGCAATCGTTGGGGCTCAAGTGGTCCTGCATGATTCAGGTCTTGCCACAAATATATGCCCGTGCACCTCAATCACTCGCCACTCGCCCGCGTTGATCTTATCGGCATCAATCTCATCTCACATGAAATGCTCATCATTCTTCAATGTAGATCGATGCATGCGCCGTTGATCGCCGCCTAGCATGGGGCGGAAAGTGAGGAGAGCTTGTATAACGAACCTGGGGATCCAAATAGGAAACACCAAACGCACTCATTCGAAGACGGAAAGAGATTGAAGGGGAATCTGAAAGAATGGGAACGTATGATGATACTTCGTCCACGATAATACAGTTATCAGAATCAGTGATTGCTCCGGAGCTTATCGGCTAGAGATATTTGAGGAGAAGGGGAATGGTCGGCCCGCGTGGAATATTTGAGATGGACTTCACTTATCATACTGCTCATCAGCTTTATCATTTCATTTACATGTCAATGCAAGCTCTAATTTTTTACCAACTATGTTCGCTGGAATCATCCATTTGATAGAAGCACGCCGAGCTGTTCCAACATCTGCGAAGAAGTCGGCAGATGACTTGCAGCACGTAGCACTCAGCACTCAGCACTCTTTGTCTCTATGCATAACTTTCAAATAAAAGTGGAACATTGAAAATAGGCAGATTTCTTCCTATATTTTTTCTCCTGATGTCAAACCGCATATTTTGGAACCACATCCAGAGAAAGCAAGAAAGCCGAGAAGCCTTGGAATATTCTTGATTCGAATCGAAAAGATATATTCGAATTTCTGCTTCCTTGAAATTTCCAAAGGGTTTGAGATGAGAGCCTATAAGTAGTGGCCCTTGCATTCACCTCTATCTTTTTTCACTCAACAGCCATTCTTCACTTCGAAAATCACCAACCTGCTACCTGCAAGCACCATGAGTTCCTTCACCTTAGTGCCAACCCCTTTCATCCTTGCTCGCTTTTTCAACATAACACCCGAAAGTTCCGAAAGCAATGCCACAGACAAGGAGTGGTGTGTCGGTATCAATCTAGTTTCCAACAAACTCGAAGGCGTCCGGTTCGTAGACATGGACGTGAGCATATTTGGTCACATCATAAGCATCGACAAGCCCAAAGAGGGAAACCGATGGTCCATCAACTCGGTACACATAGTATGGGATATGCCAGCCGGGCAAGAATTGAAATCGAGAAACTTTGTAGTAGATGGTGAATTTGTAGAGCTTGGGGCTGAGTCGTTGGAGACTGTGGTGTGGAGAAATGCGAGGGATTATCTGGTTGTTGAATATGAGGAAGTTCCGGATGAAGGTTATACTCCTAAAGTGGTTTCCGAAGAGGTTGAAGAAGGAAATCAGGTTGATATCATTGGTGATGAGTACGTGGAGAGCACGAAAATGTCGGGGCGACCTATGTACTGACGAATGAACCATTTTGATTAGCTATGCCCAGAACTTGAGCCATACTGCCGCATCCTTAATCTAAATCAAAGATTCTTCAAATAGGTACAAACTTCCCTAACGGCAAAGCCATATTCTCTTGCGGACAAGTAAAGTGTTTCTGTGCAGATTGCGTCACACGAAAACAATGGCTATATCACCATCTCTTCATGCGAGACTAGTGCCTGACCCCATTTCACAAAGTCTCTGAAGCAAGGAACATTCCAGATTGAGCGTGAAAACAGTTGCTCGATCCTTTTGAACCCAGAAACTCTCTGGAGGGTTCAAATCAGTGCTTATAAGGAGGCTCCTTTTCCCTCCTTTCCTCTCCTGGTCCAACCAACTTCCTTTGGAATCCTTGAACAGAAATCTTGCAATACCACGGCACAATGACTTCCTTTAATTGCAGCTTTGATACACCGACCCCGACCCCTATTGCCCTTGTCCACTTCTACAACAGGACACCACAATACAAGACGGTGAAGATAGAATACAACAACAAAAGTTTTACGATGCGAACGAGTGGTGGGCCGCTGCACGCATCGATAAAGCCTCCTAGACCTCTATGGAAGACCTCGTCTATTTTCACCACCACGGCAATCGCATCGCGCCTGAAAATGCAGATGATGAATGCGATGGCAGATGGACGGTTTCGAGTGTTAAAATCGTATGGGACATGCCTGCTGGACATGAATTGACAGCAGTGTTGGACGAGGACGAGGACGACAAATCCAGCGGGGAGATGCAGAATGCTATGGAGTGGAGGAAAGCCAGGGATTTTTTCGTGGTGAATTATCACTGGGACAACGAGGGAGAAGGACTTTACGATGAGGAGGCTGATGAAAATGGCGAGATTTCGATGGTTCCCTATGAGCCGGAAAAGGCAGCACTTGTTAAGAAAGATGAAAAAGAGGAGGTTTCGTTGACTCGTATCGAGTAGCCAAAGGTTGTCAAGAAGAAAGTGAAGGGGAAAAAGGCGTCACCAAAGGCTATGCTCTGACAATGAAATCATGCTACTTGCAATGACTAGCATTTGATACGCAAAACTACATACTTAAAGAATAATACAAATGCCAAGATTTTCTAAACCAAGCCTTCAGGTAGATGGCAGCCATTTTCGCTTGAAAAAGTCAGTCTGCTTTTGTAGTCGATCACGAGATCATGGACTCTTTCCCCTTCTCATGTCAACCACTCCTTTGCGAGGCATTTGATAAGAAAGCAAAAACATGATAATAGAGTAGAAAATTCCAGATTAAAATCACCATAAAGAACTCCATCCTTTGCTTCCCAGACTGGAATACGATCTGAGCACCCATAAATATCCCCCTCTCCCCCACATCCATCCCAATTCCGCCCAGCAAGCACTTGCTTCCTTCCTCCTCCCAAAAAAGATCAGCTGCAACCTCAATTTTGCCAAACCAAAATGTCATCCCTCCTCACCCAAAAAAACTACAACCCAATCCGCCGCGTCCACTTCCATAACAACGCCATTTACCCCCACTCCAGCTCCAACCACAAACAAGTCCGCGAATGGCACGACAAAACCTCCATCGCAGTCCCCTCCCTCTCCCAACTTCACTCGCAACTCTACTCCCTCATCGAAGACCACCACTTTCCAACAGAAGGCGAAACCAAGCAAAAATGGACCATCCAGACAATCTCCATTGTGTGGAACATGCCGCCAGAAGATGAGAAATTCGAAGTAAAAGATGTGAGAACGCCGCTGGATGAGGATAATTGGAAGGAGGTGTTGCAGAAGGTGGCAGAGAGGAATACGGGGGATTGGATTAGGGTTCAGTATGTGAGGGAGAGGGAGAAGGGGGTGAAGAAGTGGTGTGAGGTTAAGAGGTGCTGTGAGATAGGGGACGATTATGAGGTGATGCGACGAAGAATGTGAGCTTGTCTGGATCGGAGGGAAGTGGCGCGAGTCAGAGAGGGAGTGGGTGATTATTGTGTTTCGAGGGTTGTGGTTTGGAAAGTATGATGATGGCTAGAAAGGGAATGGGCGGCATCGTGATTTGACTATTTTTCTTTGAATGGTGTTTGGAATGGGGTTTCTCTGGCACTGAAATGGGGTTGGGAGACGGCTCGGCACTTGCTTCGCTGATGGACAGCTCCCCAGAAATAGCATTTGGGAATTGCAGTCATTCATTCAATTTGAGATATGAGGGATATGTTTTAAGAAGACAAATACACAATGGGCTTGCATTTGAAGCATTCTAAACTCATATTATCAACTCTCAATGGCGGTCCCTTTTGTAAAATCTAGTATGCTTCTGCTTCTGCAGTGCATGATAGAAATCACCTTTTCGTCCTCTCATTGCAAACCGACCCCTCTGGAAGATAGTAGAAAAGACAAACCTCATCGAGTGGCACATGGGTGGTTCTCCATCCAAAAGCCTCTGAGCCAGAAACTTCTCCGGCGCTGGTGGAGGAGTTATAAGTAAGATCTTACTTACCCTCTTCCGCACTTCCATCAAACACAACCATGAAGTGCTCCGAACTCTCCGAACTCCGAAAGACTTCTGCCTTTCGCCCCAAACTGGAACCCACTACTACTCTCACCAACAAGATAATGTTCTTCAATAGGAGTTACCGTACTCCACTCGAGTGTTGCATGAATCATCGTAGATGGTGTACCCAGAGTTTTCACCTTACCGACATCCACCTTGACACAAGCAAGCTAAAAAATTATGCCGACCTTCGCCAACATCTGCTCGAACTCATTGACGATTGGCACAAGACCACGAACCAATGGACCATTAAGCATGCGTGCATCTATTGGAGCGGGACTCCAATGAAATACGGAAAGGGACCTATGTGTTCGATATTGGAGACTGATAATGCGGAGGTTCGTGATGCCGAGACGTCGACGTTGTGGACTGCCGATGATTATGTGAGTTCGTATCTGAACCGGATGGAACACTACGAGGACAAGCGGAGGGACTAGCTTTGGATCTTTTACGAGAAGAGAGAAGAGGAGATCGCCGAAACTAATGAGGGCTGAGTGCTGCTGCACCGTTGCAATTGTCACTACTCCGAAGTTACTGTTGGCTAGGAAAGAGTAGCTCTCTAGTACTAAGATAAAAATATCAATTCCTCCCGTGCAGGACAACACCCGTTTCGTTTCCGTGTCTTCAAAACCCAAGAATAAAAGCCCGACAATTGAGGCGGTACCTTCCCGACAAATTTTGACCGAAAGATGCCATCAAGATAGACGTAAAGAGCGCTCAAAGCGTGTTCCAATCCAGCGCATTATCGTTACATTATCATGCACGTTTCGTGATACAACTTCGTCTCAACCAATCTGGAAAGAGCAAACTGAAATTCGCGCAAAAGCCACCATGCCTCATAGATTAATCACTCAACTTCAGGTGTTCAGGAAAATGAATACCTGCTCCTCATCGTCCAGAAGCTGTTTGCCAGCTCACTAGAGTTACGACTCCATCTCTTCTCATGCGCCAATACTTTCGGCACGTGTAGGAAGCCACGTCGTGGTTTGCAACCAAGACCTTCGGGATATTGGCATGCTTTGTGTAGATAACATTGCTTGAAATGAGTCTCGTGGTTCGAAAGTCCTGGCGATTCGCGATATCGCTCGGACCTCATTCGAGCTGAAGCGTACTGTCCCATTTTCCGGCGACACAAGGCTATCTCGAGGTCTTGGGACTTAGGTTTTATACACAAACCCGGCTTGACTTCCAAAACGATTGCGCGTTCAGCGACGCTATGCGACTTAGCTTTCCTAGAATTGTACCATCTCCCTTATTTTTCAGTAAAGCAAAGGAGATGTAGTCTAAATATTAAATTACAATGAGGTTAAAGACGTCCCGATGCTTGGGACCAAGACTTAATAAATCGCACTGCCGTGGCGCCTTGGCTGCTTCGCACCACCGCTTGGCAGGACTTGCGGCTCAATTCTCAATATTTCTCCCAGATTAATATTGTTATTACCGGTTAGAAGCGTCTATGATTGCTGAAAATAGCCTGTCGCGTTTGCAGAGCGAACCACTCGGATCTGGACCAAAGTTGTGACAGGAGACATAGATTATTGTAAATAAATTGCGCATGCAAATAATGAATTGAAATGTTCGATCCCACCGCCCAGACCTTGTACCTGATGATCCTCAAGCCCGTTTAATTCGAAGACTAGCGGGAAATTTGCCAAGCTGACCTGGAAATGCAGCATTATTGAGGGATTGAGAGAAAAAAGAGGTACTGTAAAGCTTTCATGTGATCATCAGAAGCAGGCCCGAAGGGTCGATTTTGTTGAGAATCCTGTATGCAATGCAAGTCAGCAGCAGAGTGAAAACTCTGAATACCGATGATCAAAATAAAACTAACAGCCAGCTTTCACCGTGGGATGAAGGAGGCCGACGTAGCACAAAGGGATCCAAAACGGACATCACCCACGCGATCAAGCTGACAAAATATGCATTAAATCTCTGTCTGCATAATTCCGCCAGGAATCAAGGCATGCATCTAGGGCGGAACAAGATCCGATGAAATGAAACTCACCGCTTAGTGTCGTAATTCGGAGCTGACTGATTGACAAGAGCACAACGGGAGGCAGGTTTTCCGCTGCAATCGGCGTAAATGCCTCAAAACAGACGAGCGCGTGACACCAATTTTTGAGGCTTGCGTGCGGCGTGGGGTGAGGGATTCGATATTGATGGGAGAATTGCTCTTTTGGTGCCTTCAGTGAGGAGCGCTTGGAGTACCGTAGCTGCAATAGAGACATAAAACATGAAACAATTTATCGGACGATCATAGTAGAAGTATTAATAATGGCTCAGAAGGCATTGCGCTGTGCTGAGATGACTGCGACTAGCGGTCTAAGGCAAGTGACCATATTTCGATATCTCGAGTAATGCGATGAAAGACCGTGCTACTTACTGTAAGAGAAATGGAATAACAATGTCGCTCTTGGCAGACGAGCCTAGATCGGACTTGATCACGGGATCCGGAACAAGGGAAGTGAAATGGAAGAATTTTCTTCCAGCTGTTCTTGTGGTGTTTTCCAAGAGACGATAAGCTCGATGCATCTGCACGATCTGACTGCATCTGGCGTTGTGCAGCATGTAAAGTGCCTGTTTGTGCAGCCACCGAGGGCAAGCGAGGCTTGTTTCCTGGAGCCGGGGAATCAGCCACGAACTTTTTTGAGAAAGTACATCCTGGCGGTGCGTGGGGTGCGGGGGTTTTACATTGTTGTGCTGATTTCTTTGCTTTTTGGGCTGTATTAAAGAACTCGCCAGGTTTTGTGGCCGATACGTTGGAGAGTTGTGATACCCCGGGATCGGACTCTTGTGTAGATCACAAGCTAACAAATGTTGTGTTGCACATCGAAGGCGCCATTGCCGTGGCATCCCAGGTCTGGATGCAGCGGCTCCAGGGGGTCGGCCCTAGGGAGTCCAAGCCTCGCGAGGGATAAGATGGGCAACAAGGCCCAGAGGCTGGCTAAACATCAAACATTCAGGTGTTGAAGTCTGTATTGTTGAATCCAAGAAACGTGTACTAGCCCGTACGGCCGCGTTGAGAATCACACTTAGCGTTTGGGCCGGTGGGGTTTGATGGGTTTTGAAGCCTCTCTGCCGCAGTTTTCCCCCACACCACCTGTCAGAAGCACTTAGACCAACACCATTCGGTGGTTCTAATTTAGAACCGTTTTTTTTACTACCAATCGCTGAAATAGCCAGACAACCTTGACATATTCGAGGATGCCCGAGATGCAAGACAAAAGAGCGAGGAACTCTTATAGCATGGGGCATCTTGACCCCAGCTATCGCGGCGAAAATGCTGTCCTAGCTATCGTACGATCCGAATGCGTGGAAATCGATATTAGACTCGGGATTCCAATGAGGGTCAGACGATGCTTGTGTGCTTATACATGTGAGAGAGAATGACCACATTGAAGGCTGAAAGATTTGGATTACTGTATTCGTATCTGCGATGACTCGGGATATCTCTTTCCTGTGTGACCGAGTGGCCATTTCGCCTCTCCGTATCATTATTCAAGGCCTCGGCAATGGCACTTGTTGTAGATCACTGGGTATCTGGCGGTTCCAGCTGTCAAATAACGGTCCCATAGTGGGGAACGGGTAGACGACGACAGGTTCAGAGCGAACACCTAGGCGTGCTGGTAGGATGGTTGCATCCTGGACGGGGCTTTTTGAGAGTTCTGGAAACTTGCACTTCATACTGTTATTGCCCCTGCTGATGCGCGTCACTGTCTGGACAACCCCGCTTGTAACCCCTCGTGAGGAAAATGCGGTGCTCCATGACAAGATCTCGAGATTGGTCGGTCTCCTGTTTCCAAGAATCTGCTAGGCTGGTAGGTGGCAAATAACATCAAGGCTGACCGCTGAATTTCGGAAGGGGATGATTTTCTCGTTTGTGCTTCCTAGAAGATTCTTGGCTTCTTCCATAATCCTTCTATGGCTGCACGGCATCATCATCCTCAGGAATCACGCTTGGCTCGTCGTCGACTGCCTGTACCTGCTTCCCAACGTCAGCCCCAAGCTTCCAAGTCGTTTGTTTGGCCAGTGATAATTGCAGTGAGTTGCGCGATGCTGCCAATCCCTCTACAAAAACACTGTCGGCTTCTGATTTATGGAGGGCCGACTGGAACAATTTCGGCGCAGAGTGGCATCTGCTCTTTCATCCATACGAGGCCTGCCACCATACCTCCACGAGAATGCTCGAGTGTCCTAGTTGCATCTCACTGCTGAAAGGAGTCGCTCCAACGCAACTCGCGTCCTCGGCGTAAAACCGACAGGTTCGGCGCTTTGTACGTATGGTGAAATAGCGGTAATCCCTAGGTTGCAAGGTTGCAATTGAAGACAGTTGCTGCTGTAGGGACAGTACGGAAGACGGGGTGGAAGTAACCTCAACCCCCATGAGCCCATATTGACCTCTGCGCCAAGCTCTTGGGACTGCACGTAAGGCCACCGGTCATACCTGAACTTGCGCCATGTCCTCCCTGAGCCCTTAGTATAGATTTGCTCGTCTCTTGGCTGAACATTATTTATTGTTTTTCGAGACCAGCGGCAATTAGGATCACCGGCTTGGAAGCTCAATTGATAAGTCGCAGATTGCCCTATTGTTTCCCGAAGCGCGCTTGTCGAGTTTGTAGGCAGGTTTGTTGGCTTAAAAGGGGAAAGAAAAGTGTACAAAGGTCTAGCCAAGCCTCTAACCTTACGGAACGACGGCAGACGGCCTGTGGAGAAGGAAGACAGGTGCGGTAGCAGGAATATGAGGCGTCCGTTACGGAGCACCATATCTGCAGACACACCAGTATTGGTGCCCTGAAAGCCATTAGTAGCAACGCTTTCCCAATTCCTCTTGATCTTCCTCCTACCTCAATCGCCAAGTCCAACCTTCTCCGAAGCTTCTGCGCAAAAAGCTGGGCAGAGCGACATTGTAGAAACTCTTTTTCGTCAAGGCCGTGTTTGTGTGGATCACCACAGCAATGTTACTTGGTTGATCCTAAACTTTTGTTGAAGGCTTGAAGCGTGGAGCGCGAGTGCAGTGACGAACGAGCTCAGACTACAGTATTGAATCACACAGCGCGGCCGAGCACCAGAGGGAGAATATTTAGTAGCCAGCGGTCGAATCGATCGAATCCCGACTTGACGCGCTTTCGTACTTGTTCTTCCACTGGCATATTTTATATTTTTCTCCGTCGTCGATATCATTCCCGGAGAACGCCTCACGAGCACCGCTGCATCCTCACTGTGCAGTACTCGGTCAGCACAGCGCAAACACGATGGCCACCAACATTACCCCGCAGGTGGCACAACCTTCTTTCCATTCCGTCTCCTACAATCATCCTTTACATGACGAATCTACAAAATTGCCCGAACCTCGCTCGACCGACTCTAGTCACAGCTCCTCGCCAGAGTCAAGACCAGTCAACCACCTCAGAAGCCCCATTCCTGAGGAAGAAGAAGACGAAAACAGCAGCGAAGCCAACGAACCTCTCACGCCGACAGATAGCCACCATCCTCATGCCTTCCAAGATCGAATCAATGGCGACGTGAAACACACCGAAGAGCACCCTCACGTCTTCGCTGCCCTACACACGGAGCCTCCTCTTATTCTCAATACCCAAGCCACGCCACCGCCTTCGGCCTCAAAAAAAGAGGCTTCTCCGACAGCGGACCAGCAAACCCCAAAGACTCCTGTCCCGAGAAGGCCTGGTTCGTCATCGAAGGATTCGGGCATCAAACGGGCTATGTCGGGTTTCTTTAGAAGGTCGAATTCTCATAATGCAGCTACTAATGATATCGCTCCTTTGAGTCAGTCAGATGGCAATACACTAGCAAATGGCTCAGATACAGTATTGAATAAAGATCATAGGCGATTGTCAATCAGGAGGATGTCTGCCACCAACTCGCCATACACGACCCGATCAAATACCCCGCCATCACCTCGATCTCCAACAGAAAACGAGACCCGCAAAACCCACCTCCAAGTCCAGGAGCCTACGGGGGATGACTTTTTCAACAGCAGAAAAAAGAACCGTTCATCAACCGGATTTAGCTTTAGAGAAAAGTTCTCAAAGCACAAAATTTCCTTCGCACCACCGGAGAAAGAAACCAAGTTCGACCACCACCATCAACAGCATCAGCGCCATCGCGCTACAAGCGTAGACCTGGAGAGTCCTTCTCCCGGCCCTCATCATCCCAGCAATCCAAGTGCAAAGCTTCCTGATAGGGCTGTTTGGGCCCTTCCAGCCGAGACAGGTATTGGTCTTAAATCACGACGCATGAGTCTCAGCCTTCCGGACGATTTCACTGTTGACGTTTGTGAGCTATACTCGGAGTTCTCTGATCAGAGCAAATTGGTTGGTCGGCGGGGAAAGAGTATTGGTAAAGGGGCTACCTCCAAAGTCAAGCTTATGAATCGAAAAGGCTACAGTGGCGAGGTCTATGCAGTCAAAGAATTTCGTGGCAAGTCCTCAAACGAAAAGGCCGAAGATTACGAACAAAAAGTCAAATCTGAATATTCAATCGCCAAAAGCGTGCACCACCCTAACATCGTGGAAACTTTCCGACTATGTACGCACAACGGCCGGTGGAACCACGTGATGGAGTATTGTGATCAGGGCGATCTGTTCAGCCTCGTCAGTCAGAAATATCTTTCGAAGGAGGACCATCAGATTGATAGACTGTGTTTGTTCAAACAACTTATTCAAGGCCTCAACTACCTCCACAGCAATGGTATCGCCCATCGCGATGTCAAGCTCGAAAACCTTTTGATCACAAAGGATAGCAAGCTCAAGATTACGGATTTTGGGGTCTCTGAGGTATTCGCCGGTATCCATCCCGGCCTAAGAGCAGCTGGAGGGCAATGTGGAAAGGAAATGGGAGAAGTTCGACTATGTGCTCCAGGCATGTGTGGTAGCCCTCCATATGTTGCCCCAGAAGTCTTGTTAAAGAATGGTACGAGCAGTAGATGATCCCGCATCCTTCATATTCTAACAGGCTTAGGTGAATACGACCCACGGCCCCTTGATGTGTGGGGGGCTGCAGTTGTCATGCTCACCATGTGTTCCAATGGTTGCCTCTGGACCGAGGCGAAAGAAGGCAGTTCTCCATTGTATGACGACTTGGTGCGAGGCTGGAAGAAATGGAATGCCAAGCATGCTGATGGCAGTGCTCCTGGTATCACCGAGACAGACTATCCTCACGTGTCGTTCTTCGATAATCACATCAATCCTCCGGCCTTACGCCGCGTCCTCCTCACCATGCTCAATCCCGATCCTTCCAAGCGAGCCAGCATGGCGACCGTTGCGTGCAACAGGTGGTTGAAGAAAGTCGAGTGCTGCCAAATCGATAGCTATGAAGACCCTACGGTCACTATCGATGCATCCAGAATTCGAGCATGTTCTAAGAACATGAGCAAAGTGGTCCACCACAACCATCTACCTCCCCACCACAATTTCGGCCACAAACTTGTTCGACTTCCAGGCAGTACCGACATGTAGTGATTTTGTGTTCCTTTGTTTTATGCATTGCTGGGTTTTAGCGGGAGCATTGGGTGTTCATAGGGGCAACCGGCGTGTCTCCCTTTCGGGCATGAACATAAAAAGGGGTGCCTTACGGATTACGGCTGCTGACAATTTGGAATTTTGCGTTGCTGGCTCTTCGTATGTCCAGCGTGGGTGCTCGGAGCAAGGTGTAAACCGTATGGTGGCTATGGGCGTTGTTCATAGGTGCTACTAGACGTGATGGTTAAATCATCGTCAGGAATGAGGTTTATCAGATTGGATCAATAGTAATACATACATACATACCCCATATGATTGCTTTGCACGCATGGGGGGTTGGTGTTATCTATATGCCTCCTGAGTTGGGCTAAATTGGTACTACATAGATGGCTTTGGAGGAAAGGAGATGACAAGGCCGTTGAATCATATCATTACTTATTTTGGATGTATTGCTAGAAATACGACTTAACTCTTACATCTTTAAAAGGCAGCTGCATTGGACCATCTGCTGTCATGACAAACCTTGCATCCTCCGCCTCACACACTCAGATTCCCCACAATCGTGAATATACGCCCTGGATCCGGGCAGGATGGTAAGACAAAGGCGAGCTCGGGGGTGGCTCAGGCGCCAGTCCATCATACATGCCCTGACTCGGGAGGCGGAACGATTGGCATTGGTGAATCCGATCTTTTGCCACAGCCATTTCAAGATTTCCATGGCATGGGGCAAGCCTGTATTCATCCTCGGTTCAGGGGCTGAGACAGGGGTCTCAGTGCTGTGCTGGCCGTGAAGGCAAAAAGAACGCGAATGCCTGCAGCGAAAGAAAAAACGTTGGGTTGCGGATAAGGCTGTGCGAAGGTTCTAAATTTATACAGTAGAAGCATTAAAAAAAAATATCGTTCTTGAGAGAGAAAACAATTATCGAGACGCGCGATATAGTGAAATTAACAAGCAAAATCTCGCAATCGATATCTCGCTGCTGCATCGAGGATTAATCAAATCGGCGGGACGGTGGAAGATTACACGAACGCGGAGCTGAGTTTGTACAGAGAAAGCTCGAGCTCGACGCGCCTGCCTTTCGCTGTCTCTCGCAGCTTCAACTTCCAGCAAGCCCACCCAGTGCTATTCACCTGCTGCTCTGCCAGCGTGTGAATGGGCAAAAGATCCATTATGGGCGACCTGAAGGGGCGGATTCGCGCCACATTCCGCCGATTCTCCAATGCATCAAGCCTGTCCATCTCCAGCATGGAGCACGACGACACGACTTCTGAGCTCGACAGCACGCCAACTCGTAGACCACCCTCCACGAGGTCGGCGCATTCGAGGAAGACCCAGCAGCGACCGCCCTCTACTTTTGGCGGAGTTACTATCGAAGAGAAGGGCGAAGAAGATGCAGCTGCAGCTGCAGAGAACTCCAGCTCCAGTTTAGAGGCTCGGGACGGCGGCGTCCTAGTGAGCGCTTCACACAGTAGTGATCTGCGCCAGCCGACTACTTCCAAACACCAAGAAAATAACCTTAACGGCCTCCTAGACGACAAACCTAATAGGCACGACAGCACATCTTCTGCGGATTTCCCGACCCCGAATACTGATATCCCGCCTGTGCCGGAAGAAGAGTCTGAGACTTCTGAGACGGTGGGCAATGCGGAACCTATTGGGGAACTCCAATCCAGCAACGCTCCACTGAGCTGCTCGAGCAAGACCTCGCAGCATCAACGGCCCGCGGAGCTTTCGAGACGACAGAGCTTGCTGCCCCACCAGCAGACGCGATTGATAAAGACGCTGCTGGAGACAGAGCTGCCACCGCAAGCAAAGGCTGCGAATCTCGATTACTTCACGCATAACGGCCCGTCAACAATAAGTGCAAACATGGTGAGCAGGAAGATATGGGTCAAGCGCCCGGGAGCTTCTGCTACAATGGTTACCATTCATGAGGATGATTTGGTGGATGATGTTAGGGATATGATATTGAGGAAATATGCGAATTCGCTAGGAAGGAACTTCGATGCGCCGGACGTCACGCTGAGGATTGTCCCAAGAGAGCAGAGACAAGAGAGGACTTTGGGTCCTGAGGAGCATATGTGCAGGACGTTGGATTCGTATTATCCCGGCGGACAGTTAGTCGACGACGCTCTTGTTATTGACGTGCCATTGAGAAGGACTCCGAAGCCCTCACCTCAACCGAGCAGGCCATACTACGAGGACGGGCGGCCATTAGAAGGTGGTTCAGACTACTTCCCTCCTATGCCAGTGCCCGTTGTTCCTTCACCACATCTCCAACAAAACGTACCAGTAAATGGGCAAGCCAACGGTCACCATTTATCTCTCACACAGCATTCTATGTCAGTCTTGACAACAGGTCAAGTACCAGCACTTCCTTCTCCCAGCTCCAGGAGACCCCACCACAGAGAAAGACCCCGGATAGGGCGCCAGCCGACCTCTTCGCCAACTGTAATAAGTACCCATCCTTCGCACTCGCAACAGTCAGTGATCAACGGTATGCAATCATACAATCGAGTTCCCCACTCAAGAACTCACTCCAGTGCCTCAGAAAAATCGAATAATAATCCTCCTGCGGCACCTCCTCTACCTACACCACCAGCACCTCAACCAGCAGACCTCGCTGCCCAAATCCAACGTGTCGCCACCCCACCCCCACGAGTATCATCACCACGCCCCGCAAACCGGCCCAAGAAATCTAAACCAAAGAACACTGAGCATCCTTCTTTACCGGCTGGAATGCTCAATGGTGCCGTGCCACCTATCAACGTCCTGATCGTCGAAGACAACATCATCAATTTGAAGCTTCTCGAAGCATTCATGAAACGTCTCAAAGTCCGCTGGCAAACAGCCATGAACGGCAAAGAAGCCGTAACGAAATGGCGGGCCGGAGGGTTTCATTTAGTGTTGATGGATATCCAGCTTCCTATCATGAGCGGTCTGGAGGCAACGAAGGAGATTAGGAGGCTGGAACGGCTGAATAGTATCGGCGTATTCAGCAGTAGTGCGAGTAGCTCTGCTCCTAGCGAGAGAGAAGGATGCGAGGAGCCTGAAGGCGAGGACAAACTTCCGTCCTCGGTTTTGTTCAAGTCTCCCGTCATTATTGTGGCTCTCACAGCGAGTTCTTTGCAATCTGATCGTCATGAGGCTCTGGCGGCTGGTTGTAATGACTTTTTGACTAAGGTACATTTCTATTCCCCCCTCCCTGAAGCGTAACCTTTGGACCTGATTTACATGTGCTAACGCAACAAACAGCCAGTCAACTTCGTCTGGCTCGAACGCAAAGTAATGGAATGGGGCTGCATGCAAGCTCTGATCGACTTTGACGGTTGGCGCAAATGGAAGGATTTCAGTCAGCAAACTAATGGGGATGCTGATGAAGCTGCGGATAAGAAGAAAAAGAAGAAGAGGGGAAGGATCAGTGCTGTGCCTTCTACGGGTCCTTGAATGACCAGCATCCACCATACCTAGGAACATGAAGTAGTTTCTGAAACGAAATTGGATGGGAAAGTGGAAGTCGGTGCGTTTCAGCGTGCATAGTTTTAATTACACAGGATGTTATATATACGGACCGGCGTTTGGATTGTGGGCGGTGTCAAAAGTATATATGCTGGACTGGATATAGGTCTTCAGCTGGCGTTTGCGGGTTGATATCCGTGTGTGTATGAGCGATGCGTGGCAGATTGTAGATATACTTGATGGGGGAAATGTATAAATGAAACGGTGTTAATAATAATACCCTCTTGAGTTTAAACTGCTTTTGTGAGAGGTGATGGTGAAATTTTTGAAACTCGTAGAGTCTTACTGATGAATTTGTAAGATGTGCTTGCTTTTAACTTTCCATGAGGCTATTCTCGACGGTACAACCGTATAAGGCTTCAACCTCATGGATCGAGAAGGCTCAAGTATCGCATTGCAATTTTAGTGCCCCGAGAGATGTTGAAAATGAGGCTCTTTCAAGCCACCCTCCTAGTGAGGGGGAGTTCGTTGGGCACTACCGGTAAGGCGTTGGGCAGCAATTTAAGCACTGTAATTATAGTCTCTACGGAGCTGTTGGTATGAGGCTGAATTGCAACTTTCAACGTAACAACTGGACGTATTTGGAAGACTGGATAGGCTGGCTCGGACCCCCAATCGGGAGCACTGCAATTTTAGTATTGAAAAAGACGTTGATGTGAGCCTGACTTACGTTGTTGAGATCATTCAGATAAGGACAGTATTGACTCTCAAGCCGATGCTGCAAGTCTAATCCCCAACAGAGGTGCATATTGAGGCTGATTCCAATAAGTTGGTTATGTAAAGAGCTTGCATCTTCAAGGTGAAAGCAGAGTTAGATGGAATACGGAATATTTTTGTATGTACAATACATCGGTATTATTAAAGTATTACTCTATGCGTTCTCCAGTCCCTATTAACACAAAGAAGCTCGCAAAGAATTACCCCGCCAAGCAGAGCTGATCTGTAATGTGTAACGTAACGTAAAAGCCCTCTAACTCCATTCATTCAATACTCACCTCATTTCATCAAAGGTTTCCTCGCAACCATCAAATACATCGGCGTAAACAAATCCTCCTTCGCACCCGCCACGAGACAATCAGCCGCCAGCGCCAAACTCGTAGCCGTCTTCTGGGTTCCACCGGGCGCAACACCAATCTTCTCGAGCGCGCCGACAAACTTGTTTGTGAAGCCGCGTCCCCACCACGTCATGCGAGCAATCGTGAAGAAATCCCAGACCGAGCCCATCATCTTGAAGTCCCCGGCAAGAGGGTAGTACCAAGGTGTAGCATCTGGTCGCTTGGCCAGATCCTCGTGGAGCTCGAGCTCGAAACCCGCGGCTTTGATGGCGGCGATACCTTCGGAGATGCGGACCATGTTGGAGATACCGTCACCCTGCTCGATACCGAGACGGATCTCGCGGTGGTGTTCGTTGGAGTTGTCGTATTTGTCGGTCATGAGCCATTCGTAGACGCCGAAGACACCGCCTGGCTTAAGAACCTTGAAGATTTGGGAGTAGACGCCCTCGAGAGAGGGGGCATGGACGGTGGCTTCGATGGCGTAGACGCAGTCGAAGGAGTTTTCTGGGAAGGACATTTGCTGGATTATAGTTAATATAAGGCATGCTAGAGGAGAAAGGGGCACGAACCATAAAGTCACCCTTGACAAACTTTAACTGGTTGGACAGACCCTCCTTTGCGGCATATCTTGTCGCACGCTCGATTTGGTAGTCGTTGTTGTTCAAACCGGTAATATGAGCACCAGAGAACTTGGCAATTTCTCTGGCAGGACCTCCAACACCGCATCCAACGTCCAGGACCTTGTCTCCATCCTTGATGCCGATTTTGGCGGCGAGGTAGTGTTCGTGACGCGCAATGGCTTGGTGGAAAGGTTCTGCATATGCGAAACGGCAGAAATGGAACGATTGGCCCCAACCGTACTCGTAGAGATCAGTTCCAAGGTTGTAGTAACTGGCATTCGTAAGTATGGTACATGGCAGAGAGGCAATGGGACTTACTGTCTTGTGAGGGTCGCGTATTCAGCTTTTCTTGCCTATGCGGGACATTAGTTACAAGGTGTGCAGATTAAGATATAAGGTACATACCTCTCTGTCTGCGTCGGTCTCATCCTTCGCGGTCTTGTTATCCCAATGCTTGAAGTACTCGTCTGTAGCGGCTTTTTGGGCGGCCTTATCCTTCTTCATCATTGCCCTGAACCCACCCTCAGCAGCGGCCGAGTCCTTGTGCATGGCCTTGTTGAATGCAGCATCGCGAGAGTGATCCTCGGTTTCGAGTCTGACTGGAGCCATGTTGAATAAAGAATGGGGCGATCGTTTGGAGAGGAGAGTGTTCAAGAGTAATTGAATGGTATGGAGAAGAAAATTTGGTGGTCTTGGTTGCTTTATGTATTTCCCGCGCAAAGGGGAAATGGGAAATTTTGGCAAGGGTCCCTCCCTGCAAGCCACAGATTTTAGAACCCGAATACGCTGGAACGAAAGAGGAGAAGAGACGAAATGAGACGTGGAAATAAAGTGTGGCTGTGCAGGATCACACCAGTCTGATGGTTCTGCTTGGTTGTTGAGTATTATGTTACTATTCACACCCCATGGCCTGTCTAAGATCTCCCACGCTAACGGTGCAGCGCTCGATAGCTGATTATCAAAATTCTTGAACTGCCAGCCTTTCGCCCCTCCACGACGACTTCGAATCCGCGACTGCATCCTTGGGACTGCCCGTACTCGGAAAACGTACATACCGCTCTTATCTTTTGACGCCTGTCATCTACCAGGTCCATTAAGGTATTCAGGGCATAAGGTCTCTTCAACTACCCGCCTCACATACCGCCAACATGCCTCCCCAAATCAAGCAAGATCTTAACCGCTCCGGCTGGGAGACCACCGACTTTCCCTCCGTCTGCGAGAACTGCCTTCCAGAAAACCCATACGTCCAAATGATCAAACAAGACTACGGCGAAGAATGCAAGATCTGTACACGTCCCTTCACAGTCTTCAAATGGAAAGCGGACCGCACCTCGCGAAGCAAACGAACCAACATCTGCCTGACCTGCGCGCGCCTTAAGAACTGCTGCCAGTGCTGTATGCTCGATCTGTCTTTCGGTCTACCCATCGTGGTCCGCGATGCGGCGCTGAAGATGGTTGCGCCTGGCCCGCAGAGCGAGGTTAACAGAGAATATTATGCGCAGGAGCATGAGAAGGAAATTGAGGAGGGACGAGGTGGAGTAGAGGCATATGAGAAAACGGATGAGAAGGCTAGGGAGCTGCTGAGAAGGTTGGCGAATAGCCAGCCTTACTTTAAGAAACAGAGACGCATTGGGCCGGCGGAGGGCGAGGCTGCCGAAGGCTCAAGTGCGCTGCAAGAGGGAGGTGGAGGGCCGATACGAACACGAGATACAAGAGGAGGGGGAATGGCTGCGAGGGGTGCGGGTGCGGGACGAGGTGGCAGGGGTGGGGCAAGGGGTGGTAGGAGTTTCCCAAGTGCTGCACAATTACCTCCTGGTCCAAAGGATATTCTGCCTCCTGCCGATCAGAGCATCACTTCGCTATTCGTCACTGGCGTTGAGGATGATCTGCCGGAACATAAGATTAGGGACTTCTTTTCTCCATATGGGAAGCTCCGATCACTAGTATGCTCACATATGTCGCATTGCGCGTTCATTAACTATGCTACGAGGGAAGGAGCTGAAGCTGCTGCTGAGGCATTACAAGGAAGGGCCGTCATTGCTGGATGTCCGTTGAGAGTACAGTGGGGGAGACCAAGACCTATTGGGACTATGGATAAGGACGAGAGAATGGCTACCGGAAGAGAAGGACGGTCCGCGTTTGCAAACCCGAGACAGAGAGCTATTGAGAGCGGCAATGGTCAGGGAGGGTATATCGAAGCACCACCGAAGGATGATCTGGCAAATATGTCTGCAGTTGCTCCTCCTCCTGGGTCAGGAGATGTGCAATATGCAAGTTTGTCAGGCAATTGATTATCTGGGGTTTGCAAGGAGTTTGGCGTGGGAAAAAACGGGAATTATGGCATTGAAATGCCCTTTTGTAGTTTATAGTACATTCATGAATATGAAGGGACCAGAGGTCATCATTCGATCTTATACAGGCGATTTCATCCGAATTCCTTCTCTGATACAATCTTCTCCGTCTTCACTATCCCAGCCACACTACCGCTCGGAACATTTCTTCCCATCAATGACCACTTTCTGCCCATTCGGCATCTTGATTGTATCGTTGTCGCCGCGTTCTGTGTGCTCGTGTATTCTCAACTCTGTCACGAGATTAGTGAATGCTTCCTCCTACCTCTACCTTCTATCTCCCGTCTTCCGATAGGAAATGAAGCGGTTGGATAGTAAAAAGAACTCACTATACATATCGTCCCCCTCATGCTTCCCCTGCACGATATTCTCCTTCAGAATCTTGGCTACTTCCTCCGCATGTGCTATCGCTGGGGCAACAGCCGGATCCTCGGGTCTCAGACTTGCGTTTTTGCGGAAATTATTGCGAGCTTCAGCCCGAGCTGCTGTTAGGAGTGGAAGATCGCCTAATTGAAGGTCAATGTGTGACAAGAAGAATGGGAGGAGACTGCGGGCGGACCTTGGAAGGCTATTCTGGTTGATCGGAGGAGATGGCGGTAGGCTGCTAATGACATTTTGGATGTGGAGGCTTCTGGGAGAAGAGTTAGTGCGTATTCTTGATGTTGTCGTTGAAAAGGTCGAGGACGAAGGATCCATGACAGACTATTGGGGGAAAAGCACAGTGATAACAAGGGAAGTGAAGTAAAGCTACTTTGACTCCAGTGAAAACGTCATGTTGTGTTGCAGCCTGATACAATTCCCATTATAAGATAGCAGGGAAAATAGGAAGATTCTTCAATGAATAAATTCCTTTTAAATTCCAAAAAGTTTGGTGTTCAAACGCAAGATCTCAGAGCTCAGCAGCCAGGAGTTTATCCTGTAAATCAATAAAACCTAAAGACATCACTCCAACGAGGCAAAAGCAGCAAGTAGATCATGACCCTCTTCCGCACATTTCAGATTCAAATTCAAGCATATATATCCTTAAAACAGGTGCAGTGAAATCAATCACAGGAACCGTCATGAAGAATACGTCTAAGACCCAAAACTTCTTGAACCTAGCACTCCCAGCAAAGGCTGTTGATGCATGAAAAACTCAGGGGATAATAGCGAAAATCAAAATTAAATACGAATAACGTACCTGAAGTATCTGTTGCGTCTAGAAGTAGCTGGCCTTGATTTGGCAATGGACAGCTTGAATGAAATTGAAAATGCGGAGGGTGAAGGGGCCGCCAATGTAGGCCAGGAGGAATCAAGTCTTGTCGAGCGACGCAAGGTTCTTATCCTAAGACTCGTAAAATCAATTGAAACAAAACCTCTTAGTTGCTAATAGAAACCCAGGAAGCCAGCCTCCTCAAATTGCATTTTGACATATTGCACGTGATAATCGCGCTAAGGCCCGAGCGCCCCACTTTGAGATATCGACTGGATATTTTTTTTTCTTGAATTCCGATAGAAGGCTGAGCTGATCCAACTTCGCCTTATCAAGAATATCAAGGCGAAATTAAGCTGCGATTTTTTCATAAATATCCGGATTCTCCTCATCCGGTTACAATTTAATTCGAAAATCAATACTCGGCGGATCAAACCATCCATCAGCGTTCAAAATGGCTACTCACGCCAACGTCAACCTTCCTCTCCCTGTCCTTCCCCAAGGATGGTCTGGAGAGAAGGATTTCAAGGCCATTGGCAAGCTCTCTGCAGCTACCCAGCGCAGCATCGAGCCAGTTGGTCCTCACTTCCTCGCTCACGCTCGCCGAGCCCGTCACAAGCGTACCTTTTCCGAGGATGATCGCATCCAAGCCCAGGAGAACGCAAAGAAGGTGGAGGACGATGACAGCGGGGAGATCAGTGAAGCTGAAGACCCATCAATGCTCTTGAGAGACGCCAAGGACTGGAAGGTATGTTTTACTACAAGTCTCGATTTGAGCCAGCTGCTAAAACCTCACAGCAACAAGATCACTACGCCGTTCTTGGTCTCTCGAAATACCGTTACAGAGCCACTGAAGACCAAATCAAGCGCGCCCACCGCAAGAAGGTCTTGAAGCACCACCCCGACAAGAGAGCCGCCGCTGGAGGAACCGAAGACGACAGCTTCTTCAAGTGCATCCAAAAAGCCACCGAAGTCCTCCTCGACCCCGTCAAGCGCCGCCAATTCGATTCCGTCGACGAGGGCGCCGACGTCGAGCCCCCCTCCAAGAAGCAAGCCAAAGACGGCAAATTCTACAAGCTCTGGAGCGCAGTCTTCAAAGCCGAAGGCCGTTTCTCCCGCGTCCAGCCCGTTCCCAAATTCGGCGACGAGAAGAGCACCAAGGAGGAAGTGGACGCTTTCTACAATTTCTTTTACAACTTCGACTCGTGGCGTTCTTTCGAATACCAGGATGAGGACGTACCTGACGACAATGAGAACCGTGATCAGAAGCGTCACATGGAGCGCAAGAACAACAATGCCCGTAAGAAGAAGAAGACGGAGGATAGTGCTCGTCTGCGAAAGTTGGTAGATGACGCTATGGCTGGCGATGAGCGCATCAAGCGTTTCCGTCAAGAAGCCAATGCCAGCAAGAACAAGAAGAAGTTGGAGAAGGAACAAGCTGAGAAGGAGGCCAAGGAAGCTAAGGAGAAAGAGAAGTTGAAGGCTGAGCAGGAGAAGAAGGAGGCTGAGGAGAAGGCTAAGGCGGAGCGCGAGTCGAATAAGAAGTCCAAGGAGCAGGCTAAGGCGGCTGTCAAGAAGAACAGACGTGTTATGAAGGGCAGTGTCAAGGATGCCAACTACTTTGTCGAGGGCGAGCCTCCTGCTGATGTTATCAACAAAGTCCTAGCCGATGTCGAGATCATCCAGGGCAAGATCGATGCTGATGAGACCGCGGAGTTGGCCGATAAGTTGAGGGATTTGAAGCTGGCGGCTGATATTAAGAAGGTGTGGGTTGCTGAGGCCAAGAGATTGGTTGATGCGAGCAAGATTAAGGAGACTGATGTTAAGGCTCTTGTTTAGATGGGTATATTTGTTTGCAAAATTGGTTGGGCGGTTGCATTAGATATAGATTGCGAACGCTTTGGATCCTAGAGTAATCACAGGTTTCTACATTACCATTTGGCTTGGTGTTTCATCTGCCTTTGCTTCCAAAATTGTTTTGTTACGATTCTTCTGTGCGATGAAGTTGCTTTTCGGTATCTCTTGTCCTTTGAGACAAGTTTTACTCGGGCTCAAAGACTCTCGCCATGCTCCTTCCTCCTGTTGTATTTTGCCTGCCGGTAAGCGGCTCAAGCTGAGGGGACGAACTTGCACATAAAGCGCGGGAAGGTGCATGGGAACCCCATTTCACAGATTTCGAGAAGTGGAACGCACTTTCCTCAACCGGACTCAATGATTTTCCGTGTAATGATTTGCCGAAAAGTTTCCAACGCTATTGTCTCACCGTCTCTGGGATATTGATCTTAGACGGCATAGCCAAGTTGAGCAGGGACAAAGTAGCGGTACATGGCAAGTCACTTGCAAAAAGAATCACAAGGGATCATCTTGGGTTGAAATGATTTATTGGTATCTGTAATGACTGCATAAAGTTTGATTTTATTCCTTTCACCCACGAGCATCCTGCTAGATGTGAATCAATGAAGAAAGGAAAACGTGCATGTATGAATATTTGAAATGTCTCACATTTCGTGAGTGATGTTGATTGAAAACCGAGTGTAGCTGGCGAAGGGGAACGTTGTAATTTTTGAGTATGTGGTTCCTTTGGGCTACTAACAGAACTGGGGGCAAATGGGTATAGAAGATACAATATGTGGAAAAAGTTGGGAAAACTGAGTATGCGTGTATGTGATGATGTAACACTGAGGCAAGTTTCGATCTGATGAAGATCAGTTCTACTCACTTGTGCTCTGTGTTGGTGAGCAATAGAGGCGCAATAATAGCGGCAATGTGTGAGAGGAGGCTTCTGTTGATGCGCGCTCAGAAAGATATTGGGAAGTTTCTGAGAAGACTCGAAATCTGAAGCATCATCGAGGAAGGGGAGCCGCGAGTGGGAGTTCCTAATCAGCAGCGGGCTCGTCGTCATCCGAGTCAGAACTCAGTGACAGAATGTCTGAGTCGACATCTGAGGCGAAGAGATCATCGATGTTGACTTCCTCCTCTTTGGGATCCCGATCTTCATCCTCGATAGCCAATGAGATTCTCTTTGCCCAAGCAAACTTAAGCTTTTTGAAAGATGCTTGAACATCTTGCTGAAGCTGGGCCTTGGCAGCAGACTCCGTCTTTTCACTGGTCTCCTTATCGCAGGTAAGAGTGTGATTGTTCAGCATAGTCTCAAACTCCTCCCGCATCTGCTTCGCAGCCGGATCGGTACCTTTGACAAACTCGCTGGGGAGGTCATCCCAGAGTTTTTTGAAGGCGGTCTGGATGGCACGGGTGCCTCTCTGGTACATACGACGAGCAGTCTTCTGTGCATATTCGATGTGGACCAGTTGGTTACGCTTGAAATGACCGGTGCCTAATATTGTGGTTAGCAAGTTTGAGATAGGGAGTTGGACAGGACCGACCAGATTCTGTACCACATTGTTCGTAGACAGAGGACCAGTGATTCATGATCAGGGGCTTAACCGTCCGATGTGCTTCGCGAGCCGAATCTTGAATGGTACCATCAAATACATTCAAGGAGTGCTTTTCGATTTGTTTTAGAGTCCGAAGAGAGCTCTCTTTCCATTGACCGACAGCCTCAGACATTTCAGGAGATATGCCCAGGGTGTCGGTTGCAACAGAAGCCACGAAGTTCGCAATAAGCGTTGAGATCTCAGAATAATATGCACTACGCACGCCTGGAAGTCTGCTATGAATGACTCTGGTCCACTGGGTAACCAGAGGCTCCAAATAGTTGCCAGCCCTGCCGCGAATTAGAGCAGGATGAAACGGGCCAAGGGAAGCCACTTACAGATCATCATTCCAATTGTACTGGACGCCTTTGTGAGTTTTCCATTCTCCCTTGTTGCGATTGAGGGCCCTATGCGTAGACCAATACACTGGTTGTTGCGCCCAACTCTTGACAGTGCGCTCGCTTTCCGAGGCAGCATGGCTCTCAATTTTTTGAGTCCTAGAGAAAATTCCCTCCTCGACAATCTTGTCACACTTGCTAATAATTTTGGCATGTGTCTCGGTGAAATCCTAAATCACAAACTTAACAACGGATCGACCAGGCGAAATGAACCCATATATAGACATACCTTGCTGAGACGGTCGAACTTCAGATCAAAGCTATCCTCCAGAAGCTCTCTCTGGGTTTGGGCCATCTTAAACTCAGCCGACGTGTCAGCGATCCAAGGTTCCATCGACAGCTCGAGGCTTACAACATCCTCCAGAAATTGAATAGCACTTCGGTCTCGAGCGCTCAATGTAGTTTCAGTCAACCATCTCTGGAGTTTGGGAACGCCAGTATCGGACAGCTTAAGGAAGCCTTCAACTAAAGCCGCTCCTTTCTTCATGTCGGCAAAGGCAAGAGCAGACACACAGAAGACTTGCAGAGGCTTTTGGTTTCGACTTCCCATCTGCTTCGAAGCATTCTCATAGTCGTGTCTCAGCTCTTGTGTTGAAACCTCGTTTCTGCTCTTGATGCATGCGGCTTTCTGGCGAGATTCGCACATCCGGATGGCGTCCTCCACCTGCTTCAATTTCTCTTGGCCTTTGTATAGTTCACTTCCGGCAACATCGAAATTGGTTTTAGCTTCTTTAATTTTCTTCTGAAGCGCTCTATATTTCTTTCCAACTGCTTTATCTTCTGCGCTGAGAGGCTGACTTGGTTCTAGAAAAGATGAGTCAAGGAGGTACTAGAGCGGAAGGGCGACGAGAACAAACCTGACGGACCATCGGTACCACGCTTGCGCTTCTTTGGCCGACCGACTTTGACATTCTTTACTGCTGCTGTTGGAAGCTGCTTCAACTCCTTGTTGAGGCTGGCTACAAGCTCCTTGTTGGTTGCTTGGATCTCCCTTCGCCGAGCACAGTAATCATTAACTTTATTTAGCCGGTCCTGGTTCAGCTGTTCTTTCTGAAACTCGGGTCCCAGAAGCTCCTCAACTTTTGGATGTGTTCTGATGTAACGCTGTACATTGAGCGACGAGTCGGTCTTGGACACAATGAAACACAAGTGCTCAGTAGAGAAATGATTATCCAGCTGCAGTGTTCGCTGGGTAACTCTTCCAAGTAAATCTTGTGCCTGCTTGAAGTTAGAATGCTGTTTGGAGTTTGTGAACAGGAAATTTACAGGTTTATCAGATGCTGCCCGTTGGGTTGGTGCAACAACACAAGTCACCTTGAGGTTTTTCTGATACCCTTCCGCAATTGCGCCGCGAGCGACATTGGTGTCCATACTTCCGGGCAAATCCACCAGGACGATGCCATTCATGAGAACCGGCGACTTGACTTTGATTAGAACAAGCTTAACCAACGGCCATTGAGCAAAGCTTTTCCCACCCTCTTCTTTCGAGTTACTGCTATCGATGAAGGGCTTAATCTTGAGAGCAAACCCCTCCAGACTTGTGTCCGAGATTACCTTGTTCTTTCCCAGAATCCCCTTGACATTTGGATGAATCAGAAGATTTGAGACATTGTAGGTCTGAAGATCCTTGACAGTTTTGATGTGGGGGTAAACGCATTTCATCTTTTGAAATGCAGCTTTGATCCGCATGTCGCGCTCCAGGTCCGGCTCGCCATTTTCGCCGTCCTTGTTCAAGGCTTGGTCGCTCAAGTCCTTGAAGAGTTTGTCAAGCTCGACGCGCCAATCATCCTCACTGATTCTGTCAACCTTGGCCAAGAATGCTTGGTCAGGTTCCTTGCTGTGGTTGTAGGCAATCTCGACGCATACAGCGGTGCAGGCTTTTTCATCGTCGGCCGGAAGAAGATCATCTTGCTCAAGCAGCGCATTGATAAGGCTAGACTTGCCAGCACCAGAAGCCCCGAGAAATCCAATGAGAACTCTGCATTCTTGCTTGTTCTCACGAATGGTATCTATGACAAGCATTAGAAATGGAACATTATCTGAAAAGGCACAAAGCGACTCATCGACAAGATCATGCTAGAAAACGGAACTTACTGATTCTGTCCAGCCACTTCTGTGAGCTCGTCACCTTGGAAGAATGCTGCTTGAGACTTTCTTCGATCTCTCGAAGGCAAAATACCGCATCTTTGACTGCTTGCTCTTTGATCTCGATCTGTTGCAGCAAGTTTAGGTGAGAGCAATTGCGCCACTGCGGGTGATTTTCTTGAGGCTCTGGTGTAACGCTCCAGACTCGATTGGGAACCGGACCAGACTCTGAGGAGGCTCGTGAGCGAGGCTCGCCTTTGATCTCCGGCTCAACCATCATGCGTTGATTCAAAATATTTCTTGGTGTGATCTAATTTTCGGATGGATGGTTGACAACTAGATGTTGGGTTGATGCATCAGCACGGGGTAGAAAGCTGATATGGATGAGAAGCGTAGATGTAGAGGTGAAAGAGGGAGAAATTAGAAGACGTGTGATTGAATAGAATGGCGAAGTGAAGAAGTGAATGTTTCGTCCAAATGGAAGAGCGATGCTGGAGCAATGACACCTTGAGATTGAGAGAAGCTGGAACTCTGGTCTTCCAAAATTAGTCGAAGAAGAGCTGCCAACATCAAAGGTGAAGGTGAAGGTGTTGAAAAGCAGAAAGAGGGTAGAGTTTGTGTTAAAGCTAAGTGTTAATGCAGCAATACGAAAGATCGAAAACACAGAAAGCAAAATAACATACCTGAGAGGAAGCAAATCAATTGCAAGCTGTAGGAAACTTAGTGTAGATGTGCAAATTATCGCTCTGTCGTATCCTCCTTGGATGTATTGAGGATGAGATGTTGGATGACGAGGGGTAGAAGAAGGAAGTTTTGTTGATGATCATACAAGATGGGGATTCTTGTTGGAAATTTGATGAGGCCGAAAGTCGGAGAGCTTGCTTCACAAGATCTTATCTGGGGTTGATACTGAATGGTGAATTAAGCACGATTTCAACATGCGAAATGTTGTGAAGAACTCGAGGTTTCAGAGAGAAGGGCTTCCACTTGACGAAACGGAGATTATCTTGCTGGGGGGGCAGTTGACAGTAAAGTGAGATCGTCGAGATAAGTGAATGTTTTCGGTATTGGAGTGAATCGGCAAGTTTTACACTCGTTATTTGAGAGCGAGAAAAAGAAATGATCGAAACTTGGTCTAAGGGGCATCTCAGACACCTTTGAAAGTTTGTTGCAGGTTGTAATTTACAGTAAATGACACTTGGATAGTCTGTCTGTGTGAGGGTAACCCGAAAGTTGCTTTCCAAGTTGGTGATCCTGTAAAATAAGAAGTAGATACCAAGCAGAGGAAAAAAGTGGAACACTCCCCAGAAAGAATATTACTCAAAGTCTCTATGAGCCTGTTGTTTAGAATTGCAAAAAAGGCAAATGCTATGTAGAATTCATAGACTGCAATATTGATGTCAATACAAGATGAGAATCACAGAAAATATTTCCTCAATTCGCCATCGTGGTTGCGTCAGAGGATAGAATGTACTGCATTATAATTCGTGATTATATTTTGACAGAATATTTCAGAAATTAGGAACCTGTGGAAGCCACACAGACTTTCAAAACTTTACTGTCTAAATAGACTAAGAAGCAAAGGATTGATACTCGAATGGTGATACAAAGAGTGAGGGGGAAATGTAAAATCCTAGATGACTTCAATCCATTTTTTTGCGTCATTCGAACGATGCAACCAAACAGCCACCACGGCGGTAATAACTCAAAGGTTGAAATTGCCAAATCCGGAAGATGATGCAATTTAGGTAGATGAGCATATATACCTAGGGAGGCTTTCACAAGTACTTTGATTACTTGTTGCACCTTCTTTTCTTAAATGTGCAAGGCCGCGGATACCCGCTTGCCATTACCTAGGTATGTAATGGCAAGTCTGCCACCGCTAGGTAGAGGCGACTCCATGTTAGAATAGGAGTTTAATTATCCAATGCGCATTTTATTAGGTAAATCAAGGTAATTCTGAAAATCTGGGGTACCTAGGTAGGCAATGCTGATGATGCTACTGCATGGCGCGCCTTCCCGGTGCGGGGAAGATTATATATTCAGATGTCGAGGATTCGAGCCAGACATGAAGAGATTGGACAGGCTATAGAGGCTGTATTTAAAGTCGTAGGAGACTCGACTAGGCCAACGCAATGCTAGGTATACAATCAATGTAATAGTCATTGTAGCCTTCTCGAGAAAGACGCGCAAGGAAATTGCTTCAGACATCTCCGGGCTGGCATAGTGCGAATGACGGATACCAGCTATAGAAAACCTACATGAACATAAATGAAGCTATCAAAACAAATTGCCAAAAATAGATGACGGACGAGTTGATTCTCCAGCTAGGAAAACACCCCGGAGCCTGAGATTTCCAGGCAGTCACTGCTATTAGTTTGATACCTAGGTAGGTACAAACAACAGCAAAATAGAATATTCTTGCCTTCGCTATTACCTCCTTCCCATGCTCAGAGCTCTCAAAATGAGATGGGAATGGCAAATGGATCCGAAGGCCTTGCCTTGCTGGTGGAAAAAGTTGTGATTCTCGGTATGATACAGTCTTTATGGGTATGAACTGCTCATCAGACTCCCAAAATTCATTACGCCCATCATAGTCCCAGCCATGCAGCCCGAGTCCCTTTTATACACGTCCTCTAACCCCTGTTTGTCTATCATTATGGTATTTGTACACCCCTGAGGTCGTTCGTTTAAACAAGTTTTCTAATTGCATCGATGGCGAAAGGAGCTGGAGTATGACATATCAGCTGCATTCCCCGAAGAAGAAGGACATTAAATGCTGTGAGACTTACACAAGTACAGCAGCACGGCTCCAGTGATGACTTTCTGGATCGTGAGAGTAGCCTCGTCTTCCTGGGCCTTCAGCTCAGCGGCACTGAGTTGTGGTGGGGCTAAGATACTGTTAGAGAGATACATATCCAGAAAATGGTAAGCACTTACGTCCTCCAAACATATTTGCGGTGTTTTGGATGAAAGGAGTAGCTTTCTTTTGTTTTTTTCGAGGAGGTTGATGCAATATCGAGCTCCTTTTCGGCTAGCCTGATATTTTTGACATCCGATAGACGCCAAGGCGCGCTAAACAAGCCTACGGAAGCCGAACGGAATTTGGGAACGCCACTCTTATCACCACTCGGACTTTTTTTGTCTAGATAATTATTAGATCCCACTTTCCAAGCTCCCAATTCCACCAATTTTTCTCCATTCTCTTACAAAACTTACTATACATTCCAGAATTATCGAATACACATTTGGGAAGTTCACAGCATCTTATTTCCAACCAGACAATGAGTGGTTGCTGAATCTTCCCTTCCTGAATTTCCCGAAGCACAGGGACCCCGCCATCGGAGGTCACATCAGATCGAGTTTCACCGACTTTTGCCTCCATTTTTTGAGCTTCAACTTCGTCAAACAATGGCGATGACGGGTCTGGCTCTAAGATTCCAGCTCAAAAGAGTAGCAACTCAAGCCAGAGGCCCAATATTAAAGCGTTCCTCACAACTCACGCGACCATGGGTCTGCCACCAATGTTCACGCTCTCCAGGGAGCTCTCTGTCCATTGGCAGACGAACTTTCTATACCAGCTCTGCCAGCGATGAGGCGAACAGTTCGCCGGCTGCTCCAGCCTCTCGTGGTGCCTATCTGCCTCTCGATACCTTTACTCGCCGACACATTGGGCCAGATCCAGACTCCACCGAGCAAATGCTGAAAGCATTGGATCCTCCTGTCAAAAATTTGGATGAGTTCGTTAAGCAAGTCCTTCCCGGCGATATCCTGTCCTCTACAGACCTCGAAATCGATGCTGCGAGAGCTGGTGGGGAGGAGGGCTTCACGGAATCTCAATTGCTGGCGAGACTTCGGTCGATTGCGTCCAAAAATACTGTCATGCGAAGCTATATTGGATGTGGATATGCAGGGACAAGAGTACCAGAAGTCATAAAGCGCAATGTGTTGGAGGGGCCAGGGTGGTATACGAGTTATACTCCATACCAGCCCGAGATCAGTCAAGGGCGATTGGAATCTCTATTGAACTTCCAAACGCTCGTTTGCGACCTCACAGCTCTTCCAATTTCTAATGCGTCGCTTTTGGATGAGGGTACTGCGGCTGCAGAAGCTATGACTCTGTCTTTAAATGCCCTCCCAGCTTCGAGACAAAAGAGCAAGAACAAGACGTTTTTCGTCAGTCACTTGGTCCACCCGCAAACGAAGGCGGTCCTACAAAGCCGAGCAGACGGATTTGATATCAAGATCGAAATAGGGGATGTGCTTGCTGACGGGGGAAAACGAGTGAAGGAGCTTGGCAAGGACCTTGTAGGAGTTCTGGTACAATACCCCGATACTGAGGGAGGAGTTGAGGATTTCAAGGGGCTGGGGGATCTAATTCATGAGCAAGGCGCAACTTTCAGCGTTGCAACCGATCTTCTTGCTTTGACAGTCCTTACGCCTCCAGGAGAATTTGGTGCAGACATTGCGTTCGGAAATGCTCAACGATTTGGTGTACCTTTTGGGTATGGTGGCCCTCACGCTGCATTTTTCGCCGTCAGCGACAAATACAAACGCAAAATACCAGGACGTCTGATAGGAGTTTCCAAGGACAGAATGGGAGACAAAGCGATGCGATTAGCTCTCCAGACCAGAGAGCAGCATATTCGACGAGAGAAAGCTACAAGCAACGTCTGTACGGCACAGGCGTTGTTGGCAAACATGAGTGCTTTCTACGCCATTTATCACGGACCGCAGGGACTCAAGAACATCGCTGAAAGAGCTATTTTAGGCGCCAGAATTATAGAGGCGGGTGTCAAGACTCTAGGGTTCGAAACTGGATCAAGGGGCAAGGGACAGGATGGACGAGTTCTGTTTGACACTGTGGTCGTTAATGTTGGCCAAGGAAAGTCCGGCGAGGTGTTGAGCTACGCCATGCAGGACAATATCAATTTGAGAAAGTTCGACGAGAGCCGAGTCGGGGTTACCATTGACGAGACTGTGGACTACAAAGATCTTCAGGATATATTGTCGATTTTCAAAAAATTCTCGCCATCCAAAGGGGACGTTCAGGTCAATCAGATCATTGAAGCTTTGCCTGAAAATGGAACCATCTCCATTCCGGGTGGCTTCAAGAGAACATCTGAGTATCTGACGCACCCCGTCTTCAACACGCATCATTCGGAAACAGAGCTTCTTCGTTACATCCACCATCTACAGTCGAAAGATCTTTCCCTCACTCACTCTATGATACCCCTTGGATCATGTACTATGAAGCTCAATGCTACGACCGAGATGGCACCTGTTACATGGCCAGAATTTGCATCTATCCATCCATTTGCCCCAGTCGATCAAGCAACCGGTTACAAGGTCATGATTGATGAATTAGAGGTTGATCTTGCCAAGATCACTGGCTTCGATGCTGTGTCTCTGCAGCCAAATTCCGGAGCCCAGGGCGAGTTCACCGGTCTTCGTGTAATTCGGAAATACCAAGAGCAGCAGCCGGGTAAGAAGCGTGACATTTGCTTGATTCCAGTTTCTGCACATGGGACCAACCCTGCTTCTGCAGCCATGGCTGGCATGCGAGTCGTCACTGTTAAATGTGACACAAAATCTGGCAACCTCGATATGGAGGATTTGAAAGCCAAATGCGGGAAGTACAGTGAGGAGCTCGGGGCGATCATGGTCACATATCCCAGCACCTTCGGCGTCTTCGAACCAGAAATTAAGGCTGTTTGCAATCTCGTTCACCAACACGGTGGGCAAGTCTACATGGATGGCGCGAACATGAACGCCCAGATTGGATTATGTTCCCCAGGAGAGATTGGCGCGGATGTATGCCATCTCAACCTCCACAAGACTTTCTGTATTCCTCATGGTGGAGGAGGACCTGGAGTAGGCCCAATTGGTGTCAAGTCTCATTTGGCGCCGTTCCTTCCAGGACATCCTTTGGTTCAGACTGGTGGAGATAAAGCAATCGCGCCTGTCAGTGCTGCCCCATGGGGGAGTGCAAGTATTCTGCCAATCAGTTGGGCGTATATCAAGATGATGGGTAAGTGTTCACGAGCTTTTGAAAACAATTATGCTAATTGAATCAGGTGGTCGAGGATTGACACACGCTACTAAAATCACCCTTCTCAACGCCAACTACATCATGTCCCGTCTCCGCCCTCACTACCCAATCCTATACACCAATGCCAACCTCCGCTGTGCCCACGAGTTTATCCTTGACGTCCGTGGCTTCAAAGAAACCGCCGGCATCGAAGCAATTGACATCGCCAAACGTCTGCAAGACTACGGATTCCACGCCCCAACAATGAGCTGGCCCGTCGCGAACACGCTCATGATCGAGCCAACCGAGTCCGAGAGCAAGGGAGAATTAGACCGATTCATCAATGCTCTGATCTCAATCCGAAAGGAGATTAAAGCCGTAGAAGAAGGCACTGCGCCAAAGGACGGCAACGTATTGAAGATGTCACCGCATTCGATGAAGGATCTCTTGACGTCCGAGTGGAAGAGGCCGTATACGCGCGAGCAAGCCGCATACCCACTTCCCTGGCTTAAGGAAAAGAAATTCTGGCCTAGCGTCACTAGACTCGATGACGGTATGTCCCTCCATTCCCTCCCTTAGAAGCTCTCTAACAAACTACAGCATACGGCGACATGAATCTATTCTGCACTTGCGGCCCCGTTGATCCTGTTGATGACGCCGAAGACGGCATTACGGGCGCTTCGGCTCCTGCTCCTACTTGATTTTGAGTTGTTGGCGAAACGGGGGATCATCTAATTTAATTTCAACATTAAGCAAGCGCTGCGAGGTGTTGCTGCGGTCGGCGTTTTTATTTAGATGGATGTTATGGCTTCAACCGCCAAATTCATTTTGCTTTGATCTTAGATTTGAGATGATAAAATGGAGAAATTATGTGTGCGCCTAATTGTATGAGTCTTATGTCCTGTTCCTTCTGATATTTTGCGCTGTTTTGGAGAGGTTCTTGGAAGTGTCTGAGAATGAGATTTGAAGTTTCTAGTTAGAGTCACAGGGATTTTTTCCCTGAAGATATCACTCGATTGCCAGTGTTGTAACGCAAAACGCCTTTTATTCAATAGGGAAAAGTAAAACAAATGTGGTTGATCTTAGATGCCGGCATCTAAGCCAACTGAATTGAACAGTGTTATTACAAGTTCAACCCTCTTAATCCTTCCAATTATCCATCAAGTCATAATCATGAACGAAAGTCTTTCCTTCATAATACTCGGCTTGTTCCGGCAGTCCGATATCCTTCAATAACTCGATGACCGTGTACTCCTTCTGTTCAGAATGAGACAACTTCTCGAGATCTGTTGCGAGATCTCTCACGTCGTCGTTCTTCTCCTTCTTGAGATCCTTGGTATATCCATCAAGCCAGTTCTTCAACAATTCATGTTTCGCTTCTCCAGCATTTGCCAACTTCTTCTCAAGATCTTTCGCCAGGCCCCCTTTCGCCAGGCCCCCAAGCGTGTCATCTGCTTTCTCATCCTTGGTATGAAAACGAAGCCATTTCTTCAATGACTCGGGATCGGCGCGGTGGGCGAAGTCAACTAGGCCCGTGCAAATTTTGATCCAATTTTGGTAGCGGGCGCTGTCAAAAGTCGATTCATGGCCGTTGAAAGTGACGTATGGGTAATCAAGAACCTCGTCAACAGAATCCCCTGCTTCCGAGTCCTCGTCGGGAAACCCCCCCGCCCCATACACCTGCATCCCCCAAGGGTCCTCATGTAGAACGAGGGCAATTACTTCGTCAGCTGTCGAGCAAGCGAAGATTCTATCGAGCGCTTCAGTAGCAGTGAGTGACTCCCAGTACAAATCGCAGTTGTCCCGAAGCGGCATTGTCTCATCCGTGCTCACCATGTACGATGGATGGATACTATCCAGAAGTTTCTCAAAGGTCCACAATATACCGAAGAGATTCTTGAGAGTCTGGTCAGGGAACGCCTTGTTCTGATATCGTACCTCGACCTTTAAGCCTGGGACGATGGGTCCACCACATTGGTGGCCTACTATGTCGTGGTAAGCTAGTTCGCTGTCCATGATTCGGTATCTATTTTTCAAAGTACCTAGCGCCTCATTGAGGGTCTTCAAACCATTCCCTCCATGGAGGATGGGCGATTTAATCTCGCAGCTATGGTAATTGTAATTGTAAGCTCGGGGATCGCGCCGCGATGGGAGAAAGTTGCCGCTGCCTTGTACGGACCAATTCAATTGGTCATAAATGAGATGGTCATAACCGAGAGCATGGCGTTCCCAGTGCGCGACAGTTTTTGGAAACCCTGCAGAAATGAGAGTGTTTTCCACATGTTTCAAGAAATCTTTTTCGTGGACATGGGGGTCTTGGTTTCCAAGCATGAGCTTATGGTCTAGTTCTGTAATACCGTAGACTTGGCGAGAATCCTCGGGTTCGGGGTCCTTCACATCGTCTGGTAGAGTTGCAATGGCAAATTCAATCTCAACTCTGAGAGTGAGTTCTGGTGTTTCTCCAGAAAGCTGGACTGGTGAGGTTCTGGTAGTTGTAGCCATTTTTTCGAGTCTAACTTTTCTGTGGGTTATTTGATTTGAGTGGATTTGTGTTCTTGGTTTGGAAAATGGTTGTAGATGTAGGATAATAAATGAGGCATCGGATCTTGGGTATATATAGCACGAGTGTAAAAAGAACAGACTGAATCCAGTTGGAGGACCAGCGATACAAACAGATTTAATGGAACAACAGCACAACAAACATACGTACATCTTCACTGTAGTCACGTAGAACAGGGACCGTAGATTTGCTGTAAAATATCCAAGGCCCAATAGAATCGCGAGTCTCTTTCATGAAAGAATCAAGTTGTGTCGCACCTGCCTTTCTTCCAGATCGCCGGATGTAGCCAAGCTCGACTGGGAACAAAGGAGCCCACCACTGATAGTCACGTGAAATGTAGTTTACTTTTGCTGGTGGTATAGAATAATCTGCTGGCAGCTCAGAAGGCTGGAAACTTCCAATTCCAGTGGGATATTCAATCATATACCGTAGACCCCAAAAATGTCAGGGGAAGGCCGAAGGCAGGGGAGCAGCAAATCTATAATCTACACCTTTGACATAGAAACAAAGAGGCCGCTAGCGCTATTATTCCCCATCATGCTATTTGGTCCAAAAATGAGGCTATTCAAAATTGTTCATGTGATACCATGACCAGGAGGAGAATCGAAACAATCACGGAGAGTCCAGCACCAAGACCTCCTTGCCAGAATGTGAAGTCTGGAATCTTGCAAAACATAAATTTCAGGGGTAACCCAGGTATCGGATAAGAAACGGGACGAAGCCAAAGCACGAATGGAAATTTGTCCCAGTCATCATTACGCCATGTCTCTTCGGTAATTGATGATCGGGGATTGTCTAAAGCAACAGCGGATACAATATCTATTCTGTCATCGACTAGATCACAGTATTCAACGTTGCAGCTTCTCATAACTCGAAGACTGGGCTTGAGGCCGTCGCCTCTATGAAGCAGAATTTTGGAATTCCTCCATTGATAATCATGGACAAAACCTCACCAGAATCAAGCGCCAGTACTCCTCCCCGAACAAAACCTTCCCTCTGCAAGATCAAAAACAGAAATGCTGCCTTGGCTCACTCGATCGCAGCTGGCGCAAATTGAAGGATTGGATATTTCGAAATAACATGTCAAACTCTATTTAACGAAAACTTGCGAATCACTTAGAAACCAGAAATAAGTGGGGGTATGAAGTTTCATTCTTCGACACTATGTACATACAATCCCTGATCAACACCATATGCTCGACTCCTAATATGCTGTAGCAGCTCATGGTCCGTTTTGTGAATAGAGTTGGCGTTTTCGGAGATGTACAGGTGTTTCACCGGCTGGCGTATCGGGGATAGTCTTTTCAAGTTTCTAGTAGAATTTAGAGACAGATTTGAAGATAGAGAGGCGTGTTGCGAGTCTCACCAGGTTGTCAAAGACACATTTGTTCAACTTCCACTCAGCTGGTCGGCATTGCCAGAGTTGTTGGTTGTTGTTATCCAGGCAGGTCCAGTGCTTGCGGAATTCTGCAAGGCAGTGTTTGTTTACGTCTTCTATACTGTGCAGCATCGAAACGTTAGCAGTGAGCTCTGTAATACTCAGTCGTTTCTTCCCAGGAAGCACCACCTGGCGACTTCTGCTTCCTCCATTGCCCCGCATCCACAGCACCCGCCGCATGGCCGTCGATTTCTGGATTTCGATCGCGCCCGAGAAAACTTACACGCTCTTTGCACATCTTGTAACCCGTCTGCCCTCCTTCAAGCAGTCCATCTCTGCCCTACCTGGCTTCTCAGTCTTGCATTGCATAAAGTCATCGTTATATGGCCTGCATCTTGCACCAATAAAAAAACTGGCGGATAGCAAAGGCGCCGAACTGCTTCCAATCTCGGTGACGGGTGGGATGTCTGCTGGTAGGGGAGCTGTATCGATCAGGGTGGTTTGATTGAACCTGTTTGAAGCAATTGATCAGCACATGCAACCCCGCCCTGGGTAAAATTGGTCGTAGAATACTAACCTGGCTGGTCTTCCCGACATCTTGAAAGCTCTCCTGGCGGATTCAAAGGTTCGTAGCAGAGTCAATGGATAGCTTTGATATGTCGTCGGAGCTTGGAGAGGTCTGAAGGTCACCAGGAACGCGGCGGCATTCATTCGCTGGACAAGCGAATATTTTTGTCCCCGGCGCGAAACCGCATCGAGAGTTCAGCCCAGCTTCGCGCAAAGAAGCATCAAGAATCAACAAAAGTTGACCTTCACATACACACATCTCGCGACTCCGAAGCTTGCAAGAGCAGCATCACTCCGCTGCATCTTCAGCTGAGTGCGATTTCGAGTCCTAGATAATTGCAATCCTCTTCTCCGAAATTCGCCATTCACTCTTTCAGCCTTCGACGCGCTCGAATCCTCGAAGTCGCAGCTTGCATACTGCGAATCTTGCTACCACGGACATCCCATCTCTAGCAACATATCGAATCTTCTTGCATACTTCATAATGTCTTTATTCAGCTCGACAACCGGCCAGACGGGCGGGGGCTTGTTTGGGTCGACGCTAGGTGCAAATAATACACAAAATCAATCTACAGGAGGAGGGCTATTTGGCGCAACTGGTCAAAATAATCAAAGCCAACCTCAGCAGACTGGCGGTTTATTTGGTCAAAGCACGCAACAAAATCAACCGCAGCAATCTGGTGGTCTTTTCGGAAATCTCAACAGACCTCAACAACAGACACAGTCGACTGGGGGGCTCTTCGGCCAGAGTGCTCAGCAGACTGGAGGCTTATTCGGCGGATTGGGCCAAAATTCGCAACAGAATCAACAACAGCAGCAACCGCAGCAACAAGCTAGCAGTCTGTTCGGTGGCCTAGGTCAGAGCACGCAGCAGAACCAGCAGCAGGGTACAAGTGGAGGTTTATTTAGTGGGCTAGGGCAAAGTCAGAACCAGGCGCAACGGCCGGGTATTTTCTCCCAGTCAACACAGCCGCAGCCTCAACTGGGTCAAAGCCAACTCGGTGGCTCAATGTGGCAACCAAACAGCGGGATGAAAGTTGGTATGTCCTTCTGCTCTTTTAGACTTAACTGGTACTAACTGGCACCAGGTGAAAAGAGCGTTCCGGATCAAATCGCAACCATTCTTCAAAAATGGGATACTGGCAATCCGAACTGCGTGTTTCAGCATTACTTCTATAATAAGGTGGATGATAACATGGCGCCATTCTATAAGCCCGGGCCCAACGAAGATCCGAAAGCTTGGGAGGACGCTTTAACGCAGAAACCAGGTCCAGGGTTTATTCCAGTACTCTGCGTTGGTTTCGAGCAACTGGGGAAGAGGATTGAACTTCAACAACGGAACTTAGCACACTACAACGCTCGCTTGCACGAGATCAATAACTCTTTGTCCCTGATGCTATCGAACCATGACACAAAAACAAGCATTAGGGCCATGGATGCGAGGCGGAAGCATGTGGTGTTGAAGCAGAGATGTTTGGCGCTGGCAACTAAAGTTCAGATTTTAAGGAATCGAGGTTATGCAATGGGAGGAGATGAGGAAGACTTAAAGACGAAATTACAAGCTCTGGAAAGAGGCGTCACCGATCCAGCGCTAAGCGCAAGAGGGGAAGAAATATGGGCGCGAATGCTCACGGTTCAGGAGCGGGCGAAGTTGTTGAAGGCGGAAATAGAAAAGAGTGGTTCCGATGACCCTGTTGGCTTGGATGAGGAGATGACCCAGCAGGCCAAGAAGGTATGTAATTTCCCCGAGAGACGAAGGCTTTGCTAACTTTATTAGATCCTTGAGGATTACCAAACCCAATTGGACCACCTGAAGAGGGAGACAGAAGCCATACAAAATGATTATGTGCGGTGGGAAAAGGAGCAGGGACCGGACCCTCTGCGAGCGAAGAAGGACGATAAGAAGGCCAAGACGGAAGCACAGTACGCTGAGAAGTCAGGCTTCATGAGGCATAAGCTGAGCACAACACCCGCGGGCTACGTTCCCTATTCATGAACGACTTAGGACGATGTATGAGAAATGAGACCGACATCACGTGGGCGCAGCCTAGAAGAAGTATTGTATTGTAGCCCTTCGAGGGGTAGAATTGAGTTGTCAGAAGCTGCTCTCTTCAGATATAGAAAGAAGTCGAGATTCCCCAAAATGGAAATCTAATATACTAAATTTTCACGCCCTTCCGGTCTATGACTCACATGATAAGTTCAATCTTATATAAACGCTCTCACTAACATTTTCTCCCCCTGGTGCTCCTAAACCTCAGCCTCCACCCACAATATGGCCAACTACGAACCAGACGGAGAAGTAGTCTCCACCATCCCTTCCATCTCTCCGGACGCCAATTCCCCCTCCGTGATCCTCAAAGGCACCTATATTACGCTCCGTCCGCTTCAAATCAGCGATGCTGCCGCACTCTTCCACTCCCTCGGCGGGCCCTCCAATGCAGTCCTCTGGAAATACATTCCCAGCGGTCCCTTCCTAGATCTCGAATCCTTCACAAATGCCATGTCCGTTCTCTGCGAACGCAAACCTTTCTTCCCTTTCGTCATCCTCTCCAAAAGCCCCGCTCACATCCCTTCTCAACTCAAGGGCCAGGTGCCTCAAGAAGGGGTGCCTGTCGGCGTTACATGTTTAATGTCAATCGTGCCGGAGCATCACCGTATCGAGATTGGCCATGTTGTTTACTCATCCTTGCTTCAGCGAAGCCCAGCGACGACGGAAGCGAGTTATTTATTGATGAAGTTGTGTTTTGAGGAGTTGGGCTATGAGAGGGTGGAGTGGAAGTGTAATGATAGAAATCTGCCCAGTATGAAGGCGGCGGAACGACTGGGGTTTGTGTATGAGGGGACGTTTAGGAGGCATTTGGTTGTGAAGGGGAAGAGGAGGGACACGGCTTGGTACAGTGTTGTGCCGCTTGAGTGGGAGGGGAAGGGAGAGGATGGAAAGGGTGGGTGTGTCAAGGGGGCGTTGGAGGAATGGCTTGGGGTGGGGAATTTCGGGGAGGATGGGGAGCAGGGACAGAAGCTTGAGCTTATTAGGGAGAGGCTGAGGGCGAGGGATGGATGAGATGGTGGTGCATTGATTTGTTTCATGAGAGCAGCAAGTAGATGTAAGGAAATACAAACATATTTGAATCAATCCCTCTAAGTGGCGGGGCTTTCGGCCTGAGTTGCCTGCTTTTGTCATTTATTCCTCCCCAAAGATTCGTTCAGGACAAAATGAGAAGTCTACTTATTTCCCTGGCCCTTCAAGGTTGCAAGGCAATCTGAAACATCCCGCCTGTTGACAACCCCGAGAGCTGTTCTTGACATAGCTAGTTGGCCAACATCAGACCCCATCCAACCGGGGCACTTTCGAGTCTCGCTATATGAACGAACGCCGGCGTGAATGAACTTTGCATTCTCACCGTCTTTCACGAAATTTATCGCCGAGAAAATCTTCGGTCGTATACCTAGGTTCCGCATTGAACGTATGGTAGATGGAGCTGCATTTCTTCCTCAATTCTTGCGAATCAAGCCACATCTCTCGACCTGGTTTCCTACCCATCGTCTTGACCAGGCAAGTCCAATGCAAGAGCAATTGCAGAAAGCAGAAAGTGTTGAAGTCACTGGAAGGAGATAGAAGGTGTTCTTATACTCCGAGATGCTATTCAATATTGGTCTCGAAACTCAGAACGTGTACTACATTTTGTTTCCGTCATCTCTGCTGGGAATGGCAACAGCGCATCGATAGGTTACTAGCTGCACCTGCCTTCCATTAAAGCGCGTGCTGAAGGAAAAATGACAAGCCTTCTTGCCAAATGCGAAATTATTCGCATAGCTATAGAATAATGGGAAAATGAAACCACAGAAGTTGGCTGTCAGTATCTGGAAATTTTCGAGCCACTGTGGCATTTCAATTCATATATTTCATAAGAAGCTGATTTATATGTCTTGGGTCTAGATCTGTCCAGCATTGTAATCTAGCATTGGAATGGTGGGGGCACGGCTGTTGATTTTGTCAGTGCCTTCATCTTCGGAGATGAGTATCACTTACATCCACTGTCATAAGCTGATATGATCCCTTTGATAATGACATAAGTTCCAGCTACACAGATTAACCCTCCAGCCGCGAATGTCAACACACTCAACGTGAACATGGCCGGCTTATGTTTCCACGCCCGAGTCGTGGCGCCACTAAGATGGTAGCTGTCATGGAGCCAGAAAGCTCCGGCAATTCCATATGTATACCAACTCGCAAACAACGATGCAGCTATTCCAATTAAGTACGAAAATATTGGGACACCAACAGCTAGGACGAAAGCAGCGCCATTCATGAGAATGACTAGGAAGGTCCAGGTTCCCCATCCTATGAATGTATGACTGTGGAGATGTTCTGAATTGCGGAAGAGACGCAGGAATATCAACTTGGCAGCTGTGTGCGAGTACAGGCTTCCGGCTATGAGAAAATTGGGAATGGCGATGCCATAAGCTGCTTTCGCCCACACTGTTCGAAGACTGGAGAAACTGGGACTCATTACCCCGTCACCCAGATACCAATGAGTCACAATTGCAAATACTACATAATATGTAGTAGCAAATCCTTGCAATACATATGCAGCTTTCATGGCATCTTTTGGATTCCGCATCTCCGAAATTAGGATGAAAAACATGAAGTGGCCGGCATAAGCAAAGACAGGATTGGTGACAGCGACGAAAGCATCGACGAAACTCGGCTGCAGGAATAAGCTGGCACGGGTTTCGAGTGGATAGATTCCAGCTCCAACCATACCTACAATCCCGGCAATGAGAATTGAAATGACGCTGGGGATGCAAAGCCAGGAGAGGCGATCTAGAGTCCTTGGAAAGCTGAAAATGAGCGTTGGAATGGCGAAGATTCCGGTGTAGAGCATGAGGCAGAGACGAGAGTCTGATAAAACTGCTAAGGCGATTTGACCAGCTAGCATTTGGCCACCGGTTGCAAAGACTGCGAAGATTATCGTTCCAGCTGAAAGAACTTCTCTACCGATGGCACCGAAAAGGATGTAACCCGCATCTCCCATGTTGTGTACTTCGGGATGGTTGAGCTTGCTTCATTTCAAGTCAGAACTGTTTCTCTTTGCAAACATTCAGGGAGAAGGTTTACGCCAACGCCCAAGAGCTCGGATACTTACAATTGCACCAGGAGATAAGCTGTGAAAGTTCCGAAGATTCCCAGAAACTGAACTCGGATTTAGAACTGCTCATTCTTCATCTTATCATGATACATACCACGATGAGAATGACATTGGGAACAAGCCCAACAACGCCACCACTACTCGGAAGACTCAGCATTCCATTAGAAACGATTTCATCAATCATGAGAACAGCAACCAATTGCCAGCTCAAAGTCTTATATTTGATCTGATGATTCTCCTCATTTCCAAAGACGTCATGCTCGCCCGCAAAATGGCCGCCTCCTGATGGAATGACTCCCTCATCATCGTAAGAATACTCTGGAGTCTGGCCATCAAAGCGTTTTTCGCTCATTATCGGGGATATGGCATGAGTAGCGAATAAATCAAGAGTCTGAATGAATTGAGGAAAGAACTGATATATCCACAAAGAATCTCTAAGAACGGACGTTCCCTTGATTTCGAATTTCTACTATATAAGAGGGCAAGAGAAGATACACCAAAATCATCTATTACTAGGTAGTGCTTATCGTGACCGCCTGTGGGGACGGGCGTATCAAAGATCTAGAGTGACGTGCCCCACTAGAGCTACCCCGCATTGGTCCTGGTAGCAGGCAAAGCATAACAACTTCAGCTGGCCTATCTCTCTAGGGAAGGTCGAAAAAGAATTACGATGCCAGGGAGGAGATTGGGCAGTATTCTTATGACATAAATTCCTGAATCACTCTTAGTCTCGCAAGTATGCGGCCTGTCATCTTGAATTGCTTAAATTCCTTCCACCGCCACAGGAACAAAAGCTGCATAGCAAGGGCAGTTTTCTTCCTGAATGGAGAAAGTCAAGTTAGGATGAATAATAGAAAGGAAAATGTGTTCACGGTATTCGCTGACGGCTCGGCTGCATGGTAAATTCGAGAGTTTATTTCTAAAGTTTTGACTAGTCTGTGCTCGCCAGAGGCTGCAATCAACGATAGCATTTCGAGATTTGATTGCAAACAAGCCGATAGGACTTATCAATGGCGCGTTTGTAGACTGTTTTCAAAATAAATCTAAATTGGAGTTCGTTTGAGAAAGACCAAGCTGCTCCTCAGTATTTCGTTTGGGTATGAAATATTCTGTTGTAGTGCACTTCAAAGCCTCCGACCCATATTCTCGGCAATATCAAGCATATTGCCAATCAAACCAGGCAATCGACTGATTATGATCATTTCTTGACAGGAAATAAAATCTACGAGAACTCGAATTCAACAAGTAAAGCGGAACCCACAGTGCCGTCTAAGTACCGGAGTACCGAGATGACACAGTAAGATCTTGGAATGCTTACATTATCTCTCCTAGTGCCCTAAGAAGCTGACAGAGTATAAAGATCTTTGTCTTGAAATTGTTTTTGTATCCCCCTAACCTTCCGAGCCGTCAATCTATTTGTACCATCCTTGAGGTCGTCATGGACCTCTCAAATTTCATCCAAGATGTTCAGGTTGCGGCAGATAATTTTTCTTCGGGGGAAAAAGAAGGCCACACAAAGCTGCTGAAGGCGATCAGAAGGTTGAATCAAGCCGTCGAAACACCAACGGAAACACTTATGAGGATTTCTTATCAGGAAAGCTCGCGCCATCACTTTGGTTTTCAAGAAGATAACTAACTTAAGTGCTGCAGCCGGTTCAAAATGCCACAATCCGCCTAGCCGTTGAAATGGGGTTGCCGGAAGCGATCGTCCAGAAAAGAGAGGGCATAACAGCATCCGAGCTTTCAAATTCTACTGAAGCAAGTAAAATGCTCATTGGTACGGTACCTATTCCCAGCCATGTCGGCCAACCTCCAGCTATTCAGCCTCTTACTGTTCATAAATTGACTTTTGTATGATCAGTTCGTATAATGAGAGTCCTCGTCGCGCTGGAGCTTTGCGACGAGCTAGGTGGGGAGCAATACCTGGCCAACTCAATGACAAAGATGCTGGCATCTCCATCGTGGGCTGGCGGCACAAGATATCTGTTAGTCTTCCTCCTTTCGAAAGCATGAAACTTTTCTCCATGAATCTAAGACTAATTTACTAGCTACGATCTTTTTGTGCCCACGGCTTCCAAATTCGTTGAGTTCATGCATGAGACAAATTTCCAGAATCCTAAAGTGAAATCCCCATTCGAGTATACATTTCAAAAGCATCTATGGGAGCATACAGGCGAGAATCCCCAGCTGCAAATCGATATGATGAACTACATGGCTGGCCGCCGAAAGGGCAGCATAATGTGGCCTGATATATTCCCGCTTGCATCTCAACTTGACAATGCCTTTAGAGAGAAAGAGAACGCAGTGTTACTTGCCGACATTGGAGGAAACCAAGGACATGACTTGAAGCTTTTCAAAGAACAAGAGCCCGATATACCGGGCCGGCTGATTCTGATGGATCTTCCAGCAATTGTCAACAAGATAACGAGCCCCCTCGATGGCATTGAAGTGGTACCGTATGACTTCTTTACCCCGCAACCCGTCAAAGGTATTTTTACTGAAATTACCCTGGCCGAGTAATGAACTGACAAGAGTTTCCAGATGCTCACTTTTACTTCTTCCGTGCGATTTGTCACGACTGGTCGGATGCGGAATGCCAAAGGTTCTTGGGAAACACTGTAAAAGCTATGGACAAGCGCTATTCCCGGCTATTGATCAATGACCTAGTACTTCCGGATGCAGGTTCAGATCTACACCCTGCTTTGTTAGATATCATGATGATGAGTTTGTGCTCGGGCATGGAGAGAACAGAAAAACAGTGGAGGGGCTTACTGGATTCTGTTGGCTTGGAGATCGTTAAGGTATGGACTTCTGAAGCGACGGAAGCAGTGATAGAAGCAAAGGTCAAAGCGTAATGGTACACTGAATCGCGGTGGACAGAAAAAGCGGTACTAATTATTGCCCATTGAATGTCCCACTCGGTGTGGAACATTCAGAATTAATGCCGCTTTTTTTGTCAACCAGGAGACTGAGTTCTGACGAGACACTTATCGTCCCCAAAATAGCAAGCTTGAATTTCAAGGCCTCACACCAACCTGAATTCTAAATCCAGATATGACTCAGTAAGAACAAGGCAGAACGTCTTGTTAAAAGAAAGACTGACTTTATAATGGCAAAACATACGTGCCACAACACGTGACATTATGATTTCAGAAAAAGTTACATCCGTGCTATTGTACACTTATAGAATGAGTATTTGGCTTGGATGTCTGATGAATAATGAAAATAAGGGTAGTTTAAGTGTGATAGAAAAGGGGACTAAAGGTAGCAACGTTTTCGTCGTTGCACGGCTGATGATGCGGGCACGAATCCCATCACTTTGAGTTAGGCCTCGGAGTGAGACTGTTCTGACTATATTAGCAATTTTTAGGATATCATTGTTGACTTAGCTGATTGTAGGATTAAACAGATCGTGCTCTATAAGAGCCCCGAGGTGAGTATAATATGTTGTCGTCTGCTCGTCTCGTCCTCAAACCTGCATCATTCTCCACACCAGCATAGTTCCTGGTGACCTGTGGAGCCTGTCTCTGTGCAGCTAAGTTTTTACCTAGCGACGGATCTTCCAGGGATTAGCTTGTCAAAGCTGTTTTAGCGGCTGGTGCTCGCTAGGCTTTTTTATGTGGTGTATATATCAAAATAGCCCAAAACTCGCCAACAAATCCAAATAACAGCCCTCGTAGCTCAATGGTAGAGCGCGTCACTAGTAATGACGAGGTTGCCGGTTCGATTCCGTCCGAGGGCAGTAAATAGCTCCGATACCTCTTTTTTTCGTTTCGTGAGCTTGTTGGCCCGAAAGCGAGCCCAGTTCCTCCAACAACATTTTTATCAGATTGCGACCACTGTAGCCCAATTTTTGGTATTTTTGTCGATTTTTAGCAGCTTATCCTCTGCAATTCTGATTTGTGGTTCTTTTTGTGGAATTCTTTTTGGGTTGGGTTGTGCTGCTATTTCGCTAAAAGCCCCCTAACCTTCGGCCTCGCTCGCATAAGGCTTGTCTTGGATCGAGAAAGCTAAGTTGGAGATGCCGCAAAAAGATTAATATTTCGTGCGGTTTGATGCTCTCCTTCTATAATACGTAGAACAAAAGGTACCTCAATATGGTGTTGTGCTGAAAGCATTTTGATTGGCTTGCCGCACATAAGGCGTCGGACAACGGTTCTCTTATCTGCCCAATTTTTCTCTGGTATACTATTTTGTGGATGAAAGTCAAAACACTGTCTCATCGCCGGAGAAAGTAATTTGCAAGTATTCAATTCAACGAGTCGATGATTGTTCTGTGCCAGCATTGTGACTACAGTATTCTGAAACGATACACGGCTAGCGAATAAGACAAGTCACAAAGGAACGATTCTCCCATAGAACTAGAATGAAAGTTTAGGATACGCTGGAATCATGCAATTAAGAAGTCGGAGCAATAAATGGAGATGTTGTACTTCATACATAATGTTACTCGAGTACGGATGTGATATTATTAGGCTTAGCGCCACGCTAAGATACGCCCAAAATCAACCTCGAAGCCTCGCGCTTCCAACGTTTCCACGCGTGCCCCATTCTCGACTTCAAACCTCCAAATGCCTTCAAGATCTCCTTCCAGAGGACGGCCGCGGAGTCGCTCTCCCTATTCTGATCATTCGCGACCAGATTCGAGATCCGTTTCACGACCCCGCCGCACCGTCTCCCCTCGTTCGCCGAGTCGCAGTCCTAGAAGAAATGGCAGGTACAGGAGCGAGACTCGCAGTCTTAGTCGCGGCAGGAGCCCAAGCCCGATCAGAAGCACAAAGGTGAGTTTTCGAGTCGAGATTAAGAGTTGAAGAGTTCAATTGACAATTTGCAGGTTGTTATTGAGAAGCTCACAAAGAATGTCAGCGAGGACCATCTGCGAGAAATCTTTGGATCCTATGGTCAAATTCGAGATCTGGACATGCCAATGAATCGACAATGTAAGTTCTTCCCCGTAACTTCACTGCATTTACTAACTTGACAGTCAATACAAACCGCGGAACAGCATACATCCTCTACACATCCGAAGCCGATGCCGAAGCAGCGATTGCGCATATGCACGAATCCCAAATTGATGGTGCTGTGATCAATGTTTCAATCGTTCTCCCACGCAGAAAATTTTCTCCTTCTCCGCCTCTTGCCAGACGTGGCGCGAACATTGATCCTCGAGGTCCTCCATCTGCAAGCTTCCGAGGACCACCCCCTGCCCGCCGACGGTCCCCACCACCAAATCGCGGTCGAGGCGACAGAAACTTTGACACATATAGGCCCAGATCCTTGTCTCGATCCAGGTCTCCAAGACGCCACAGAACGCGCTCGAGGTCATTCTCTTCACGATCTCGATCACCGCCCAGGAGACGTGGAGGACGGCGTGACAGCCCAGGACGAAATGGAGGCAGAAGGAGGAGAAGCCCAAGTTATAGTAGCTACAGTAGTTATGATGAAAGAAGCAGAAGCCGAAGTCGTGGGCGCGGAGGTCGAGGAAGACGTTAAAGGGGTGGTCGATTTGACTTTCTAGCGATGGAGTTGGGACGAGTGGGAAAATGATCAAATTTTAAGATACCAATGGAAGTTACTACCCTGTTCTTTCATTTGCTCTTTCAGTGACCGCACGTTGCACCGAATTTCTGTGTTGGGAAGGTACGATCAAGGCTCAAAGCGACATCCCAAACCCCCGCTACCATTCGGCACTTTGCTCTCCAACATTCATCTCTAGAACACCTACAAATCCTACCTTAGATATCTTCTCCTTTTCGATTATTCTTTACTCAACATTGCCACCAGTTTGGCCCTTTTATTACTTAGCAGCCATTATCTGAGGTACGTACATGCAAGCTGAAAGACAAATTCCAGGTGCTTGATTGATGCTGACGGATTATAGATATCATCAAGAGCGCAGGAACGAACCTGCCGCATCAGAATACAAAATGGGTCGACGCTGCGAAGAGCCTCGCACTCGCTACCCAAAGAAGGACGAACCTTCGGATCAGAACGGTGAACAGTCAGAAGAAGAGCAAACGCCGGAGCTGATGAATGGCATTCCTCGGGGTATTCAGGTTTCAGCTGGCGATACCAACACTCTAAGTTGGGGCTTCAAGTTCCCTCCATCGTTGTTGGCATACGATGTCTCGAAATCAGATTGGGAGCAATTCTCTAGATCTATCCGAGATGTTGTTCGCAGGAACCCCACAATCGCTTATGCGGTTGAAAATATGTGCGACGTTGTTGCAGACTGGGGTGAGCTCAAAAGACTTCTCGCAGCTCTAGTCATTGCTGACTTTGTTGAAGACAAGAGATACTTCCGCACAAAAGGACTCATCGTGCGCATAGACATGCCCGGGGAAGAAAAATACGGCATTGATTTCATGGACTTGTTAGGATCGCGCCGTACCTACAATGTTGCACATGCCTTTGAAGGGAAAATCAAAGAGAAAAAGAAGAAATTCAAAGACACCAAGGAACACAGGCTCAAAGCGGCCCGGCAAGGTGCATTTGCTTCCACTCGAATTGTACTCGATCCAGTCAGCGTTCTGAGCAGTAGTAAGCTGGCTTATGAGCGTGGATGGACGCAGTGGATCAAGGCTTGTGCCTACGCGGAAAAGGCCACAAGAGAGAAGCGTCCCGTGCCGGTGGATAACGAACCATGGGACTTCACTAAAGTCCAAACCAGACGGGTGGATCGCTGGCCGCCATCCAAGCATTTGTATTATGACAGGTTCAGGGGACACAATCTCGAGATAGAGGGCGAACTGTACAAATACCGCTTCTTTATCCCAGACGAAGATTCTATGGACAAGAGAGGCTTCGACCAGTCCATTATCTCGTGCGACATGGTAGAACGGCGGCCACGAGAGCGTAATGACCAATCAGGCTTCAGGCATGAGCACGTCAAATATAGACCTAGAGTCAGGCTTCATGCGGAACGCGTCGCATAGCAGTCTCAAGCTGAACGTGTCCTCGGTACTTAGTCAATCCAAGTATTTGATCACTTCCCTCCGATTAACGTCTGTCTACTTCCTTTTGCGCTGTGAAAACCTCCACAGAGATCCTTACTGTAACAAGGGAAATATAGAACTAATATTGTTTCTTGGAAAGCACTTTAGAAGCTCCGACTAAGAACGAGAAAGAAGGTCGGAATCAATCGTATATTACAAATTAATCTCCCTCTGATGAATTTAATAAAAACCTTATTCCTACACCAAGTTTTGATGAGAAACCATGCTATATAAGTCGGTTATGTTTTCTACAACAGGATTGAATCGGGAATCCCTCAATTGTACCTCAACAGTATTTCAAGCAACACTTTTGTTTTGATGGCGCAATCTGTGGCAGTAATTCGTCTGGAAGTGGCTTGACGCTATCAGCCCGCACCCTCCACCCCTCACAAATTCAACTTCGTTGTCCTCCTTTTTAAATCTCGAAAATTACCCTTGCGGTGCTCAAGGGTAATTCATGAATCATGGTTCAAGCAGGACTTCTCAATTCATTCCTGGCAGCCGTGCAGGCGAGCTTATCGGTCCTGCTTGTGATATTTTACGGCGTCATATCAGCGCGTCTATCGTTGCTCAACAGCACAACCGCAAAATCCATCTCAAAAATATGCGTCAAGATGTTCCTCCCAGCTTTGCTACTGACGAAAATTGGTTCTGAGCTACATGCAGGATCCGCGCATCGATATGTGGTGATTCTTGTCTGGGCATTCATTTGTCACTTCGTCTCGTTCTTGATTGGAGTCGCAGCGCACGCTTTCCTGGGAATGCCCGATTGGATTACTGCTGCAATCATGTTCAACAATACGACAAGTTATCCACTACTGCTTATTCAATCACTAGATGAGACGGGAATTCTGAGCAATTTAATCGTCACGGACGAGACAACTCGGCAGGCGATAGAGCGAGCAAAATCCTACTTTCTGGTTTTTGCCACAGTATCGAGCTGCTTGACTTTTGCAGTTGGTCCTCGACTTATCGATTCTGAAAATGCCCCAGATGAGCCAAGTGATAAGGATGACTTTTCTGACGAAGATGATGAGGAGAATGGAAACGGCCAGGGAATTGACGATGAGGACCTCTCACCTACAGACCAAACCCAGCTTCTCCTCCCTGAAAATTTCCGCCGGCCATCCTTGGTATCTACCTCTTTCTTTCCAGCCAAACAAAGACAGCCATCCAACACACCCATCACCTACGACCGACGTCCTTCGGTTATCAGCAAGAAGCGCTGGTTGAAAATCAGTGACCGCACTCGCTGGTGGCTTCTCTTCCTCTACGACTTCTTGAACGCACCTCTTTTAGGTGCTGTATTAGGCGCTATAATTGGCTTGATACCTGTTCTGCATCGGGCATTCTTCAGTGACACTCAAGATGGTGGGATCTTTACTGCCTGGCTCACTGCATCCCTCAAGAACATTGGCGGTCTTTTCGTCCCGCTTCCAGTCGTTGTGGCAGGAGTCTCATTGTACACTTGCATGAAAAAGGTACAAAACGACGAGGAAGCAGCTGCAGATAGCGGGACTCCTTGGCTTACAACGATTTTCGTATTGGTGGTGAGATTCGCAGTGTGGCCTGTGGTGTCTATTGCTATTATTTACGGATTGGCGAAGAATACGGACATTCTAGGGACAGACCCTATGCTTTGGTTTACTATGATGCTGATGCCGACGGGACCACCAGCGATGAAGCTCATTACTATGGTTGAAGTCAGTGACTGTGATGAGGCGGATGAGCATAAGATTGCTAAGTTATTGACTGTGGGTTCTGCTTCCAACGCTCATGAGCCAAAAGCTGATTGGATAGATTTCGTATATTATTTCCCCCGTTTTGGCGTTTACTGTTGTTGGTAGTCTTCGAGCTTCTCAGGCGACTATTGGTCATTGATATATGGAAAGGTCTTACTTAAGTCGATGCTCCTCTTGCTGCTTCTTATGAGATATTTGAGATCGTGATACCGCAGAATCTGCGGGAGACTGGATGGGATCAGGATTAAGGTCTATATATAGATAGAAATTTTGGAATATATAACAAAAGAGAATCGACTGGCAATGGTTTAACTCCTGTGCTCTCAAGGCAAGAGGTAGCGTTGGAAATGCGAAAGCAGACCAAGATCTGAACACGTTCATAAGAGAAGATATCGCGAAACTTAACTTCCTGCTGAAAGATTCGCAACTGCCGTTATGATTTGAGTAGGTCGTAATTCATCGTCGCATTATATTAGCCACTTACATCGACTACTAACCTCCCAGAAAAAGCTGCCCCGGTTTGCATTCCTCCGCATAAGTTAAGCTGGAACATTATGGAGCAAGATCCGGCTCATTCCATTAGCAATTCTCCTCATATCTTCCTCGGTCGGCGTATCAAGCACCATATCCGTGATTCCATCGACAATATACCTAGCATCATGTTCCATCAACTCTTCATCCACTTGCACTTTCAATCCCCAAGTTGTTCTCCCCTCCTCTTCAAGTTCATTCAGACTTTGCTTCCAGCTTGGTCCCTTCTCATATCTGATCTCCTGCAAGAGAGCGCGAAATTCTTGGTAGTATTTCAGATTGGAGTTTGGCGCGATGATGGCCAGGAAGAGGTACGTGCAAGTGCGCGTGTAGAGGGTAATGTCGGGTGCGAATCTGAGCGGGAGGAGAAGGGCGAGGGCGGCGTCTTCTTTTTCTTCTTGAATTAGGCGTTGCGCCTGGTTGAAGGTTAATTCGGAGTCATTATCGAGCCAAGGTCTGGCCTGGCTTACTTCCTTGAAATTTCTCTTGCCAGAGCCGGTGGTGTTGTTCATGGTTACGGTACTGGAAAAATGGATGTTGATCTGTACAGGTGCGATCGCGACTCAAGAATTGCAAATGTATTTATACTGCTCTATCATCATCTCGTGGGTGAATACTTCTGGTCATTCTTATCCTCCCATTGATTCACCTTGATGTGGTTCATCGTTCGGGTGGAGTTGTACGTGTATCCAGACGCTCCAATAGCAAGACCAGTCGCCGATTTGATGATCTGATTTCCTTTCTAGCCGGAGTTGCAAAGTGAACATACTTTGATGGCGTTATTTGACTTTGATTCAAAGAGAAATCTCTCATCCAGCTCACCGTCAAATTTCATCCTCATTTTGAACACTGACGTAGCTTCTTCTGGAAGATCTTTTCGATTTGGGAAAGTGATTACCGGAGTAATGTTCGGCACGCTCTTTCCAAGTCTGAAAGGTTTTTGAGCAGTTGATATATGTGCAGATTCTTGGCCAATCGCTTTCGATTGGGTAGTGCCATTCCTCAGTCCTTCTTGCCTTTTCGAAAATGGCCATTCTCTGCTCCTCCCCAGAATGTTCTGCACTCAAATGATGTTTCAAGCCTGTATGTCGTTTCCTCTTCGCACTGTGCTGTCTTCTAGCCTCTTCACATCCAAGGGTATGCTCTACACAGAATGATAGCTCGGGAGCGGTCTCTAAACAAGCTGTACAGGAGAAGCTGCCTTGATCGGCGTCCTGTGATATTCCACACAGCAAGCACATGAACTTATTTTGGCCCCAGTGTACATCTCTTTCGTGTCTTTCCCACACAGATGGCGATTTGAAAGTTTCGGAGCAACCCGTATATGTGCAATGGCAAGGTCGCCCCTGCACCGATGTACTTATCCTGGTTGGATTCGTTTCTGAGGGATTTTCGGGTGCCCCAGCTTCTGTGAAACATTCAGCATCTTGGAAGTTAGATTGGGAGACCGTTGACTCTCGGTCAGTGCCGAGAAAATGTTTGGTGCCGGCAAGTTGAGAAGCCAGCGGGGCTCTCGTCGCCGAGCGCCGTTCTCGAAACCATTCGTCTATTTCCTGAAACTCAATATCGAGGAAGTCTGCCAATTTTGTCTTCTGTTGATAAGATGGATCTGACGTCTTGCAAGTGCTGTACGCCTTGAGAACCGCTGTCTGGAACTCCTCATCTCTGCTATCACGTCTGTCTTCCTCAACATCTGTGAACCGCGTACGCTTGCTCGGTCGCTCCCCGTTATCCTCGAGGGGATAGGTAGTTATTCCAGCCTTAGGAATGCCGAGTAGGCGCCGAAACTCGTCATTTGAGGGTGTAGTAGCCTGTCAAGCATCAGTTCTTGATACGCACATACTGCACAACATCTCGAACGTACGCGCTTCAGTAGGGCCAGGCCTGCGAGTGGATCATCCTGCTGCTTGTCCGCCGGTTCGTTCAGAGCTGGGCTTCCCAAACCAAAAAGAGCTTGATCATTTTCCTGATTGCGAAGTATTTCAGGATCTATCATTGAGTCATTGTCGAAGTATTCGTCGATATCTGCGAGGGAAGAGAGGTCGAGGGGCGGGGAGGGATTAGGAATCCATTCTCCGTGGCCGAAAAGGTCGTCTCGATTGCTAAAGCTGCTGGCAGGATCGCCCGGCGATGGCAAATCACCTGCCATAAGCTCTTTTGCGTGCTCCTTGGGAGCAAGTCAAGGTCATGGTCGACTTTTTCGTTGAGGAGGGGAAGCTCTGAAGAGTGACGAGAATCGTGGCGCAGCGCAGCTCATGCAGCTTCCAGCCACAGCATCCGCCAACAGAGTCTGCTTCATTTGTTTTCTGCGCATTGCAATCGGTTTTAATTCTATACTTCGCTACTGCATGCTATTTTGCAAGACGCGAAAGGACTTTACTAACAGCTCAACATCATCATTGCAATGCTCGTGAAGTGGAAGACGCTTTACTGTCAAAGTGGCTTTGCGGTTTCATCTGTATATCATACTGCAAAGTTGAAAGTAAGTTTCCCTATTGCAAAGCTGCCTCTTCTTAGAGATTTTGATGGAGTCCATCGAATGTGATTCATTCAACAGTACCTATGTATCATAAGAGAGACAACAAGTGACCCAGTGGATCATGCTAAATACAAGTATGGTTTACGTTTCCAGAATAGATCCATCAAAGGCTCCATGTATTGGATAACAACTCTCGCAGAACACGCGAAAGACGAACAGGTCCTTTGCTATGAAGACAGTATTTCCATTCTGGTAAGTTTTGCGTAGCTCCTACTGTCGAAGCAAGTAGGAAGAAGATATGATTACTGCCCTCGTTCATTCGCTGGCCTCCTTCATTATTCAGAGCTAGTAGGAAAGGGTTCCTCTTCTGCAAAAAGTCGCTCGAGACCGCCATAACGACTATCCAAAACTACTTCCTTCCCAACTCGGCAGGATATTTTCAGGTTTGTCCAGTAGTTCCCCAGGTCCCATCGAATTCTCAAGCCCTCGGAGACCTTCTTTCGCTTTTTGACAATCATACCGATGTTGAATTCCACCTTATTCCACTCCGGGGTCACGTCCTCGATCCAGGCTTCGTAATCCGCCCTAAACCTAATTGTTCTTGCCTCTAAAATCACAAATTCCTCGTAGACATCGCCCTTAGCGTTCATTTGGGAGATGAAATGGACGAGATCCGTCAAATGTGAGTTCATCTTTACAATTTGCGCGAACCTGTGATCTTCTTTGGCACTGGGATTTGGCCCTCCACCAAGGGTAAAGGCGAGACGCCTGAGGTTTGGGCAGTTCCTCCTGACAGAATTAAAAATTTGAGAAGCTTCCGAAGTCCTATACAGAAGTCTAGTAGAAACCATAAGATTCCTTATTCCCTGCAGCTTAAAATGACTTGCGATACGGTCAAGAAACAGAGTCCCATATCGACCAATGGTGACAATATTTCCCTTGAATATGCAGCGACACTTCAATTGACCTTGAGGTAGCATTTTTGGGCCGATATTTGTGTTCTCAGGGGTGTCGTCTCTATCATAAATTGGCTCGGTCATTCCCTGAGCTACAGCCCAAGATTCTCTGCAAGCTCGAAAGACGGATGATTCGTTTGTAAGTATAGACACAGTGCACTCTAGAGTACCATTCGGAAGGGCCGGGTTCCAATTTCCATTCGCTTCGCGTTTCCAAGTAGTATGAATCAAGATGGGCCGCCTCATTGGCATTGCATGCCTCCATATCTTCAACCTCAACTCTATCGGCAGCTTTGGAAAAAGCGTAAACTTTGAAAATGGTTTCTTGATTTGGGGTGAGTTGTCTTCGGAAGACATCACAACGGTGGTCGCGCTGGCTGAAAGTTCGTTCTTGATAGTAGACGTCGCCGCCGTTGCAGGAAGCTCTGTGTCAACATTGTTGGCTTTGGAAACTAGTCAGAAATGGACTGGATGCTCTCATACTGATTACTTACAGTTTGTATTATTTTCTGTCAAAGGCATCTGCGAGGATCCTTCCAATTGTGCCAGCGTCAAGCGTCCAAGTTCCTCCGTGGGAGCAACCTCCTCAGATGTGGATATCGTGGGTATCATGTCAAGTCTATCCGTTCCTTCCACTGAATGCACCGCTACAAGAATTGGGCCGGACACTGCCAGATCTTTGGCAACTCCAATCTCCGGTTCCAATTTCGTCGTGTTCTTGTTCCCTGGGTAAGGGTGAGTGTGGGGGTCTTTGACAGACGAGCAGGCGTTCTCGCTATACTGCGGGGATTCCATAATGTTTATGAAAATTTGAAGATCACGAATGAGGTTTGACGGGTCCAGAAGCTCGAAGCCCAAAAAAAAGGAAGATATCAAGGTTTCCGGCATGTCACGGACGAGTCCGATTCACTTTCCTACAAGAGTCGATTGAATGATTAGATGTTCCCCGAAACGTAAAGTTTCTACAGGATTTGCTATTGGTCTCCTTCTGACAACTTAAATTTTGATATTTAGGTCGTCAAAGCCAGCTTGCGTCTAACACAGAGTCACCTAAGTTTTGAAAAAATTAACTGAGGCCGAATCTTATTGTTATCTTCTACCTGACCGCGATTAATTCGAGGTGAAAGACTATACAGACTATCCTACTTCCAATGGATGCGCCGTAAATCCGGCGAGAGCCGGACTCAGTGCTCATTTGCCTCAAATCTCTCGCCATAGGGCGCTCCAAACAACTGGGGTACGCCATAATAACGATGAAAATTGAACCCACGTCCATTCGACCATCCAATAGGTAAGGTCATCACCTGCTTGGACGGATTCCCGTCTTCGGAATTGTCCCCAAGCCATCGAATGATGTTCATCTGAGTGAGATCGATGACCGCCATAGAAACTTTAAAGTCCAAGTTCCTCCAAGATTCCCCATCACTCTCTAAAAAAGCATCATAATTTGTTCTTACGTTCCTTGCAACTGCCTCTACATTTGCTGAAAAATCCGCCAACATTTTTTTCTTTTTCTTTCCAAACGTCTGTAGGATAAAATGTACCTGATCCGACAGGTTTGAATCCATCCGGAGGGTTTGAGCTTGTTCTTGAATCTCCCATTTGAAAGGGACTGGGCTGAAACCAACAATGAAATTGAGAAGTTTGAGCCTTGGACAGTGATCCCTAACCGCAAGGCACAAGTCTTTGAAGGGTTGTTGCCCGATCCACCCTCCTACAGCCAGCGAAAGACGCTGTAAGGTATCCTGCCTGAGAAAAATCAAAGTATCCTGCGGGAGAAGGAGCCCATGACCCACAATTACCACCGTATCGTTAAAAGGATTGTAAATCATCTTCGTATTGCCTTCGAGCGTCATCAAAGGGCCTGAGGTCTCGACAGCCTGGACTTCGGTGTTCAAAAGTGGCTCGCAAATTCGTTTAACCATTCCCCATGATTCCTTGCATGCTCGAAAAACCGGGACTTGTGCAAATGTCTCCAAGTTCCACCGCAAAATACCGTCAATATGAGGTTGCACTTTCGTTACAAATATGATGTCCCGATTCGCGGGCATCGCATAAGTCCATATCATCAACCTTAGCTCTATCGGAAGCTTGGGAAAGAAGGTGAATGTGGAGTACGGTTTTGGCTTCGTGGCCGGATCGTAAGAGGTCTCGGAGTAGCTTTGATCGTCGAGGCTTCTGTGTTCGCATTTGAGCTGGCTTGGTTGCTGTTGTGTTGGGGTTCCATAATTTTGAGGTGGTCGTGGATGATTGGAAAATTTGAGAGCTCGAAGAAGTCGCACGGCTGGTCGATTTGAAGCCATCTCCGGAAAATTTCGAGCTCCTTTAGACGAAGTGAATCTGGAATCTGTTCTCCCACATTGGTGCAAAACTTCCATTCACCAACGAATTGAGCTCTTTTTAATTATCTTCACGTTTTCGCTAATGAGTTCAGCAGCATAGTAAGCAAAGATAATAGCATGAAATGATAACTATTATAGCGGTAGTATTGAATGCAAACCTGACCTCACCAGCTCTAAAACCTAGAGCGGTTACCGGGAGTCCCAAAGGCGAAGAAAGAGTGAGACAGTATGCTATTCAATGTATGATCGAGTCCGAGAAGAAAGAATTATTGCGACATTGTTTGCTCCTCAATATAACCCCTCGCTAATAAAATGCTAAATAGGAAAAGGGGGCGGGTAGCACAAACGTTGATGTTACAGTAATCGTGAACCTATTTTGAATGTAGTTATGCCATGACAGTCTAGAATCCCTCGATCAGCTTTGTTGCTCATATAAACAATTCTCCGCGTGATGCAGAACTTACGATCAGGCATCCCAACACCATCCTGTCCCCACTCACTCGCAGTGCGTGCTTCCTCCATCTTGCGCCGTTGTTATGGAAGAGTCGCAGTTTGGAGACCGATTTTGTAGCGACCATGGAGAAAATTAAAGTTCGGAGGTTGAGATAGAAGTCCTCGAACGAGCTCGTCTCGCTTCCCAAACAGGAAATCGCTTCGAGGCGGTGAAAAGGGGCAGTTACGTTCCGTGCCTGCTTTCGCGAATATTGAATAACTCGCTCGTTCTGGGACATTGATTTTCGTATATTCTGTGGAAAGGAGGAGCGGGGTTGTCCGAGTCGCTCTACCTCACCTCCTTTGAGCCGATTAAACTCGGGGGGTATGAAATGAGTAAGGAAAGTCCCAGATTGTGAGCCTCCAATCGTTCTTTTCACGTCGCAAACAGAGATCATGTTTGAGGTTTGGTTCCCAAGTCAGCGAATTCGAGATGCAGATGCGACTTGGTCGTGGAGTTAAAGAGATATTGCATTTCAAGTTGCAGTTTCCTCACACTTATGATTTCTCCATCCACGTCCCGCGTGCTAAACGTCGAGAGCTGTTTGTGCAGCTTTGAGAAATCCAAGGATGTTTACTTGTGATTGAAGAGAAACAAATTGACCATTTTACACGACAACAAAGCTTCAACACCCGCAATAAAAATTCCAGGTAAGACCAGGATTTCACACAAGCAAGTACACGCACAAATGTCCTAATAAAAGCAATCTCATTTTCTTACTTATAAAAAGGCAATCTTTTATGCACACAATCCTGTCAATGCAAATGTATGTACTGTACACCTTGTTCCTATGCCCATGCCCAAAGGGTACGCCCCATCCTTGTGAACGCCACCACCCGGGGTATCGGCAATGCAAATAGCGCCTCCCATTCCTGTCCACCCTGACCTGATTACAATCAAAGTGCAGCTTTTTAGTACACACTCATCCCTCCAAAAAAGAAAGATCTATGAATGCAAGATAATGTGCAAGAAATGAAGAGCAGAAATATGCTGTATGAAGATTTACTGTTGGACACCGAAAAGGAATGCAAGTTGGCGGCTATCGAGGCGGCCGAGCGACTTGTTGGCGCCTTCATCAAGAGCGGAGTCGACGAGCTTGCGCTTTTGCTCTTGTAGTTCGATGATGCGGTCCTCGACGGTCCCCTCGATCAGGATTCGGTGTACTTGGACGGCCTTCTGCTGACCAATTCGGTAAGCTCGATCGACGGCTTGCATCTCGATATAAGGATTCCAAAATGGGTCGAGGATGATGACCCGAGAAGCTGCGACCAAATTCAGACCAGCATTGCCCGCTTTGAGAGAGATGAGCATAATCTTGCAGTTTGGTTTGTCGGTGAAACGCATGATCGCACTATGTCGAGCCTCGCCGGACATTGAACCATCGTAACGTTCCATATTCCAGCCTTTCTCGTCGATTGGGACTTGAAGAAGGTCGAGCAGCGAAACAAACTGACTGAAAATGATCGTCTTCTCTCCTTCCTCTTGGAATTGCTCCAGGAGCTCAACGCACTTGGTGACTTTGGCGGACGGCTCCCAATGCTTCCGAAGGTATCTCATATAGCGACGTTTCCCTTCTGCAGACCTCGAGGCTTCCTTCTTAAGCATAGCAAGGGATAGATGAGGCTTTTTTTCCTTCTTTGCTTTCCCCTTACCCTTCTTGTCCTTCTTTTTACCCTTGCCTGATTTCTTTCCGGCTTTTGAGGATTTCTTGGAAACAGGCTCAACTTCTGCCTCGTCATCACCTTCAACATTATCCTCGGCACCGTCGTCCTCGTCTTCTGTATCTTCGATGTCATCAGGGACCTAGAAACATTGGAGAGTTAGTATTATCCTAATCAAGAAGGCCCCGCATTACTTACTATAAACCCACGAAGGTCCCCATCACTATCGATATCGTCCTCACTCTCGTCTTCAGTTTCTGACTCGGTCTCGTCATCGTTACTGTCCGAAGCTTCACTCGCAGTTTCGTCATCATCGACGACTTGAGGATTGTGAACCTTGTTGAATGATTTGTAGTCGATAACCTTGTTCGCTTCGAGTCTGCCTCGGCAACTGGGACATTTGGCTTGACCGCCTCCCTCGTTACCATCGGCAATGCCATCCTGCGCTGCTTTCTCTGTGACGCTTGTGAGACACTCGGCGCAGGTAGTGTGACCACAGGGAATGATGATGCTGGGGTTCGGGATTCCGTCGTAACAAATAGGGCACTGGAGCAATGTTAGTCCAAGCAGATACAAGTAATGGGGTAGACATTGTACCTCAAAGCCTTCGGTTTCAAGCAACCTTTTCACAACCTCAGGTTGTAGGCTTTCAGCGAGTTCCTTCATAACATCAATCGTGAGAGCCTCGCCACCCGGTGGTGCCGTCTCAAAATCCGTGATCAGATGTGGATGGCAACAGGCTTGTCGAAGTCGCAACAGGAGGACCAAAATATTCGAGTAGTTCTTGCCGACTGTACCTTGCCTCAAATATTTGTTGAATTGAATCTGGGTTTTCGACTCTAGAGCCTTGTAAAATTCAAGTTCATCATCGCTGAAAACGACATGTTGAATTTCAGTTGATTTTGGTGGAAGAGTTATGATAGGCTTCCCATCAATCTGGGATTGCTTCGTGCGGCGAAGGAGGATTGCCTTTAGAACGGTTTGCAACTTCCTCATAGCATTGTCTGTGTCACGCTTTCCGGACGTTCCCTTGGTTAACATACCGAATTCCGATTGAAATCTTTGATATTCGTTGTAAGGCTTAATTCTCAAGAAATGGATCAATGAGTAAAGCTCCCCAACGTTGTTCATCATGGGTGTTCCCGTTAGGCAGAATCTGTAAATTGACTTGACAGTGCAAGCGGCTCGAGCTGATTGGGTATTCTTGTTCTTGATGCATTGGGCCTCATCAAGGAACACACGGTAGAACAAACTCTTTGGTCCTAGTAGAGGGAAGAGTTTTTTCATTGGGTTCTGGTCGACGTCGTGCCTTCCTGCCTTTTTCTCCTTCTCAAGGTACTTCTCCATACGCTTGGCTTCGGCTGCCAGGGTCCCATCTGCAAGGTCATAGAATCAGTATTGTTTGAGTCAGGAATTTCCATACACTGCGCTAATTTCACAATCCATTTGGAATGACCCAGAACTCCCGGAACATTCCAAAATGATCGTGCATCGTCAACAGGTCAAAAAAGGAGCGAGGATTTGAAAATTTACATACAGGTTGTCAAAACGACGTCGTAGTTTTGCAAGTCATCCCAGCTTAGCTTCTTTTGTTGTCCATGGACTAAATGACTGCTCAATCTATGTGACGCATTGATCTTATGTTTGATTTCGCGCTCCCATTGCCGGACGAGCGCAACAGGGCCAACGATAAGTGTGGTCTGTTTAACATTAGTATACATATTCTACTTCCTTGCTGGTTCATGATTCAATCCCTTTCGAATGACTCCGATGTTCCCAGACACTCACGATCCATCGTGAAGCTCGAGAAACGCCCGGAAATCTCCTGGGGATGTAATGCTGACTGCGTAGACTTGTGGAAAGTGCATACCTTGCGAGCCCGATTGTTAGATGGGTTACTCAAAATCAAAGCAAGAGCACTAATGGTCTTCCCCAATCCCATATCATCAGCAAGAATACCGCCCTTGTTCGTTCCTTGTTCCATAGACTTAAGCCAGGTAAGGGCAAGTTTTTGGTGCTCATACTAGATAATCGTTAGCACCAAATTCTCTGCTTTAATAAGTGATTGATAATTTTCTATTACCAATGGATACTTGAGACCTGCTGGAGTGCCCTCTCTATTCTCTGCCGGCAGATCAAGATCGGGACGGATGTTCTCCAACAGTGATTTGATCTCTGCGTGGGTCTTTCGAGGATCATTGACAATGTAATCGTATTGCTCAGCCATTTGTTCATTAAAATTGAGGCCCAAAATATCCGCGCCCCAAGATTGTGGACCTGGAGAAAAGAGGTGTGAGTAATGACTTCTTAAGTATGATTTGTGCTTGAATGAAGGAGTATCTCCAAATTTTGGGCAGTGTAGGGAAAATCATCGGAGCGAACGAATGGGGGGAAAGTTCAGATGGAGGACTGTACTGTGAAAAGACGACTATGCTTACCAGAACCGAGAAAGTCCAAATCGTCGTCTAAGGAGATGGTACCGTCTGGAGTCACACTGTAACCTAACCCACCTTCTTGCTTCGGCATACCCACCCCAGAATAGGGATTATAACCGTTAGGATACACATACTGCCCCGGAGCACTGGACATCCCTACGCCCATGCCCATACTCGAGCCTGGCTGCATTGTAGATCCGAACGGCTGAGCAGGGCCAGCCTGTGCATTCATCCAGCTTGGAAGTTGCTGATTGCCATACATTGCCTGTTGTAGAGCAGTGTTGGAAGCTGTTTGTTCGACTCGGCGGAGAGCAGCATTACCAGCAGCTTGAGACTCGGGTGAGTACCCTGGGCGTTGGCTTGTGTATGTGGTGGATTGTCGTCCATTGTCCCGAAATGCTGAAGCTGGAATGACTTCTATGTCAGAGTCACTGGCGGTAGACGAATCGTCCTGGTAAGAGCCAGGCATTGAATACTTTTGCTCGGATTTTACCTTCGAGGCAGGGATAAAAGTGGAGGTGCTGCTGCCCTGATTCTGGAATGGGTTATAGTGGTTTTCCATCTTAACACCGGAAGCCATTGAAGGTACTTCGGTCTTAACTGGGCGGTATTGGGTGACTGGACGATACTGAGAGGTTTGTGACGAAGAACCATAATCCCAACCAGGTGGGAGTTTTCTGCTTGCGGCAGAGGTATTTGATTCTTGACGCACTGCAGACATTCGATCGAATGCATTCCGCGCAGAGCTTGAGGGTGGATTGGTGAGTAAAGAAGTTTGAGGGGGGTTGCCAGACAACCGATCGAAGGCAGATGGACCTGAGGTAGGACGCTGATCTACTACCGCAAAGCCATCGTTTTGGAGGCTGCGAGCAAGTTCTGCGTCTGCTCTCTCACGTTCAATTCGAGTCTCCGCGGCCTTCTGCTGTTGGAAGAATTCATCAAAAGCAGCAAATTCTTCTTCCCTAACGAAAGTTAGCCTTGCATGCCAAGCAGGAGACAATGAGTGCGAGATAGAAGCTTTGACTTGGAAAATTGAGATAAACACTCGAGGGGGAAGTGAAGCTGTGGACAAACATAGTGAGGTCGAGGAAACCATCACCAAACATAGGGTATCCATATCCATACCCTGAACTTGCACCAGAAGGCGTTCCTGGACTCGCAGTATAAGGACTCGGGGAAGTGCGTCGGGATTTGTTGTCTCCATACGAGTATGGGGCAAGGCCTCCATCAAGATGGCTGCTGTGCGTTCGTTTTCTCGAAGGAAGACTCATTTGAGAAGGCGAGATCAGGTCGGGGAAAGATTCGGCAGAGTGCGAGTTTGGGGTAGATGCAGTCGAGTCGGCCGGTGCCTGCGCACGCCATGGCTCTTGACCTGTCATAATTATTAGGGATTTTGTGGGAAGAGGTGACCAAGAAAGAGACGGTGACTGGGAAATGCAAAAATATATAAATGTGCGGGTTCGTGCATATGGGATGGAAAAAGCAAGCAGTGAACTCACCCATGTACCCGTTCATTGAATCTGCTTCGCCGTCGGCACTGGACTGACCTGAACGCTTCTCGGACGGCGTCTTCTTCGAGGGGGAAGTGTGAGAAGCCTGGGAAGATATGGATGATGATGTATGGGAAGAGCCCGAGGCTGCGGTTCTAGTACCACGCTTGAGGACCTTGAGCCGCTTTTCGAGGTGGGCAATCTCTTGCATCACTCGCTGGGCTGCATTTTCGTGGTCGTAGACCGTTTCGTCGATGGATTTAAGGAGAACATTCTGAAATCCCAGCTCATCCTGCAAGTCTAGGATCTCCTGCTGGGAGGCTTGCGAGGCGCCAGCTAGCTGAGAATCCGCCATGTTGTACAAAATGTACAAAACGGGACCGCGCCCGGCTGTGGCGAGGCGGCCGACGAGGCTATTGGATTTGGTTGGCGATGGATTTATCCGGCTGCAGAAACTGGCTGCCTACTGAGACAATATTGCACGCGGGCTTCAAGAAGTTGGGCGCGGTACAAAAGAAGAAGCCATGGCCATGATACAGTACCATGGAACGCGAAATATGGGGATGGCGCGTCTTAGGGTAATCGCGTTTGAAGTTTAAAAAAGTTCGGACTCGTCCCTGCGTCAAGCGAACGACACGATGATTTCATTCCGCCAAAAGGGGCTAGAGCGCCATGATAGGTTCACGAGTGGGGCTCATATTGTAACGCTAGATATGTAAATAGTTTTCTTGGAATACTAAATAGCATTTCCCAAATTCAATCCTATAGGTACGTGGCGTGGGGCTATTTTGTTATCCGGATTCACAATTTTAGATACACTGTCATTGCTCACAAGATACTTCGTACAGAACCGATGCCCTAATTCTGGGTCTCGGGTCAGACGGGTCTGAAGGGGCTAGAAGATGTTTTCTTGGTTTACTTTAAAATTGGAGGGCATTTTTTATTTGATCAAAAGCTATGAGAGAGTTGCGGGACTGGGCTTGTTCCGCACAAGTTAGAAGCCAACAAGTGAGCATGGAATTTGAATGTGCAATTCTTTCTTATACTAGTATTTGCACTACGTAAGCCTAATCCATTTCTCGAGTATTTCAATTTGTTTCCAGGGAGCACTGTTCCCACTGTTCAGTTTTAGAACCAGTGTTCACATCAAAGTGTCTTAGAAAAGGAAAGTATACCATCAAAAGCAACAGCGTAGACAAAGAAAAGACATGTCGTATGAAAAAAAGGTCTTTCGACCAACGTGGGTGGGGACGACTCAGTTTTTGAGCCTCGTCAAACGTTCGGGTTACCCGGATACCAATCAGTAAATGAGAGATATCGCGGATCATATATTGCCTCCTCTGGTATTTCAGCCGTAGTGGCATGAGTTCCTGGATATTGAAACTCGTGGTAGCCGTCGGGTGTCGAATTCATGGCGCCTGAAAATCCTGAAGGGAGCTGTGGGGGAAGATCATGGATTGGAGATGAAATTGCGGACTCCATCTCGCCGAACTGGGAGTCAAGGAGCGTCATCTCATCAAAGTAGTTGCTGACGACCATGTTTGGAGTTCCCATGAGTTCCGGTGACGTAACGATATCTTCTTCGACTTCGATATTCTCGAATGGGAACACAATGTCAGGTTCTTTCATTGTCAACGGCATGGTCCACTTCTCGGAGCGAAGATGTATATCCAAGGTAAGAGTTTCACCATGGCGATTTACTTTCTTCATAGAGCCTTCAATGACGGAAGATCGCCAAGTGGGAAAACGGCCGCAGCCTTCCCGGACGCGATCTAGAAGCTCTTGATCGATAGAGTCAAGCCAATCGAATAGCAGGGGCTTGAAACCAGTGAAAACCTGTATCGGTCAATATCTCGTCATGAAATCGAATGGGTCGGCTCACAGCTTCGCGAAGACCACCACGCAGAATGCGGGTTTTGAAGTATTTGAGCTCGTGACGCAAGACGGTGGCTGCTGCATAGGCACTGGACGACTGATAGGTGTGTTTGGTCTCCAGGTCTTCGAGTCGATTTGCACCCAGTATTTCTTCCATGAGAACTTGGACTCGACAGATCAATAAATGTTTAAATTCAGCGTCGATGTTGGACCCGTTGTGATTGTTACTTCCTTGGAAAGCATGCTGAGGCGTATCTATGCGCTCAGTCACTCGAACGACGGAACAAATGAGGTGCAAGTAGCCTCCAACAAGAGCGGATGTGGAAATCAAGTGGCACTTTCCCTCCTTCGCCTTTAAATCTGCCGATAGTCTGCGGGCTAGCCCGTCAAGGGAGCTGATGACAGATTCGTTATTAAGCGCAAATGAACTGGAGAAGTCATGGGAGAATTGGATCGCAGGGCCTTGGGAAGGCTGGATGAACAGGTTTAAGGTACTGGATTTTTCACCCCATTTATCAAGACATGATTGCTCATGGCGAGACATTTGGAACAACTGTTTGGACAGAGCTACAATTGTTAGCCCCAGCAAAGGCTGCACAGTTTGGATCATTCCATACCTGAAATGTCTAGTGGGTTAGCGTGCGCGATAGTAGAATGGTCGAGTATTCCTCGTCTCAGTAAGTGGCTGCTACAGCGTTGACAGCGACCTGATCCGGGCCCATTGCACTTTCCAAGCTGTTAGAATCACTCTTTGGCTCCCAGCATTAACCTACCTTGTGGCGTCCATCCCAACACCCTGCGCAGCAGCGGTCCACGTAGACCATCTTCGATGCTACGCTCATGGTCGATTGTGGGGTTAAATGGTGGTGTTTATGGGGACTATTTGAAATGTGCGGAGCCAAGCAGAAGGACAGAAGGGAATTACAACAACAACGAAGAGAAGGGTTGAGGAAAGAGGAGAAGGAAATAGAGGGAAGACTGCGGCCTTGCCATTCCGCCTGCGGTCCAAACTTGATCTGCGGTCCGTCAGCCTCACGGCACATATTGCAGACAGCCACAATGCGAACCACACACATCAGTCTACTCCTAGAAGTCTTCTCTAAAATGAGATGGTCTAATTTGCAAAAGAAAGCCCGTCAATGTACATAGGTGCGGGAGGACTAAATATCTTGCCCGTCGCAACTATTCCTGCGGCTTGAGACAATTAGACTGCTCAGAGAGCTTGGGAGCATACAAAGTTTTCCGAGAGTCTCGAATTCTGTTCGCTGTATTCACAATCGTCTCCGGCAAGAGCACAACGACCATTGATCTCGGATAGTATGATTTTGAACTTGTAATGCCAGATGCGAATCTAGCCCCGCACTCTAGCTCTATCGTGACCATCTCGAAGCACTGGCACAATATTGAAAGCCAAGCCTAGCGTGGCCCCTTGGCTCGATAACTGTGGAGCTATGCTCATTCCACTGGGAGTTTCAGAAACTATGAACAGTTCTATATCAACTCTCCACGTCGGCGTTCGTACCTAGGTAATCACGAGAGGGTGTTCACAATACTGGGGCGAGGGCTGTTCTGAAATTTACGCAATGTCAGCACATGTAAGTACTGTACAGTAACCACGTGTTTGACAAAACTGCAGGGACCTTAACCTCAGCCTTGCACGCCAGCATTTCATCAACCTCAACCTTGACATTCGTGCTTAGCCTGGTGAGCCGTATAACAAAATGTCACCTCCTTGCTCACGGGTTAAATCTTTCTATTCTCGATCTACAACAAATGTCCTGTGCGGCTAGCGATATCTCTGTGTCTAGATCGACTTTTCCAGAGCAACATGCACCATGTCTATCTCCCAGGCCAAGGGGAAAGAACGGATGCTAGGAATGGAACCATGGTCACAATGGACTTGGGATGCGGGCGGCTTTCGATGGTATCGGAGGCGCTTACAACTCAATGGAAGCTATGAGTACGAGTTTCAAGCCGCGTACGAAACCCCCACGCCCGGAGCCGCAAGTTTGACAGAAGAGTTTGCACGTTCAAATATAAATACACTTGACACTGAATTAGACCCCCGTGGGTACCAGCCATTTAATCTAAGCTTATACTGATTATAGAGCAGGGTTTCAGATCATATCTTCACCCTCTCGATTTTTCCGCATGGGTCGTGTATTCAAAACTCTGTGGACTGAACCTGCCGGTAACGTATCCGAGGATGATAGCAAATTTGTGATTGCAGCAAAGTTTGGTGAGAAGGCATATTCCAAGATACGATACTTTGTCGTGATTCGAGAGATGCAAGGCTGCTGCCTTTGTCTCCCTCTGAATACGTATGGTTTTCAAGGGGCGGGAAAGCAGAGGATTCGAGTCGAAGACTATGCAGCTGTCTATCCCAGTGGAACGGAACCCCCAATTCAGGGTGGGGATAAAATGATCAAAGACCCATTCCCGATCATCATCGAAGACTCGCAGGAAAGGCTGAGCCCAATGTCCCGCCTCAACTTTGGTCGAGTCTACACTGTAGAGCACAACACAAAGGCACTTAAAGTTGGCCGAATACCCAAAGAGTTCCTTGCAGCTCTCGACAAATATTTCATTGAGAGGATTGTAGGCACCGCTGGTACTAAAACTCCACGTCAACAATCCCATGAACGCCTCTCGCCTCCACCTTCCCTTGGGCAAAGCTTATCGCCAGAAGTTGACCAAGACGTCGACGCGGAATATGAAATTCTTCCTCTTGACAATCATAATGCGCAGGACACCAGTAGCTTCAACGGCGAGTCCTCACTGTACGCACCACTGTCCCGGCCAGAACTTCCGAACCCCTACACGGACAGTTCCTATTATCCACCAGCGTCTTCGTTCCTGCGAAAATATAATAATTCATTGGCCCGGGAACAATCTGGTAAGGGTGGTATCTGTAGCAGACCAGATGCGACCTTTGCTAATTCGCGTAGATTTGGACTATACCAGCTACCTGCCCAGTATAGACACAGCATCTCCTGGAACATTTGAGATGCCCAAGGATAATGTACCATACAAGGGTGCTGGTGCAAGTGACACAAAACATCCCATTAAAACCAAGGTTATTATGGCTACGAAAGGGGTGAATGAGGTGTTAGACCCAAGCATGTTATCTCACCTCTCCATATTCGTAAATATACTAATATATGACAGATTTAAAAATCCATTCTTCCAAATACTTCAAACGCTTTCATGTAAGCTGTTTTTGGTCAACAAACGATTTCCCACTACTAATCTGTCTTATCTGAAGTCGTTTAAGCTTCTTTGGCCTGAGCCACGAGGGGGTACCAGGCACCCTGACGCGATAGAGGGAAGCTATCCGGGAAATTACGGAGAACCAATCCATTACTCTGTTCAACGCTTCATAATAGTGGCATCTAGTGATGGCCATTGCCAATGTGTGTAAGTAACTACTCTCATCTAATCTGCCACCAAGCTAACATTACATAGCCCTATTATTTCCAGGCCTCCAGGCAATACTAAAAGAGGCGGCAACATCAGCCATGAGGCCATTGCATATACTACTAAAGACCCTCCTTCGCCTTTTTACGGCGAAGCTCCCGGCTATCTTCCCATCCAAATCATACCTAATACATCAAGAGACAAACTTTCGGTAAACAGCCGCATCAATTATGCTAAGATATACACAGTGGAGCACAACGTAAAGGTGTCTTTTACTGGAAGGATTGCCCCCAAATCAGAAGCAAGATTTCTCACAGATTTTGATGGGACGTGGTCTCAAAGGGCCAGCGCTGCTTAGGGAGATGGAAGAATGCTGAAGGATCAGGTCGGACCTAGGGCCGAGAATATGGGAGCCCTGCAAGAAAAAAGCCTGGAGTCAAAGCTTGCAGCTCTACCCCCCAATTAGCTTCTCCCCGGGTGGAATTCTGAGAAACACAGAACGAATTCGAGATCGAAAGTAACCTCAAGATTTGGAAGTCTTCGACATTAACGCTGCATAACTCATTTATAATCGAGTGCCAAAAGAGAGTGGCGTACCATAGCGATCGATTCCGATCAAGGAACTTGGCGATATGTAGTACGCGTCAAGTACTGCCGAGGGTGGAATTGACGACGAGTAAATCATTCTCGCATGCAGCGAATAATTCGAATTACCGCCAGGCATCGATAACAAGCCGTGGAAATGAAAATGCAGCATGTATTCGTGAGTTCGTAACAGAGACGCGTTTGGTCTCAAAAGAATGGATGCGGCCGCCTTTTACTTCGAGCGGGGAGGCGCCGAGCTGGCTGGATGGAGGTGGTGGTTCACATTCCAGAAATTGATTATTAACTTCGAGGTTGGGCTTTCGAGGGGCCCATTGGAAGGGCGATGGGTGAGCTTTGGCTAGGGAGGAGATATTGTGGCTAGAGGATTTCTAGGATCTAAGAGAATGGTAGATGTCTGTGGAGGAAGGTATGCCAAAGCTTTGGAGCAAGCATTCGTGACTGCATTGGCCTCAGCGGCTTGAGCTCAGGGTCTGAACAGCAGTCTTCTCTGCAACTCCTAGACTGAGTATCTTTAATTGAACTATAAAGTCCTTTAACTTGTCCTATTGGACTATCGAGTAAGACTACTCCACAATTGCATGTGATGCTTTGTTCAACGAGAGAAACACTTATGTTGAATTCCACGAGATATTTCATGTTCAAGACTAGCAACCCCTCACGTGTTGCCCCTCATCTCGCACTCAACCCCGCTTTCGGCGCCACCATTTCAATGCCCTAATGCAGCAGCAGCATCTCAAGCGGCATCACCGATGTCCCCCTGTCTGCGCGTTGACGTTAGTGTTGCGTAAGAAAAACTTCCCCACAATCCATGAAGTTGATTGCTGGGATTCAGGGCTTGGCAAGGAGCTTTAGTGCCGGGACGGGATGGCGCCAAGATTGCAAGGTATTATTCTCAGAGATTGTTGCTTCGTCTTAGATGAGAGTGAAACGTTTCAATTATGGACGGGCCTTGAAACGGTGAAAATCGCAGCTCTGTAGAAGACTTTTGGAGATGTGGTTCTGTTGGAACCAAAAAGTTTGACATTTTGACAGGCCGAGGAAGCTCAGTGCCATATCGGGGAGTTGATAAGGCCGTTGGTCTCACCGCTGTCTGATTGGCTGGTCGCTGCAAATCATTCAAAGGGGGGCGTGATAATCGAGAGATAAGCTCCCCCATGAACGGTTCCATTCCGTCGTCGCTCAATACCCATGGACTGTCCGTACAGCATGGAATCCCAGCGCCGTGGTCGCAGTATATACAGAAGGGAATGACCTGCAAGAAAGCGCGAAGTTGGAAAATATTTTCAAGGTCTGCAGGAGGGGAGATATCCAGAAGAACGAGGAAGCGCACTTGTATGGTTGACTCGGCGATGAGGAGCTGGGAAGCACCAGACGGGCGAGATACACATCTCATCCCCGGAGCTCATGCAGGCTGGACATGCCCAATACAGCGATAGACCCATGATAGCTGCCGTCCTACCCTGCTTCAGACGCCGACATTGGAACAAGACACGCGATATGACACCTAGGTATGCATGCGCGATAACCTTCGTACGTCGTCGCTTCTTCATATAAGTACAGACTTGCACCTTCTTCGTCATATGTGAATGTTGAGCGAAGCGATTGAAGGTGAAACCTCAATTCATCAAGATGCATTCCCTCGACGAAACAAAGCACCATCTCAGTGCCTCTCACCCGCAATATGATCCTCGCAAACCCTCAGTTACGTCCATAATGCCCGACGGCGACGTGCCCAATTTCGAGGGCTTGTCTGCTGATGAGGCTGCTCTTGTGGCGCTTGGGTACAAACAGGAGTTCAAGAGAGAGTTTTCGCTATGGACGACGTTCTGCGTTTCGTTTGCAGTGTTGGGCCTGCTACCCAGTTTCGCGAGCACATTATACTATGGAATGGGATATGCTGGCACAGGAGGAATGGTCTGGGGTTGGTTGATCAGTTGGATCTTTATTCAGTGTGTGGCAATGGGTATGGCTGAGCTGTGCTCGAGTATGCCAACCAGGTATGTTTTCTGCGAGAAGTTTCAAGAGTAGGAAACTAATGGTTTGATAGTGGCGGACTTTACTATGCTGCTGCTGTTCTCGCTCCACCTGGATGGGGACCCTTCGCCGCTTGGATTACTGGCTGGTCGAATTGGATGGTGCAAATTACGGGCGCTCCTTCAGTCGATTATGCTCTCTCAGCGATGGTACTCGCCGCGGCCTCGATCACAAATCCGGATTATGTCCCAAAGGACTGGCATACCTTCCTCCTCACGGTCTTTGTCATGCTCATCCATGGCTGCATTTCCAGCATGCCAACCCTCTGGATCGCCAGATTCAACTCGTTCGGATCAACGTTGAATATGATCGGGCTGTTCATTGTTATCGTTATGATTCCAGCAGCCGTCACTGGGACTGATACCAGCCCTAAGTTCTTTCCTTCCAGTCATGTCTGGTCGATCCAAAATGGCACAGATTGGCCTGATGGAGTGGCAGTTCTCATGAGCTTCATTGCCATCATCTGGACGATGTCTGGATACGATGCCCCCTTCCATCTTTCCGAGGAGTGCAGCAACGCAAATGTTGCTGCTCCCCGAGCGATTGTCATGACAAGCGGCTTTGGAGGGCTCGCAGGATGGGCTTTGCAGCTGGTGGTCGCATACACAGTTGTAGACATCCCTTCGGTCCTCGAATCGGATCTCGGTCAACCATGGGCTTCTTATCTCATCCAAGTGATGCCACGGAACACTGCTCTTGCTATCCTCTGTCTCACCATCGTCTGTGGTTTCTCCATGGGTCAAGGCTGCATGGTGGCGGCCTCCAGAGTAACCTTCGCATACGCTCGTGATGGCTGCTTCCCATTCTCCTGGTGGATTAAGCGCGTGAACAAGCACACATACACCCCAGTTAATGCTGTTTGGTTCAATACCTTCATTGGCATTCTCCTTCTCCTCCTGATCTTCGGCGGTAGCGTGGCCATTGGCGCCATTTTCTCCGTTGGAGCAATCGCTGCTTACGTCGCTTTCACAATCCCTATTTTCATCCGCGTATTCTTCGTCGGCAACAGATTTCGCCGCGGCCCATGGCACTTGGGCAAATTTAGCAAGCCTATCGGTGTCATGGCTTGCTCGTTCATTCTCGTCATGATGCCTATTCTCTGCTTCCCTTCAGTGCGAGGCAGCGATCTCACGCTTGAGCTTATGAACTGGACTATTGTTGTGTATGGTGGACCGTAAGTTTCCCCTCCAATCTGGGCGTCACACATGACTAACATATTGTAGAATGGCAATCGTTATTGCATGGTGGTTCATCTCAGCGCATAAATGGTTCAAAGGCCCAGTTATTAATGTCGAGCACCACATGCTTGGACGCGAAGAACAGGTTGTCAATGGCGTGGATGGAACATCTGATAGTGAGGTGCAGAGTATACCGGTCAAGAAGGCCGAGCTCGAGGGAGAATCGTCACAGGTTGCTGCGGAGCTTAAGTGAGATCTATTCTGTGTATTTGTTAGCGATGGTTTAATGCTGGGAGCGGTAGTGAATACTTCCCGTCTGTGTATAGTTATGTGATACCTCTGATGATCTGGATTATTTAAGCAGATCGATTGAAAAGTTAACGCTTTACTAGTCATGCTCGCCCCAAAATATGTGAAATTAAGCGTTTCAAGCAACAAATATATAGTCAGATTATCAGAGCAGGGTATAGTGCGCAATAACCAATAGCTACACAAAATCTTCTCCCAGACATATCATGAGGAATTCCCTAGCGGCCTTCCTTCACTTCACTTTACTCGTCCTTCGATGCAAATGCTACTCTCACACGACTTGATCTTTCGCTCTACGGCACGACCCGGGCGTTCGCTGCCTTGATGGAAGCCATTGATATCACTACCTAACCCCACGTCCCTGTGATACTTAGCTAGGATCGGAAGCAACTTGGAGCACGAGACTCACCTCGGTGTGGCAACACTTGACGAGCGTTGGCGTTACGCGTTGTTCTGGAGAGGAGGAGTAGGAGGAGTAGGAGAAGCCTTTCTAGATGGTCATTAGACGGCAATCTCTCTTTCTGAGGAGGTATACGCTACCTATTCAACATCAACTCTTTTGATGCTCGTCTAGGTCGGCACTTGATGTTTATGTAGCTGGGGTGCGTCCAACTCGTGGAGAAGCTGTTTTTGACGGCGAGAAATGTGTTGTGTAATGAGGAATGTGTCAAAGCTTCAGATAAACTGAAGAAAAATCATCGTCATGACGAGACCGATGCCTAGGGTGATGCAAGTTATAAACTCCATTCTGAACAATCTTTTCCTCAAAGCTAAAAGTATATGTCTGATACACGGAAGAGGAGAGCAATTAAGGATATTGGAGAAGGTAAAGAGAATTAGAGCTCTTTATGTGATTCCAAATTTGAGGTTCAGAGGCTCGAGCTGTCACACTATCGTCGTAGCGGAGCCTTGAGGGATTTTTGGATGGAGGGGATAAATGCCTCATTGACGACATTTTGGTGAGAGTGGAGAGGGCGATCAGTGGGGTAGATAGGGTAGTATAGGGGCTGTGCTACTTTGGAAGATGCGTATGACTTGGATTGAAGTGGGAAAGGCAGTTGAAGGGGTGTATGGTGGGACTGGGGTAGCTTGAGAAGCGTGGAAGGGGCAGACGCGTTTGATGCGTTTTTTTGGGATGGAATTTGAGTAGGGGATGACAATAGGAACGTGATGAGACGAAAGAGAGGTATTATTTAATGTGGAGTGGGAAATAGAGGATCTTCTCTTCTTTCTGAGACCTTGATATTGAGCTAGGAAAAGCAAGGGAGGAGGGTCAACTGTACAAATATTCTACAAGCAACCCACTTGGGCTAATAAAGAGATAGCTGCTATTCAATCATCAAATCCTGTCCCTCAAAATACCGTTTTCGAGGAACCCTTTCTTAATTGTAAAAGATTGTGTGTTGATGAGGCTTACCGTACATGAAAAAGATATGTTTCTATTTTCGTCTCCGTCCCCAGTGAGCCTGAAGCCACCTTGGCAGGGATCTTGACCCCGGAATCCAAAACCACTCTCTGGATCGAATACATTTCAACAGCCACAACCAACATTCCACAACCCCATTCCCAATGATATAAACCACCCAATCACCCACCATGCCAGCACAGCATGCCACCCGCGAAGGTTCCTTCCTCTCACCCTCCAACTACGACGACGACGCCTCGAGCATCCACAGCGAGCGCAGCGACCAAGACACAGACAGCGAAGACGACGAGGTCCTCCTCGGCGCGCGCACGAGCGCCGAGATCCGCGAACATGATAGATCTGTCCTGACGGAAGAAGAAGAGCGTGATAAATTGCTGGAGGAGAGTAGGAGGCGTGAGAGACGAGGTAGCGCGATGAGCTTGCCGAAACCGCTGAAGAAGCTGTTTGCGAAGAGCTATACGGAGCTGCCGATGGTTGGACCTGGGCAGGTGGAGGAAGTTGGGAGTGGGAAGAGGGAACGGAGGAGGAGGAGACGGCAGAGGAAGAAGGAGAGGTTGCTGGGGGAGGCGGCGAATGGGGAGGATGGGGAACTGATGTATGAGATGGAGGAGGGTGGGATGAAAGAGGGGACTTCGACGGGCAGTAGCAGTGAGACGGAGGGGAGTGATGAAATTGATCGGCGCGGTCTGCGAGGATTACTTGACGATAAAGCGACGAGACGGCGGAAATGGAGGAGGTGGTGTTTTATACATCTCTTGATTGCGGTTGGATTCTCGATACTCGTCCTCATAGCCTGGAAATTGTCGCTGAATAGAAAGGGGATAAAGCTCAATCAGAAGATGATGAGCAATGGGACTGCGCTGTTTGCACCTACGACGATTCTGATAAGTCTGGATGGTTTCAGGGCGGATTTCTTGAACAGAGGTCTGACGCCTAGGTTGAATGCCTTCATCAAGGAGGGTGTTTCTCCGGTATATATGAATCCGAGTTTCCCATCGGTTACCTTTCCGAATCACTATACTCTGGTCACTGGTTTATACCCGGAGTCCCATGGCGTTGTTGGAAACACATTTTGGGATACGGAACTACAGGAGGAGTTCTACTACACAAACCCGAATGCTATGCAGCCAAAATGGTGGGGTGGAGAGCCGCTGTGGGTCACCGCAGAGAATCAAGGAATTAGAACTGCCATACACATGTGGCCTGGGAGCGAAGCTCACATCATGGCCGTGGAACCCGCTTTTCTAGACAAGTACAACGGAAACGAGCCCTTGAACAATAAGGTTGACAGAATTCTCGAATTACTGGATAAACCTGGAGAGGAAGATGAAGTAGCGGAAGTTGTCCACATGCGGCCTCAATTGATCGCTGCCTATGTCCCTAATGTCGATGGGGATGGTCATCTTTTTGGTCCAAACAGCACCGAGATCAATATCACGATCAATGAGGTGGACACCATGCTCGAACAAATTTTCCAAGGCCTGGATGCTAGGAATCTGACCAGTATTGTAAATGTGGTGGTCGTATCAGACCATGGCATGGCAACTACAGACACAAATCGCCTCATACAGTTAGAAGACATCATCGACACAAGTCTGATTGAGCACACTGATGGCTGGCCTCTTTACGGCCTCCGTCCTAAAGACCCTGCGGATCTTCAAGGTCTGTACGACACGCTTGCAGTCGAATCCGCAAAGAATCCCAACTTCGAAGTGTACCTCAAGGACAAGAATATGCCAGAGCGCTATCATTTCTCCAATAATGATAGAATTGCCCCTCTATGGGTTGTTCCAAAGACTGGCTGGGCAATTGTAACCAAGGAAGAGTTTAATGTAGCCGAAGGAAAGGAGAAAGGGCTGGTTTACCACCCCAGAGGTCTGCATGGCTATGACCACGAACATCCTCTCATGAGAGCTATCTTCATCGCAAGAGGTCCAGCTTTCCCCCACGCTCCCAACAGTCGCGTGGAAGCTTTCCGTGAGTCACCTCGTAGCCCTTACGATATTCACGATCTAACCAAACCCAGAGAACATCGAAGTCTACAACATAGTCTGCGACTCCTTAGGCCTCGATCCCAAACCCAACAATGGGACTCTCCGTCTCCCCCTCAAAACAGTCGGGATTCACACTCCCGACACCAGGCCCGAAAATCCCAGCGATCCCGAACCATCTCCATCTCCCGCCTCCTCACCCGAAGACGCCGGTCCAGATGCAATTATCAGCATCTCTCCCATCGAAGCCAGCTCAGCCGCAGACCCTAACGTCCTTCCCCCAACTATGGTTGGTGTCGACGAACCTGCAGATTTCAGTGTCGATCGGCCGGTGGTGGGGGATGAGACTGAAGTCGCGGCTGAGGATAAGAAGTTCTGGGAGTGGATTACGGAGAAGTTGGGGGAGGTGAAGGGGTGGTTTGAGGGACTAGGTAATCATGAGGAGGAAAGTGGGTGATAAATGTGTGTGCGAATATGTATACTATAATTTGGCTGTCTATGAGCGTCAGGTGTTGGGCGTTGCACTGGTTTGTGTTTGAAGATCTTTGTCCTGGCTGAAGAGTTCAAATCAGGGATATGGCAGTTCTGGCATGTAAAAAGATCATTGTTCGAAGATTCGAAGTTTCTGTGCAACAGCAGTAAAATGGAAACACATTTTACCCCTGAGCCCCCTCTCGGTCTATATTTTATGAGGTGGCGAGTCAGCTGTACTGTACGATTTGGATGGCTTCCTTGTGGCACAGTGGAAGTCGGTGCATGAACACCAGACAAACTTGCCAAGTTCCAATTCGTCCTTCTATACGATACTTCTAGCTTCATTCGTATCGAGCAGGCATGCATAGATCAATGTTGCGTCGTTACGAGCAGGAATGGCTACGCTATGAATCCGTGCCGCTTTCGCCGCTTTCTCGTCTCATGTTTCCTATTTCGTATACCAATACTGGACCAGTAGATCTGGGAAAGATCTTCAATTGCTAAAATACTATGTTTTGAGCAAGGATTCATGAACTCCGATGTTGCCTTCGTGATCGTCATATCAGAGAATCTTGGATGCTGGCTCAGCCAATACGTCCTGGCTGATCGTAGAATAGCTTACGCGGTCACTTCACCATTCTTGGCAAAGAACTTGGTATTCAGGAGGTGTACTTGGCATTTTATTATTATTTGGAACCTGGATCCTCGACGAGTTCGGACACGTAGACTTCCTAGGCTTCAGTCATGCAACCTGGACCCATTTTGAATGAGATAGTCCTACGCCGCAAAGTGGCTCGCTGCCTCCAAGTTAGTGCAAATCGACTTTGGTAATGTTAGAAGCAGCAGGAGGAGTGAGTTTGACGGTTTGAAGGGAAGGAATAGTAGGCAACAAAGACCGGTATTTAGGTGCTTTACCGAAGTCAAACGTGGTGCCTGCCACTTATCTGAGTGCGACTACAATCTTGATAGCACTTGCCTGAGTAGCCTGTACGAGAAAGGCTGATTGAGAGCATATAAGCCTTTTCTGAGAACGCACGCATGTTGATTCAAAAATTGGGACTGTGTGTTGAACCCGTAGAGGCCGCAGGCATATTGATAGAAACAGCTTCTATTATTTGACACAACTGATTGGAGTTTTGAATTTGCTATGTGAGTAGTGAACTAATGTGCAATATCAAATGAGTTCAGAAACAGCGTACCTGCAAACTACCTTCGCCGTGGTACGTATCTCACAGTGAATCTTTACGGCGGGGTGAATCAACGACAAAGATTGAGAATTTCAGGCGACGACCGAAATACTTTACTTTAGATTTACTTTTTTTACTCCGTTTCCTCGCCCGAGTCACATCCATACTCGCAGATTCGCAAAAGCAGTAATAGCATTCCTGGGTATCAAGCCTAATTTCCCTAACGCCGCGATCTCTGACAGAGCGTCTTTGAACTTTCCTTATATCCCGAAATCCCATATTCATCTCCGCCAACCTGGAACGCCATCGCCATGCCCACTGCTTGATGCATCAAAATATGGCAATGGAAAAACCACAGTCCCTCATTATCAGCTTTGAATCTCAGCACCACATATCCCATCCTCGGCACAAACACGGTATCTTTCATCACCGGATGGAGTGTATTTAGAGGCTTCCCGGCGGGAGTTGGATCCTCGAAGGGGTTGTATGCATCGTAAGATCCAGGAGTCGCTTTGTGTGTTGCGAGGACGTAGAAGCTGTTGCCATGCTTGAGATTTTGTTAGCAAGAAATTTTCTTAGAGTCTAGAGTCTTACCAAATGGAAAGGATGGCCCCTATCATCCATGTTGTTCAACACAATATCCACCCAGACGTCGGGACCTGATTCTATCCGGGGCACAAACGCCTTTCCCCAGCCATATCGATTTAATGCTAGTAATGGCAATGGGCTGGCACGTGTCATGCCCCAAGACGTACGATTGATGAAGCCCATAGGGATGTTCCTGAATTCGGATAATATTTCGATCTTGGTGTAGAGGAGGACGGTGTTGTCTGCAATAGTGGGCATGCTGTTCTCTAGAGATGTCGGGCCCGATGCGTCTGCAAGATTGAAGAATGAAGCTGGCTGGTGTAGTGCATCAGCTTGCAATGGCCGCTCTGGCAGCTTGCCAGACGAGGATATGGGGAAATGCTGGGTGGGGGTTAATGCAAAGTTTTTGAACATCAAATTCCTGGATCACTGTTAAAACATGTATTTTTGCGGGGCGAAAAGAAACATACTCTCGATCAAGTTTGATCGTCAACATTGAATTCTTCGCTTCTTCAGAGTCGACTGGCTCGACAATCACATCCATCCTCTCTCCAGGGTAGAGTACACCAATCGCTTCTGCACTGGGTGTGGTATCAACTGCGTTGCCCCCATCGATTTTGAACAGAGTCATTTTATGCCCAGAAATTGACATTGTGAATCCTGCAAGCGCTCTTCAAAATGTTAGTCTAAACATGATCCTCAGATTGACAATTCTTACCCTGTATTGACAATTCGCAGCCTAACCCTAGCACCTGTGAGTCGGAGCTGCGGAATCTCCGCTTTACTGCATTCTATAGGCCGTGCTGGGATTTCCATAGAGCAATTGAAAACTCCTCGCCCATTGAGAACTATCGAGTCCGGGGCTGGCTGGAGCAATGTTAGTTTCTGGACTCTTTCTTAGAAGTGTGTCACTTTCCTCAAGCCCGAAATTGGTCCAGTCAGTGTAGTAGTCCTGAACATCCTGGGCCGATCGATGGTACCAGTCTCCAATAATTAATGCCAAATCTTCCTCGTATTCGTAAATCGGCATTTCAGACATGCCAGAATTGGCAGGGCGGTGGATAACGAGTCCCCCATACAAGCCATCGGCACGCTGAACGTCGGAGTGCGCATGATACCTAGATCTTTCGTTAGCCGCTATTTCCTTGATATATGAGTATAGTTCTCTACCAGAACGTCCCAGCTTGATCATCTTCGATTCTGAATCTATATGTGAAACTTTTCCCAGGGCTGATATCGCATTGTGTCAGACCTACAGCTCCATCCATATCATTCGAGCCTTTCAAATGTTAATAATATGCTGCCTTTTTTCGAATTTGGTTCTCACCTCGCATAGAAAGGCCATGCCAGTGGATGGCAGTCCCCTCATTGTCTAGGCCATTGTTGATTTCGATCACGATCTCATCACCAGACCTGGCTTCAATCAGAGGACCAGGGAAATGTCCTTGAAGACCATATCAATATATCTGCGTGTTCAATTCTGTAGCTATATGCACATACCATTTATTAAATATACTCTTTTCGTAACTCCATCTGGAGCGCGCAAGTCCGATGTAATGTTCCAAGTTTGGTGGATCGTCCTCGTTTCACGATGAGCGTGTGCATCGGCATTCAACTCAAACGCGAGATTCGGGGGCCGATGAGCTGTAAAATTTCCTCTAAAGCTAGCATGAGAGCTCAAGATGCTCTCTGAGATTGTTCCGAAATATATTGAAACATAGAAACCGATTGCGAGGAACAGTAATGTCGTGCTGAGGTACAGTTGAGACCTTGCGGAAAGCAACATCAGCCGTACTGTAACCTTACTTCGTGGGGCTAAATCAAGGTGTCACGATCGCGTTGGCGTTTCTTTTCTCCAGAGCAAGGATTTCACATTGTTATTGAGATTCCAGAGGCTTTTGAATCGTACTTTCGAGCAACAGACATGCACACGTAATCTAAGCGCATGGAGATTAGTATGGGGGACCGCACTAGGCGTTCACCGACGCATTGGGGCTTGCGGAGAGGCGGCATCCCTCACAATCTTTCATGCCTGTCATCCCGCGCAGCTTTCCTCCTTCAGCATGACTGACACAGCGAATAGCACGCCTGGGATCGAACAGTTAAGCTTAACCTTACGCGTATACCCGTGCGAGGTTAAAGGATTCCTATTCGACAGGAGACATCCTATTCGATGGCTAGCAATAAGATAACAGCAGTCACGAGGCACCAGCCAACCGGAACTTACTTCGGTATCAGAGACGACTTTCCCAACTAGGCTTTTCCGGGATCCACAGGGATTACAATGCTGCGCTGCAGGCCTGCACGCGTCAGAGGCCGACGACCGCTTGTTCAGCCACATGGGATGCGAGAAAGCGAGCAAGCTCTGTGCCCCAAAGACCCGCCTCGTCCATCGTCAAAGGAACTTTGGATCTTCATCAACAAGAATGCGCAAATATAAGGACAAGTCAGAGGGGTTTTGACCCCCGCCAGCCGACAAATCTGGCTCGTGAATTATTCAAAAAATGTTTCTAACAGCTTGGTTCACGAGTGCGATCTTCTCTGCGAGTATTGTTTCCGCCGGCTCTCTGAAAGATATCAAGCATGTGGTTCTTTTCATGCAAGAAAACCGGGCATTCGACCATGTAGGTGGACTCTAAATCTTGTTTTAATACATATATATCTAACATCGGGAAGTATTTTGGAACGATGCCCGGTGTCAGAGGCTTTGCGGACCCAAATGTACAAGTAAATCCCGATGGCCGGACGACTTTTCAGCAGTAAGTTCTTCCGCCATGTCGCTACTTCTCATAGAGGAGTCGGCTCCATTCCAGCTATTTCCTTTCCGGATTCTAATCTATATATTGCAGATTGGTCACAAAAAAACAGACAAATTTAGCTGACCAGTTGACTCCGTGGTACATCAATTATCTGGGCGGAGAATGGCTGGACGCCACCCAGTGCATGGGGGCTGGTGATAATGGATGGGAGGCAATGCATGCTGCGTTGAATGGAGGATTAACCAACCAGTGGGCATCTACCAATACTCCTTACAGTATCGGATTCTTCAAGAGGCAAGACATTCCGGTGCACTTTGATATTTATGAGGGGTGGACAGTTGGAGATATGTACCAGGTTAGTCAGGCCACAAATTCCAAAGCCGATTATTTTGACTGACGCCCGATTCTAGGAGGGGGTTCTCGCTGCGACTGATCCAAACCGAGTTGTCTGGATGAGTGGTACAGTAAATAACCCTGGAACTCCAAATAACCCCGATGGCGATGGTAATATGATCCTCGACAACAATGCTAGTCCAGGTTAGTGATCAACGCCTAAAATCACGATACAGAGCTGACATTATTCTGCAGGCTGTGAGAGACCGCATTTCAATTGCTACCCTTTCACCTGGAAGACCATTCCGGAATATTGGACAGATGCCGGAGTCTCCTGGCAAGTGTACCAAGACCCAGACAATTTCCAAGACAACATGCTTGCCTACTTCACCCAGTACCAGAAGGCGGATAAGAATTCCCCTCTCACAAAACATGGCAACACATACCTTGGCCTTGAACAATTTTATGAAGATGCTGCGAATGGGACTTTACCGCTAATTAGTTATATTGTTGGGCCGGCTGAATTGTCAGAGCATTATCCGTATTTGCCAAGTGACGGAGCTTGGCTGCAGAAGAAAGTGGTGGATGCCGTCACCAGCAGCCCTCTTTACAAGGAAACAGCTTTAATCCTTAGTTACGATGGTAAGAAGACTTTCTTGGAGGATTTGGAGCGCTCGCTGATTGTCTGGCAGAGGTTGGAGGGTATGGAGATCACGTTACCCCTTACACAGCTCCGAAAGATACGCCAGGGGAATGGATTTATGATCCATATGGAATGGTTGGAAATACGCCTGTTGGTCCAGGTAAGAACCACCCCAATGATTGGAGTGAAATCACTCACCGTCCCTAGGTTTCCGTCTCCCATTCGCCATCATTTCGCCATGGACCCGTGGAGGTCACGTTTTCACAGAACACGCCGATCACAATAGCCAGAACATGTTTGTAGAAGAATGGCTTGAGGCTCTCGGTTATAAAGATGTTCGAAGCAAGGAAATGCCGCCGTGGAGACGCCAGCATATGTCAAATCTCCTGAAGGCGTTCGATTTTGACAACGTAAGATCCGCTCGCGCCCAATTATTCCAACCCAGACTAAACATACTGTAGCCCGATTACTCAATCCCTCCAATTGCTCAAGCCCAAGAACCCCTCGTCGATCCCGACATGCCACCAGAAGAACCCGGAGGACAACTCGGTAACCTTGGCGGGAATTATATCGGCGCCGCAAGATGCCAAGCGATGCACCGCACCTCTCAACCACCTGTGCCTTACGGCCCCGAAAATGCGAACGCGGATGTGAGCAAGCTCGTCGAAGAAGGCTTCAAACAAGTCCGTGGCGCCCTCACAGAAGGCCGCTATCTGACTTTTGAGATGAACGGTTTCGCACTCACCAATGCTGGTGACGGCGCTCTGCGTGTGAGCAGCACTCGCGCCTCTCACTTACACGATGATATCAAGCAGCGATGGGTGATCCACCGTATCGGTGATGAGTCTGGAGAGAGTTTTACCATTACGAGTGCGGTTGATGGAAGATATATTAGTTATCTGCAGGGACTTACGAGTTGGAAATGGTTGGCGGAGACTTATACTATCACGGATTTGGGGAACGGGAAAGGATATAATTTGAGGCCAAGTGGAGTGCTAAGTTTGGCTGTCAGTAGTCTTGGGAGTGTTTTTCAGACAGTTAGTAGGAATGGGTTCCAGATTTTTAGCGTCACGTATCACTCTTGATACCAGGGTATGTAATGAGGTCATGAAGTAGATTAATGACATTAGAAGCTTTACAATGAAAGTAAGTGTATGTTACGTGATGGTGGAATGTGTTAACTAATACCAGCAATTCGCGCTATTTGTGGGGGAGATATCAGCTCTAGAAAGAGCACCATTGCTTCTAGCCAATCGTTGCACCGAGAGCGATCTGTTGAGGAATGGTCACCAGATCATCCAAGTACGACAAATCAACCGAAGGGATCCCTTCATCCTCCCCAAAGAACTTTTGTAGTCTTTTTGCAACCCATTCTGGATTCTCATCACCTGCTAAGCGTCAGTGTGAATGCTCGAAATATCCCAAGAATCAAAGAGAATCAAAGACTTACCAATCCAATGTCCAGACTTCGGAATCAACTCGGAAGAGGAGTTAATACCCACAACCCCTAGACCGGCTTGGACAATAGTTTCCGGCGAAAAGCTCGTTTCACCTCCCAGTGCCAACACCGGCTGGGTCAATTTATTGCTCTGGATTGAAGCATTGAAGAACTTGCCATCCACACCCGTCTCGGCAAAGTACCCAAAGCCCGAGCGCAAATATCCCGGCTTCGAAATCTCAGTGGTGTATGTGTTCAAATGATCCTGTGAGATCGCCGAATTGCCAGTGTAGCTCGCATGGAAAAAGTACCATGCTAGCATCTCTTTTTCTTTCCCTTGGATAAAAAACTGCGCCACGTCTGGAACGGAGAAAAAGGCGAGCTGCCAGTTCGAGTACGTGTCCCATTCAGGACTTGGATTCGAAGCAAATTCGTAGGTGCCTGTTCCTGGGAGTGCGTATTCGGCAATGCCTAGTCGTTTCACGAGAGATCTATTCTTGAAGGCTAGGGCGGTCGAGGGGCCGACTCCTTTGTCGTGGCCGAAGACGTATGTTTGGTTGATTTTGAGAAAGTTGAGGACGCCGAGGAGGTCATTCGAGACGGTTTCGGAACTGTAGTCGTCATTTCGAGGGATTGTGGATGAACCACAGCCACGGTTGTCAACAGCGATGACGGTGTAATTTTGGGCAAGAATGGGACCGATTTTGTGCCAGGTTAGAGAGTGCTGTGGGAATCCATGGACGAGGAGGATTGGAGGTCCGGTTCCGTGGTATCTGGCGTGGATTGAGACATCTTCAAGTGCTACTCGGAGATGCTTCCATTCATCGAATGGCGTCAAGTCGCAAAGAACTTGGGTTGCCAGAAGCAGTGAAAACAAGCCTGGAAGATGCATTTTGTATCAGGGGTAAAAGCGAGGAGGACTCGAGCTTAAATTTGCAGATGCTTGTCTGGACAAACAAATTGAAGAGGATACAAGAAGTATTTATACAAGGAAATGACCTCTATACCCATCAACTTACATGGATTCCGTGATCCATAAGTCCGCAGTGGCTTTGTAATTAAGGATCTCCTTCGCCATGGGTTTAGTGAGCAAGAACCGAACCGACGAAATGAGTAAGAACGGCGCCGACGAAAAGAGTGAGATGAGAGGTTTTTTGTGATTTCCTTGGCTCATTTGGGTCACCTTACCCGCAGCATGGACTTCGCCGCAACTTCCACGACTCTGAGTGGTTGTCGTCGAGACCTTGGTAATCAGTCCGGTGGGCAAGAGCATCCGGTGAAATCAGTGCGAGGACAGTCCGAAGCTAAGACACGGTTGTTGCAGTCTTGGAAGGCAAGAACTTATAATACACCTGCAATACGAATTTCCGCATCAGGGCACGGATCGACGATATGACTTTGCTTCATAAGCTTGCTACATAAACATGAAGTTTGAAGAGACGAAGTTGGAGATTAGGTAGAGATCGAGCTTTTGGTGCACCGGCCCCCAATCTAACCCTTTTAGGACAATGGTCTACCCCGCCAGCGTCCTCGGGTTGAAGGCTGTTCCCTTTTCATGTTATTATTCATAGGCAGAAGACAAGTTGCTCCGTCTTTCTGTATCCAATATTCACACATGCATGCTTTTTAAATGAAAGTTCTACTACCGAAGAGCTACTCGGAGGCTTGAGGCCTTCAACTTGATTCGAGCACCACGCAGCTGCCAATAAGCATTTACAAGTACTAAGATGGGAGTACGTCTCACATTCGAGGGGATGATTATAAAAACTACGAGGAAAGAAGCAAAAGTTGAAAAATTCAGTCTTCAATTTTAAGGTGGGTCGCTCCTTCCTCCTGACTAGAACTTGAATAGACCAGGGCCACTCCTCCCTCACTTCTTACTGAACATCTCTTTCGTAAGCGCCGTATGCATGTACTCATGGATCTCCACAATCTTTCCCGTCTCCGCACTGAACATCAAGAACCAACAAAAGTGATTATGATATGGTTCCCCATCATTCTGCACTGCAAACCCAGAACACTCAGCAATAGCCTTCAATCCAACAATGTCTAATGAATTCAATTTCATTTCTTGATGGCCATCTTTTATTGTAGCTAGGAGATGGTCGCGAACTTTGTCTTTCCATTGCTGCAGATTCTAGAAGTGTATGCGTGGTCAGTTGGTCGTTAAATTCGAGGAAAGGGAAAGGGGAAAGGGCAGGAACGAACGTATATGCCAGACTTGGAAAGTGGATCTTCGACATCAGAAGAAATCCACCAGCGCACATCAGGGTCAATTGCTCCGACAAATGCGCTCCAGTCCCCTTTTCCAGTGGCATCGAAAATGGAGAGGACGTGTTCGCGGGTGAGCGTAAACATTGTGCTTGTCTGGATCCTGAGAACAATCCGAAGAATAAAAATCCCAGTGGCTGATGATATGAGATTGGTTTTCTTTTCAAGGGTCTTGACTAGTTATAGGTCCTGGGATAATTAAGCGTATGTGTATCACTCCGGTAAAGGTCCGCGAATTGTTCCGAGTCGACATGATTATCAACGATTTCCTTGGCTGAGCTGGTAGCGCCGAACAAGTTGCTTCTATAACTCTCATCTATACATTATCTATCATCTATTTAATTATACCCGTCTATAAAACGCCTGAAAAATCGCAAAGCCCAAGGAAACCTAACGACAATATGCATACTTTCTCTGTGCTAAGGTTTCGAAAGTTGCTCCTTCCTGAAGAAAGCAAAGAAGCCTACACAAATAAGTAGTTGAAATAACAATGCCACCCAGAACCAATGCAGACCCAAAGGCTCTTTCCAATCAATCGAGAAATCAGGAAACACATCACCGGGGCCAATATTGTTTGGCGCACTCGCTCTCGCTGCGATAGTCGCCACGGACCCAAGGACTTGGGCAGCGATCAAAGTGAACGCAATATGCACCCTTGTCAACGTCTGCAAAAGAATCATACCAAATCCAACGCCCTGGATCGCATCAAGAACACCTAGCCAACTCCACAAGGCGCGGCCGAGCACAGCACCAATGGTCTGACCACCCCATGGAATATAAAGCCCGATGTTGGATGTGCCCCACAGCATCTGGCACCAGCGCGGAGCTCCTAGACTGATCGCAAAGATGGGTAATACCCAGGAGTGCTGTCTAGTCAGGGAACCTAGGATGCTAAGGAGACCTCCCCAGACAAGGACGAAGAAGATAATAACGACAGCGAAGATGGACCAAGTGGGAGCATGAACACTGGAGAACAGGTATCGCCAGTTACGACCATAGGGAGCTGACATCCAGTAATTTTGGATGATGACCATAACGAAGAACCACTGAAGAGAGTTAGTTGGCATGATCGTTGGAAACGAAAAGGCGACACTTACGAGAACGATTTTGCGGCGCAGAAGGGCCGTGTAGAAAGAGGGGACCTTTCCCGGTTGTTGGCGATAATATGTTGGGAGCCCATAGAAAAGAAGAACACCAACTGCCCACAAGAATATAGCAATCGGAACCATGATTGCTGTGATCTTGGGACTAGATGTGATCAGATTGCCTGTGTTTCCACCAGTAGTGGTGTACTTGGTGAGAGTATCACCCCAGTACCAGAGAGCTACGACGTATATTTGCTGCGTTCCTTGGATAGAACATGCTCTGAAGACCCATGTTTTAACAGGCGCACCCCCTGTTGAGATCAGTACGTGGTTCTTGAACTTAGAGGCATCAGAGCTTACCTTCACTGCCGAAGTTCAAAGCAAAGAAGAATGACCCGCTGGCAGACGCGACCGCATAGAATCCAGTAGCGACATTGTAGATCCAGCCACGAGCTGTGAGATCGAGGGTGTAGGGAGCCATTCCTAGAAGGAAAAAGGCGGTACCGTAAAACGCGAATGGAAGACATAATACATAAACCGATCGAAGTCTACGATAGACGAGCCACCATGCAATCGATGCAACGAGATATATACTGGCCACAGTATACAATTTCACTGCCGATTCTCCGTTTGAGCCTGCGAGCAAATTGATTTGATACGAGTTCGCTGCAATGATTTGACCCTGCTAATGTCAGTCCTCTCGAAGGAAAATATGTACATCAAATGTGAACTTACGAAGGCCAAAATGAGGGAATAAATTTGCCAATCTCCGATCTTCCTTTGAAGGAGTTTTCGTATCCCCTTGATGGGAACGAAGTCATGGCCCAGGTTGAATTGCTCTAGATCCTCAGCGGGGTCAACTTCGCGTTCTTCGGTGACAGCCTCTTGACCGTGCGAGGCATTCGATTCCCTAGGATGTTCGTAGATTGAGCTTCTCGGAGAAGAGAAGATTGAAAGTCCTAGCTTCGCGTTATGTCGTTGTCCAAACCATTGTTTCTCACTCTTCTCCAAGAACTTTTCGATGCAGTAACGATCGGTTGAGTTTTTGCTATCGACGCCGTCAAGCATTTTCTCGAAATTATGGTAGTAGACACCGGTTGTATCGGTGAAGAAGGGGTCTGTTTTCTGAAGATGGAAGTCTTTCTGTTCGCCAACAATAGATTGAAGACTCAAAACCGATTTCGATTTGGTTGAGGGGAAGGGAGGCGAGAAATGGTCGGTGGGCGATTCATCATGAGGTGGTGTAGAGCGACCTGTAACTGATGGAGTCGCGACCGCTTGGGTCATATTCATCTGGCTTGGTAAATGAGCCTTGCGGGGTATTGTGATACCCCCAACAGGGCTTCCGTTACCTTCTCGGATAACATCCGTAGGTACGTTCGAGTTTGCAATCGCCGACATGTCTTGAAATGAATTGAAAGAGTTATTCCTCGAGATATTTGGGCTGGCGTTCTTTCTCATTAAGGAGCGTTTGACACAAAGTGGAAATTTGCCTGATGTAGGGGATATCGCAGGAGGCGTCCCGCCTTCATGGTCTGCTGTGTCATCCTCTCGAATCGGACTAGGAGCTCTGCTTTGAATCGGAGAGTGGATCGGAGATGCAATTCGACTTTGAGGTCGAGTACCGGGCCTCGTGCTTGGTTCGGTATTGGCAGCGCTTGAGCTGGTGCTATTTGCCCGGCTAGGCGCTCTCGACGAGAAACGGAACATACTTGATGAACCAGAAGCTTGCTTATCATGGGCCTGGATGGAACGAGCCTGCAGAATCTCGAGATCTTCTATCCATTGTACGACCGGAAAGCGTTGCATCCCAGATCGTGCTCTCATTAGCGCGCGAACATCGTCCTTAGATGACAAAGCACTGCGAATCGCCGTCTTAAACTGTGCGATCAGATGCTTGGTCGTTGTAGACTCAATAGTGAACCACCATCCTGCGATTGTGTTAGTTCCGAATCTCAAATCAACTTCGCTGTGGAACTCACCAGGCATGTTGCCTAGACCCCCTACGCGTGCCCCGACGCCCAGGGCGCCTTTTCTTCCAAATTCGACAGCAACGAGACCAAATGGCTCATCTCTGGAAGGGATAAGGGCGAATTCAGCTCCGCTGAAGATGTAAGGCGGGAGCATGGTAAACTCGGGCCTGGAAAATACTCGGCGCGGGTACCTCTCCATCATCTTCGCTAACTTGAGAGCTGCAAACTTGCCGTACAGGTCAATGACAGGTCCAATGCAGATAAGCTGTACTTTCGGATTTTCTTCAAGAATCGAGAAGAATACATCTGCGATGAGATCGACTCCTTTCTGCTGGGACCAGCGGCCAACGAAAACAAACAGCTCGGCCTTTTATAATGCCAGATCAGTTCAGTTCAACGGGTGGGGCTAGGGAGAACAACTTACAGTAGGATCAACATCGAGACCAGCCCACTCTTGAGCTTGGACACGAAGATTCCGCCGTTCAACTTGGGAAGCTTCGTCAATCTCAACAGCATTTGCCTCGATCTTGGCAGCCTTTTTATTCCACTCGCCAGTATCTGACGGATCGGGATTGGGTAAAGCTCCGATGTTTTTCAGACCCCAAAAGATTGGATAACGAGCAAAGCTCCGCTTTCCATATTTCTTCGAGACCCCAACAGCACCGAAACCTTTCTGATGAATGTGGAGATACGAAGCACCAGCGTGCAGGAGGTTGAAGACTTCACCAAACTGAACGTATTTCCGGACGATTTCTTCCGAGAGGTTGAAGACGCGGCAGATTTCGTCCATTTCTTTATCGTTTCGGAGGGGCCAGAGACCCTGGAATTCGGCATTGTGGAGAGAAAGACAGACCGGAATCGTTGTTGGTAGGAGATGTAAGGGTGCTACAGCTCCATGATAATCGTTTATATGGTAGATGTCGACTGGGAATCGCCGTAGTGCTTTGGAGATGCAGGTATTCCATGCAGAGTAAAATATCGCGCTATCGAGATCATCCATACGAGCAGGATAGGGTTCAGCCTTGGTCTGTTTCCGGAAAACAGGTGAATCCAAAAGGACGAATGTTATATTCCGAAGCTTGTGATATTGCACCTCGATCTCGTAAGTATTGCCAAGAATTTGTACTGTCATGACTTCTCCAGGAGTGTCAGTAGGATACTCAATATCTCCTACACAAGGCACCACCCATATGAGGTCTTGATGACCCAGGCTTTTGCCCATTAGTGAGGCCATGACTCCCAGACCTCCAATCTTGACTTTGATGTTCCAGTCTTCGATTTCATACTCCATAGTTGCGATCAGAACCGTTCGCCTATTTGGTCCTCCAGTATCTGCAACCAAAGCATTGCTCATTCCTGCAGGAATTATGGGGCCGGCGCCCTCAGCCGTGGAGCTTTGGGAGCTGGCTACTGAAGCTGTTGTGGTCCCTGGAAGAAGATTGTGCAAGGTTCCCATGAAGCTTTGCTTCTCACTGACCCCGACCTTGTTGAACTTGACCTGGTAGAAGGATCTCTTGAAAAGCCAGACCCCAGAAACTGCGGTGACAGCTGGGACAATGGCAAGCAGGATGGCGAGTAGTAGTTGATTCCAAGCCGAGCCGGCCGGTTCCAGTCGATAGCTAAAATTCCCATCGTTGGCAATGACACGGTATCCAAGATAAGGCATTGGTGGGGTAGTGACGTTGATAACATTGTGTGCAAGACTGTCGGGTGGTTCCCAATCTAGCACACCGTCTCCGTCTACATCCCCGAAAGCTTTGGTTTTATCTGGGAACCCATTCGGATTCATGCCCCAAACATTCAACACTATCTCAGTGGGCCATTCGGCCATCATGTTGAATCTCCACAGCCCGTCAGTGTCTAATTGCATATTGTTCTTTAGACCATTGTCATAACCGTATTGATTCCAGGATCCCATGACAAAGGCATGAGGCCAACGTCTCGGTGGTAAATTTCCGCGGCTCAGATCCGAATGTTGGATGTGTTCAGAGCTCCCTGTCTTTTTACTCCAGAAGTTCAGGACAACATGCTCGCCGGTCCAGCTTTGAGCTTTAGTCCCCGTCCAAACTTGGGGTGTAAGAGTCGTGTTCTTGCCGTCATATTGCATCCACTGGAGTTCTCAGAGTCAGTATTACCCAAGAAACCAGACGCTTTCAGTGTCTCAAAGGTTTGGATCATTTTCGGAATCAACTTACCTTACTCCAGGAAGAGCCCCAGTTCAGCGAATACCTCCACAGGTCAGCTCCGGGTGCTGTTGGAATGACATATAGCTCATCACTATTCGGATCTTTCTGAAGAATGTCATTGGTATAGTTGGCAGATAAGGGAAATATCATCGGATTATTGGGCTGCCCAAAACGAAACATGAACGTATCACGAGCCTGGACGGAAGGTTAGCCATCTGAATATATTCGGGGGAAACGCCAAGGAGAGTGCTCTGCGTATTCTTGTTGTGTACTTACATTTGTGAATGACCCATCGGTTGCCGTGGCGTTGTTGACAGTGATAGTATGAATACCATCAGTAACGTTGTTCAAGCTCGCACTGAACGACCAAGCATCACCAATTGCACCAATATAAGGAGGAGGGTCCGACTTTTCTGCCATACATTTGACGCTTGAACTATTCAGCGTTGCAGTGAGGCCATAGTACGACGTTGAATCGATCTCCAGGCTCGCAATAACCGAGTCGCAATCCATTTCGCGGGAGAATCGAACTTGGATAGGCAGTGAAGTTTGCTCGCCAAGTTTCACAGGCGATTGAATGCGTTCATCGTGCCCTGGTGTGACATGGGTGATTGTTGGGGAGGGACTTTTCCAGACGCTTTTGGGTACAAATGCTTTGTACTCATATGGGGCCAAGGTGAGTTTTGGTAGGCACCCATTGAGTTCGCCCGAGTTTTCAATGCCTACAAGATTAATTTGTTAGTGAATAAATTGGGAAGGGAGGAGGGGACTCCGGCGTACCATAAGTAACATTTGAGGCGTCTAAGGAGAACTCCTCGTAAGGATAAAACAAGTTTTTGACTGTAGTATTCAACGGGAACACCGATATCAAGGCTTCGGAAGAGTCACTGCAATTGAAGTCGTAGTCGACGCTTTTGTTTTCATTGTGGAAAACGAGCCAGACCCCTTGATTTCCTTGCCCCATGCCATTGAAGTCTTGAATGCCTCCCTGCGCGCGACCCCTGTACACACTCCAAATGCCAGTCGGCGAAGGAATGTCACCGCTTCCAGGGAGCCAAACATCGTATGTCTGCGACGAGAGAGTTTTAAGTTCATACCCGTCATTGAGCGTAGGATATTCGCGGCGAAGCTCGTACATTCTCTTGAGGATGTTGCGAAGCGGGTGCGAGGGATCTCTGTGGTCGAGACTGACAGAGTCATCGTGACATGCGTAGCCGGAACTATTGAACGGCTGATTAACGTATACTTGTTCTCCGAGTCTGTAGCAGCCGTGCAACTGCCATGCGCGGGATGAAGCCATGGGTGTTCTCCCAAAGACGTAGTCGCTGGAGAGGTTTTCTAGGACATAGAAGGCTTGCTCTTCGCCCCACAAGGTGAGCGGGATACCAGGCAATTCCAAGGTAGTGATAAAGAACCCGAGAAGTTGTCTCTGAACACCATTTTCGAGAGAAGGCCATCTGAATACATCCTGATTGGTCATGCCAAACATGTGCCGGGGATCGAATTTTCCGGTATTGGAGTTCACCATATCGTCGGTCTGCATTAATTTAGTCCAATGATCAACGAAATCGACCCCTTCAAAACCGATTGGACCGTCTAGTCTTTGAAAGTCTTAGCGAAGTATCAGCGAATGGAAGCTGAGTCTTACCCAAGAAATCGTGTGATGGCTCCATAAGTTGGGTAATGAAATGCGGCTGCATCCAGAGCACCCATACCCCAGTCTCGAACATAGTTCGAAGGATTCGATGCATTCGACGAAATCATGGATTCCGTGATATTAATCACCTGTTGGTCTGGCGCACGTCCTCTCTACAAGTCCCCAGAGTCAGTATTACTTAATCAAGCAGTTTCCGCGCAGTTCGCGAGTTTCGATACCCTTTTTGAATGTCTTAGGAGCACTGAGACAACCAAAAGGGGTATCAAGACTTGCGAAGTGTACAATCAAAGGAATAAAATGCTCGGGGAATTTGCGTACGCCCATGTAAATCGCGGAGAATGGTATCTCTCCTACAGCCTCGCCAACAATCAAGAAGTTCTCCTTGCCATGCTTCTTGGCGCAGTCTCGTTGATAAACAGAGAAGTCTGCCTGCGCATCCACTGTTGTCTGCAAGGCTTTGTCCATTCGGAATCCATCGATATCAAGCATAGCAATTTGGATGCATGACATGACATTGATCTTCTCGCGAACATCATCTCGCCAGGCACGAAGGCGATCTTGCACTGACGCGAACTTGGAAAGTTGACTTTGCCAAGAGGGATATGCGCCAACACCTTTCATATCTCCGTACTATATCACGATCAGTATTACTCAAAATTAAAAGAAACAAACTTACCTGATCAAACTCGCTTTCTCTGCAGCCGTCCATGTGTTCTGTAACTTCGGGTCCAATGAGGAGACCATTTTCTTCGTACATTCTGGGGTATTGGCAGGAAGCGTTCTCGGCATTCCCAGGTTGGAAGTCATGGTATCGCCTATCAGATTTCCAGACGTAATCGTATTCTTGCCAGGTGAATGGTGCTGATTGGTTGAGGTACCCCTTGAATCCTACCAGATCACCCATACTACAGGTTGTGTTAGTAAAAGACATGTTTCGTATCGGGATATCGAAGTACTAACGTCGCCATGGTATTATCCAAGATCACATACATCCCTCGTGAATGTATTTCGGTAACAAGGGCTCGCCAATCGTCGATCACTCCATGATGTGCGTCTAGAAGGGTGAAGTCTAAGGGACCATATCCGTCGGCCGACCACGGTTGATTAATGAAAGGACTTCCAGCCATATAGAGCGCCTACCAACGAGTAAGTAAGAGCCTCGATGATATGCATTGTAGAGGGACACCTTACTTTGACACCCATGCCCTGAATGTAATCAAGAGAGCCCCTGAGTCCCCTCGCATCTCCACCAAATCGAAATTGGTTTGTCATCCAGTCGTGCTCGAAAGCAGTCGCATTAGCTTCGTTATTAGTGGGATCGCCGTCCACATATCGGTCAAGGGTAATGGTATAGAATGGAAAGCGCCAGTTCTCGGGAGATGGATGGTAGGTATGGTTTTCCCATTCGCCCCAGTAGTCGACCGGATGAACAGCGTTTGGATTTTGGTTCAGGTTATAGTCCTCGAACGCTGGATCATAACGCAGGCCAGTAATCAGAGAGACAAACAAAGGGAAAACGCTTAAATAGAAGAGGAAAAACATCTTGCATTGTTTCCGAAGTGGTGATGAGAGAAAGACTAAAATTCTAACGCGGGGGAACTAGACGGATAGATATAGCAAAGAGAAGGGGCCAGCCAGCACAATGCGTTGGATGGAATTTTTGGTAGCATCGTAATGAGAAGCAACGCGAGACGGGAATGAAAGACGGCTCAACAGAGAGGGGATTTTGTGTTGGGCATTAGTATTGCAAACTCGATATGCAGAATGCAGTGTTGTTCAAGGGTGGAAACATGAATGATGATGGCGAGAGTGGGATTTGCGTCGAAACTGCACTGTACGGTTTGGTTGATAACAGATGCATTGCACCATGGCTGGACTGGGGAGGCTAGCTGCTGATATTTCCTAGCAGATAGCACCAAGCAGACAACAAGACAGGCAGATCGAATAGAACAAGGCTTGGGGAAGAAAAGACCAGGGGTTTCGATAAAGAAACCTGGAAAGAAAAGACCTACAATATCCCCAACCTCTTGGCAACGTCTTGCATGTGCCATTTGCCTTGTGAATAATTGCTCCCCGCGGTATGATTGCCACCAAGAGAGTCGAGAAGAGTCGAGATGTAAATTCATATGAGGTACGAGGAAACAGATCCGTCGGCTATTGCAATCCCTTTTCAAGCTTTTTAGCCAATGAATACAAGCACTCGTCATTCCTGTTCGAACACCCGAAAACAAGGCGTAGGAAGTGCCGGGCACATTACCAACGGTACCTGTGCTTAACCGATGCCAGAGGACGGGAGTGGCGGAAGGGGATGGTAGGTGTTGATCGTGCCTTGAATGGTGGATCCAAAGGATTTGCTGGCTGCAGCATATTAACGTTAATTGAGTGATAAATTGAGGTCGGGCAAAGTCGACTTCTGAATTTGGCCGGTATTTCTCGCGAGACTCCGGTCCTTGCATTAGTGTGCAGCCCTTTCGGGAGTGTGGCTGCATGGGCGACAGGCATTAAATATGACTACCGGAACCACTTATGTAAAACCCCTGGCCGGAAAATAAATTCGATGAGTGGGAAAAAAATTATGTTGAGGAGCCGTAGGACATGGGTGCAATTGCTAATAGATGCAATCAGATAAACATCATCAGACATGAAGTTGCATTCCCGCCAACATAAGCCACCGGCTGTTTGATTATCATTGTTCATAAGATTCGGAGAACAGCGTGTTGAGAAAATTCGAAAAATCCAATTCGCCATCAACTGTTTGGTGCACACCAAATCCTAATTCGTTGAGACCTCCATCCACATAAGTGGTGCTGATACCCTCTTCCAGTATTGATCCCGACTTGGGATAGGATGGGTTGCTGAACTGGAAAGAGTTAGGTGTGAGAAAATTTGGTTCGGCGTTTGGCTCGGGCGCTTGCTGAGAGGCAAATAGACTGGACTGAGGTATGCCTGAAGTCTCAGGGATCGTAGACTGCTGAAGCGTAGATGGATTTGTGATAAAGATCTGCTGTGGATTCTGAAAGTTCTCATCTGATCTATGGGAGGCAGAACTTTCGACACTGTTGTTGGAGATGCCTTTTTCCAAATGCATAGTAGAGATAGAATTTTCGAGAGCATGCAACTTTTCGAATTGTTGCTCTAAAGAGTCCAACCTTTCCTCGAGAATGGAGGGCGTACCCCAAAATTCAACGTATTGTTTGTAGTTCATTCGCAGGAACTCGAATTTGGAATCCACAAGATCCAGGTTGATAGTGGGGTGCCGAAAGTATTTTTGAACCAGCATGACAGCCGCTGCAATCCAGACCAGGCTTGCGAGGAACGGATTCACATGCTGAGTATGGTCGTCAGAACAGCGGCTGATCATAGTAAATGCATTATCTGCAGCCAATACAAAGCGATTTAAAGCCTGCCTTTGCTTCTCTGAAAGCATGAGTAAATTACTCTGCCGCCGTTGACGCGGTGACAAGGGTGGGGGAGATTTGCCTGTTGAACCTGGACCGTGCACCGATGAAAGCCGAAAAGCTTCATAGTGATCGACCATGAGATGTGTTAGCTGAATCATAAGGTGAGTCGCGTGTTTTGACACGTGTAGTTGTTGGTTCGTATTGACGGTGGTCGGATCACTTGATGTGAAAGTGAGATACTCGCCATGATACTGCAAGGCCCTCGGCAATGCAAGCGCAAAGCAGCGCAACGAATTAGATATAATGGAAAGACTCTCGGAGACGCTTTTGTCTTCAGCCAGGATAAGGACTGGTCCGTCCCCCGGCTTTTGTCGAAGTGGATCCGTGAATAGGCCCCTTGGATCAGACAAAGCTTGTGCGTCTCTCATTAAAGAGTTGGCAACGATGTACCAGGCCTTGAGGGGTTTCAGTATTGTTTGCGTAAGACAGAAACGGTAGAAACAGAATGCGCTCTCGTGACACCGAAATATTCTCCACTCCCAAATATAAAAGAGAAAAACATCCTAGCTCAGGGATGTAGGCTTACCTTACAAGATTCATTGCCAGTTTTTTGTAAGTTTTTCCACCGAGCCATGGGCTTTAGAGCAAGGAAACAGCTCGCTTGTTCAGTTCCACTGTACCAGAATGCGTCTGTAATTGGAAGGAACGTTTCATTTCCGGACCAATTAATCGCCGTAGGGGAGCGTCTAATTGTACTTGCAAATGTGTCCATCTCCCAAACAGCCCACCACGCACGGCGTCGTTCCTCATCTTCAATTGCTCTGGATGCATCATACCTTGATTTGGAGCCAACGACAGCACCCGCTTCCGAGTCGATGCGGTGTAAATCAAGCTCATAGGCAAGACGGATGCATGCACCTAAATGGCGCCAAGCGATACCCCGGACGCCTCTGATAAGATGTTGAAATGAAGTCAGAATAGACGCTTGAAGAAGGCAAAGTGGCGGCGTAGCGTCTCCACATTCCTTCAGCGTCTTTTCCTGTAGCTCCATCGCAATTCGTTCAAAATAGGCGGGCGCAGGAGTAGAAGTTACGGTGGCAGAAAGCGCCGAGGTGTCATCATTGGGCACCTTCGCGGCATATCTCGCAGAAAAGATGAAGATTGATCCCAACAAGGCCCCCAGGGCATGGGGCGACGGTATGGCATAGAGTTTGGCCATAAATGAGGGTTGGTGAAACAGGGAGAAGGCGCAGAAATTTGACATGTAGACATCGATACTAGATAGGCATTACTACTTCACATCCGGAATAGGAAAATTGAACCTACAGTTCACGTGCAAGGTCTACTGAAATGTCGAGGAGATTGCACGCTTCTGAGAAAACAGCTCGTGTCTCAGATGGACTCGGATCCAAGTCTTGAGCAGATCCCGGTACCTCATCGCGCCGATCGCCCGGTATACATTCTCCGTGAGCTGGGTGTAAGATGGAGGAGATTTCATAGATTGCTGATGGGTGTCCAGGAAGCGATTCGGCGTCTCCTGCTTCATGAGTGGAACTGCCGGTGTTGCCCGGGACTGAATTTTGAGCTCTCACATTAGAGGCACAATCTTCGGGTGAGCTAGTCCGGACACGCTTCCTAGAGCGACCTGGAGTTCCTGTGCCGAGTCTCAGTCATGCTGTGGAAGCCGAAAGGATAACATAACACACCAAGTTTGGGCCCAGGTTTCAAGGGTCCGGCCGGATAAACACATGCAACTGTCGATTTTGAGCATATGGTACAGCCCGGCAGGCTCCGATCGCTTTGGATTGTCCTGTTAGCAACGACAGCCAGGAGGACGAATTTTACGATACCATTTTATCTTTCGGCTAGAGAATGTGTCAGGGATACTCAGGAATACTCAGGAATACAGGGTCAGTGGACACAAACTAACCGCCGGCATGAAGTACAGGCAAGTGGTGAAATACTTGACCCCGAAACGGGTGCCATGGTGCTGAGTTGAGTCAGGACGTCCGTTGAGGATCAGTTGATTAGCGAAGGATCCTTGGGGCTCATTCCCGCCTGCAGTCCATGGCAGATCGCGGCAAGAAAAATAGTTACACGTGCAAACAAAAGTCCTCAGCCGAGTCGTTCAGAAGCCCTCGATCAGGATGGAGAGAAAGAGTATATAATCTATGGAGCAAGCAAAGATGATGAGAAGGTGTCTGCGCCCGCGTACCAAAGTACCAAATGCTTACGCGTGGTATCAGCGTGCACCAGCCACCTTGAGACCAGAGCGCGGAATTGTTCCTGATCATAATTCGACCTCAGCTTATGTTCAATACCACTTTGTGGAATTTGAGAATTGAATAATAAAAATCTAGCGAGGAAGGATTCACTATTATTCACTATTAAAGACGCTTAATCGAAAGACAAGTTATTCCGTTGTTTACTTCGGCGAGGAAGGCGCGGCCCATACGGCCCGGAAATTGAAGCCCTCGCATCAAAATCTTCGCGTCGTTGACATCACCCTTCCAACATACCTATACCTACACCTACTCAGTCATGCAAATGATATTCCTCCAGCAGAGGATCAACTCGCCTGCAAGCATTGATATTTCAGTTGCTGACTATTCGGCAGTTCTAGTTCAAAATGAAACTATTTGCCCACGACCTAGACCTCCTCGTTCTTCTCCAAGTCGCGGCAGCGAGGTTTTGCCAGTCCTATGATCCCGCTCTCTCTTAATGGTTAAAACCTGATTCTTTGCGGGCCGACCTTGCAGCATTTACACGCCATCCATTTATTACGCTTCACATCTAGCCAGTCGCTTCAGGAGAACCATCGTTTCAAAATTTGTTGGCTATGAAGCCCGGAGTTCTCCTGAACGGAGGCATCCCCGTACGCGGGCTGAGTACGACCTGTCACATATATGACTGAACTCTTCCCTTGTTGCATCAGCTTTGTGCTACCGCACCTACTGTTCTTGATGCCAGAGCGTACGGGAAGGGAAAATCCTCAGTGGACGCCAATTTATCTCCTTTCTGGCTGTCCATACACGACCTAGTCCTGTCTCGAGACAATCAGGGTCAGACGAAAAACATCCCAAAGAGCTCACGCGCATCGGAGGCTTAGAGGTCTCGTTGAATGGCGCGGAAACGTATAAGTAGCCAGGTCCATGCCCTCCAAAATCGCTAATCGATCTTCTTCGCTTTTTTTCTCAAGCTAGGATCTCCGTCCAGAAAATATTTCACTCAAAATTTTCTGGATACCCACTGCCGAGAATATCATTTGTCGCCTTTGTACGTACAGTGCATGTCGAATGACTCTGGGGTAGCAGCGCCACTTCCTCCCGGCTCAGTTCCCGGAAACGTCGACGTTGCCACTTTACAATTCTGCGGAAAACCCCGCAATTCACAATTGTCTGCCACGTCTTCCTATGCAGCACTTTAAGAGTACAGATCTCATTACACAACAAGTTTACGAACGCAGTAGCTGCCAACGCTTGTAAGATCTCAATTTTTTGTCTAAATATACTCTAAAACTGCTAGTCTTTGTGTGAAATGTAAAGGAACGAGTACTTTTCCCATCAAAATCCGTGGACAGCAACTCCAGAAAATCACGAACGCCTCATCGCAACAAGTTCTTTTTCGCAACGGTCTAGTAGCTCACGAGATTCGAGATGGAGTCAAATGAGCCAATATTCAACGGGCAGAGTGGCGAGGTTGTCCTGGGACGAAGGTGATTCTAACGTATGTGGTGATTCCGGGCTAAGATTTCTGGCTTGTGTGATTAGTCTTCAATTGCTGTTCTCGGAAAGATATCAAATTACCTGCACGTCTGGGATCTAGCAGGCTGTTCCACAGTAGCCACATGCTCTTCCTGGAATCACCCAACTCTCTTGGCCGTTGGCAGCACAAGTGGGGCAGCGTACGCCAGTCATCTATTCACTTGTGAGCTCTCATATTCTGGCTTGTATGCAACTTTTTCTGTTGTCTTACCGGAAAGCTCTTTACAGCGGGGTTATTAGTGGGCAATGTTGCGTTGCGAGCTTGAGTACTCGGAGCCTTTCCTTGACCTCGAATGGAGCATGAATTGGAGTTGCAAGTCATTGTCATGGTGTTTGTTGTTGGATATGGAACACTTAAGTGAGTGACGAGGTATCAGACAGCTTGATGGGGGCTGGTAACGTTGAAAGCTTTTGTGATGTTGGATAATCGAATGAACTGAGATGGAGGTGAGGCTTATGCTGACCCACGAGGGGCAGGAGTCTTTATACCTTTCAGTGACATCTAGGCCAAGGGCCCTGCAAGCCTGCAACAATCAGCTATCCGGGTTCCGGTGCAATCACGAAAAGAAACTGGCTAAGGTGGTGTTCTTCGCGGATCTTTGCACCAAAGGCTTCGATTGCCTGATGAAACTCTGCGGAGGTTTATGCTGTGGCTTAGGTTGATTTGCACCTCATTCTGAGAGCGAAGAGAGCTCTTGACAAGGCTAACGCACAGCAGTGGCCATCAGATTCAAGAAGCGGAAAGCTGATGAGTGGATACAATGAAGATGTCTGTTCCCGTGGGCTGCGGGTCGCGGAGGCAGGAAACCGGCACATATATTGCAAGGATCAGCCCGATTCTATGCAATTCCTCAAAATACGCTGGGAGGTTCAGGTCGCGAATCGTTGGTCAGGAAAAGAACGCTTTGATATGTCACATAATGTCGACGCAGACCCCTCTCACCATCCGAAAAGAGTATCGCTTCGAAATTCGTCCCTTGCAAGGCTTGTGCAACATAGCTGGAATGAGGGGCAGATCAAATCATTAGTCGGATCTTATCTCCACCAACAAGTACCTTCGTTCCGCCGTCAAAAGAAATGTCTGAGCTGCAGGTACGTCTCGAGAACAATGATGTAACGGAGTGTTCCTCCTCGTTCTGTTCCGCCCAGCTGGCCCATGCGGCGTGGCTGATGAGATTGGGGTAAGCGGCAAGTGCTTTGAAAAGTCTCGAGGATTGTGGGTATTAAACATTTTTCCCAGTCTAGCATCTCGTTTCAAATCATCCGGATTATAGTTTGCCTTGTCCGCATGTTTCCTAGACCAGGTTCTGTGGTGTTTGTTCCTGCGCTTGGACCTCATCCTTGACCTCGTTTTGCTTCTTCAGCATCTGCATCGCACTCTCGCCATCTGCATGGTAAAGCTGAGTGGGGTTCTACGCGGCCAAGGCTTTTCTCTCTTGAGTTACGCCGCGCCGGCAAGCGGGGAGGGTTTCAATAATACCACCAGGCGCCGAGGAAGTCAAACCTAATTTTGGTTTCGAAGTCTGACAGATACCCTGCCAAATACAAAGGCAAGGAAATTTGACGACTAGGAAGGAGCCGTGTCATCAAACAACCAAAAAGGCACTGCTTACCCAGATATCTTGTATTTCCACAATTTTGCATATTTATCCCGTTGTCCACCGGCGATCTCACCCTATCAGATCCGCTATACTGCCCCTCTCGGACTTATTACTCACCATGGGAAGTCGATCATCAGTTCTCCATATGTTTTCCTAGCACTTGCGCAAGTGCGTTCTTTGTTCGGGACACGCTAAAGGATTTACTTTATGACATGTCGTTTTCCCACACCCAAAGTTTCTCACCATCCTGTTGCCATTGGAGCGGCACATATTGCAAGTACTATACTACCCACAGGCCTTAATAAATGTTAAATGTGAGGTGATTGTAGCCGTGTCTCCAAGGGTCGCCAGACCAATCACCTGTTCGGCTTTCGCGGTATATTGCTATTTGTAGCTAAATACTGGTCAATGCTCATTAACATTTATTATGGCCTGTACGTAGTATACGAGCTCTATTAAAGTGTGATAACCTGGTAAGATTACCAGAAGTGATTGGCTGTGAAGCAGAAAGTTGCCAAGGCTCACTCTGGTCCGGGATATGACATGCGCCTGAAAAATGGTCCAAAAACATCAGCCCATAAACATCAGTCCAGTCATTTTCAGATGCTGAAAATTCGCCAACTGAAACAGTAAGATACGGCCGCTAAGTTCTAACATGGCGGTATCAAATAGCTCCCGCACGTTTGCTCCAGCAGTTCACTCGAACCTACCTCTTGGAACTGCCGGACCTTTGCACCCACCCCTTTAAGAAGTTCAGTTGACTCAGTTCCCATTATAGACAGTCAATGCTCGTTGTCCACTTGGTATAGACCCCTTTCAGATTCTCTTCGTCGCGATTCGGCTTGCGTGGAGGACGAAACACGATGCTACCTTGTCAGCCGAGTCCCAGCGCCGCGGAACGCACCCCAGTACCCCGTCTCCCAGGCTGAACCCCAGCCACAGTGAGACGCCACCCTACAACAATGGGACCCGGGAAAAACAAAGCCCCAGAAGGTGATCACACGTTTGTGCGGGCAACATGCGTCTCCAATTCCCAAGATGGCATGCTTGCCGCATCATCGCAAGGGGTCTTGGTCGTTTTAGCCTGTAGCGTGCTGCCCATACCTTCGTAAGTTCCTTGAACGGAGGGCATCCTCCTGATTTCCTTTGCTTCTTGCACTTGCAGGCTTGCAGCGCCTATCTCCATGGGTGTGACCGCCTGAGCCATACCGTCGGGAAACAGGAGCTGCAGATCAATAGATCTCGTGTGACAGTGGCTGGCAGCGTTGCAGCTCAGGATCAACTCAACTCTTAGTAGCTGTCACTGACTCGCTGTCGCTCGTCATCCTTCCCACGCATTCATTCGTGTTATCTTACAAATGTATCACCTACCTAGCGGTTTTCGTCTTACCCAGTACCCAGGCTCTCGTTCCCCTCGTGTCATTGCAACCAGGACTTGCAGTTCATTTAATCTATTTATCCCCGATCTGCCCTCGTGATCATGTATCCATACATGCCAACTGTTCATGTTTGTACTACTTTGTTTGTACTGTACCTTACATTTTACTTCCCGCTTTCAATTCCGGTACTGTACTGTAGCAGCGTTGCTTGCTGTACTGCAGAAATACATCATTCGATACAAGCATCCACTCAGTAACACGACATGAGGCCCCCGATTTTTTGCACAACAGCAACTCTTGCTTCTTCGTACGAAGTAATGGCATCTTCCGTTACCGATACCGGCTGCTCTAGACTATCGCAAATTGCGTCTTTCCTCGATCCTCGGAGGCAGCCTTCATGTTGTATCATTGTGGCCGGCTGGCTGCAGCCACAACCGCTCTTAGAAAGCCGCTAGTCCTCGACTCCGCAGCTTCGGTGGCAGGAGCGGTCTCCGTGAACTTTGCTTTTTGAGATGTTGACGGCCATCCTTTTGCGGCGTGGCGTTGGTTGTGCCGTCTAGATCCTTGAGTTCATGGTAGGACCATGGAGATGTGTCTGAGAATTTCTTCTTTTCGATTACTATTCACTCAGTGAAGCTATTCGGAAGCCGATCCCGTTTCCATTCTGTTATTCCTTTTCTAGAACTCCTTGCCAATATGCACACAGCTATACGTCCAAAAACGCCATTCAATGGGTATCCTCTCTTTATTCATTGTACACTTCTGCCATCATTCTTTCTGAACCAATCATCCACGCTTGTGATACTCATCTCCACTACATCCAGCATGTCGACCGGTATCATCTCAATTTCTTTTCGATTTTGATGAAGAGGAGACCTGCAGTCTTCTGTCCCTTTGCGTCAAACAAATTAACGAATCGGTAGCCTGGCTGGAGACGATCGAGTCGTATGCACGCCCACGCGGCCAGCTCGTCCTTGGCATATTTCGCATCTTCGATTTTGAATCTACAGTGCAAGAGATCAGCCACATGATTAAAAGACGTGTTGTGCAGAGCATGTGACACGACAGAAATGTGACTAGGAATAAGGCAATTGCCCACAGCAGACTTGCTGGTCATCAGGAGATCTGTCGTAGCAAACACCCGACCTAACTGCAGGTACGGGCCGTTGCGCGACAGCGCACCTCTGAACGGGTCCTCAGAAAACAAGGCATCGTGAAAACAACTTTAACCGGGTCCTTGGGTTTCATAGCGGTGTGTAAGTCGCACAAAGCCCTTGTCAAGATTTTCTTGTGCAACCGCCGCAACGGTAGTGAAACGTTTGAGGCCTTAAGTAGGAAAGGGAAAGCGGCAGCGCGAAAACAAATCGTGTAACAGAACATACCTCACGAAGCTTAATTGTTCAACAACCATTGTGACCTGAGGAAAAGACAACAAGACACCTTCCCCTCCAAAGTCCGGATGATCGCCTTTGCCATAGGGAGTTTTCTGCTTGTACTCCACTTCTTTCGCCCGAGAATCAAGAGGTTCACCTGTACCTTCCTCTGGCTTTTCAACGTGCAGTTCGCATTTGACATATGGATGAAAACCTCGTTCAGTCTGTCCAGGTGGCATAGGGATATGCTGGCCCGCATAGACAGTGATTTTGAGATCCAATGTCTTGTACTCAATATGCTCAGAAGGATCGCTGCGAAATCCCGGAGGCTTCAGCACCCAACCTTGCTCACCCGTGAACATTGCTTCGTTGAGCATCATTCCCTCATCTAAGTTTTGCCAATTGAGAGCAACCATTTGAACCCCTTTTCGCCAGAAGCCGGAAGGGTCGAGATTGGAAGAGTCGATTCGAAATCCTGCGGGGTATGCCCGCATAAAGAAATCCCGATTGTGAGAGAACATTTCTGATCGTTTGTTCTCGTGAAGGTCCATGATCTGACTCTCGCCGATCGAGAAAACATGCGGCGGTTTCTTGGCCGACTTGGCTTCGAAACTGACGAAATGCTCGCTGTGGGTGTAGATTCCTAAGTTGCTAAGAGACTCGCAGATCTTCACCTTCTTCTTGGTGCTACCACGTTCATCCTCCGAGCCAGACTGTCCTGAGTCCCCATCATTCCGCGAAGGAGTAGGCATGAGGGTGGCACCGGAAACAGGGTCCACCTTTTCCGCGGCGGCTTTTTTAACTTTTATGAGGATCTTGTCCTGGAGTTCGTCGAGCCTGGGAAGTCGCTCCTCGGGATTACAGGCTTCATGAGCTTCGTCAATCAAAAGCCCCTTCCATTCCTCCTTCATTATATCAACCATGACCTGTTGCTGCTCAAGATCGGCATGGACCTCCAGGCTTACGATTATCGGGAGGTGACTTTGCAGGAAAGCGGTCTCTCGAATAGATTGGCAGACTGCCCGAAAACCGACTGGAGCAGTCAGAGTCCAGCCATGTAAGACAAGCGGTTCCCCACTCCGCATAGATCTGACCGAAGGTGGCCTTTTTTCCGTTGGGTGATCAGCGGTCAAGGAGTCTCTGGTTGGTGTCCTACCCCGTTCCTCCCCTTCAACGAGATCTTTGTCTTTTCCAAAGGGTATTTTGCTCTTGATCTTAGACTTTGCCGAATCGTACGTCTCCTCCGCTTTCTCCAAAACAGCTGCACCTCGACTAGAAAGTGTACTTCCGGATATATGACGCTTATGATTTACTTCGAATTTGGAGGGGGACACAGATTCGGGGGATTTGGCAGCAGTCGCTGGTTCTCCGTTGTGTACATCAATTTCGATACAGCGGCATCCGCGGATGAGGACCTATTCAGGAGTAAGTATACGACTTTTCAGCACACTAGAGAAGCTCACGTTCTTATACGCCTCCGTAGAACTCTTCGAAGATAGTTGATTTCCCATGAGATATGTGTTGTGACTGCTGCTGATGTAGTAATTGCTGATGGGCTTGGTAAGGTCTTTCGGCACAGATTCGATTCTCACTGCCTCAAAACCCCCGCCATAGTAAACCGTTTCCAGAAACTGTTCAAACTTGTATTCATCATTGTCGAGAGACCCAATTGGCTGGCATTGTACGGCACTGAGCCATTCTGCGAATTTCTGTTTGGACAGGTGTGACTCAGGTTTGCAGAGGTCTTCGTAAACCCGCCGCAGATGCTCCTGTATTCCATGAGACAGATAGAGTTGGTGGTGGGGAATATCAGAAGCTGCATCTCCTCCGCCAGCTTGTATCAGGGGTCGAAAATGTGCGTTGTGGGTGGGAGAGAGCATTGTCGACATGGCCATGAGTTTGTGTAGGGAGAACTGATGGCCTGAGGGCGCGAGGAGAGGCATTCTGGGCGATGCTGCAGTCTTAAATGACTGAGAAATTGCGCGTCAGTGACACATTCACTCCGCCAGCGAAATACATGAAGAAAGCCTTGGGTTATTCGCCCCTTGGGCTGCAGAGACAGCATTGCCTGACTGCTTATCCATCCCATTCCTCGGCTTGTCAAGGCTGTGCTGACGTGGGTTGATACGACCGGTTGTACATACCTTTGAAAAGACTTGGAGTTCAGATTCATGAGGGGTGAGAGGGAGAGAGTTTGTCACTGGGGAAATTGTCGTCTCGAAGGATAAAAAGGGACCATGGAGGATTGCTACTCAGAAAGACATTGCTGGAGCCTTCTTTCAGCTCAGCTGGTGATTCCGTCAATCTGACAAGCGGCGTTTGGGGGCTGAACAGGATGCCGGCTTTCCTTGGAAATTGGCGGCCGACGTGAAACGCGAAGTCTACAAGTACGCATATTGAGGTGATACGATGAGTTCTAGGTGATTAGAAAATGTTCAAAAAAATTGTAAAAGGGAACATGTGTGAAGTTCTTGAATATTTGGTTGTAAATAAGCAGGCAGGTACGAGGCCAGGGCCGCCAGTTGCAACGGGCACAGGCGAAAATTTGCCTTTCTGCCGGTCACACAGGCTAACAAGCCCACCAGCCTGGGAATCTGGGAATCTGGGATTACCCTCGAACTGTAAACCCCTGTTTTCCTCCAACTTCAATTGATATAATATATTCTGAAAAGGCCGTCAACGTACAACATAACCATGGCAGCTAAATCGCAGCAAGACTACGAAGAAGAAGTACGCTCATGGGGCTTTCCGCATGTGTTTACCTGGACAGATGGTCCGTAAGTACGCCCTGGAGAAACACAGCCTCGTTTGCGGCTGACCGTTTTGCCTCCAGGAACGCCCATTACAGCCCACATGCTCACCGAGGTCTTACGACCCATTTAATACTGAAAGGTCAATTGACCATCACATATCCCAAAGAACAAAATCCCGAGAAGAAAACATACAGCGTTGGCGACCGAATCGACGTTGCAGCGCAACAAATACACGAAGTTTGGATGGGACCGGAGGGATGTACATACGTTATTGGCGAATGAGGTCCTCGGACTTCGAAAATTCAGCCGTGGAAATCTATTGCTCCGTTACTGAGAAATTTGTCGCATGTTTTTAAATATTCTCGGACATTTTGAAGCCGCCGATGACCGCTTGTTGATCAATTTTCGGGCTTCCTGCGTGCTAGCGGCGGGTGCCCATCATTATTATCCCTTCAAAAACTGCGGAGCTGTAGAGAAGTTCTCAAAGAAGCCATCTTAAAAAATTTATATAAAGTCCTACATTCTGCCAACTGGTCTCAGCATCTCAACATCAATTCCATTCCACTGCATCTTCCACAATGGCTTCCTCGTCCTCATCTACTCCGGTAGTTTGCCATATCACCACCAACTCACCAAGTGGGACATCCTCCTTCCTCGATGCTTCTCCCCTCCCATCTCAAGAAACAGGGCCCGGCACCCAAATGATCTACGTCTATTCTGCTCCCGCAAACTTCTCCATCGCCAAAAACACCGATCTCGAGTACCATCAAGCAGCCCCTACTTCACCCCCGTTGCGTGGTTTTCCCCCTGCTGGAGGCGTTTCAAGCATTATTATGGATATTCCCCCAAATCCGGAAGGAAGCTCTGGATTTATGCACCGTACTCATACTTTGGACCATGTGGTGCTTTTGGAGGGAGAGCTGGAGTTGACTCTCGATGGAGGAGAGACGCGCTTGGTGAAAGTGGGGGATGTGGTGGTGCAGAGGGCTTGTATGCATTCTTGGAAGAACCCGAGTAAGACCAAGGGGGCTAGGATGTTTGCGATTGCTGTGGGAGATGCTGGTGCTAAGGAAGGAGTGATGGAGTTTGGTAACAAGGACGGGGTTCTGGAGCATGGAGGACAGTGAGATCATAATATCTCAGATGGCAAAGATAGCCTGAAATTCCCTTTTGGCGGCAATTGAAGTTACAAATAGGATATCACTGCAACCCCCTTTTATCGAAGCTTAGTTTTCTCAGAAATCGAGACATCTGCTTTCTCCTACTGAAACTATGCTCAAATCCTTTTCCTACACCAACCCGCCGTGATTCTCCTCCTAGGCCTTTGAAATCACACCACACAGTCCACAACCAGCAACCCTTGCGTAGTTACGCAACAAGATCCCAATGCAATCCCTCACCTGCATCTGCCTCCCCAACCTCGCTTCTTGACCCAATAGCTGCCATATCCTTCCCCGCCCCCTTTCCTCTTAAGTCCGCTATCTCCATCATACAAATTATTAAGCTGGAGCTGTACGGAGTCCGAGACTTTCTGTTTTGGATGTAGCATCGATTCACAGATAAAGCGAATGAATGTGTAGTCTCCTTCTAGCTGAAAGTGCTTAGGCTTGAGGTGAGAGTGAGATGTGTTGATACGGTGAAGTCGAAGATGAACTTACAAGAAAAAGGGGGGAGGAAGGAGCTTACTGAGGCAAGCAAATTTATTACGACGGGAAGAAGAGGAGCTCAGAAGGCATGAACGTAATGATTGATAAACCAGATGCAGTGCATTACCATATCCTCAATTAAGTATATCATAGCTTTTGACTTTTTGAGCGAGTCTAAGAGCTCGAGTCCAACGAAGGCTAATTCGCAGCCGCAAGCGTGACTGGATTCTGTACCACTGGGTACAGCGGGAAATACGGTTTATAAGCCTACGCAGCATTAGTAACATCTCCCACAAATTCTCACAATAAAAAGACTCACCTCCTCACAAATCCCATTATACTCCCTCCTATTCCCCAAAAGCACCTCGGTCTCTTTCCCCGGCACCCCCAACTTAGCCACAGTCCCCTGCTCGCTCACCTTATTCCATCCCGGTCCCGCAGCAGGATTCTTAATCCACTCCACAAACCAGTCATTAATGGAATCTGCCAGTGCCTGTTGAGCTGGAGTAACGCCAGCTAGGGCACTAAAGCATTCATTTCCACCCAAGAAGAACGGGATCTCTGTCCCATGTGTAGGAGCCGTGCTAGGGACACCGACAACGTTGTCGTAAGCGCCGAAGAAGCGGTAAACCCAAGTATTTTGCTTCTGGCTCCTGATATCAACCAGGTAATCGACGGGGCAGTTGAATCGCGCGTCGCCGTATTGGGTGCCGCTTCTCAGGGACTCGGTTGCGAAATCAGATGGATTGTAAGCGTCAATTAGAACGTTATCGGGGATATGAGCGACATCTGCATCGAACGTATTAATCCAGCTCTCGAAATCGGAATTTTCAAAGCCGTAGACAAGGCTGAAGATCGTTCCTTCGCCGTTGGAGTTGCCAGTGATGAGAGGGACATGGGAAGCGTATTGGCCAGCTTGGTAGCGGGCTTCGTAGTTTGAGAAGCGGGTGAGGTCGTCGATGGCGGGGGTGAACCAGGTATTGGTTGTTGAGTTAAAGTAGGCGGTTTCTAGGTCGTAGATCGAGACTTTACGAAGGCAGTCGAGCTGGCCACCAGAGCTGCCGCTTGGGCAGCCTACTTCGGCGGCTAGGACGTCGAGGGCCACGCCTGTAGGTGCGTATGCTGGGCCGGATTTGGAGTTGGCGCTCATTTGGATGGCGCCTGCGAGCCAGGTGTTGGGGTGGTTCCATAGGTAGTTGTCAACCTAGGGGTTTGTGAGTATACGTCAATGCGCACGTGAAAGAATGACATACTTGGACTCCGCCTGAGGAATGACCTCCGAGGACGATACGGTTAGGGTCACCTCCAAATGCTAATTAAGGGGGTCAATACGATGCAAGAACACAAAAAGGTCCAAGTTATTTATCTTACCATGGATATTGGCGTGGATCCATTCCATTGCCTTATTGACATCAAGGATGCCGAAGTTCTGAGAAGTGCCCTTCAATTCGGGAGAGTTAGGGGAAGCAAAGACGCTTTCCCGCATACTGAAAGACACCATAATAACACCTTTTCGGGCAAAGTTATTTCCTTGGAGTTGGGCATTGCTGCTGGACCCCGTGACCATAGCCCCTCCATAAATATAGACAAATACCTGATAAAATATTGAGCATCATGACTTTGGTGGATCAAATACTGATACTAACTGGAAGTTTTGCGCCAGGTTCCTCTCCAGGTTTCTCGCCAGGCTGGCCAGCTTTCTTGCCAGTTGATGGCGCCCATATGTTGACGCTCAAGCAGTCTTCGCCCTGCGGGGTAAAGGCAGTACCTGAGATGGCCTGAGGACATGTTGGGCTGTAGGAACTAGCATTAAACTCAGAGCTCCGCCGAGGAGGATCTTGTGGTGCCCGCCACCTAGATATTATTAGCTTGTTACTGTCACAGCAGCGGAGGTCTGTGGAACGGAGAAGATTATGTACCTGTTCGCACCTCCAGTCGTTGCAGCATATGGGATGCCGAGGAAAACTGAGTTCCCATGGGCGTCTTCGAATCCTCTCACAGGTCCTTGCGCAGTCAAAGCAGTTGGTGAAGCTACCCCACTGACTGTGCGCGCGCAATCCGCCCGTTCACCAATGAATGAGGTCAAAGTCAAGCCAATGCAAATGGCCTTCTCGGCCACCTTCCCGAGACCCATGTTGTCTGACAATTTGGTAGTATGAGAGAAGTTATGATCAACTGTCAAACAGAGCTCCGTTGTATCATGAAGTGAAAATGACAGCGACTTGCAAATGGAGTAGGAAAAAACTAGAGTGGGAGCTTAGAGCAGTGATGGAAGCCCCACTGGAGAAGCTGCCCCCCCGGGGAGACCCGCCACCACGGACAACAGACCCTGAATTTAGTAAAGCCTTGGCGAGCATGATGCATTGGTAGAAGAAGGTACATATTCGACAACAATGGGAAAAAAATAACTTGGTTGGGAAGTTCTGAGACTATCACAGGTCCACTTGGCAAAATCAAGAGTCGTTCTATGCAGTTACTGAATTGAGAAATCGAATCCGAGCGCCACACATAAAATTCTCATCAACTGGTTCAGGATTCAGGGGAAACATGAGCTTCACATGATAGAGGAATGTAGAAATTTACTAATGAAAAAGTGTGGATTCTCTCAAGAACTTTGGTGCCTCGCTTTAGGCCGTGAAATGTGGAGGCCGGATTATCCTCGGACCCGAGAATTCATATCCTCACATCAAACTCTACCGATACTGCAGTACTGCGAGCTCGAGAGAGTTGTTGAGAACTGACAAATTGATGCAAGTAGAAGTTCACACAGCGTTCAAACCAAGATCGCAGATTGGAAGGATGTGAATCAAGCAGTAATCGTGAACAGAAGTCAGAACGGCTGATTAACATTCATCAAGACGCTAAGCCTAATTCGACCACGCTAACTTCAACCCCCAGCATCAACTTCAAGGCTTCAAGGGTTGAGCGTAGGCGAAAACTTTGCTTGACTCAAGCAGCACGTCAGGCATGATGGATCGTCCATCATGGACAGGTCCCACGAGCTGAGCCAAGGGTCGAGATGTCAGCCAAGTGCTACCAGGAACCAGGGAACGTCAACGGCTGTCCCTTCCGAAATAACAATATTGACGTTCTGGATGAATCGTTCCTCCACATCCTTTTTATGAGTCTCATAGCGTATTACTCTGGGTCCAGGTTCAGTGAAAATTTTCTTCAGTGAGAAGCGTTTCCCAGCATGTCAATTTGGGAGAGTGTATCAAGGATTCAACATAGATGCCCAAGCTCTGCAAAGTCAACTTGTCTTTCCTTGTGGCGCACGACGACAGCGGGCGGCTGTCAGCCTCAGTAGTCTGTGAGGGATGGAAGATCATCAACTGTCAAGTGTCAGGTTGTCAACAGGAAATTCATTAGTGGTGGGCCTAGCGGCCTTCCTGATCGATCAATCAATGGTGGTCCTCACTACTGAACCAAACCCAAAGCCAAGATCTCTCTGGAGCACCCAGGATACCCCATGCATAATCCACTCCATCTTACCAAAGCGTGCTTCCCTTTCCACCTGTAAGGAGAGAATGGATATATGCTACATGCGACATTTGGGACATATAATGTACGAAATGTTTTCCCCGAATGCGGATCTTTACTCTCCTTGATTCGACTTGAATAGCACAGACCGGAGCTCGGCAAACGATGCTGGATTCGGATTTTCATGCCTTTTCTCAAACTCCATGAGTGAACCCAGTCGAATATAAAGTTTATCGCTTTCTCTTCGGGTCTTTCATCTTTACGAAATTACGATACTGGCCCCTCGCATCCTCCCACTACTCCACACGAAGATGTCCCCATACTCTTAAAACATCTTTTTGACGACCAAGAAGAGTGGAGATTTTCATCACAATGGCTGAGGGTTTGGGTCAAGTCGTAAGTAGTGGTTTAGAGGGTAGTGACTTGCATACGACCTCGCTGACACTTTTGTAGATCTCTTGGTACATGTTCGTAATCTGCTTTCCTCTACGACGACCCCCTGCCCCAGTGGGAGACTTCAAATCTTCTTGTGCTATCGTACTTGGATGGATGTTTGGCGCTGACTGACCATACAGATGTACAGCAGCTGCCTTGATCTTCTTAGCCTTTCGATTGGTAATAAGATGGCAAAGGTTTCAGAAACTTGGTATTGACGACTGCTTCATTACCCTTTCCGCATTATGCCTCGTCGGCGATCTGGCCATCCAGCAATATATGTGGAACCAAGGCAAGATACTTTGAAAGATTGCAGGCTGAGCTGTCGCTGATGGCTAGAATCTAGGAATGGCTAGCATTGGAACAGCAAGCCCAGATAATTTCAAGCATATTATGCAGGTATGAGGCCACCCCAGAAAATATTCAAGGAAGCTCACAGATCGACAGATGATCATACCGGGGTCGATCTTATATGTAACATCTTTATGGGCTATTAAAGTCGCTCTTGTACGTTTTTCTTTCCCCACGGTCGTCATTCATGGCGCTGACGTTTCCAGGTCATATTCTACAAGAAACTTGCCTCAAGAACGAATCTACAAATTATCTTCAACATATTTCTTGGGTTCTTAGCAGCGTCATGGACCGCCATTTTCTTCGACATCATATTTCAGTGCTACCCAATTGAGCGGAAATGGACAACGAATCCGGATGAAAAATGCTCCATGAAAGCTTCGGACATCAATTATTGGATAACCATACTTCTCAACATCATCACGGACATTGCAATTATCACCCTTCCAATATCTGTTGTCCTCAAGCTTCAAATGCCTCTAAAGCAGAAGCTCGGAGTCGCCAGCATGTTCGCCCTCGGCTTCTTCGTCGTTATATCCAGCATCATTCGCGCATATTATTCCAAGCTGAACGAGACGATGTTGACTTGCACGGTGTCTATGATCGAAACAGCTGTAGCGATCATCGCCACATGTCTCCCAGCACTTCGCACCCTCATCTTGGGTCACATCTCACGAGTCGACACGACATATGTATCCACGGGTCGGCATTACGAGCTTTCATCGAGAAAACCGGGTAATGGAACGCAGCGCGAGGCTCATGATCTTAAAACGACACGGAATGGACATGATTCTGAGGACGAGTTGGTCAAGGAAGGTGCTTCGGTTTCTTCGACGGGAATCATTACAAATGGCGCGCAGAGCTCGCACGGCATAACTGTCTCGACTGAATTTCAAGTGGTTGAAGTTACGGACAACGATGACGACAGGAAACGGAGGGTTCGGCATGATGTCTAGAAATGTTTCTTTGCCTGGAAGCGTACGACGCCGAGTATTGACTTACACGCTTTAGCAGACCCTAATACCCAGCCGTCCAGTTATTCATCCAGTAGCTAATGAACAATATGATATTTTCTACAGTTTTCGTCTCCTAATGTGGTATGCGAACCAAAGGCACGCTCCTTCGTGCTATTTCGCGACCCTAACATACCACCATGCTACCGCGAGAACCAACGCAGGTCCCAGAAAAGGCACAGCCCTCAGTGCACCATTCTTCACTCCCCTCCACGCAACAAGCCTTATTTTCTCCGTCATAGCATCCGTATCATTAACCCTCGGAAACTCCACATCAGGCACCGGCTTCCCCAAAAACTCACACAGCGGCCCCCACCCCTCACTCAACTTAAACACCAACAACCTCTCCCGCGGCGTCACTCTCTTAATCATCTCATAATGCTCCCTAAACACCTCCCTCGCATTCTCCCTCATCTCCTTCCTATTCCCCGCGCGAAACCATCCCCTGGCCCACTTCTGATGGATTTTCTCCAACGGCCTAACGAAAAACGGATCAATGCGCGCCACGGCCCAGATCACGGGGCTCCACACGTGAACTATGACCGCCTCGTCGAAACTCTTGTACCAGGACTCGAGATCGCGTTCTACGAGTATGACTTTGGCTTCTGGGTAGGTGGAGATGAGATCTGAGGCGAAGGCGACGGCGGGGACGTCGCTGACGCCGCCGTAGTAGCCGAGCATGCTGTCCCATTGGGAGCGGGTGAGAGGTTGAGGGGGGGCGGTGAAGAATTTGGCGTCTAGGGCTGCTTGCCAGAGTTCTGTGTCGCGCATGTTGTGGACTGGTTTTGGGGGTTAGTGTTCTCATATTCTGTGGGGCTTTGAGCAGGTTATTAAGGATGAGGGAAAAAGACGTCTTGAGCAGGAGTGCTTTCAGATCAAAATACATGATTTCACGGAATAGTTCCTTACAGAAATCGAGAGAGTGGAAAGTTGGAATTCCCAGGATTTGCAAAGCAATTTGCATAGCTGTAGACACTTAGTGATGTGGATTCCCCAAGTACACGGGAAAGACGTACAAGCTGTACCAGTGCGTGGCATACCCAAATTGAGAACTTCCATAGGAACAGTGCGCTTAGCCCCTCGTCTGTCTATGTTGGAGTCTGGGATGAAGAATTCGGGGTGCTTCTCTCTCAATGAGAGCTGCTGTTTGGAAGTCATGGTCCAGTTGGATGACTGCAAATTGGACTTTAATGGGAAAATTTCGATGTCCCTTCTTCTTAAGGAGAATGCTGTATAAGTAGCCTGAGCGATGAAGTGACGGAGGAAAGCGCAACCCAGGGAAGCATAGACAAGACTCAGCACCGTGTTCAAGACGTTGAAAGCGGACAACACCACGAATGCTAGCGCCAACTTAGGCGCACTACCTGGTGCACCGATGTTACCTACCCAGGTACTCTGGGGCGAAGTGATCCCTTGGCTAGCGTTGCTAGCAAGAGTAAAGCTTGAATACCGGAGGCACTGCCACTGCTTTCTGATAGCTACTAGCACGCAAAGCAATCGTTTTCTCATTAACAAACTCTCAAGAGGAAGATAATGACCCACCAAAAATGAAATAACTCGGCCCAAAAGAATTCAAAAGGAATTGCAGGACGAGCAAGGTCAAAATTCGAACCATTTCCCAAAATTATTTAACGCTCCAGTGGTCATGATCCTGGGAGGATTATGGCCGAATAAAGCAAGCTTGGTCCTTACTCTCAAGTGTTTACTATTGGATAAGAATACGAAAATTGTGTTGTTTGAACGCCGAAAGTTAGACGCTGTGGAGGGGTAATTTTCAAGGGCCGTAGCCTATAATTCGCTAATCTCATAGGGGCTTTAGCACCCCGCATCCTCTCTGAAAGTTAGTCACAAAGCCAGAAGATTTACAATTTGGATATTCTTTTGAGACCAAAAGCAAGAGAGAATTGCAGATTGATGACATAAAATTCCTTTTACGACGTTTAGTATTACCTCTTTCATGGGAGTAAATGCCTAAAATGGGAGTGACCAGGCATTCTAGGCCCCACCACCAAGGCTGTGGCTGAAGCCTCTCAGCCTCGCGTATCTCATTAACCTTCGGTCAACAACAAACAACATCTCCAGGCATACATGCTCTCCTTCAGACGTGCCATCTTATACTCTCAAAGGTTTCCCTGTTCTCACCTTCTTTACATATCTGCCAAAATGTCCACGTACACCCTTCCAGACACGCACGTATCCGTGCAACTCTGCGATGACCTCACGAAAGAGCAACTGCTAGAATTCCCCGCGTTCAAGGTAGCCTTAGCCCCATTCCCTTCAGTCTGCCTATATTAGACATCTCCCAAGCCTTATGGACAAAGTTGCTGAGTTTGAACCTTAGGGCTGGCTCACCAGACTCCAAAACAACCTCTCCCTCCAAGATAAACCATCTCACGAATTCCACTCCTCTCCATATAGCCTCCGGTCCCTTAAGATCCAATCGATAGACCGCTTCGGCGGCTCACGTCTCGGTTTCATCAAGCTCACTGCGAATATCACCAACGACAAAGACGAATCCCTCCCTGGAGCCGTATTTCTGAGGGGTCCCAGTGTGGGCATGCTCGTTATTCTCCAACCCGACGACCTCCCCTCCGGCTCGCAAGACGAAAAGCACGTCCTGTTAACAGTACAGCCTCGTATCGCAGCAGGCAGTTTACAAATGGTAGAACTGCCAGCAGGCATGGTGGATGGCAGCACATTTGTAGGGGCCGCCGCGAAAGAGATCAAGGAGGAATTGGGTCTGGAGATACCACAAGACGACCTTATCAATTTGACGGAGCTGGCGATCCCTGATGCTGAGGGAGAGGATATGCCGAAGGCTATGTTTCCTAGTTCTGGGGGCTGTGATGAGTCTATACCGTTGTTCTTACATGAGAAGAGAGTGCCGAGGAGTACGTTGAAGGAGTGGACGGGGAGACTGACCGGACTGAGGGATGAGGGGGAGAAGATTACGTTGAAGTTGGTGAAGGTGGAGGATTTGTGGTTTGAGGGGGCAAGGGATGCGAAGGCGTTGAGTGCGTTGGCGCTTTGGGAGGGGTTGAAGAGGAATGGGAAATTATGAGATGAGAAGAAATATACCTAGGCGTTGGATGGAATTTTGTACTTCATAAATCATGATGTTAGTTTCTATGCTCTAGTTATCTATTTCTTGGAAGATCATAGATTCCACTTTCTAGAAATCTCAATACCCTCAGCTAACGTTCCAACCCTAGCATCAATCGCATATCCCTCTTTCTCCAACTTGCCACAGCTCTCCCAAAGATTCTTCAAAGGCAGCGTGAATACCTCGATGAACTCATTCTCCTCCAACTCCGGCTTCAGGTTCTGGTTCGCTGGATCCGACATATCGACCGTTACATGGACCATTCGGAGATTGGTATTGCAGAATCCCGGATCTAGAAAACGTCAAACAAGCCCTCCATCTGTAGGTGGAGGCAAAATACCATTGAACATAACAGGGCTGTTCTCACTGACAACACCCACATATCCAGTCTCCTCCTTCAACTCCCTAACAGCAGCCTGTTCGGCCGTCTCTCCTGCATCGACAAGGCCAGCCGGTACTTCGATTACGACCTTATCAATCGGCGGTCGATATTGCTTCTGCAACACAATCTCTGCACCTGCTTCCTGTCAGCACGTCACCTCTCGGAACAAAGTTGAGGGTACTTACCGGTAGGCTTTTCCAGAATAGCAACTATGCCCACACCGTCGATATCAGAATCCTTAGGTCTCGTGCGGCGTTCAGCATGCTCCCATGTTCGTTCTTTGCCGAGAGGATCGGTGTACGTTGTTCTATAATGATTTTATTGGCATTAATCATGGTATGTGTGAATTGGAGGTACATACAAGACTAGCTTCGTCCATTTTGCTTCTTCTTCTTTCTGTGAAGAGGTAGGGATTAGTATCAGGCTGCTGATGAGGGGCAGAGTGGGGCTTACGAGGGGTTCGGTCTTCACCACTTTCGCATCTTTGGCTGACATCCTGAGAAGAAGCCTTGAGTTGAGATTGAAGAAAAATTGGGGATTTTTGGCAAAGAAGAAAAAGCAAGGGAGGAAGTTACTTGAAGCTGTCAACGCGAGCGCGTTTGCTTCCCGTTTGCTTCGATTACGTCATGCGAGACATCACACGTGATGACAATATTTCTCTGGTTTTTTAAAGTGTGATAGTATTTCGTTGTATGATTAAAGTTGGGAGTTTGTTTACTTTCAAATTGATATACAAATTGCTTGTTCGTAGAACGCGAGAGTGTATATCAAACCCCGGAGAAGGGGTCGAGGGTCGGCTAAGCGGGAAGTCCCCCTTTCTTTCAATGTTCCACTATCATCAAAGGGTTGGAGTTCCATGCAAGCTTCTGCTTGAAACAAAGATTCGAAGGGGGAAATATGCCTACCAGTGGTTTGTTGCCTTTGTCAGCTTTTGCTGCCTTGGTGTCTGCCGGAGCGGTGTCGACGTTGCAGAGGAGCTCGGTGAGTGTCAGCCTCACGAACGCGTATGCAATGTTGGAACTGACAATCAAAAATCTTACGATGACAGCACGCGGTAGTTTGCCCATTTCCCCAATCTATTTTTAAAACGTCTCGCCAAAAACGCCTCTTCTTTGCTTTCCCCACATGTCCAAGTCGCGCCTTCCTCGCTTTCAAGCCGTCTTTTTTGTCAGAGTAGCTCTCAAAGCTCTAATCTCCAACCCAGTCACTTCACCTCCCGACCCATAATGGAAAATAAATTCATCCAATGGAACACCGCCATAGCTTGGACTGTCCACGCCGAACCAATTTGTACAATCGCCAAGCCCCAACAAGCCCGTATCCACAATCCTAGGTAGAGTTTCATAAACCGCCCGAAAAGCGTATCGCGAGTTGCTTGTTAATCCAGTCGGATACAGCCTGATACTCAAAGTCCCATTGTTATTCTCCAAACCGGCGAGCGTGGTGAAGAAATCCGTCCCATTGCTGATCCAGCTTGTAACACTCAAGGCGTTCCTCTCATCCGTCACAACTGTAATGGAAGAATTGAGTCCTTCAGTTCCTGTCGCTTCATACACTCCCGCGTATCTCTGCTTTGATTCTTCTTTCGCTGCTGCTTCAATGGCGGGGAAGAATGCCTCTGCGAGCAATTCAGAGATGGCGACTTTTTGCGGAGAATCGCCGTCGGGTTTCGCGGCAGCAGTCAAAACGCTGAAGCCGATTTGGTGATCAATAGACAGTGCTAGAATTGAGCTATAAGCTCCAATGTCGCCCCCTTTAGTATAAACATCGAAAATTCGGCCGTTGAGTGTTACGCGTTGGATTTCCCAGGGTGCCCCCAAAAGTTGAGTGGGAGACGCAGTGCCGGTCAGTGGCCGCATCCAGCGTCTTGTCTGGGCCGCTGGCATTAATTCACTGTTGAGGATTGCACGGCCGAGCTTGGCAAGATCGTTGGATGATGAATAGACTGAGCCGAATCTTTAGTGACATTAGCTGGATTCACGGCGCAAAACTGGTAGGGCGATTTTACGGGTCTCCATCTCCTATGGAAAGATTCCAGGAACTGAATGTCTCACTAATGGGGATCACACCACCCTTAATTCCACTCGAAGGCTCCTCCAAGCTGGTATGTGTCATTCCTAGGGGCTTTAATATTCCCTCATCAAGTGATGATGCAAAGGATTTGCCGGTAATGGTCTCTAGTGCATAGGCCAAGATCTGAAATGCAGAGTTCGAGTAAGTAGGAGAAACCGAAGTAGGAAAGGTGGGATGCTGCAGAATCAAGCCATCAAAAAATTCTCCAAAGGTGTTAGTCTTCTGTGAGAATAATGTAGAGAAGGTGCCCCACCTTTTCTGGTACATGGTACCATCCCCCTCTCGGTTTGAACGTTGCAAGAAGGAATCTCAGTAGATCCCAAGGGTGGAAGCCCAACTGCTTGAGAATTTGGCAGCATTTTACTTAAGTCTCCGACATATACTGAATGAATCGGAAGTGTTAGCGCATTGGAAATTTCGAGGTTTGAAGCTAAGACTTACCGTATCTCCCAACGCCGCCCAGATGACTTGCCAGTTCCCCCAGAGTGACCTCATCCCAATGAATACCGCTGATATAGTCGGTAGAAGTCAAGTTCTCCGTTGTTTCAGCTAGTTCAGGCACGTATTTAGTGACAGGTTGGGAGAAGTATGTGTCATCAGCTGCGACGAGAAAAGTCATCACAGTGAATAGTTTCGATATACTTCCCACCCGATATATAGAATCAGAATCAACTTTACTGACTCTAACTGTGCTATTCGCGACGGACGGCGCTGTATGATGGTATTCAAATAAGGAAGAGTTCTGGGTAGCGGAGAAAACGTTCACAGAAAATGTGATGGAATCGAGATCTATCGTCGTCCCCGTGGTGTCATTTCCTGTCTTCGCATACTGTCTGATACTGTCTGAGAATTGCTTGCCAGCATTGGCGATCAGAGTGCTTTCTGATAATTTACTTGGGACTGGGAAGGCTGCGCCCAACAAGGGACAGTTCTGAGTGGTGGTTTGTAGCGCGGTGCTGAAGCCAGCCGAGAGCAAAAGCACCGCTGAAGAAGATAGGAAATACATTATTGAAGAATTGTGGAAAGATTTGGAGGGAAATAAAATCAAGAAAATGACCTCTTGATGTTCAAAGTGAAAGGGCAGTCCAGCGATGTTAGTTGAGTAATTATGGAGGAGTCATGTTGGAACTCCAGATTCTTATACAAACCAAATTCCTCTGCATATTGATATCCTCTCATCCTCTTCGTCACTCAAGACGCGTTCTCCAGGGCTGGTTCTGAGGTTGGTATCGCAGATTTGTGGTGTTGTAATTGTGGCGCGGGGGTGCTGACGCTTTCATTTGAGGGTTCGTATCTTTCTATTGGGCCAAGTGTCTTGTCGAAGCTCAAATGTATTGTGAAAGCTTAATCCAGCCTGCTCTAATTATACAACACTTTTAAGCCTCTGAGCCTCCAAAGGACGTCATAGAAAGAAGTTGTGATCATCAATCCAGGTTCCTCGCAATCGGTTGACCTGGACCGAAATAGAAGTACAGTACATTTCTAGTCAACGCGTCAGCTTCTTCGTTACACGACATTACTTTACGTCTACATCGCAGCAATTTCCCCTGATCACTCCAAAAAGGTTCTCTAGTCCCTACTATTTTATCGTCTTTTCATTCTTTAGAGATTCGCGAAAGTATTCGTGTCTGAAAATTGTCGCATCAGTAAGTTTTGCATTTTGCGCAAAAAATAATTCTGCTCCTGTAGCTCTACAGCCACATTTCGGGGTTTCTCCTCGAGGCAAAACGTGCCATTCGGTATAAGGTAACGTAAGTTAATAATCGACGCGGGATTATATCTGACATGCGTGCTGCGGCGGGCATTGCGAAGAGCTTACGCGGCTCGCCTATGTCATGGCTACACGGTATCACGTGAAGAAGTGTGAATAACTTCATTTTTGAACCCAAAAAGAATGGCAGGGGACGATAGCGCTAGTGGCCACATTGTGTGTGTATTTCACGCTTAAATCTTAGAGCTTTAGGCTCTCTGCTTTCGTCTTTTCAATGAAGTTATAGATATTGATCGGAGTCCCTGACAGTCTCGGGATCTCACTCCCTGTCCGTTTGCTTAAAAGTTTATTGGGGTCTTGCATAACAAATTTGAGCGTGCTCTGCTGTTAATTGTAACTCTAGGAAATATTTTCAAACTCGTTCATCTCCCAATTCGTTATCTCAGCTCTTTTTAGCAACCGGGACCAGGCTTGAATGTATTATTCATATCCTATGACTGCAAATAGTCCTCAGTATGACTCCACGAAAGTGATTTTTAAACGTAAAGTCACAAAATCCTCATTTTGAATGGCTTATTCAAAGCTGTGTTGAACAATTCCGCGGAAGTCACTGGAGAAGCAGATGCTGAGAAATCGTATGACGGTCGCGACTAGAAAGGGATTTGATGTCCCAAAACGGTAATCAGCACTGACTGCATCTGTGGTGCATTCCCGAGACTCCTGTAAAATAGCCCGAAACAAGAGTATAGAGTCATCTTCTGCTGACGGAGAAACCGCTTCACAGCATTCAAATCCCGAGCCGGGAGCTCTCTGCCTGCCCCAGCACCGCCATATATATAGCTTGGTAACTTCCCTAGAAATGAACCAACTGTTCCTTTCAATTCATTCGCAAGCACTGTCCAGTTTATCTCTTTGAACTCAAATTATCGCGTCAGAAAGCGCACCCCGGAGGCCTGAAATTGAAATTCCTTAAGGAGTCATGCCTTCAGGATCTTGCTATTGTGGCCAGGCCAAGATACTCTACGAGGGGATACCTATCATGCAGGTCAGGACATCTATGATCTCAATTTTCCTCCAAATGTGTCAGACTCATTACCTGATACCATACCATGAAAGTCATCTGACAAGCCGAATAGGGAATATGCCACTGCGGCGAGTGCAAGAAGTACACCAGTAGCGCCTATTCCGTGAACCTCGTCGTCTCTGATGAAGGTTGGAGGACTGAGGGTACCTTCAAATCCATGTCCAAGACCGCGAAAAGTGGCAACGCCATCAAAACATACTTCTGCCCGGAGTGTGGAACTTCCATGTATCGCGCAGGCCCGACTTTTGCGGGACAGAAGGTTGTTCAAGCTGGCATCATTGATGATGGAAACATTTTGAACGATCTTCATTTCGACGTGGAATTGTTTGCACCGAACCGCTTGAGCTGGGTTCCGAAGTTGCAGGATGTTGAAGACAAGCACGATATGAATTAAGAAGTCACTGGGGGATCACATTTGAGACGGAAAGTGGGCATGTTTGGGTTAATTGAAAGTTGGCTTAAGAGAACTACTGGAAATTTAAATATTAGAGTGCTTGCAATTGCTCAGAGTAATGCTCGTAAGTCGTGTTTTGCTCTGCTAATTCTCACCCCTCGAAATAAATTTGATAGCTTTGGCAAAGGAGATGTTTCTTCGAATTGGAAAGCGGACGCAAATAACTATACACTTATCCAAAATCTGTTAGCACAGCACCGCCAATGCGTGATTACATATTATAAATAGATTATCAGTTTCTCGTTGAGAACTGTTCAATAGCGATTTTATTGGTGCGCATGTATCTGGAGGAAGGTGACCAATCCAAAACGGAAACAGTGAAATAGTTCATGATTACCGGGTAAAAGGCTTGAGAATTATTTCACTACTACCGGTCTCTCAGAAGACAAGTCTTGTCTGCGGAAGGCGGCATGCTTCTACCACGAAGGTACCGAGGGTCATAAGATCGTTTCGAGACATGATGTGGCAAAGAATTGAACGCCCCGAAACGAAGAAATTTATACTATCATATAGCCAATCATAAGCTAGTGTAGCTTTTAAAATAAGGCTCGTTTCGCTGAGGACTGTCGTCGCTTCCAACAACGCGGTGTTCCGGCAGTTACGGCAAAATGAATCGGTGCCACAGCTATAAAGAGTGGTTAAAATGAACCTTTCACGTTCGGATTGGCCACCACGATATTAGCAATTCTATTATCCTAAATTGGTACGATGAGTAAATATTACGACGATCAGACCAATACTCGGCACTTCGAAGAAAACTACCGACCGTGAAGCAGATAGGATCTTGGTGTTGGGGTGTGCTCGAGTATAAGAGATTGTAAACCTCAAACTCTACTTCAACAACATATTTCAAGAATTCTTCAGCAAACGTGTCATCCGCAACATTCACGATGTTGTTTACTCTTCTGACTTTTGCGACTCTGACGCAGGCACTGCCACAGGCGGGCACTAGTCTCATCAGGTTTTCATGCTCTCAAGTTGTCATAGATCGTATTGACCCGTAAGTTTTCAGAAAGACGAGACGAAAACGAATGAGGATCTAACATGTCGACCAGTCTTGTCAATCCCGGGTCTCTTCCATCCCCACATGTTCACCAGGTGCGCATCTTGTTGTCGTCTCAATGGGGTTAGGAACAAGTTTGTATGCTGACTTCTTCACAGGTCGCCGGAGGGGTACGTGGAATCACATTGTACTTTTTTGCTTTGATAGCCTCACTCACCTTTGGTAGAATGCCTTCAATGTTACCATGCCTTCCACGGATGTCTCCAATCTCGCCAGTTGTACCACATGTACTTTCACTGAAGACTTATCCAATTACTGGACCGCAAACCTCTACTTCAAAGCTCGCAATGGGACCTACAAACGAGTTCCGCAGATCCCTAACAAGATGAACGCAGGGGCAGCGGGCGGTTTTACTGTGTACTATACGTCACCCGGTTCCGGCAAAACAACTGCTTTCAAGCCAGTAAGTTCAACGCTATATTATATCACAAGTCTAAAGATATCTAGGGTTTCCGCATGCTGGTTGGCGATCCGCTGCGTCGAACTGCTGCAACAAACCCATCGATGAAGAGCCAGAGCTGCTTCCGATGCTACACTGGGCCGAATTTTGGGGGCGATAATCTCTCCCCTTGCGCTGACCCCAAAGTAGACTCCGAAGGTTTCCCCCAAAAGATGTGCAGTGGAATCAGGACCAACCTTCACTTCCCAACGTGAGCCCCAAATCACCGTGCTATTTGAATGAGACTGTAACACAATTTTAGTTGCTGGGATGGAAAGACACTTGATAGCCCTGATCATCAATCTCATGTAGCTTACCCCACTGCCGGGCCCGCCAGTTTTGATACTGACGGTGGAGCTTGCCCATCGAGCCATCCCGTCAAAATCCCACAGTTGATGTATGAGGTATGTAGTCCTCCCAGTCCTTCTTTCTCAATATGTATCTGAGACAAAGTAAGTACTGACACGTGATAATCAAACAGATTGTTTGGGATACAACACAGTTCAATGACAAGAGTATCTGGCCTGAGGATGGGTCGCAACCGTTCGTCTTCAGCCACGGAGACACGTAAGTTATTTCTTAAAAAATCTATCAGTCAGACTTGACGTTAATTATTTCAAAGGACCGGATACGGCCAGCACGGTGACTACGTCTTCGGCTGGAAAGGCACTCAATTGCAGAAGGCCATGGACGGTGGCTGTTTCGGTTCATCATGCGCCGGCCTCAAGACGCAGACTGCTGCTGTAGCAAACAAGTGCTCTGTACCGAAAGTGGTGAATGAAGACGAAGATGGATGTAAGTTAAGGTGTATTGTTAAAGATATGTCGTGTGTACTAACGAATTCATAGGGATTTCGACGCTCCCTGGCATGACAATGTGAGTTCAATTGGTTAGAATCTGAATTGAAGGAGTAGGCGTAAGTAGTGATAGGAGCTACACTCGTTAGAAATTTGTTGCATGTCCATAGTATTACTGATTTCAGTTCCTCGGCAGCAATCGCTGCCGTTAACCTCAATGCAACTGATCAACTTACTATTCTGAGCCTGTGATTTTAATATCAATATCGAAAGCACAACACTGAATGGTTCTTGAAGAGTAATCTAAATAGGTCTTCACATTGCACTTCAACTTTTATCTAGCCATCGGGTCCTTCGGTTAGCGACTTTTGAGAAAAGGGGGGAAATCGCGCCCCACTCTAATTGCTGACGTAAAAAAGTCTTCCCTTGACCTCGTTTTTCAAACGCATCTGCGCATTCAATTCCTCACATCTCCACGCAGAGAAAAAGAATCATCATGTCTCCCTCCAGAGGAGCATCTGAAGAGTTGTCTCCGTCATCCGAGCCAAGCACCGACACGAAAGCTAACATTCGCTCATCCTCGGCCCTCAAATCAGCCCAACAAAATATTCAATTCCTATTCTCCCCCGATTCGCCCTCCTCCCCGCGACCTGCACGCCTGCGAACGCGCGCGCTCCTACAAGCGCTTCGATATATTGGCATATTTGTATTCTGGCGTATCGTGAGGTACGCAAAATACGCGTTGGTGGGCTCAATTGCGGCAGCTGTAGGCGCGTCTGCTTTTGGAGGGGTAGTTAGTGGTGCGGCTTTCGTTCTTGCGCCGCCCACGCTGGCTACAAGTGTCGGGATTGGATTGATATGGGCGGTTGGCAAGTGGGGGTTCAGGAAGATGAGAGTTGGTGAAATGGCAGCGGTTGAAGTGAAGGACAGTCAATCTCGAGTTATTCAGGATGGTCAATGGAGAGACGTTCAAGGGCCGAGGGCTGTCCCTTGGTAGGTGTACGACACGTGCCCGAGAAATCAGAACTACACAAGTCAAGGAGCGGAGTAGGATTGCATTGCCGATTGTTTGAAGCCTTAAGGGCTTCGAGGCTGCAGGATTGACCAGCTTTGTTGGTCGAGCATCCTGCTCGACCCAGAAAAGGAGGACAGTGTTATAATAAGATCTGTATTCTACTACGTTGCAGACGTAAGAGTTCCGTTAATAATTTGGCCCATAGGGGCTAAATATACTCTTCATAATCAACCATTACCTCGACGGTGCTTGCTGCAAGCCCATTCTTTCCCACCTAGAGTGTGTAGCGATAGAATGGGCTCCGATCACCCAAATCCAACAACTCTTGTTCGGTATATTTGGCCCTAATAGCCTCCTCGCCCTCCCTGGCCAGCAGCTCATCGCGCTTTCGGTTCTCCCGCTGATACGCCTTTCGCAAAACGAATGCAGCTACGATGCCAGCTGCACAGATCCCCAAACTAGTTCCAAACCCAGCTGGATATTTTGGTTTCTGAGCGTCAAAGTATATGTTACTACCACAAATTCCACCAAGATTGCCGATTGAGATCAACAGCGCCATGCCTACGGCTCGCTTGGAGGATGGAGCGAGATTGTTGGCAACGAGGGTAACGACACAGGTGAACGGGCAGTACAATCCAGCTGCAACCAGGAATAGGAAGAAATATGTCACACCTGGCAATTCTGGATGCGGAATTGCAAGCTCGCCGATGAAGCCCACCACGGCGATAACGAAACCGCCCATGATGAAAGGAGTCCGCTGCTGGTAGTGATCAGACAGGAAAGCCACAACGACCGTTGCTACCAAACCAAACACATAGATGGGGATCGTTAGGAGTTGTGCGTTGGCCGTCGTATATCCCATTGCTTTTAACACAGTAGGTACCGTTGCTGTAAACCCATAGGTACCTATGCTACAGGCCCAAAACGGGATAATGGCTACCCAGACCTTCCAATCGGCGAACCCATCCTTGATGAGCTGCCAACTCATCTTATCAGCGCTTGTGACGCGGCCTTGGCCAGACCCAGTTTGAAGTGCAATTCGGTTAATCACAAACTCTCGCTCTTCTTTTGTGAGAAATTTCGCTGTCTCAGGTCGATCGGGTAACAGGAAAAATAGGGTGAACGAGGCAGCTACCGGGACGAGGCCTTCGAGGATGAAAATCCATTGCCAGCCCCCAAGACCGGCAATGCCTTCCATGTTCTCAATGGCATAGGCGAGAAGTCCTGAGAAAGCACCGGATAGAGAGGCGGCAGCATAGAAGATAGCCATTCGGCGCTGTACCTCGTAGCGTTTGTACCCTAAAATGAGGTCAGAATTGGCCCTTCGACTAACACTCTGCCAGCCGATAGGGTGGAGTAAAGCGCAATCTTACATATGGTGAGCAGGTACGTCGCAGCAGGAAAGAAGCCAGCCTCAGCGACTCCAAGGAAGAAACGCGCAATAACGAGTCCCTGATAAGTCGAAACGATGCCCATCAAAGTCATCACCAGTCCCCATGCAAAACAAAGAATCGAGATCCAGATTGACGGCCGGAGAAGCTTGAGGACGATATTACTGGGAACTTCGAAGAGTGAGTAAGGCACGAAAAAGACGGTCAAAGCTGTATTGTATCTCATTCCGATCAAGTTGAGGTCCTTGGACATGCCGGCAATTTTGGCATTTCCGATATTACTGCGATCGACGTATGCGATGCTGTTTCATCGCATTAGCATTTGAGACATTTGTGCTGAGACAAGAATTACTGACAGATACAAAAAGCTGAGCAGTGGGATCAGGCGCATGTCGATTTTTCTGAGGACGCGTTTGCTGTCTCGTTCTTCAACCTGAGCTAGGATTTCGTCGGCGGACAGGCCGGCATCGACCGTACGAAGTCCATCTTTGACTTCGAGATCGGGAGAAGGCGACACTCCTATTTGCTTTTCGTCGCTCGAGTGTTCAAGCTCTTTTTGCTCGTACTTTTCGGACATCTTGGGAGAGAAGTTGTTTGGTTTGGATCGTGGAACAAAGGCAGGAGGGCCGGGAGAGAAGAAGAAATACAACCAGGGACTGAGCCTGCATACGTGAAGTTATCTGGATCCCTGCTGACAATCTATACGCTATCTGTTTATATTACCTTTGCCTCGTGTCAATCCGGGGCAGTCATGTCCTATAGCACGAGTTGAGGAGCCGGTAGTAAAACCGAATACGTCCTGGGAACGAACATGAAAAACGAAGCGGGGAAGTAAGGCCGAATGGTAGGTGAGGTGGTATGGATAAATTTGTGGTCACCAATCGGCTAGCTTGTTGTTCATGCAACCAGGATGTTTTGCCTGTTCGCCGAGACCGAGCGCTCGTCCTGAAAGCGGAAACCAGTGGAGTAAAAGCTTAATCATGGTTACACTGGACTGATGTAGTCGCCGCGTGAGTGCGGCGAGGTCTTCTGGTGCAACGGAAAGGACCTTGTGAGCTCTTTAGAGCGTTTCCGGCATTAAAAACTTGTCATACTTGATTTATACAGTTTGTGAAGCCTCAATAGTCGTCTTCGTTGCTCATGAGGACTTTTCCCTTGGCATCTTCGCCGTATTCCTCTATTGTTTCAATTTCAGGAGTTAATAGTTCCCAAGAATTGATTTCTGACTCCTCATCATCTTGCTCGTCAGAGAGGAAGGCGCCTTTGTCGAACTGCTTCTCACGAAATTTGTATCGAGGAATTATTTGGGAGACTTTGTAAGCGTAGATAAAGCCCGGCGATATTTCAGACATTGTCTCCTTCGGTGAGGCCGATACATCTGGGCCTATCGTCACAGGTACGCCATAAGCGCCAGTATTCGTACCCGCAATGCCTTTGATGTTTTTCTGCCCCCGGTGAATATCTGATGCGTCCCACATAATCCTGACGCCCGTAACCATATACATCGGTCCCCGGCGCGAACGGTCGAGGTATGCTCGAATAGGAAAGCTCGAGAGGGTCTTCGATAGATCTACATCATTCGGCTGAAAGTAATGGCTTTCGAACTTCGCTCGGTCGAGCAAGCTGTTTTTACTGCTACGTCTCGAAGTTGAGCGAGGCTCAGCCGTATCCAGGTATGCTTGCCAGATTGTGCCTTTTCCTTCGAGAAACTTTTCCCTTGCTTGTTCCTCCGGAATCTGAATCACCACTGGTTTTGGCATTTCGTGCATCTTCCTCTTTTCAACTAAGGTGCTCTTCGGGTCAAAGGGATCAGTCATGATGCTGCCGAGCCCGACGTCGGGATTATCGCCACGCGCAATGATATACATTTCCCGGCGTGGTGGCTTGGTGCGTATCTCAAGATCACTTTGCTTCTTAGGGAGCTCTGACAACTCTGTGATCTTTCTCCGCATCCCATCGAGAGGGCCATTGCCGGTCTCGATGACCTGTGACATGCGGATTGGACTGACGAAACTTTCTAACCTCCGAGCACAATGCTCGAGCTCGGTTTGAAGAGCGAGATCTTCTGAGCTTCCATTCCCCTCGTATTGTTGAAGAAGAACCATCATTCTGTCAAACGTGGACCGGATGACTGATTCGAACATCGTGCCTCGGATGCTTTCCAGTGAGTCCGTTTCGACACGGATATCACATCCCCAGCATATCATCGCTGATTGTAAATCCGAAAGAAATGTCTTGGCATCCTTGCCATTCGCATTGAAGCTCTTCTGCACGCAGTCTAAGACATGTTGATAGGCGGAATCCAGAGCCTTTGCTTCCGATGGAGATCGGGTTGCGAGTGGCAGCCCTACCGGCTCTGCCATTTCAGCTGCCCAAATTCGTAATGGTCAATTCTAAAAGTAGAGAGATTCCATTCTGATGCATCTGAAAGATAAGTAGTCGTCGTTGAGCAAAGATGACGAGCGGGGTTGGGAGATCCACGCGGCTGAGAAATGTGTACTGCAAGCCACGCCACGTCAGCAAATTTTCAGCCCTTGTCTCAAACAATGTTGTGGTTTTGGAAGGTGATCTTGAAAGTTTCAAACCATTCTTCTTTCAGGAATAATAGAGCTTCACTGTTTTCTCATTTCGACATGCCTGACCCTATTATACCCGCGATCGGTCTTGGGATTGCCGCAGTTGGGCTTCTGGCCACTGTTCGCAACGGCATTGATCTGATTCTTCGAGATAAGAATCACATTCAGGAATCCTTGGTCATGGATATTATCTTAGTTGGAGTAGAAATTACGATGCTCGATGATCGCCTCGAACTCTGGAAGAGGGTCTGGTTGATTTTCGATGAGACGCCGGCAACGCAATTAATTTCTTTCTGGGGTGCTGCTGGAGCTGGATCAATACAGCGATTGCTTGGGGTCATAGAACAAAAAGCTAGAGATATCGAGTCAATGTTCGATTCAATGTATGGAAGTGTACGGGAGGATGCGCGACAGCGGTTACTCAAAGCCGGGCTGATTGAACCAGGGCAGCCGGCGTCATCGGGAAGCCAGCGGAAAATGATGACCGAGAGACTTCAGGAGGATTTCGACAGGCATATCAAGCTCCCAAAGAAAGTCAAACTCGCCCTTTGGGAAGCACCAACTTTTCAGAACCATCTGAAAGTCCTCGGAACTAGCATTGAAAAACTCGAGTCAATGTCTGTTGCGAAGTTCGAGAAAGAGAATGATTTCAAGTACGATGAAGAGGCCGCAAGAAAGCTTGCAGATCAGTCAGCTCTTTTCGACTTAGCGAAGAAGGCATCCGTGCCGATCAGAGACTTTGTCATGTGGTGCAAGGACCGCCAAGTTCCCCAGACAATGGCTATCGACATCCAGCTAGATTTAGCATATACGCGTGAAAAGATTCCGCGGAATATTCTGCTCGTCGAGAGATCTACCCATGATGGTTGTCCATACTATTTGAGGATTGCGAACGATGCTAGTCCTGACGAGGGATACTTCCAAGTCGCTCTCAAGACCCAAGGCGAGTATACGGATTTGGGCCAGCTGATTCAGAGCTTGAGTGGAGACCAAGCCGGGGATCACGATGCCGAGCTACCAACTCAAATCTCACAGAGTCTAAGAAAGATACTGTCAAGCTCTCCGAAGAAGCTAGAGGAGTCTGCTTATCATCCCTTCTCCCGAACGGAGAGATACCAGCTTGCTTACGAGCTCTGTGAGGTAGCAATGGTCGTGTTGGCTTCCGACGCGTTGTGTGAACTTTGCGTATGTGCAATCCGAAGATACTGCATAGATTCTGCGATGCAAGACTATGAGCATCTGATCAGGATCAAACATGCTCATGAACTGGAATGTGGTGTTCAACTTACTGAAGACCCAAATCGATGGTGCAAAAGCGAAATTCTGGACAGACATATCTTGCGCCTCGGCATAGTTTTGGTGGAAATTTCAACCGGCGGAATAATCAAAAGCGCAAAGATCGACGAAGGATCTGGAGAACTAAGGCTCACATTAGATGTCCCGGGGTCGCCCCCGGAGGAACTCAAAGATTGCACCTCTGAACGAATTGCCCTTGTCGTGAAAGCAGCGGCTGGCGAGGACCTAAGTTGGGCGGTATGAAATTCTCAGATCCCCTTAACCCCTCATTTGGAAGCACCTTTAAGATTCACTATTGTTTTCTATTGTGTCAGCCCTCCTGAGATATTCCTATATGAAAATTGAATCCTGAGAAGTTCCTAAAAGCTTAGATCCTTATTGCTCAAACAATGCTGACCCTGAGATTCCAGGTGCATTATTGTCTAAATAGAAACGTGTCCCCATCGAATGTCGGGGAAACAGATATCGTGCTATTCTTCAGTAAAGTTGTTGCTCCGTAAGTCATTTTCGCCTGGATCGATGATTCGTTGCTGACGAGATTTCGTGCAGTCTTTACATTCACTACTATAACCAAGTCTTGCTGCCACGAGAAAATCGCAGCCGAACGAAAAATAAATGGAGCTTCTGATGTTTCTCATGAAATTGGAGAGCCCCTACGTACGCAGATGAAAAATGCCAGTGGAATCGCTGGCTGATGGGTCGGCAAGGGGCTGATCTGGTTCATCACCTTCTGAATAGAAGTGAATCTATCCTTTGGTGAAGAGCTCAATCTCAAAACATAATCTTGCCGGAACAGTCCATTTTCGGGCACAGGAAGAAGACGAAAAGGGAGCTGTGTGCCCAAGAAAGTGGATAATTAAGTCATCAAGGAGTGACAGCAGTCCAGCAGAATAGGTCGGATATATCAGGCTTACGATGAGCGATCTCGATTCCTGGAAAGCGGCATCTGATGTATAGATGGAACCTTGCACAAGCGGCGTCGACCAGTTCAAGTGCAAGCGATGTGATAACAACAGCAAAAAAGATAATGAATGAGACAGCGAAATGAAGTATGCCGATAGATCGATCCGCCCCCGTACCAGGTTCGTAAAGCTCGGTTTGGGAATCCCGGGTGGCTAGTACTAATTGTAGTAGGGCTGCTAGGAGAAGGCAATGCCGAATCTGTCGAATGCGCCGTCTATCATTTACTCAATAGTTAGCCGTGGGACGGTGTGGAGAGTTTAGAACAGTAGAAAGTACGGGACAAAGACAGTCAATAAGGGGGGCACTGTAGCTTCGAAAGAAGCTACAGTATACTCGGCATCGAGATGTGCGTTTGAATTCTTGTTGCAACTGTTCTTTTTAAAGAAAGGAAACAAAAAAGAACTGTACTTATTTGTATCCTGCTTTGGGGTAAATCCTAGCTTGAAGAGTTCACTTTCTGTGTTGTATTGCAGACAGACTATAGTAAGTCCCCAAAAAGCGCAAGCCCCGCCTGATAATTAGGCAAATGGGTTTAATTTTCCTTCACTTTCTGGTCCAGCGCGGGTGAGGCCAAAAACAGCAAAAAACAGCAAAAAAATGCAAAACATACAACAGCAGGTATTCGCTGGTGGTCACCCACCCAACTACTAATCTGCCGATCTGAGGCTTGTGTATGGCAGAGCGGACGGGATGCCCAATTCTCCTCAGTCTATGATCGTATGTGATTGGTTAGGCTTTAATTGAATACTTAACCCACCAAAATATCAGCTTCAGGAATCGAGAACTGGTGTGGACCTTTGAAAATTAGAGCTGAATCTTGGCGCCGGGCGGGTTTGTAGCTAGAAGGCACGTGCTAGGACACGCCACCATAGCTAGAAAAACAGAGATTCCTCTACCGCATAAACTCGAATATAAGGGGTGCCAAGTATCTGTGCCACCCCTGTTTCCTCGCCCGAAGTCACTCAGAGCACTTCTAAGGACCAGGACTTCGCCGCCGTACTGAAATATCCACGCTAAGTGCACGGATACTTAGCACCTCTTAACTCCAAATTTATGCAGTATTCGCAGCTTGACCTTCTTTAGTCAAATGCATGCCCTTTGCCAGCACTCCAAACTTCCTATGTGTGTACCAGGAGGATTCATAATCTGCCGGCTGCTGAGAGCGCTATGGAGGCCGACTAGATGCCTTGTACTTTCTCGCAGTGTTCTTTCTTGAAAGCGTGTGATTTTGCGGGGTTGATTGGGTTGGTTTCAGTGATGGCTCGTCTTGCTGCATGCATCTCCTCTTTTCTCTTTTGCTACGTTTGAGGTGGCATAATTTCTAAAAACATGTGTCCTTGTGTCTACCAAGTAGGACCAGTAGTCCCGGTGGCGGAGAATCGAGTATGGACTTGCTAATACATTATTTAGCACAAGTAGCTTCTGGTTGTTAAAAGTAGCTAATTCCCAATCTGGGGGAGGTCATTTTTAAAAATGACCCCCAACCCCCCCCAAAGATTGGCTAATTTCTGTGACAGCACGGCCGTAGCGCTGGCCCCTCATAGGCCTACAGTCCCCTATTTAATGTTTCTTTTACTACCTAGATACTTTCTTTCCTCTTTATTTTAGATTCTAAATGAGAAGCTGGCTACTTTGCTTGAATTGTTCCTCGCTCTCACAATTTCTAGGTTAATAATTCTATTGAAAATGATCCGCATTGTGGCACGTCAACGATTTGACAAAGATATTGGAACTTATTGGAGGTTGATACAGGGTCACAAGGGGGCAAGTCCGACCAGCTGCTATCAGGATCACCTTTTTCGGAACCGGAAGTCCGCTTTGAAGAAGCGCGGGAATAGGATGGAACGTGGGTTTTTGACACTCTAGGATACTATCCTTGCTTTATTTATAACTTAATTATAATTATCTTTTATTATCAAATTAATTGTATCATTTATATACATAAATAGAGCTGGAGGCGAACCCAATTCTGTAAAAACCCGTGGCCCCGTCCGAGCTGATACTCTTGTCAGATTTGAGGTTCCTATTGAACTCCCACCGTATCTATATCCAGAGGCATGGGATCTAAGCATTTCAAAAGTCCCTAGTTTCTGACTCCAATCTATCTTTTGATATTCTGAAGTCAAGTTCCATATGATGTGGTATTACTGTTATCCGATCTGGTATCTCGCTTGGGCATGATAGGATTGTATCTAGCTTTGTGGTCGAGGGATGGAATGTTTACATTAACTAGAGTCTTGGCTGTATTCTTTCTGCGCTTAGTTTGGTTCTGTTTATGTTTAGTACTATAATAGCCTCCAATAAGTTAACAACATATTTCTATTATAATTAATATGAACTATAATAAAAAAGAATTGTTATCCCGAATATGGATGAATTGCTTCAAATGTTGCGGTCGAGGGCCAGCCTTCAGGCTCATGTGACCTCGTGTCGCTCTGCTCACGCCTAGCCCAGCCTAGCCTCGGTCCGCTCACCCTATTTATGCACGGAGGACGCGGTCAAAAGTCTATGCAATGGCATGACAGGCTGGTGCCTGCCAAGCTTAAGTAATGCACGTCAGCCTGAGAAAGCGGCGAGACAGGGAGAGTTGAGCTAGCCTAGCTTAATGTTTAGTGCAAAGCTTGGCGTCTTGGCGCTGACATCTGGAAACTTGAAAACATTGTGCAAGTAGGACGCTGGAATTGGGCGCTACTGTATCAAGGTTTCAAGTTCTATGGAAAGGTACAGAATCAAGAACTTTAGCCAATGGTCATATGAACCACTACACCAGCACAAAAATACTCTATTATCCACCTAGCAGGAAGGTGCCAGCGTCAATTTAGTAGTAGGGGACTGCCATGTGCCTAATAGTCTGCTGCAACCAAGCCAATAACCCGCAGGCCTGCAAGAGGATCCGAACAGAAATGGGGGCTCAGACTGGTGAGGCTGAATGTGTCTCACTGGGGCGCCAATCATAAACTCTTTTTCTCGGCTTAAGATCAACTTCGGGAGTGCAGCTTCTGTTTCCAGAGTTTCCTGCAGCACCAAATATACCTGAGGTAGGAATTTAAGAAGGTCTCTGGCAGAGAATTACGTATTAGGAAGTATCTGGGGGCGGGAGGGAAGGCGCAATCAACGTGAGCCGTGCAAAACGTGATAAGATGAACTCGTGCCCAGGTTTTCTCGTTGAACGTTTCCGCTCTCAAGCACCTCCAACTCGACACTTCACTTCTCTATATCTTAAAATCAAAGATATGTTGTCTTCCAAAAGGTATAGCCCGGTCGAACAGATTTCTCAAGTAGACCCTCTTCAGTCTGCAGAGGATGCACTCAATCAATCTTCCGCGTCTTCCGACAAGGCTGCGACGACTCACCAAGCGTATTCAACGCCAAAGTTGCTAGGAGCCTGGGACTTTCACCGATGGGCATCCATTGTCGGAGACATCATTATAGCGATATTTCCAATTTTATTTATTGGTACGTTACGCACGAGTACCAGTTGTTGCAGTGAACCCAAAGCTAAAAGTTGATCCAGCTTTGGCTGCCATTGCCGTCTCCCTAAATAATAAGCCGCTGTCTACTCTGGGTAATAAAGTGCAGACCGCCATTTCGATATCACCTACCCTATTCCCGATCGTCTTTGCCGCGATAACAGGGAAATTCTTCAAAATATTGGGCTTGTTCTGGGCGGAGCGTGGAATAACGTTAGGGGTAAGCGCTCTTCCGCGGCTTTGACTTTTGCTATGCTCTGTTATGCTGACTGTCGCAGAATTTGGAAAGGCTGATTGGTTGCCAATCTATATTCGCGGCGGCGGAAAGACAAATTGCGCTGAGGAGTGCAAGTTTGTTGGGGCTTGCAATAATATTGATTTGGTCATTGTCTCCCATCGGTGGCCAATCAGCTCTACGTCTCCTTAATACATCCCCAATTACCATTTCCGCGAACAGTAGCGTCCGCTATCTGGCCATCGAAGCAGACATAAATACTAGTATGGGAGGAGCGGATACATCCTTTGAAGATTGGCCATCATATGGCCCGACTCTCATAACAGCGCTCCGGACCACCCGCAAGCTACAAAATTCGACCCAAGATTTGTTTGGAAACGTCAAGATCCCAGTCCTTCCCACCTCGCCTCCAAATGGGACACCTCTCGGCAATGGTTGGACGATTGTGAATTATGACAAAGAAGTTTCATACTCGTCTCTGCTTGGAGTTCCAGTCGCCGGCATCCCTGCCGAGGGAAATTCGTCGTTCCAGATTTCGAGTAGATATTGGAACGTCATAAATTGTTCGATCCAAGAGTTCCTGAACTTTAATTCTTCCGCTATCAGTGGATGGCAAAGTTCTAGCAGCAGTTTCGCGATGATACCTTTTAGTCAACAAAGTAGTTCAGCACCTAACTTCGTCAGTACCTTCACTTTGGCTTCCATGAGCTCGTACAATTACGCCAGCGTTAGCTATGGGACTTGCGATTTGGCATTTCAAGATGTTGAGTCACATGTGGTCTGTCAAGGCCAGTCTTGTCAGGTACATGCCTCGAGACCTATAGCGACGAACGAGAGTAAAAGACCTATATCTCCTGTTTCTCTCGCCAACGCTTTACACATTTTCCCTATAGCAACAATAGGCTCCGTGCATCACCCAGGAATGCCCAGCGGTAGCGTCTTGACAGAACAATGGCTGATGAATGCCACTGCCGATTTTCAGCCCTACGCTTACGCAAATCTTACCAGTCTCCAGCCAGACATTCTCGGCAGGAATTTGGGCATAGCCTTCACTACCTTCTGGCAATCCACATACGCGAGCACGTTTCTCGACGGCAATCTCTCCTCGAATCTCAGCTTCTATGACGATCTAATCAACCAACCATCGCGCATACCTTTCAATGCATCCCAGATGCACACCACAACCCACCACGGCGACCAATACATCTGCAACAGAACTTTCGCCTGCCTCTTATTCCTCATCTCCTGCCTCCTCCTCGTCGAGGCCCTAGCATCCATCCTCCTCAAGAGCCTAACACTTAGCCCCGACTTTCTCGGCTACGTATCTTCCTTCACACGCGATAATCCCTATTTACATGTCGGCGAGGCATCACACATGGACGGTCTCGAGAGAAGCAGGGCTTTGCAAAGCCTTCGCGTGGCTATCAAGGATGTTAATAGCGGCGCCGAAGTTGGGCATATTGCCTTTGCTGAGGCGGATGAGGCGCGGGGCTTGCGGAAAGAGAGATTGTATGACTAGGTAGGAGCTGGGGTTGAGGAAGCTTGGAGTGGTTAAATTTGGTGATTGGGAGTGATCGTGTTAGGGGCGTTTGGGGGACAGGGTTAAGAGGGTTGGTTATGCTGAGTTCTGGCTCCTCGTAATGACCCTCTGATTAGTTTGCACTTGGCTGTCACGGCCTTGCTGTAGAAGTAAAAAATATACAAATTGTTGGAAGTAGGCGCACGTGATTTCTGTCTATTCTGGATAATCCTGAGTAGAAGCATTGTAGGGGCGGTTACCGACCCTCGCCCAAAAACGCTGAAACTCAAAATTTTCGATCTTACCAGAGAGTCTCTTTAACGCCCCTACAATTATACTATTTAGAATTATTATAATAATTTGCCGGTTGAATTTGTTGACAATACCTCGAAGATTATTACACGTGATATTAATATAATGATTTTGGACAGTAACAATTTGATTTTATTAATTGATTTGCTAAAAATATTATTTGTGCGAAAATTGTTGCGGTTTCGTTTTGAGGCAGCGTGTTTCTATTTTTTTGTACCAGTGCATGAGATCGGGCTGCTGGAGCAGGGCGCACCGTGCGCAATCAACATCCATGTCAATAGAAACCGACAAACTTTTCCCCAGACCCATAAGTACCCTGCAGTTCTTGATATTTTCAACTCAATAATCCTATTATGGCTCGCAAGCACTGTGCAGCGCGCAAGCCAAAGGCTACTGGATTGGAGAATGTAGAGCTTGACTTGGGGCCTGAGAACTCTCCGACTCCTCAACCCCCAGCAGACGGCGAAGTCGACAAAAAAGTGGTTTCAACTGCGAAGAGCGACCCCAGTAAGCCCGAAAACTCTATGACAACCAAATAGTATGTGGACTCAATTGCATCAGACCCACATCCCCCTTCTTCAGAGCACCGTCAGTCGAAACGAAAACGCGCTGCAGAAAAGCCAGCCTCAGAATCGCTTCCTGACACTTCCTCGACCAAGAAACCCCGCCCTTCGAAAGGATACGCTCCTCCAAGCACCTACGCTCACCTTAAAGGACTCACTGACACGATCACGCCCAACCTCCTATGCCTCTTCGTAGGCTTGAACCCCGGCATCCAGACTGCGACACTTGGCCATCCCTACGCCCACCCCTCGAACCATTTCTGGCGCTTGCTCCACTCTTCCGGCCTCACTCCACATCGGCAACTCGCACCTGCAGAGTATGTCATCCTACCTAAAGAATACGACTTGGGGAACACAAATATAGTTGATAGGGCAACCAGGAATGGCGGGGAGCTCAGCAAGGATGAGATGGTTGCCGGCGCCGGTGTCCTTGATGAGAAGATTCGGAAGGCGCAGCCGGAGGTGGTATGTTTGGTTGGGAAAAGCATCTGGGAAGCAGTGTGGAAGTGGAAATACGGGAAGGCTATGAAGACCCATGAATTCAAGTATGGCTTTCAAGATACTTCGGAAAACATGGGGAGGAGTGGTGGTTTCGCACAAACAGGGCCCTCGTGGAAGGGCGCTCGGGTCTTTGTAGCAACAAGCACAAGCGGCTTGGCTGCTAGTTTGAGCATTCAGCAGAAGCAAGAGATCTGGAGACAGCTGGGACAGTGGGTTGAGAAGCGAAGAGAGGAGAGGAAGGGTGTAAAGGTTGAAGGAACAGACAAGTCTAACTCGGATACAAATCCTCCGGCCAAAACTTAACTCCCGATCCTAGAATCTTTAACCAATTATCTGCACCTCATGTTGGGTTTAAAAATGTAATTGATATAAATAACTCATGCAATTATCACATTTCACGTTTGTAACCATCATACAAACAAAGTCTTGCATCCTATCTAGTGTGCTAATCTCCTTTTCGGCGTCGTGGAGTAGATCTAGGCAAGCCATTTAAAACCGGCGCGGAGCTGGGACCTCGGATCGTCTGTCGGGGTAGTTGACACAAGCGTTGGAATTCGTCCAGAGAAGCTCTTCTTCGTCGAACATTCTTGGGTCCGTCTGCTAATGCTTTATACAGCCTTACTGAGCCGATAAAGAGCCTACCAAGCTAGTCGCCAATCTGGAGGGCGCCCACTGCCGTAGAGAAAGGTTCGGACATCTCCAACAATGCAGGTTCGAAAATACTGTGAGTTCATATCGTGGGAAACATCCCGAAAGATAGAATATATTGTCGCGAGGCTTAGTTGTATGCCCGACATGCGGCTGTGCTGGCAAGTCCTGCGCAAATGTGATAAGGCACCCGCGGGGAAGGTAACCCGAAGTCGTCTGGTGCACGGGCCACATTTACCACATTCAAGCAGGTGCGTTGCGCGGAATACCGTACCCCGATTTTATTAGGCCAAGCCCCATAAACGACATTCCTGAATCCGTTTTCACCCCCTGCCAGAAACAGAACCGTATTTCGCGTTCTGAACAATCTGCTTTTTCAGCAAATGCTGCACCAAAACTTTGGGGATAATTACCGTTGAGAACGAGAAAAAAAGCAATGAACACATAGTACCGTACATGGCTAAAACTGCTCATAGCTCGAGTTGGTGTATGAAGTCTCAACCGTTCCGAGCTGAGGCTCATGCGAAAGTCGACGGTAGAGATAGCCCAATTCTCCTCAGTCTATGGTCGTATGTACCAGCCATGAGCTTATTTTAATACATATACCTAAACTTTGATTGTTGAAATGAGGAAATTTTGGGCCGGATTCGTGGCCTGCCAAGACACGATGGGCCAAGTATGCGGCCACCGAGAATCCCCATTGCAGATTCACTCGTACTACTGAAGAAAGATCTTCTGGCGTCTAAAACATCAAATTTTCTCACTTCTTGTGACATTTTATAATAAACATACAATCAATCTACTGTGGTTCTGTCAAAATGAAGGGAATTATCTCAGCCCCAAAGCGACCCCTGAAAATTCATCGAGTGTTCCGCTAAAATTGATGATTCCAGTGCACAAATTTAGTGCGCGATGCGCCATGACGGTAGCGACTAAACAGCGTACGCCAGTGGTTCTTACAGGGTACTGGCTCGCCAAATGTCCTCTTCTCCTATTTCCCGCACATATCGACCTCACGATGTTTACTTGCGGAAACTGAGATAACATAAGGTTTTATATTTTAATCTTTGCAGTATTCATCATGATACTTACGGCGATATTAGCTAAGCGTTCGGATCTCGTCCGAAAAAGTCACCCAATAATCGTGCGAGGCACTTCCTGTCATCGAACAGTGCGTTCTAGTGCCGCCATTATCATCACGAACACAGTTTAGCTCGGGCAGCTGTAAGCTCGTGATCCACTGAAACACAGGCCTATATATGAAACCGTTTGGTTAGCAGAGCTTCCTGTCTTAAGCCACGCGGTCACGGAATGAAATATCATACTTTTGGTTAGGACTTATATCACTGCATGCCCAAGTAATGTTGAAATTGAGAACGTAATTGACTGCGTCAAAGTTCACAAGTCCAGATGTCAGATCGTCATGCTGGAGGCCGCCCTCGCTGGCATGGTCAACGGGTCTATACTGTTCGCAATTCCACCAGTAGTTTGGGTCGTAGTTACTCGTTTGACGATTCAGTCGGGGATCCCAGCCTGAGCAGATCATCTGGACGTCTAGTCCCTGCACCATGAGAAGGAGTTTGAGTTCTGCTAAGACTTCATAGTTGCTATTGCTGTTATTGAGGGTATCAAACGCGCTGTACTCAAAGTGATTCAAGTCGTACGTGTAGTTACGGATAATTTCGTGCTGTAGGATGACGGAGGCTGTTGTACAGCTTCGTTCTACCGGCCGTGGAAGTTGTAATGCATACGGCTCCATCTTGTTCTGCGAACTCAAATTCCCGGTGGCCATAAATCCTTTACTGGCAGAGCATGTTGATCCGTTTATTACCGCCTGCCCCGTCGATTCATAATAAGGCCTGGGTACGCACTGAAGTGCCGGCAATGCTACTTTACCTAATGCGGTAAATTGAGCTCTGTCAAGGACCAGAGACTTAGCACACGCTATCCGTAAAGAGAGTAAAACTTACGGTTTTCTCGCATCTTCATCATCACAGTACCAGGTTTGGTCAATTGCCAAAATTCTACTCACGGGATCCAGCAAAATATTTGTGTAAGTATAGTAGTTATCGTTATATGCGCTCCCCTTGACTTCAGTCAGACAAGAGCACCATGTTGGGTCCTCTCCCCCCGGCCCTGGATAGAAGCTATTGGGTTGGACCGTTAAGTTGGCCAGGGTGTAGCCTCCACAAGTAGCAATGCACGGCACGGTCGTATTTGTCGCCGTATTTGTGACGTTCATTTGTATAACTGGGGCGGGAACAACAATTGTCCAGATACCGACCAATTGAGTCTTTCCCGCGGAATGTTTGAGTTAGTTGAGTACTTTTCAGAATAAGGAACTTCAAACAAGATTTCCAAGACTTTATCATACAACTGGAAAGACTTTGAACTCAGCGTGAAAAAGAGGATATCCTCAGAAAACTTCACTCACCTCATACCCTCCGGTGGACCACTTAAAATCCGAAATGATCCATGATGGACTGCGCAGTGATTTTGCCATACAGCCTGGGTTATCATGGCCGGCAGCAGCAGGCGGCAACACCGGCGCGAGCGAGAGCGGTGCCGAGAGTGAAAATGGTATGCGAGTACCAGGAGGAGCTGTGCAGCTGGTTGAATCAGAAGCATCCTGATTGCATTTGACGGCGAGCGTCATGATGGCGGTACCGACGAAGTTGATTCTAGTACGCTCATTTTAGTAACGGCATTCTGTAAGATATTTTTGCTATGTGATACATATGATGTACTACTTACGGCTTGATGACTGTTGGATTGTCGTTGCACACCCACGATTGGTGTATTGTGAGCATTCTTGTCGTACTGTCGTATTGAAATCGTGATGCCAGCAAGCTTTCTCTCCCAGTCCCATGTGTATCACAGTCGCCAGTGATCTGACCATGTTTACCCACACCGCTGCAACTTACTGTGGATGCCGCCATTCGGTTCTCTACAGTAAATCTCACCGACGAGTCATCGCCACTCTGATAGGAAAAGGAACTAAGTCTGAGATCGGGCGAGCTTAGGGAGTTGTTCGTGCACTGCAATTTATCAGACTTATTTTTACTTGGACGAGAAAGACGTATATGCTTTGCGAGTCTGAATGCCCATTTTGAATGTCATAGGAGTTCTGGGTGATTGAAAGGGTGTATTGGAACTCGCAAACTGTTCTAATACATAGATAAAACGCCAGGAGGGTCTACATACGCTGGTTGGCAAAGCCGGAGGGGGTACATCGCTGTGAACTGGTGAGGGCAGAACGAACGTGCTACTAGGAGCAGTAGAATTATTGATAGTCGTTACTTGGGAGAAAACCTGGGTCAGAAGGAGAGCGAGCGCCGGGACCACTGTAAGCAAGCCTGATGCGGCCATGATAATACGCAATAGCAAAGTCACAATCAACACAGCGAGACGGGTTGAGTATATATACTTCGTCCTCATTTGGTAAATATAGAACCCCTCTCGATATGCGATTTGGCTCCGGATATCCCTTGCGAGAACACGAGGTCTTCCAATACAAAAGTTGTTGTAAATTCTGCCTCGGTGCACTCCAAATACCCGTTCATATTAAACTTTAATATCGTGTAGTATTCAGGTGGTGCATTCCACGGTAAGATTGCCTAAATGGATAGATAGACCTTGTACTTCACATGAGGCTAAACAGTTACGCAGGGTGATCTGCTACAGTAGAACCCCCTACAAAAGTATGGTCAAATAGAACTTCTTGGCCAATGAAAATGCGATTGACGATTCAGAACGGATCCATTGTAACAAAGTTTCGATTCGGAGTAGCAGAACGATAACAACGAGTCCAAAGATTGCGAGAGTAGAAACTGGAAACATAAGATTGGCACCCAACCCCCTAGAATTTCCTATTTCATAATAAATGTCATTTAAACTTGTACAATTATGAATAATGTGGATTGAGTTTACGGCAATGTTTCGCAGGAAACGGGACATTCAAAATTTTCAGATACGGACTCAAGGATTATCTCTCGAATTACTTGCATCTGATATTAGGAGTAAGATGTTCCACGGGTCTGTGCTAACAATCATCTAGGTATGACTTGGTAATCTAATTATTATACTGTCATGTTGTTGAGTAAAATAATGTATACTTCTTGTATTAGATTAACAGCGCTCAGCTTGGTGAAAATTTCACAGACTGTGTGTATACGAGCAGAATGTTCGCAGTATCTTCTATGAGGATTGGGATACTGGCTGGAATCTGGGCGCGAAATTGACACTCCAGACGTTGGTGGCAGAAAATTCAGAGCTGAGAAGCTCGTTCACTAGTGGTTTGTGGCTTGCGCCCCCTCTTTTAGTTGCTTCAGTGATGTCATGCTCAGTACCTTACTATTATTATTGGCCCAAACAAGGCTGAAGCTGCAGCTACTTTAATACTATCAATCTAGTTCGTTCTTATTACCCAAAGACCCCGTTTTTGTTGAACCTATCCCTTGGATTCCTCCCGCCAAGCAGAATGACATGAAGCATGCTAATCGCTCTTAGACACTAGGCTAACGACCTGACAGGTGGAGATGAAGGCAGAGAAACAAATGGACCCCGATTATCGAGTTTCTACTGTCATTCTAGAAACTTTCATTGGCCCAAGATTACAGAAGTGGGAATGTAGCGGTCCCAAACGCGGTGTGCGGGGTTGAAACTTCCACAGTGGGGTTGCTTTAAGATCTAATTATTAATCCCGTGTCTATGACCTGGGTGGCTTCTAGTGTAGCTAGAAGCAGCTGAACTTTGACCTGCAACTACTGAGAGTTGTCGACGGGAGAAATATATATTTCTTATCTCTTCCTTTTCGACTCACGAACACTTTTCCCTAAAAGTCCGACTCTAGATTCAACTGTCTTCATCACAATTTTACTTCAGCAACATGAAGCTTACGACGACTATCATTACAATTTGCAGTGCCATAAGTGCGGTTGGAGCAGCTGGTATTGGTATCACCCATTGCAATGCGAACAAGTATATTATTCATCCCCGCTGAGAATCACCTGGCCAAATTGAAGAGTTTTCACTAATCACATTTTAGCTGCATACGCGCTCTCTTCCCTACCCAGGATGCTTCAAGATTCGCTTCGGGGGCTGCGTTTTGTGCGACATACTATCTGGATATAGCACGAACGGCTCCAGTGACAAACGCTCCTCCATCCGCAACTAAAGCATGTGGTACAGACCCCAAGGTATACAGTTCCGCATGTCACTGTGTACCAATCCTACCAACGCCAACTTTGGAGGCATGATCGGAGGAAGAAACTCTTTGAAGGCTGTCCTAGTTGATTTGGAACTCTGACTCGAGGGGTATTATCTGGAGTGGATTCTTGGAAGTTCCCAAAACCACTCAGGGGGTTGCTTTCAATGAAACACCTGGGCATGTTATTTGATACTCTTTTCCCGCTTCGACCACGACGTAGCTGATGAAACCTCTTAATCACACATGGCTTCTTCTCTTATTCTCAAATATCTAGTGCGTTTATCGGACTTTGAGAATGATTCACGTTTCAATGACCATGGGATTTGTATATTAAAGCACCCGTTTTTCTCAATGCCAAGTTCTAAACCCCCCACAAAATAACATCACCATTCAAGTATGAAGATATTCCAACAAGCCCTTACAGTTTTCCACCATGGCTCATCCTTTTGACATCTGGCTCAATGGTATTGACCCGACCGCAGATCCACAACGACCACCTTCACTTCTCGAGGAGTTTGAAGGAAACTATTATCAAGACTATGAGGTTGGAGAACTCACCGGCCAGCAGTATTCAGCTATTGAAGCTTGGCGTGACGATATAGAGGGCGCTTACCTACCGATTGTTGACGAGGTAATCGACTGTGAATCATCCGTAGACGAGGATTTGGATGACCGGAAATATTCAGAAATTGAGGCATGGCGTGATAATGTAGAAGACGAGTATATAGAGCCTTATCCGCCTAATGATGAAGACGAGGACAGGTACTGGTATGATTAACTCGTAGGGAGCTGATCGTGAGAACGAGAATTTGAAATGTAATCTTGTACCACCGCCACGGCCTGGCTTTATAGATACGATATATGATATTTTTCGATGTATCTCCTAACATCTTCAAAATCTTGCTGGTGAAATGTGACTTCTGACGAATAGAATAGCGTCGTGTCGACGTTCAGGTGACTACGTCTTGGTACTACCACTGGCTACCACTGGTACAATGCTTACTTCTCTAAGGCCCGCTCAATAAACCATTCATAAATCACTCGTCCTCTTCATCTATCCAAGTTCCGTCCTTGTTTTTCAGCTTGGTTCGACATTCATGCCTCAAGGACCGCGATCCTGCCCCAAATACGGCGCAGCTGTCAACAGCTGAATCGATATTACAGGCAAGTGATAAACATGGACATTGCCGAAGAGAAGGATATTATATTCTTGGGTAGCAGTAACAAGATGACTGATTGTGGGAAATCTCTCCTCATGCGACTTTGTGGCTCGCTGAAGTGAGATGCCAGGAAATCCTTCGTCAGCTGGATGGAAGGGAGGGTAGTATCTCACATAATATCCGGGGGAGCACTGCTTACCTTTGCTGGGCGTAATTATTAAGTGTACAAAGTTCTGAGTAGGATTTATATGGAGTTGACATGTCGCGATTTCTGGTTCTGAGGTTACTGTAACATGTTTGGCTGTTTCTGTTGAGCGTGGAGGGGACTTCAGGAGGGGGCCTGGAGACGGCTTCGCAACGGCCTTCAGCTCTCCTCAAGAGGAATTGAAAGGAGCCTGGAGAAATAATGGGGGTAGTTCCGTCTATTCGCGAAGCAAACTTTATATATATACAGACCAAAATCTGCCTTGATCTGTCCATACTGTATCCCAAGCCATCAACCTTCTATTCTACATTTGAACTCCCGTGAATTCAACAACAAACACCATGGCAGTACCTTCCCAACTTCTGCTCGCGCAGATGTCAAACTTCACCTGCACCGCCTATGCTGCCTACAGTATCGTCAGCCAGAACTACTGGGATAATCAGGCCAATAGCAGTGTTCCCATCATCACGCCAGTTCAGGCGATCCAAACCCTGCAGCCATATCTCACGAACATCAATCCTATCTTCGTGTACGAAAGCGAGACAGGAAAAGATGCCGCGGCGGATGCCAAAAGGAAGAGTGTCCCGGAAAAGAAAACCGGAGAGTCGCTTGCAAGTATCGCGGCAGATAATCCTTGCGGTTTTACGGTGACGAATGGATACCCGGACGGGTTTCAACTGTTTGGATTTGCTGCTACGGTTCCTGCTGTAAGTACCGTCCTCTCCTTTTCTTAGTTACCCTATTTCGAGCCGAATATATCACCCAAGGACTCCTTGCTCAATGAGAAACTGACTCGAGGTCTTCAAACAGACGCGTGGCTTGCCATCCGAGAATATTGTTGCCCTTCGAGGTACCGTCACGGACTACGAAGGGTTTCAAAGCCTCAATGGATGGGATGACGCACCCGTGCCGGCGGATATGCCTACTGGAGCATCCTCCGGCTCCTCTGTCGGCAATATACAGACCAATTACTGGTCTTTCTACTCTGGTGCTGGTGGTATCTTCGGAGACAAGCCGCCTCTCAGCCAATCTTTCAAGCAAGCACTGACAGCAGTTGTCAAAGCACAACCAAACTTGCCTCTCTATGGAACGGCGCATAGTCTCGGTGGTGCGATGTTATCACTAGGCATGCTAGATGCCAATCTCTCCAGCATTTTCAACAGCGCCCCTCAGATGGTCACATTTGGGAGTGTGGTTGCAGGTGACGAGACGTGGAGCAAGTCTTATACCAGCATAACCGGGCCGCAAAATACATTTCGGGTTGCTAATGAAGCTGACTTCGTGCCGAGTCTGAGAGGATTGACACCGGGTCCGCCTCTTGCGAGTTATACCCATGTTGGCGTTCCGCTTCTGTTTGTCTGGCAGACGGATAGCGATTGGGATAATCATAATCTGCAGTTTATCTATCAGCCAACTGTCAGTAATCCGAGTTTGTTTAAGAACATTTATGTTGCAAATAAGCCTGTGGCATATCCTGTCGGCATTACTAAGTTTGGGAGTGCATAGAGCCTGGAGGAAAGAAGACGGAGTTGACTTGGGTCTATGTCTGAATTTGGGAGCGCTGGATGTTGGACTTCACTCTTTATCTTCTTTTGCTCCATAATCTTCGGATTTGGTTCTTCATTTGATTTTCGTCTACTGGAAGTGGATCAATTTTCAACTCAGATAGTCGAATCGACAAAACTCACATTCTTTCACACCTTCTACCTCAGTAGCCATTTTAAGGAACGCTATAGAGCCCCTCGCATTTCCAACTCTCCGCCAGGTCCGGGTTTCCCTTCTCGTCATATCTCGCCTGACTAGGGTACGGACACAACGGTCTCTGCCTCTTCACTCCCGCTGCAACAGTATCATTCACATACTTCGTCGCAATGATTTCCTCCGGCGCAATCCCATGCTCAACCCATTGCATCAGCGCCAATAAAGAATTATGTTTCGCATCATCAAACCCAGTGACGCCTGACACGGTTGGCCCTAGCGAAAATGGCTGTCCCCCACCGGCAATGTACCAAGGGGCATCGTGCACGGAGCCTTGACAATGCTGCATCCCTGGGATCAAGTAGAATTTATAGAAATCAGGCACGTTAATGCCTTTTGGGATAAGAGTTGCCAGAACTTGCTGGTGAAAATAGACTGAAGAGCCTGCAGGGATGAGACCGTCGCTCAGGCCGTGGTAATGGATGAGTTTGCCCCCGCGTTTGGCGAAAGGGGACAGGTCAAAATCATCAGCATTTGCACTACCAGGGTTGATCGAGTCTCCTAATTGTACCGTCAAATAGTCAAATTCGGAAAGCCAGTCAATTTTTGCGGTTGTGTTCAGAACGAAGTTTGAGACCCATGTGGTTCCTGCGGATGAGGGGACGCCGGACTCGGTACCAAGGAGGAAGCCATACTGCCCTTCTGCTCCGAGGGGATAGGAGGGAAATACGAACGTGTTGTTCATGTCTATCCAGTCATGGTAAACTTTGTAAAGCGTTTTAAGTTGAGGTCCAGTCAAGCAATTGCTCTGATTTGATGGCGAGGTGCAGAGTAATGCTTCCGGATAGAAATTACAGCCGTACGGATTTTGAATGATGCTGTCGACAAGTCCGTCCTGAGGGTCACATTGCTTGAGAACCTCGGCTCCAATGACCGGGAAAAGTTTTGATGGGATATGAGTCGGAGCATCGACTGGGAGATTCCACAAGCCTAAAATTTTACATAATTACTCCCTTGCCGATAAAGAATGGACAGATTTCTGGCTACTTACCTACTTCCAAGCTCCACGTCTGCAGATGAGAAGTCCACCATGCTGGTGCACCTGCGAGAACCCCATCAAAGTCCTCGGGGAATCTCTGGATCTCTTTCAAACCCTGTCTCCCCCCTGTCGAGCATGAAGCGTAGTAAGAGTATTTGATCTTACTGTTGTAGTACGCTTCCGTAATTGCCTTCCCCATAACCACAGACTCGTGCATTGCTCGATATCCCCAATCAATGATAGATTCGGGCTTGTTCAAAGCCCAACTAGCGTCAAAAGATATTGAAAGATGGCCAGTATCGGTTGACACAGCAGCAAAGCCGTTCAGGGCATTCGTCTCCATGTCGTTCCAATTGATCCCTCCACCAAACCCTCCATTTCCTGACGCCATAAATCTGCTATTCCATGTCTCGGGCAAGAAGAGGCCAAAGTTGAAAGACGACTCAGGTGACGAAACCACATTAATTGAGACTGCACAAAGCGCTGGAAGGCCTGTGTCATTTGCTGGAAATGCAGGACTTGGATCGCTGAAGGAACCATTGGTGGGAACAGCGACAGCAAAATTGACTGTCGCGTTCGAGGGCAGAAGACTGCTGAAAGTGGAAGCTGTGCAGTCAAGGGCTTGTGTGGATATTGGGCTAAGGCCCAAAATCAAAGAAAGGATTGATTGAGCCCGCATTGTGAAGTTTGAGGAGAAAAGAGGAAACGCCATTCTTCCTCAAGGAAGGGTGACCCTTTTTATGTATACTGACGTGCTACGCTTTTCGGAAATTGAGCTCGGAAAAATGTATAGGAGAGGTTATGGTCCGAATTTGTTTGGCATAGCAAAGCTAGTAATGTCCACAAGAAGAGAACAGTGGGATTGTGGGGCTCTTGGGGTGGACGGCGACAGAATCCCCTACAGTAGTGAGTGCTAGTGGGATAAACCCTGATGATATTTGGTCATGCACATCCCGATGTATATGCCGGTTTAGTAGTACTTCACCTTTTGTATAATGTAGCTGAAAGAACGAGTAATGCATTTGCATGTTGGAGAATGAAAGTGAGGCTGTAAATCGAGATCGCAAGCAGGGCTGTGGGGATTGGGACGGGATCGATTATTCTCAATCGAGTCATTGCCACGTACAACGTGTATTTTTGTAAAATCGCCATGGTATGAGAACTCGGAGGGAGCAGGTCATTGATGGAGGAAACAGAAGGATAAGTGTAAGATGCTCGGGGTATGACTGCACTAAGAGATTTCTTTATTACCGCAAAGAGGTGTGTAAGATTCAGGCATTTAGCGAGTTGGGTCTCTGAAGATTCAGGGACCTGCAGGCCTGACCGCTGGCAGTTACCCCGCATTACCCCGCGCTTGCATTCTTGAATTCTGACCAGAAGCCTCGAATTCTATCCTTCGGAAAGACAAATATTTTCTAAGGTGCGGCATCCTTTTTTCCTTTCAAAAATATTCTAAGCAGTTCACGAGAGTAAATATCTACTTCTATGGCCTCTCAATGAGGTCTGAGGCGAGGAAGAATTTTGCGAGTTGCCCGTTGGGTCAAGTGATGAGAAAACATGGGTAAACGAAGACGGGTGAAGTGTCTGTTCGACATGTACAATATGATTTTTCTCACTTGAAGAAAAAGGTCGGTGGCTGTACGCAATCTGACACTGGCCACATGGAATACTTCCTGGGTGTCTGAAGTGGGTAGAGTTGTTAAAAAAGTAAATTCTTTCTATATACTAAAAATCCCGATGTTTTACCATGGACATGGGTATCTCTGAATGAACCTCCTTCTATACCCGCTACAACGCCGAAAGGCATAAGTCATTATTGTACCATCAGGTCAAATCCCATTAAATATCATACATTGAGTAAGCCTGCATCCTTGAGGGAAGCAGGTAATAATTGGCAAAGGAAGGGTGTAAGTCAGTGATCAGCGAGATCTTGATCCCGACAGCGCTTCGGCGGTAGATCCTGTCAAGGTCTGCTACTTGTCAGTACAATTATATTAGGGTCCAATTGAAAGGATACGACAAACCTTGGTAGCATCAGACGACAACACTGATCGAGTTCCAAAGGATGTAAGCTCCGACTGTCCAGCAATAGTTGTACCCTCGAACTCGAGGTCACCATCATCCCTATCTTCAAATGGATCCCACATCAACATGCTTCTCAGCCCTGATATCTCGGGCCTCGTAACGTGAGGCATCGCCACGCGTGGTGTCTGCCCAGTCTCCTTGCTCTCGCTGTCTACCTCTGGCAGTCTCTTCTTGCCCTTGAAGAGCCCTCGGAAAGCCGTCATACTGCAAGCAATCAAGGCGACGCATGCTTCCATATGGCTCCAAAATAAGATCCACGAAACGTCATTTTGGCCGTTCATAAGATTGTGTCCAACGGCGCGAATGATGGCGCAGACGACGCAGAAAGAGCTGAGGCAGAGCAACCACCCCATTCCTATCTTGCGCCGGATGTTCATCCGGACATTCCAGAGTAGAAAGACCGGAATCGATATAAGAAAGACGTCGCTCATAATATCTAGTACAACGGTAACGTAGAGTACGGCAATTTGTCTTTCGAGTCCAGAGTAGACGCAAACTGCCATAATATCCTCTCCGAAAGCGGGACAGACCATAAATTCCGTACAAGCACATATCACTGCGCATGGGATCGTAAAGATCACAACGAACCACCAATACATCCGCAACTTCCCGGTCGTGGCAAGAACCTGCTTAAAGAAGAATAGGAAGGAGAATTTGACGCCAAAAATAGTTGTAAAGGCTTGGACGACAGTCGCGTCTTGGAACTTGACGTCGTAATCGAGGATATGAATGATGTCTGCCGGAGGAGGAATCAGGCCAGCTCCAACGTCTACTTCGGTTTGGTTATACGGAAGGCAGAGGTTGACCACGACTGTGCTGCCAATCATGGTCGCTGCGGCAAGCATCAAAATAAAGTCATCGGTATAAAATCTCGAAAGCTTGAGCCGGCGGACTGTAAGACGGATGGAAACGATAAATATGGCAATGCATGCTATAAGAATGGAGATAATCTGGGAAAGTGTCAGCTACGGCGCAAGACGCACGCGGACAAGGACGGCTCTTACCCGAAAGGTGCTGTCCTCAATCTTTTGACCGATTACCGTCGCTGACGGAGGCTCCATCTTGAGCAGTAGGTTTAGTCACCGCAGCAGCATCTGCTCCTCTACTTGTAGCTTGTCGTGGCGATGAACAATTGCTGTCTGAACAGCACTTAGGTTCGAGACTCCTCAAGATTCCTCGACCGGGACGCGACTGGCCTTATAATAATCAGGTAACGGTTCCACCCGCCAGCCATCCCGTCCCGCCATTTCGTTTGCCTCATTAGGGGTTTTGCGCTGGCGCAAGCATGGCGGCGGCACAGGCTTTTTGCCGCAGACGGCTCCCACAAGTGCCTTTGGGGGGAAATTATCGACACACCCACAGCGCGCACGGCAGCGAGACTGTAACAATGAAAGAACTTCAAACGTAAAAAGAAATATTGCATTCGAACCCAGGAAATATTGTGCTTTCCATAGGAATATAAAAATTCGAAAAATAATTACCTCTGCGAGTACAACCAACGATTGTATTGGGGAAACTCGTGTTCGCGGATCATACCACTGGTATTCCCTGTGGGTATTCCCCGTAGCACCCACTGAGAGCCACGCGTCTCGACCCGAACAGTGCTGATTGTCAGCGGGTTTGGCAGCCCACGTTCAGACCTAGCAGGGCACGTCGCGTATATTGATCTTCGTAGGATCGATCTAACGGCACCTAAACGTGGCTTGCCACTCGAGCGAGCTCAGCGAAGTGGTGGGCGTCTCTCGCCCGAGATTGGGGGCTGCTAGCTCGCACGAAAATAGAGCATCGAGAACCTCGTGGGGTCCTGACTCCTGTGCGACTGACTGCGTTACAGATAAATTGACAAAGCTATGTAACACAGGAATGATGGGCGACGAGCTTTTATACTCGCGGGCTTATGTCAGCATCGTTCGATGTACAACCTTCCTAAGGCGGCAGTCACTGCAGCCACCAAAACGCCACAACTTTACACAACACGGCTTGAGGGGAGCATATCGTACTTCAAAGTAAAGCCAAGCCAGTTGAAGCAACCAGCTTTGAATCCTTCGCAAAAGTGATCGACGAGTCCCAACCTCTTGGAGTGACCGGCAGCGCACGAGTGAGACTACGGCTACGGTACTCAGAATTGGCGTGCGGCATTATCTTGATGTCAACCTTGGCCCTCAGCCTCTGCCTCTGCCCATCAAGCCCCTAACAGACAACGCTCACCATGGCAAGCTCGTACAAGTATTTTTTCATTGTGATACAGGCCCTGGTGATAGCAGTCCTGCAACGGGCTATCTACCACCGCTTTTTCCATCCTCTTCACAGCTACCCTGGCCCCTTCCTAGCCAGCTTCACCAACATCTGGTAGGTCCTGCGCTTGCCTCGAGAGCCGCTGTCTAACAAAACTGATAGGAAATTCTACCACTATCTGACCGGCAATTTGCACATTGTCGAGCAGAAATTGCATCAACAATATGGACCCATTGTCCGTACTGGCCCCAATTCACTTTCATTCTCCACACCGGAAGCTTTTGAATCCATTTACGGCTTCAACAAAGGCTTCGAAAAGGGTGACTTCTATGGCTTTGCTCGTGATCCAGGCACCGGCACCTCTAACATCTTCTCTGCTCGTAACCACGTCGAGCATCGGGAACACCGCCGCAAAGTCGTTGGCGCAGCCCTCACCAGCACGCACATCCGTTCTTACAGCCCTGTAGTCGCGAAACATGTTCAACACTTCCTCTCTAAATTATCCGTCGCCAATCCAAAGGCAAACTCCCACGTGATCGACATCGCCGAGCCAGTCCACGAATTAACTTTCAACACGCTCATCGAGCTCATCTATGGTCCCTCCATTGCTACTCAACCATGGACCGAGACCCCCAGCGGCGAGGGTGTCCTCCCTGCCTTTCGCGCCATCTCAAAGTTCGGCTGGGGCGCATCGCATATTCCCTTTCTCGCCTGGCTCTTTTCCACTGGACCCATGGTCAAAATGACCC
>Ga0247778_1000076_pt1 | contig 162806 bp, 167 predicted proteins | sample UWRJL049202B5_FD_179939 | JGI IMG/M metagenome (GOLD analysis project Ga0247778, IMG submission 179939) | Plant litter microbial communities from Arlington Agricultural Research Station in Wisconsin, United States - UWRJ-L049-202B-5 | ecosystem: Environmental > Terrestrial > Plant litter >... | reverse complement strand
CGCTGCAATGAGGCCTTGTCGTGATTATCACAGTTGATGGATCCCGTGTAAGCGAACATCCCACCAAGCTAGACAGTGAGCATGTCAAAAATGTCACGGACTAGAGCAATATGCTATGATTTACATCTTCGACGTCAACCCCCAAGAATGGAACGAATATCAGCTCGCAGACAGGCGCATCACAGCGGATGTTTCCCTCCTATGATCCAGCACATTCTAGGAGCTAGGGACTGGACGAAACGAAGTTGTTGTATGATCCCCTTCGAATTGTTGCTCGAAAGTCTAATTATAAGAAATTCAACGTGGGAGGAATTTGTAATACTGGGCCGTCGAACATTTTCATCATCAATTTCTGGCTCTGTTAAAAGTTTGACGCTGGCCCCTTGCATTCACAGGGCCCTGGATTGCTAAGGAGCTCCCAGCTCTTCTCTACAAATTTGAGACATATTATTAGGGAGTCCAGAATGCGCGGGGAATCGATTTGATTAACTTGCCCGCCATTTTACTTGATGATCCGCCCTTTGCCGTCTTCCGTGTGCCGACATATAGAGATCGTTGATAGAATCAAGACCATAGGTAGAACAATGTGGAATGCACTGAATGAGCGCTGTAGCATGATAACGCAGATTTTTCACGGTCTTCTCAATGTCATGTTGCGGACCACCTGATTGAAATTGCGGACCGTATCACCTGGCACGGCGGTAAGGCAACTGCCCCAAGGTATAATGTTTGATATTGTGCTTTGACGAGACTAATTGAGCTGCGGAGTGGCCCAAGTAAACATATAAAAGGCTCAACAAACCGTACCCGCGTTTCTTCCAAGGATTGCTATTGGCTGGGATGCCGGACCCCGTCGAAGGAAACATGAAGTTGGGCAACAAAAAGGGGTGGCCCGCCTACTGTCTGTTACACTAAAAGATAGCCCTCATCTCTCGGGCGTCCATCATGCTAGCTAAGAGTATTCTGGCCTAGGGTCTAGTCTCTCGCTTCAACGAAGTCTAGGAATATTAAAAGGCTAGCTTCCCCGACTTGAGGACGGTGAGCGCAGCTTCGTTCCTTATCTCAAGACTCCTGACTTCAGAATTGCAATACTCCGCACGTTATATTAGGAGAGTATTATTTCGCCGCTGAAAAATCTCACTCGCGTCTTTCGCTCTCCCTAAAGTCGTTCGCGTCGCACCCATAAGCGATGCGATACAACATCAAAACATTGAGACAACACCGACTTTCGGCATCACTTGTGTTGAATGATAGCTCAGGCATGCAAGTAGAACGCGGTTGATCAAATTTTCTCCATTTTGCGCTGTTTTCTATCTTTGTTTCGGGCAAATTGGAGTTATTAAAGTTCCCATTTATTTTCCGAAACTGCAGTTCGCAATGGACGATAGTCTGCCCCATCAAACTTTGCTACAGCAGTTTCTCTATACCCCAAGATGAAATAGTTTGTTATATATTCTCATTTTTACAGACAAGTGTTACGGTATCATTAAACCGATCACAGCATCAAAACTGTTTGCGCACGCTTGTGCTTTGTTTTTGATTTCCAATAGAATGGTTCGAAGATCGCAGGGATTCCGAGAAGCAACCTTGACAGCAGTCTCATGACCAATTCATGCTGCGACTTGCAGATGCTTTGCATGTCGACCAATCAGAGCGAGACACCCCTTTTCCGCTGCGGGCAAATGGCTCGAGCAGGGAATTTGACAACGAGGATGAAGTTCAAGAGAAATGATGACAAATGTACGTTCATCTGTACCACAGCTATGTGGAAGATGCCTCGTATATTCTCAGTGGCATGAAAGCATTACCGGGATGGTTCAGAATTCGTCTCTGCGGGTTTAATGCCCCGCAATTGAGAGTTTCAAGTGTAAGGTAGTCTTCCAACAAAGTCGTATTCGATGCAGGATGTCCTCCTTTTAGTAGGTATTCTGTGCATGATCAGGGTGCTTCCGAAGTTGGCCGTGGAGCTCCCCGATAGGACGATCGTTGCAGGTGGACAAGGTCGGCAAGATTGCTACCCCCTTCGGATAACTGGTATGTGGAGTCCTAATTGTGAAGGGAGTTTTGCAACAATTGCTCCTAGGGCGCAATGAGGTTTAGCTTAAAGAACTGACCCAAGTTCGGCAGATCATTTTCAGCTGGGCATGGGAACCAGTTGCTTCCCGGCGTCCTTGTTCATAGCGGTCTCGAGACGAGTTTGCTTCTTCGGCGCTGGGGACTGTCGCAGAAGATTATTGGGCCACTGTGCCAGGAGACATCTTTAGTAGGCTGTCGCGGTTTTTAAGACCAATTGTTGTAGTCGTGATCGCCAACTGTTTTCACCTTTTGTTTCGCAGATTAACGCAACTCGAATTCGTGCCGCTTTCGAAATCGATTCCTGCCATCGCCGGAATGCCAAAGAGGGATAGCCAGATCCATCAATCAAATGACCTTCGAGCTGACACACCTCATGGTTATCGAACGACCTTTTGCTCTTGAGAATGGAAACCGCAGGGTTTGCATGTCTTGGCTATCTCCCTCGTCTTTGGATGATGAAGCGCCTTTCGTCCTTGTGGGCACATCCGGACGTTGCAAAAGAAGACTGCCTGAGCGCGGGTCAATACTGTCCTTTGGACAGTCACGACACAAAGAAATTGGACGAATCTGCCCTCTCCAATTTGGTCTGCTCGTGAGCTGCCTATTCACTTATGGGAATTTCCAGAACCTCCAAGGGGAATTCAAGACTTTGCAAGATCCATTTGAATCGCCAGCGCAAATTTGGGTCAAAGCCAACTCAAGGGCCACGAATATAGTTGTCGGGTTTAGGGACTCGGATCAGTGTTCGCCCTGGACACAGAAACTGTTTGAATAAGGCAAAATACAAGGTCTTGTTGCAATCTCAAATCTGACGATGATCTTGGGTGGCCTCTTCAGAGTCCAGACGTTAGATCAAGGTTACTGTGAGCTTCCGAGCTAAGTGGCGAGCGGAGTGAAAAGACCCGCTCTGGTAATCTAGGTCCAACTGATGTTTTCCCAACATATCGAGCCAAAGACAACATGCCCGCAAGCGCTCTGCCATCGACAGCCATTCCTGTTGCCTCAATCGCGAGCTGGTACCAGCTACCCTCGAACGCCGACTTCGCTTCTCGAGACGTCGGAACCTCCCAAGCATCCCAAAATCCCCCCAAACTAACGCCTTGTAGGCGTGCACAATCTCTATCGACAGCAAGAACACGTAAAAGGGTCGGGCATATAAGGCGAAAGCACGACACAGTTCAGTACACCGAAATTTTGGTCCGGAGAAGTCGGCAAGTTGATCAGAGGCAGGAGTGGCCGTCACAAACGATTCTGTCTCTCCATAACTCCAATTCTGTGCTGTGAGGCTTGTTGTTCCATGCACGTATCATTATACACAATGGGTATGCATCAGACATGCCAAATTCTAGCTATCCTATTCACGAATGAGTTTCTTTGCAGCTGGCCCTTCTCCCCATTTGCCTCGACGACAACGCCCCTGTGTGCTACCCAGAATATGGAAGATGAAGTGCCTTCTAGCCATATCCAAGGCAAATATTGTAAGTGATGTATAGACAGGATACAAACTCGCGTTTGACAGAGTCGCGTGCGATTCGTAGAATTAGCTATTCGAGGGGCCAAGGTGACCGAAACCACAAGCTCACAGCAACCAGCTTGAGACGAGGAATGCTTTGGGGGGAAATTGGTTACACACTCGCTTGTTACTAGCAACACGATCATGACTGGGATGAGCAATTAATGTTGTATTGTTTCCACGGTCCTGTTTGGTATTGCCATCGGCTGTGGACCCTGCTGCTGTTCTCAAGATCTAGAGCAACGCCCAGCCAATTGAAGGACTCAGTTATTTAACAAACGAAGGAAAGCAGACTCGCCATCCTTCCAGTGGCACAGCTAAGAGTTGGAAAAGGTAGTTTTAGGATCTCTTGATAATTCAGATGACTGACATATTCATTCTTCCTCGAATGAATGGCTTGTGTTTGGCTCCACAGCAGACGCAGGACGCCTGCGCGGGATGCACTACGGGTAGGAGCATAATAGGCGGCTTTCAAATACAGAATCCTACTCGTTCTTTCATCCGTACCTTTCCGGTTTCTCAGGCTAAATCGATATTTGGAAATTTGCACACGAGGGTGGCAAGAAGGTGCCATCATGAACAAAGCTTACCTTCGCCCGCCGTCTCGAACAAAAGCGGGTTATGAGGCAGCTTCTGGTCTGGTAAGTCTTCTTCTCCGAATAAGGGGCGAGCTTCGTACATCAATGCTTACCAGGAGGCCGAGCCGGTCAATAAATAATTGTTCCTTCTTTCAATGACAACATCTCGCTCTCCAATCAGAAGTATACCGTCCTCGGCGAGATGTTCCAAGGCACGCCGTCCCATTTGTCCTCAATATTAGTGGCGGTTGCTGCGGCCCTACTGTAGGTAGCTTAACCGATTGAGCCTTTCTATGCACTGGCTCTGGGGTCTCAAACGTATAAAGGGTGCTAACCTCCGCGAGGACGACGAGACATTTCAGCTTTGAACATCAACCCGGCTACAGCACTACGACATCTACCAGGACGCCTGTTTCTTAAGTCACAGACACCGGTATCGCCCATTAAATTCTCTGAATTATCAGCATCGAATTGTTCTGGCCCCTTTCCCCCCTTCACCATCTTCATTCGGAGTCGATTGCTCAGCAACTTCTATCTAGCCTCTAAGTCTGACGCACTTCTGAACAAAATTCATATTTCGAGTTAAACCTGAGAGCACTACAAACTCCAAGTGGGGATTATTGAGTCAGAAAATTTGGGAAACATGGTCCGTACTTGCCTAGTCGCTTGTGGCTTCGCCTCGACCTTGCACCACCATGCACGACCTCATACATGCATCACATTACTTCCTTCTCAATGCGGAACTTATCTCCTTCTACTTCTCCATCGAAGATAAAACTGCGACGCTGGCTGTGCTGATTTTCAGACTTGATACGTAGACGGCCAAGCGGCCAACAAGACGAGAGGGAACGCATGACTTCCATCGGGCTGGTCCGCTGGGACTAAGCACTCATCTCGTAGTCCACCACAAAAAATTCTCTTGAAGTGACTGAAGCATGATAAATGTCTTCTGTACTCTGATGGGGATAATCGAAAATTTCCAAATTTCTTGCAAGCACGAGAAAAAAGTACATGCGCGATCCATGGAGCCAGCTTGTAAAGAGCTCCTGCATCTATAGTCTCGGCGACCGGTTTACTGGACCGTACGTCTAGCCTCAAATAGTGGAAAGAGCAAAGCATCCCATGTTCAAGACAGCGGAGATAAATAGATGAAATTGTTCAGACGTGTAGAGGAGCCGTTGGCCTGACACATGTCTTTTGCTTTGCTTTATATTTTCCAGCATGACCTTGAGGCTCCAATGCAGCCGCCCTCCTGTAGTGGGGCAAACAAGGATTGCAAGGAGCTGTTTTCTCAACAGTCTCTGTATTCAAGTTGCAGACTGATGAGGCGGGCGCAGTGAAGAAATTGTGGTCGTCTATTGGAGCCCGCTCGCGTGCAGAGGAATCTTTTGTGGCAACGAGGGCCCTAGCGCTCTTTCTTCAACCCTGGTCGGTCTTCACAGGACAAAATTCGAGCACGACGGCAGAGGCAGAACAGATGTGACGACAAAGAGAAGAGGGAAGCAATTCTGCTAGAAAGACCCTCGTTGTTCCTTGCCGTAGGGGATGGATATTCGCGCGTTGGAGGCGATGACTTGACGCGCTCCTCAGCTCTGTTTACAGGATCCTTCATTGCTCATGCAGATGCGGAAGCAGGCCTTTTTGGGGCCACCATCACTGATGTTTGCCTTGAACGACGACCTATGAGCTGGGAGCTTTCACATCTTGTGTCCCAGCCAATGGTGAGGAGGCTACCTGCCCCCCGATTGTCCCTCCGTTCAGCTTCTGTCCTGCTGCGTCGTCAAGGTAGCGCAATATCCACAATTTGAAGCCGAGGGGTTGTAAACGATCATCGGATTCGAACCTGCAGAAGTCTATACCGAGAAATTCGTGGCGGATCTTTTTTGGGAAGCACTTGAACAGCGGCTCTACAAAGAGCTCGAGAAGAAGCGCGACTGCGGGGAAATCATAGACTCTACTCGGTCCAAATTACTCGATCCTTAAAGGTGAGTTATCTCCAAAACTGCCGCACCTGAAACTCTTACTGACTGGAATCCTAGGGTGTGCCTTATATCTACTCATCCAGACTTGTCCCGCCGTATCATCTCTAACAGGTGCTCTTGTGCCACCATACCTCGAAAGCATGGCTGCTGCAACATCTCCAGGTCGAACGAAACGCGCAGACCAGATGCGTGTACAAATCGCTAGACACCATGGAAGTAGGGGAAAGGGGGAATTTGCCGTGTATTATGGGAATATTCAACCACGCCCGGAACGCCCAGTAAGTTGGTTCACATAGTTTTCGCATACCGTGTTGACATAAGTAAGGATCCCCAACCACAGCCCAGACCACGGCCGAGACCGCAGGTGTCTCGTTGATTTATATATTCCTTCGAAGATCTCATAGATCAGTAGACACTGATGAAGTTTGAAACCACCACCTGCTGGACACTTATGGCCTGACGTAACAGCGGAGGAGGGTCTGAACTTTCATGGATCATGGGACGTTATTGTGAATTTGGCACCATCTAGTGGCATATGTTAGAGTTTGATTTCAGTAATAGTTATATAGCTTTTCTGTCCATCTTTCATGAATACAAAACCATTAAACATATAATCTGCTCCGTAGTGTGGACTCTTGATACATTGCGCTTCACACGTGCTGAGCCATGACAAAGAAATGGCCAATAGGATTTGCAAGCTTGTCACGGCTGTATTTTTGCTGGGACACAGGTGTACATATAGGCCAATCCCCCAATCTTTTGGGCCAGTGGAAACTCGTTTCGCATCCACCAAAAAGTAGCCGTCAGGTGCAACAATCGCAGACTCGCCCCCCTTAAACGACCACGGACGTCGCTAAAACTCGGTAAAAAAGCCCTGGGCGACAGCCCTGATTTGTAGCAGCTGCATATTTAAAGAAAAGGTACAGTAGTTGGTAATACTTCCTTCTAACTCGCTCGCCTCCGGTAGTGGTTGCGTCCATCTCACCCCTTTTTGTCCAACATCAACATACCTCAGGCATTCTACAGCCTCGAACAGTTGGGCAGCAAAGCTGCCATGATTCTATTAAGAGACATCGTGAAGATGGAGCCTTTTGCAAGTGCATCTAGCGTCTCGAAGACACCATGGCTACTTTTCTTTCCAGATGTGCCGCTGGGGCGGCAAAAATGGCCCGTCAATACCCCAAAGCGCCGCCGCCAGTCCAGGAGAGTGTGTACCATGCTGATTTAGAACGAGGCTTGCCTTTGCAAGATATGCGGCCGGTTTCCGAGACCCAGGATGGGCTCCGGCTCAGACAATCGTCGAACAGCTCCCAGCATCAAGGAGAAAGTCCCTCAAGCAGCGGAACTCTAACCCCAAGCTCCTCTGCTCCCTCGCCAAGAACAGAAGGTAAAGATCAATAAAGCTGACGACGGAGATGATCGTGCCGGCGGAGGTTGCTAACATACCAAAGTTCCTGATCGTCGCTCATCCTTGAGGCTGTCCTGGGAAAGTGCATCAAGCGGGATCAAATCAGCACTTTTTGGACCTGCTGCCAAAGAAGTCGAGGAGACAAACCAAAGACTCGGTCATAATAGATTCATAAACCAAAAGGGTGTGATACTCTCTGCTATTATGACCAGATGAAGATGGCTGATACAACTAAACAGTTGACGACTACCCCGAAGGATTTCCGAGACTGGCATCCTTGATAGCGAGCGATTCAGACTTCACAATCTTTCGCGGATTCAAGCAAAGTCACGTCCGCGTACTACTTCAACTGCAAGTCGAAATAAATGAGTTAGAGAAAGCGCTGCTTCATCTCGACAAATCAGACGAGACGAGTTCAACCACGAATAATCGTTTAAGAAGTACAGAGTTTGAGGACGGCGATGATACAGCCCAAAGAGATTTGTTGAATGAGCTTCGACTTAAGTTGCTTCAATATGGTAACTATCAATACACCGTGGGAAGAATAAGTGTTGAACTACAGGACAGATGAATTGCTGCTCAAGCATAACCAAACCCAAGCCCTCGGAAAGGCAGGAAATCGCAACCACCTCTCGGTTTGGTATTGGATCCAACAGCAAAAGCCTCTTCTAGGGGGGTACTATGATTTCATATTCCATTCCGAGGACTTCCTCTCCGTTGGTGCTAGCGACCCAGACGCAAACTTCTTCATAGATATGATTCTAACCTACATGAATCTTTACCCAGAGTCTGTCTTCAAGAAACTTCTCAAGACCGACCGCGAGCACAAGAAGACCGATGACCCTAACGTGAACATCTATTCTTCAACACGTCTCTCAGCACTGGGCAAGGTCGTCGGTGTATCCCTCGCCGTCGCCCTGCTCCTCATCCCCGTGTTCCTACTGTTCCTGATACCAATGACAAGAGGCGCAATGGCCGTGACAGCCTTGAGCTTCGTGTTCTTCTTCAGCCTTGTAGTATCAACGATGACGCCCGCTAAGATTCACGAAGTGTTCTTCGGTACCGCTACGTACGTCTCGTGCCTTGCAATAGTATACGTTTTCACTGACTGTGCCAAACAGCTACTGCGCAGTTCTCATTGTATTCCTTGGCGCTGTTAATCAGGGTACACTCATTGTCGGCGGATCTTAGGTGGTAGAGGTTGTTTGGGGGAAGAACGGCGGGGCTTTCGTTGGATCGCTACAGGATAAGTATTTCGTCTGGATAGCCCTGGCCTTTTCGTACATTCGTACTTGAGAAGTAAGCTGGCGCAAAGATTTTGTCTGTTGCTGAAGAAAAGTTCCTAGGTTAGAAGACTTTAAAGAATGCGTATTTTTCACCGCTATTCCAGTCTCCAGAGCTCAGAGACTTACTCTCTGTGAAAATTGGTAAATGAGAACATCACATGTCTGAGCTGTCTTGATAACAGAGAAAGCAAACCTGCAATAGACTTTGTGGAGGCATCAAGTGTCTGTGTAGGGAGGAAGTTGTTTCAGAGCCTAGAATTCGTTCACGAAAAGCGGAACGACCCGTAGCGCCCAGCCACACTCGGTAGCTTCAGGGGCTCGTCACGTGAAATATATCCTTGGCCCCTTGTCTCTGTTTCTGTGGAGTCGAGTGGTCAAATAAGAAAGTATCATAGCAAATTCTAGTAAAATTCATGCATTCTTTGCCTATTGCGGGTATCTCATCGTTAAAAACATACAATCATGAATAAAACAATCTTTTCGGCTCCGGCCAATGCTATGCCAATCTGAGAACTACCCTCCATCCAATGGCGGATGCTTCTCTCACAGCGCAGGATAAACATCCTCTGCCTCTTCGACTAACAAGCGCGTTCCATCCCCTTTCTGCGCATAGGGCTCTGGCCAACATTTCCATATCACTTCCGAACTTGTGCTTATGGCCAACATGTGGCGAGGGCATGGGGCGCGGGGGAAGGTTTGTAGTGGTTGCGTCGGTACAATCGATGACAAGTACTTTAGGAATCGAGCTTGACGTGGTGTGTGTACTAGATTGCGTAGGGTCGGGTGATTGGGGGGGTGAAAGTAGAGATGAGAAGGGAAGTGATGATGGTGTGGCGAGCAAGTCGAGAACATGGAGTCGAGAATAAGTGAAAGCCTTATGCAAAGGATGGCCGCCTAAGAAAGTTGTCAGCTCCAATCGCAATCTACAAGATGGAACGCCATAGCACTGGTACATACTTGTTGCTGCTGGTGAGCCTGGCAACCACGGCGATCCTGTAGGGCTTTCATTTGCATGAAATGATGGGCTAGTTGGAGATTTCAATACGTCTGTATGAGAAGAAGGAACACAAGGGTGTGCCGTGACAAATTGGATGTCATTGGCGAGAGCAAGATGAAATGACTTGTGTTCTTCTCCATCTGCCTCCACTTTGAATTTCAGCTTCGCGGAATAGGCCTGGATGTTGGGAGAGTCTGTGACACCTGTCAAGGGTGTTGCTGTTTCTCCCACTGATGAATGGACAGACCCGACTGCTGCAAAGAAGTCGATTGATACAAAACTGACCACAAGGGGCTTCTCCAGCGGTTCATCAGAAGGAAGGACGAAATCTCCTGGTAGTACAGAGGATGCGTCCGCTCCCCCGATCACATTGCCAGCCGTTTCGATTGCAGTTTTGTGCCAGATACGAGGTTTCACAGCCTGTCTGTCCGAATCTTCTGGATCTTAGCTCGATGGGTATCAAATACACAGGAAGCGCTTACCATCTTGAAAAGGCGACTGGACGTCAATTTCGACCCAGCCCTCGCCAACTCCTTGCGGCACCACGCCCGATGATATCCATCCCATGCATTCCGCAGCACCTTTACCAGCTGCTAGCACACGTCCCACGATGCAAGCCGTTGACCAAAAGCTTCTTCCACTATAGACAAATCCGCCATAGAGATTGGCCTCATCCCCAAGCTTGGCTACAGCTGCATCATCGTGCTCCAGTAATGTGGATACGAGAAAATGGCTTAGTGCTTCACCTGGCAAAACCAACCCACTAACGTAGGAATTCGAAAGCCACCCTGCAGGATGAATAAGTGCGGAAATGCTCTTTGTGGTCGAGAGTCCTCGGCGGGCTCCTGGGCGTCGACTTGAGAAATAGGACGAGGAACGTTGAGTAGATATAGACAATGGGGTTCCAGCTGCTGGCGTAGCCTGCAGAGTATCAGATATGGAGATTCCGTTTGATGATACTTTGGCGGCAATAGATTCTAGATTTGGCCATCGTAGTTTGCGGGCAAAATGAACGAGACCCGAGAGTTGACGGGTCTGATGTCGGCCATGAAACTTAAGAACATCCACGGTCTCAGTCGGCTTGACCTCATTTCCAGAGGCGCCAGTCAGCGTTGCCAACCATCCAGTCGCGGGCTTCTTCGGAACCAATACCTGTGGGTCCATCTTCTCAATCTGTATATTCTCAAGCCATTGGCGTGCAAGGATCAGTGACCACCTAACACTCATCTTTGCCTCCTTATCAAATCGACGAAGTTCGGAAGGCTTTGGCTCTTCTACGCCGTGATCTATGTTCATAGATATGGCGTCGAGTCGGAGTAAAAGTTCGCAAGACACCAGAATCTGAAGTAGAAGCCAGTACTTTTGGGTACCTGGTTCATACATGACCTCATTATTAACTGCAATTTCATCTGGCATATCCGAGTCAGAGGACGCGCCCCAAAGAATTTGGCCTAATCGAATTCGCCATTCTACCTGACCAAAATCCACCCACACATTTGGAGCAGCCAGGACATGGACAAGAGACTCAATCTGTACCTGAAGACTGTAAGGGTCCTGGGTGTCGGTGACTCTTGTAGGTGGATACAGGAGCTGAGTGAAAAGTTCGGTGTACAACTCAACTGTTGGCCGACGATGTTTCATAGGGTCGTCGTGATAAGTATCGCTAACAATCATCAGTCTTTCAATGAGAGTCGAGTCAGTAAGTGGCCTTAGCCCTTCCTTGTCGTTGAGGAATTTCCTTCTGCGTTCCGAAGTCGCTTGTGGGCTTAGGTCAGAGACCTCTGCCGGTCCATTCAAGGCGTCGGCTACATCCATTTCCAAAGCTGCGGCGTATCCGATTGTTCCCCTCTCGATACCTTGCATACTGAGCATATTTGGACGTTCCCTGCATCGGGTAAGGAAATGTGCCCTCTGCTTCCGGTGATGTTCCTCAGCGGCATCCGGGTTCTTGCTGACTTGGTACGTGATATGAGGCCATGCCGTAACGCAACCCCAAGCCTCATCCTGGATCTGAACATGATCACATAAATCCCGTACTTCTAGTTCCGCATTCCAAGGAAAGGCAACAGAAGGATGTGGGGCTCCGGTTTGGTGACCTTCGGAGCGGGCGAAGAACTGCGGGGCGCCTGCAAACAGCTTATGCAAATCGGCGGGAGCGAGGGGAGATATTATTCTTTCGAGCTTTTTCGTTGGTTTCGCAGGAGGCTCGGCTTGAGGTGTGCCAGGTGCGGGACGCCGTGGCAGAGGCTTATTCGGGTCAGACATTGGGGTTGTAGGTGTCTGCGGCGACGCTGGGAGGGTCAGTTGGCGAGGATTGGACTTCCTCTGGAAGTCAGGTCAGCATTGAGTCGAAACAAATTCACACAAGAATTGTTAATCTGGGGATTGAATGTGAATCTCGTACCAGAACTTGGCCACCCCCAGGTCGATTTGATTTGGGCTCTGACGCGAGGCTGGCTCTCTTTATCAGGCTGCGGAAGTAACTGCGTTTTGATTGCCTCCCCCGTTCCTTCTCTGCACTGTCATGGTCGAGACTGCCGGAAGCAATCGCATCTCTATCAGTTTGCTGGCTCTGCCTTCTTGAGCTTTTCAGGAAGGAAAACGAAGGCATTTCGCAGGACAAGCGTCTAAACAAGGAAAAGAGAGGGCTGCAGTCATCAGTTATCAGATGACGGCTTAATTATTCGACAGCCAGCCCTACGCAGAAAAAGAAATGGAGGACAGACAAGCAAGCAAAAGCAATCACGAAAGCAGAGAGAGCAAACCCAAACTGAAGCCAGAACGAGGCCCGGAGCGACAGCTTGTAGTAATAAACCATGGTAATCATGGCATTCGTGGCTGACCAGTATCAAGCATTGGGGGAGTTCGGATCTTGGTTTGCAAGCGTGAAGCATGGAAATAAATGGGGCATTTGCCCACCCTGGCCCTAGCTTCCGTGTTTCCACAATGCATTGCTCGCATTACAGTCCAAGGCACAAGATCGGTGTTTTCAGCGCGTCAATCAACCCAGTAATGCGACGTGACGTTTACTATGGGTTACGCTTGGCAGAGTTGATGAAGAAGTTTGGCGTTCTTCGCTTCCGCGTTCTATTCCAGGCCAGGCGCCGTGGAAGCTCCAGGTTGTGCCAGGGCCCTTATCAGTAGGGATGACAGGCGGAGATGCCTGTCCAGTGCCCTGTCGATAGCAAGAGATCCTCTCCAGGTCTTGAGATCTCTCTGGTCTCTTTTTTATTCCTAACGAGACTCAATACGGAACGAGATTTTAGATTCATCCTGCCCAGCGTCTTGTTTTCCCAAAACAATACAGCTTTCAATCGGATCAAAATTGTAGGGTGCAATCTATGAATAATTATAATAAGGGGGGATCCGAGGCCCGTCTCACTCGTAAAGTTCGGGGCATTCCAGCTCATCAAGGTCCCATCAGCTGAAGCTTGTATCTGATGGTGAGACCTCCAAACCCGGACAACGTTTAAAAATATGTGCTCTCCTCAGCCTCGTGGGTCAAGAGGAGCTTACAAGCGTACTCATTGGCTACGTTGAAAGATTGACCCTCTGTTTCATGGATCCATTAATCCTTTCGAAGCTGCCAGCGAACACCAACGTAAATCTTGAAACAGACCGCCGGTGAACGGGAGTCACAAGACCATACAAGACGGCGAATACGTGAGATGCTGTGATGAAGAAACGTTTCATTGTATGCCCATGTATGCCATCGCTCGAACTCCAGACCATGCATATGGGTATCGTAGAAATGTAAATAAACCAAACGCCATCCGAAAAAATCCATGCCTGTTATGCCGGAGGAGTATCATGGACCATTACGAAAATATATTTTGCATCCGGTACTATCACAAGCTCGTGCTTCTTGGTCCGGAGTCGGAGAAGTTTCACATCGTCCTGTTAAGCTCGTTAGACGGTTCCAACGTAACTCCTGTGTTGGTCACATACCTCTGAATCGAGATCAAGTACAAGTCCCGCCGCAGAGTTCACAAAGCTGAATATCATTGCCGCGAACTCCTCCACTCCTTCCTCCTTCACGGCACCATTGTCCGCTGACGCAGAAACGGAATTCCGAGCATTGTCGAGAGACCGAAAGGATGAAAAGGATCCGCTTGTTTGAAGGACGGTATTGTGTGATCGATCGAGAACAATTGTTGCCTTCACCCCAGCTTTTCCAGACAAACGGGCCATTGTTTCGGAGATGTTGGAAGGGGGCGCATTGCTCTTGATTCCAGTTAGCTAGATGTTTTTCTTGTGGAATTGCTATGAAGGGGCATACAGTTACTGGCTCGTCGGTGCGAGAGTCCATTTTGAGAAAGGTACGGAATGACGAGGGATTCCGGTATGGCTGTCTTGGGAGACTTGAATTATCATTGATCTCGCACGACGAAAATTATGAAAGAAAAAGAATGGTGTTACGAAGCTCTTGCCCAGCGTAGAAGTTCACGATGCAACCTCCCAGGGGCTGGCGATGGGGCCCAAAAAAGCGGCACTGATTTCGAATGCGCCAGCGGAACAATCGGCAAAAGTCAGTGCCGCTTTTTTCTCCCGAGAGGACCCCGCGAGCAGCCCTAAATATCAGGCTGTACTGTTGCTCGCCTAAGACGTAGAAATATTCTCCGCCGAGATTTCAGATTGATACTGATACATCCATACCTAGGTATTTTCTCCGCTAAACTGCGAAAGAATGGGCTCCAGTGCTCGCAAGAAGAAGGACAAGCGGAAGGACTTTCAAGTAAGGTCTATAAATCTTGTTCTTCTACAGTAGCCTAACTTATTTAGAAACCGAAATTAAAAGTCGGCAAGACAAAGCCAAAAGCGGACAACTTCACCGACACCAGCTTCAAATCCAAATGTCAGTATACTTATAGATCCTAATTAAATCCGTGTCAGCCTGATCCATCGCATTGATTGATATATAAGAAAACAATGTCCCACCTCATCAGAATGAAATGATCAGGTATCCAGAGGTTGGGGAAGTCATTGGTTTCCATCATCACTTGACCAGTATAAGTGAATGCTGGAAGGACGCAAAGTCTGCCCAGGTTTCTTGACCCCTTATATGCCATTCATTAGAGTATCTATTCCTTAAATGTTACATTAAATCAAAGTCACATGAACTCAGCTCACTATGCACAGCAATCGTCGTCAATCAGCAGTCCCTCACTACCGCAGCACCATTATCTTCTACACAACTCGTCCACTACCTCTCCCTAGCTTCGTCTTCAAAATCAGACACCCAAAGACGAGATGCTCTCTCTTATCTCACCGCACAGCTCTCCTCCCAGCCAGTCAACGCCCCGATACCTCTCCCCACCGCCATCCTGCTCCCCAAACTACTTCCCCTTATCCTAGATGGCTCATCATCAGTACGCTCCAATCTCCTAAGATTCTTGCGCCTATTACCAGCCGCAGATGTTGGCGACCGCGCCGAGCAAGCATTGCTCTACACTAGAGCAGGCATGACCCATCTTGCAGCCGAGATCAGAGTCGACGCCCTCGCCGTCTTGGAATGGCTGTTAGAAGTTGCTAAAGAAGACATCGTATCTTGTCCCGGGGGCTGGGTCAAGACCCTCAAAAGCTTCATGTCAATGATGGGGTGGGCAGTCACGAGTGGGAGTTCGAAATGGACGACTGCAAGCAAAGCATCTTTTGGAAAGGCTGGGAAAGCTTTCCCTAGACAGTTGCTTGTGCTTGCGCAATTTCTGAAAGCAGGATTAGTGGAATCGGAAGCTGAGGCTGCTGTGAGTGTTGGTGCGGGTTCGTTTCCTCTAGTTGATGTGGAGAGGCATATGATTCCGACGAGGTCGAATGCTTATGCGCATTTGAATCTCTTTGGATCTTCGAGGGATGAGGAAGGGGAAATGTACATTGATAGGGAGGATCGACAGAGGGTCTTTCAAAAACGATTCCAGGCTGTGGTACAAGCGGGAATGGAAAATGCGAAGAAAGAGGGAGGTGAAGCTGGGAGAGCAGCTGCGGTCTTGAATAAAGTTCTGTTGGAAGGCATGGCAGATTATAGTGGCGTTGATGATACCCAATAAGAGGATCTCAAAATGGAGTTTAGGAGTAATCGATTCCCTCTCAAGAAGATGATTTCAAAATGTAGCTTTATTAAAGATGAACAAAATTGCTGTGGGGGCCATATTTGCGGGGTGCCCCACTTTGTCAGCCGCGCGCACGTTGACGTTTCGTGTGGGAGGCAACTCCGATCTGTTTTGAAAACCATCAACACTTCTTCTCGCCAACAACCTCAACCTTCCAGGCGCCATATTCCTTTCAAGTGTCTTTCTATACAGATATCCGTGCCGTCAGTATCCTGTCCTGCTGCCGCATCCTATCTCCTCAGGTGAGCACTGACCACATCCCCGATTTGAAATTCCCCGATCTTGCGCAATTTGGTGATAGGCTCTGGTGGACCCTGCAAGCCTTGCAAGGCTGCAAGTGCAGCGACGCGCTTCATATTTCTCAGAGAGTCTTCGACACATTTTCTTCTGGTCTGGGGAATAGTCCTGTGTTCACATTGCTCCAACTGGTTACGTTGCCAGTCGCACTGTCCCCCCACTCTGTCAAAATACCCCTGTTGTTCTACATGTGCCCCTCATGTACTCCGTCAAAATGGTCAAAATCCGAGCTGTATTGAATAAGCATGAACTGCATACTGTTCTGTACTCTGCCTCTGTTATGTCTTGCTTCTCTGCGCCTGCACAAGCTATTCGTTGACCCTCTAATGCTTGCTCTTGTTCTATTCTCTGTTCCAAATTCAAACTTTCCACAAGTGGCGCATGATTCATTTTAAAGAGTCTGCATATGAGTCCCTAAATTTTACGACTGTTGATTTTCTCTTAGATGTCGTCATTCTAAGTCCGGTAGCGTACGAATATCATGCAGTTTTGCTCGTCTTCTGTTCGAATTCATACCCATTACCGGCCATCTAAATTGAAGGCAGGCGGACATTGACTCTTCACCGGGTCATGTCAAATTCAAAAGGCTTTCACATATACTTCACAAGTGTATCTATTATGTACCGTCGGTCACCAGAGTGGTGTCGGACGGTTCCCCTTTCTTGATTCCTAGCCAAGCTTTCACCGATTCTTCTATTCACTGTTTTCTTGCGTAGATATAAAAATATTCCGCTAACAAATCTTAGAATATCATACATTATAATTCTACATTGATCCATGCAAGAACGATGACCTCAAATATGTCCGCCGAGGCGGTTCCTCCAAAACCAGAGACTATTCACATCAAGGATGACCCAGACCCGGGCATAGCAACCCATACAAACGGCGCCGCTCTGGAGACTACTAAGGTCAAAAAGGAAGAGCCCGATGATGGCAAGGTAGATGTAGATCTACCGGATGCTGGACAGGGTGACATGTTTGAAGATGTGGATGCGCCGGAAGTGGTTGATCTTACTTATGAGGGGATTGCAGAGATCAATGGAGTCGATCATTTTGTCTGCGAAGGTCCGTTGGCAAATATTGCCATTACTGTTTCATTATTGACAAACGGTGCAAGACTTCAAGATTCCCCAAATCCCAAAGCCTATGATTGTCACTCGACCATTGAAATCACTTTTCGGTACGTCTCATCGTTCTTCATCAGCTTACAAGTTTCTTGGATACTAATTGGCTGGGTCAGATTGTATTGATAGCGGCCATATTGTCTTGGATCCCGATTATCAACGAGAGGTAGTCTGGGACGAAGGCCGGGCTTCCTTGCTAATCACTTCAATTCTGAGTATGATAAGACCTCCGCCTCATATTTCGCAGCGACTAACTGTTATAACAGTGGGTTACTTCATCCCCCCTATTATCTTCAATGTCAAGAACCGCATTGTAAAGAAGAATGGCCAGAAGGAAGTTGTTTACACTCGGATTTGTGTCGACGGAAAGCAACGTCTCACATCCGTCCACAAATTCATGAAAGGTCAAATTGGTTTCTTCGATTCTAATTCTCCCCAAAAGAAATGGTATGCATTCCTTAAGTCTCAATCCTCTGTCATATCTTGAGACTGAATTGCATATCATCAGGTATTTCTGTCATCCGATCGTCAATGGTCATGAGACTTTCAGTAACCATAATATACTTCCAAGAGCAGTGAAGGAATTCTTCATTTCACAAGCTTTCTGCTGTTACGAGTACGATGAACTGACTCTAGAGACGGAAGAGACAATGTTCCAGCTTGTTCAACGCGGTATCGCACTTACGCCAGCGGAGAAGATGAGAGCCATGTCCACTGAATGGGCCACTTTCACAAAACAATATGAGGATGACTACACGTTGATTGTAAATTGTAAGTTAAACCCGCAGGATATTGTCAATCATTTAAGCTAAAGCTACAATAAGTGTCAAAGCAAAACCGAGCCTCTGGCTTCCGGTTAGTCTTGACGGTATTCACGATGATCCAAGAGGTCATGTCTGGGAAGAGGAAGAGGTCGTCTGCCCCAACACTTCAAGCCAGTCCTCAAGCCCTACTTAAAGTTCTTGATGACAAGGCGCCAATCGATGATGTTCTTAAGCTAAAGTTTAAGTCTATCTTCGACCGTTATGAGAATCTGGTAAAGCTGTCATCGACGCAGGTCACAGCCACCCGTTTCAAAATAAATAACAATTCGGTCTTTGACCCGGCTCCAGATTTTCTGAGAGCTCCGGGAGTCGAGCACGTCCGTACATTTTCTCCTTTGGAGCTGATTGGAACTGCCATTTTGGTTTCATGCCATATGGACACTCGCTCGGATCAAGACCTTTTAGAAGATGTCAAGGCGATGCGTTTCTTTCTTCGTGTCAAACACAAGGATCTCCGTGTCAACGCTCAATGTTGGGTCACGGTTTGGGAGTTTGTAACTGAAGAGATGTCTCGTCGAAAAGGCGAGAAAAATGACCACACCAGTGGTGGTCCTCAGTCGGCAAAAGGAAATGCTGCTAAGGGATCTCAGTACGCTTCCCCATATGCCCCGCTTGTTTCGATTGCTCCTATGGGAGGTGCGCCGGCATCTGGGGCAACAAGCGGAAACACAACTCCTCTGGAGATGGCTCCTGGAAATGCTGCTGCTGGCTCGTTCTCTGTGGAGACACCCTCTGTGACTTCTAGCTCTCCTGCCCCTCTTGCTGGGGAATCGTCGGTGGAAGATAGCGCTTCCCAGACAACTGCTGATATCGATGAGAGTGATAAAGATGCTCTGAAAGAAAAGAATCTAGCGCCCGTCTCATCCCACAAGGCTATCCAAGATACTATCGAGGCCGTGAACGAGGACGAAGCGTCTAAAGATCAACCTTCCAATAGCAGGTCAGATGCCACCACCAATGGCGCCAAAGAGGGCAAGACCAAGTCAGCTACAACTAAAGCACACAAACGCTCAACCAGAGCATCAAAGCCAACTAGCAGTCCCAAAAGCGTCAAGGCCAAAGATGAAACCAATCTAGAGAGTCCAATACCTATGAAAAGACCAAACTCAATGAAGACGGCCTCCCCAGCATCCAAGAGGCTCAAGCAAAAGGCATAGATTCTGCAGCATTGTTACCTATATAGTCATTCAAGGCGTTTATGGTTGTTTGGTTGCATCGAACAGAGCTGCTTACCGGTGGCGTTTATAGCATTGGATATCCGTTGGGAATAGGGACGGCTGGCTGTATTGGATGCATTTTCACATCTGATTATGGCTCGCTGCATGGGATTTACGTTATGCTTGATGGAAGGAGTTGTTCGGGCTCTTTTTATGAACGTAATTACCTCCTTTATAGGAGGTATCCCAGATTTAGGTAGTAATTGAATGAAATTCCTTTGACTGAGAGGGTGATAAAGCTTCATAAAAACCATGCATTCATGATCTGTAAGGTATCAACTATGTCTATAGTTCCCATTGCCCAAGCCTCTCAACAGCCCACTCTTTCCATCCCTTCTTCTCCCCCGGTAACCTAATACCCTCCCATTCCTTCTGCGTGACATTCCTCCATTCCTCCACCGGGATCCACCCTATGTACGCTCTATCTCCAAACCCACCAATCCAATACACACCTTGAACAACCAAACGAACCCACTCACTGTGATGTATGCTGTTCCCCGGCAGCCAGAACTTAGCATCGGGATGCACCTCCGTAAAACACTTCCCCAACCCCTTCGCCTCAACCTCCTCCTCCTCAATCTTCTCCAAATACCCCAGCAACGAAAACCTAGGCAGGTTCGCCGCAGAATACGGCACCGCTTCCTTGTCGCCCCAGCTCCTAATCCGCTCTTTGGGCGGGTAGGGAGGCGTCCATTGTAGAGATAGGGAAATGTTGGAGCCGGCTGCTACGTTTTTGAAGGATGTTGCGATGGAGATTGCGAGGATCGTGGGGTCACCTGAGGACTCGCAGTCGGCGATGTAGTCCATGAGCCCTATGGGCATACCTGCTAGGCCTGAAGGGCGTTGCTCAAGGGAGGAGGAGTGTGGGAAGACGGTTGAGAGGGTGCCGAGGGGGGTGAGGGCGAGGATGCGGCGGGCTTGGATGGCGGATTCGTAGGAGGTGGGGGTTTTGAGGGAGGAGGAGGAGGGGTTGGAGAAGATGTGTTGCGGGGTAGAGGGGAGGAGATTGCCTGCTGCGATGGGCAGGAGGGAGAGGAGGGGGAAATGCATGGAGATGAGGAGGATTTGATTATGTACAAATAGAATAGGAGGGAAGTGCTTGAGAACTACTTATGTACAAGCAAAAAGCACCAACTATTTGTGAATGAATGGAGGAAGAGGCAGAGGAGGAGGAGCTCGAAACGCGAGACGAAATGGAGCTCACATGGATATTGAATAGGTCACCAGCCTCGGGAGGACTGGTTGGCAGTGAGACGTTTTGAGCTGTTCTCCGCCACTATCACCACGTGAATCATCAAGCCAGCTCAGAGTTTGCAGCAAACAGACTTCTCAATTCCCATATTGATCAGAGTAAAATATAGAAAGAAATGTTGTTTTGGTGCCACCGAGGAAAACCATAAGGCATAATAAATTGTGGCGTTCTCATGATTTGAGCCAGTCAGGTGACGCAGCCGCCAAAACCCTAGCTCAAAGCGTAAGCGACGACCGCACATTTTCGACATTCGACTCATCGGCAACGACGACTTCAACGTTTCTCCATCGACAAAATATTGTGAGTGACCCTCTCGCCCTTATCCCAAGCACAACCACGGTATCTCGACTCGGTGTATTTCAAGCCGGCAGAATTACCCTCGAGATACTGTCGCTCCGCAGCAGACCCAGCGGCTAACATTTGTCGCCACATCCAGATCGAACATCACAACCCGATAAACCGCAATCATGGGAAAAGTTCACGGATCCCTCGCTCGTGCCGGAAAGGTCAAGTCTCAAACACCAAAGGTACGATATATCTCTACCCTGGGGAAGGGAAGATGCGTTGGACGGACGGGGTGAAATCAAGGGAAGGAAGGCAAACGACGCTCCTCGGGAGGGAATAGAACGGCGACTTTGGCATACATAAGGCAGGAGCATTGCTGATGGATTTGATTTCTAGGTTGAGCCCCAAGAGAAGAAGAAGACCCCTAAAGGTCGCGCCAAGAAGAGAATCACATACACCAGACGATTCGTGAACGTTACTCTGACCGGTGGCAAGAGGAAGGTAAGCATCAATTCCACGCCTTCTACAAGAGATAGTACCTGACATGTATACCAGATGAACCCCAACCCAACCTCATAGACAATTACCGAAGGATGGCTGAAGGGAATGAATCTGGGGGCGTTGCGAGCGAGATGGATCCTTGATCAGACTTGGGGTTGATGTTCTCGAGAGTGGAGCAAATCTACTTCAGGATGGGACCGCTCATCTTTGGGAGGAAAGGACGCATCTCACGGGCGTATTTGTACATTTGACGAAATGCTTCTTGCTTCTGCTTGGTCAATCGAAGCTTCTTTCTTCTCCCAGGGCTGCTGTTCCTAATTTGCTCATGTGAGACTTCTTGAATCGTTCGTCTCTGAGGTTATGTGTTTATGAAGGGGAGTATCTTCCCCAATTTCAATCTCGGCATAGGATGGAAGTGAAAGTCCACATCTTCCGCTAACTAGCTACTGCATCAGCATACGTAGCATACAATGAGGTTCTGCTTAATTTTGAAGCGGGCTCATGCTCGTATGCATCTGTAACGATCTGCCTTGCTCAAACATTCCAGCCCGCTTCGAATAAAATGACACGGAATGCCGCATTAGAACGGATGGACCCCGACAGCGCCAGACACGAACTAGACGTATAAATTCACCCCACCCGTATGTTCCTGATTAGGCAGCCTTCCGTCTTGTTGGGTGAAGGTTTCAGCGCTAGTAGAGGCTAGCAAGACTGGGTGACTGGCAAGAGCTCCGTTTGCCTTTCCTTTCCAAAGTATGGACCTCTAACCCTTGCTTCCTCCACTAAACCTCCTGCATTCCATCTCCTCTACGACACTCGCTGAGCTTTCATCAGAGTTCCTACGACCGCTGATGCAGCCTTTATTTCTGGCTGCGATATATTTGAAGGTCCTCATTGAATCTAATCAGCAGCTCGTCCCGAGCGAGACGTAGCAAGTGACCGGGACGCAACACCGTATCTTGAACGGCACTCGATCTGCAATGGCGTCTCAATTTGTGTCAGGAACATACCAGAGCTACAAAGCCGGGACTGGAAAAGTTTTGAATTGGCTTTACGAAAATGCTCTGAAATGTGGGTACGGCGAGGAGCAAACGGAAGAGGGCGACGAGGGCGAAGAGGGGGAGAACGAAACAAATACAGGCCCCGAAAAGAAGTTGAAACCCAAACCAAAGTCAAGTGGAAAGGCCAAATCTAAGAAAGCAGGTACCCCAGTAGCAAGGTCAACACCAAAGTATTTCGGGGTAAAAGAATTCTCGGCACTGGCGGAAGCTAGTAAGTTATTCTCACGGTCCGATTCTTCACGTCTGACTTCGCTACAGTTGCTGCTTCCGAGATCAAGATCAAAGTGCCATTATGGGTAACAAGTATGATCGAGGAGGTCATCTCTGCACGGAGGAAGAGTGCCAGATGGTTTTCTTGACAAGCAGGTGATACCACGAGCAGCGACTTCGAAAAGAGTAATCTAGGCCATCAATATTTTATTAAAATCTTGGAGAATGTCCGAGATATTTTGGTCAATCTGCAGGATCCTAGTGAAAAGCCGGTTGCGAAGAAGGATGTGGACGAAAGCGATCCGCTTGATCTGGTCACCAACATCTTTGATGCTTTGGAAATTGAGGCGGACACAGAGCATACCATGACTGAGCCTACGCCTTCGGCGCCAAAGACTCAGAACCCTTCGAAAGTCATATTCGAAGAGGAACGCAGTGGGGGAGAGACTCTCTGGCTAAGTAAGTATCTTCGATGCCCCTAACCCCGTACCAGTGCCCGTTGGTAGAGGCTGTTGACTCTGTAGAATTAATTGCTGATCTAACTAAACAGTCTACTGCTTCTTCGAAGATTTCAATGTGGCTAGGAATCATCTTAGGGACCTTTGGACGGCATATAAGCACGGGGCTGTTGATCTCACCACCACTGCGCTGTCCACAAACACAGCATTTGAGCTGTTCAAACGCGCCGAGATCGAATTGATGGTAAATTTGCAGTCTACATTACCTCCAGATCTCATGAGTCGGATCAAAGGGTATCAAGAGATCCAAGGTCTTCTCTACGCGACTATCGCCATGAACAGGGGCAAAAATAACAACGACAGAGGATCACCTCAGGATTCGTACAACTACGAACTATTTGATATTGCAGATTGGACCGGTCTCCCCGTCTACCTCATGCTCAACTCGTTTCTAGATGTGGTGCAACCTGGCCAACCACCTGTGTGCAAGCCCGGCTGTTTTGGAAAGTTGAATCTCAATGAAGATGTGTTGAGTCCGAGAGAGAAATTCACTCAGGACAAAATTGTTCTTTTTGAACGCGTTCTACCAGAATTCATATTCTTGTAGGCAAATCTCCGCTATCACGGTTAAGGCATTACTGTATCTCCAAACCAAAAGGAGAGAAGGCCAACTTGAAGTGCTTGCCAACAGTTTCAAAGAGAGATTGGAAATCAACTCATCTCCAGGCTTCTCAAATAAACTTTTAACTAATCGTGTCATTTTACTAGGCTGAACGTTAAGGACCCAAATACCAAGGCAACCCTTAAATTTCCGGCAGAGGATGAGCTCACCGGGGGTGTACTCCAAATGGTTCGCACTAAAAAGGTCCCAATATGGCTTGTCCTTGCGTTTTAAATCTAGTAAGTATCCGCGCCGGGGAGATTTATGTGCTCAGAAACGAAGGTCACTTGCTTCCTGGAGGCTCTATGGCAATTAAGTTCTCTGCTGGACGGACTTTTGGGAAGCGAGCACTGTCTCCAGTGCATACTCCGGGCTCCAGAGAAGAAGAAAAGGCCCAATAGGAAATTACTTGCTAACTCAATCATCCAGGCTAGATATTCATTACATGTTCCTTGCGGATACCCACCGGGCCCATTCCGAACTCTTATCTACTGCAAAACGGGCTACCGCGACCGTCAAAGCATATCAAAACTTCTCGAAAGATATGCACATTGTGAATTGGCCCAAATCCAACGATAGACTATTGGAACTGAACCTCTGGGAATGGAATCAATGGATTCTGACCGACTTTCTCGATCCTTCGAGGTCAAAAACGTTTGCCCAGCTTGGGTATTCCAAGCGTGGGAATTATGTGCTACTTAAGACCCATCCAGTTCTCTGCGGAATGATGCTTTTTTGTATCAACTTGAATATGCAACATCTTGGGATAACACTTTGCAATGCCTGGGGAGCCCTGCCTACTGTTTTGCATCTTTACACCGCTTGTGTGACAGAAAGTCTATTGGAAAAGCCATGGTAAGTCCTCATCCATAGATTTATTTGCTGGGCCTGAAACCAGCTTGTCGAAACCTACTGGACAAGGCAAGAAGACATCTTGGATTTCGAGAATTCTTTGAGAATCTGTCTTGTTCAGTGGTGCTTCTAAGAACTTCATCTAACTCTAATATCCTACCAGGCTCGACATGGAAGCTGTCATCATTGCAAATACTGCAGCTCGGATATTTGTTGGGGATCGCCCACATACAGCCGAAGAAGTAAGTAATGGTCACTAAAAGGAGCTCTGATCAGAGCTGTATAAATGATAATTGATAGTCGCCATTCCATCCCTGTGTTTGGTTTCTCAAGACTGGATAATTGCTGATTCAGGAATCCAAACAGTACCTAAAGCGTTTCATGATGGTGATGGGATATTCTGCTACTGCTTTCTCTGCTAACGAACGATGCAATGGCGGGTTGACTGCCTCCGAGAAGGGACCACGCCAAATGCTATCAGAATCTGTCATCGCCGAGATATACAGTGATCGGTATTCTCGACACTTTGAAACCCGAGACGAAGTTCAAAAGTTCGGCTTTACCTTGGCAGCCATTGAGAAGCTACTAGCAGAAGCAGTAACCGGCGCTGAGAACGAAGACGACAGTACCAATACTGAAGCTGGACTAGCAGGAGGAGCATCGAAGAAAATTCCAAAGCGGAATCGCCCAAAGAAATCTCTACCTTCGAAATTCGCAAGAACCCACAGGCTCACTACAATCCAGCTTTTGACGGCGCTCGAGTCTAGCATGCATCATGAATCGTTTGCTTTCAATGTCGACTACTTTTCGCTTCACATACGCTGCTTCCAATTACTACGGACTATAGCAACCGAGTTGGATTCTATGTTCATCAAGTACTTTGGTCCTGCGTATATTGAAAAGGAATCACAATTGCTCTTCCTCGTTGGATACATATTCCAAGTTGTTGCTGGGGGTTCCAAGGCAGCTGAAGTCTACTTCCCGAAAATTAGGGGCGATGTGCATGGAAGCAAGATTCTAGTCGAGACGAGTCAAATCATCGCAAAGCTCATCAAGAGCGAGGGAGAAGTGGAAGTCGAAAAGGTGAAAAAGGCATCTCCTGTTTTTGATGGACTCTCGCTGGCAGAAAAACATGTGGACGCTCCTACTTTAAGCATGGAGGCACTGAAAACCGCGGCTCGAGCTCTCAACTCTCTTCCACGCAAGCGAATGGTGCCTTCACGAACGGCGCCCAACGGGCAAGCTGTCAACCATTGGCATTTTTCTCTTAGAAACGTTGACCCTAGGATGGATCCCCCGGACATCGTCTTTCTCATTAATCCTGCCGCTCTGATGCATGTTGCGGCCCCTTCCAGAGGAATGCCAATCTTGACCCTGCCGAGTCTTTCTGACCAGGCTGATATGGTGGTCCTCCTACTTCTTGAGTCCTTTACCAAAGGAGTGTTGAAAGGCGACCAAGCTCATCATCCCAAATTCGCTCCCTGGACCTGGAGCTGCAACGACGCGGCACTTGCCAAGGCTGTGGAGAATAAATTGAAGGCTTTAGGTGTAAGAAAAGAACTGTGTACTGTGCAAACGGGATCTGAATACCATAATGAGATGTCTGATGAAGTCTGGGATATGATGAAAAGACAGCTTGTGACTAAGTATACACGTTAAGTTCGTAGGAAAGAATATTGATCTTGTTTAAGGCGAATAGGTATGGATTCGCAAGACTGTCATCTACAAGAAGGGACCTACGAGTGATTAAGCTGAGCAAATATTTATACTTAATTTTACAAGCTTGTACCAAACCAGAGACAGATATCTTGCTCTCTCTGTCCACAGTCTCGCTGCAAGGACTCGATTTTAGGAGTCCTGGCCACCGAATCCAAAACAAATAGTTTAGGTGAATTTTGAAACCCGAGATATAATTATACCGAGACACGTTGACCACAGGCCGTTTTTGCAACTTTGACCTTTTGACGCAAGAATCAAGGCAAATATACGACGCCCCTATTAAAGCCATCAAAGAAGTGATAGCTCGTACGGCCTTCAAGAGTGGCCCAACACTTGAATATTCATCAAAAGTTCCGTAACTCATTTAACAAGAAAAGGGTACAGCGTTTCTCTATTTAAAGACATCTGAGCTAAGCAAACAAGTATTTGTACAGAGTAGCTCACCATGCAGACACTAGGTAATTTTGCTCGCTCAAACTTACCAAGTTTCGGCTGCGGACGAGCACTTGTCTCTCTAAATTGGCCATTCTGATCTCAAATCTAAATTTTGAATCTAGCCTCAGTTTCTCAATGCCCCCCGTAATATAAGTCATCTGACGGTCCTGTCAGTGGGCTACCTCGGGGCCCTTGTCACACTCAAGTTTCGAAGGACCCAGATCAGTCGAAGGTGCTCGAATAGCTCAATATGATCCTGCCAGAGGAGCTTTCACTGTGTCTCTCTCTTACTTGCCTTCGCTGCCGGTACTCAAATACTAGCAAGTTCAGTCGGGACCCTTTCGGTTCGCTTAAGAGGAGCCCTGCTTGACTGCCCCCTTTACTTGTCAGCCGAGGCGCCGTCCATTGGTGGCACGACTCCCGACTTCCAGAAATCAAATGTTCGTCTCCGTTCCTTTTTGGTCACATTAATCGGTTCCTCAGGGGGTTCGGTGCTCGCCGTATGCTGTTCTAATGGTTCCTCCACTGGCTCTTCCATCAACACATTTTGAGGGCTCTCCGCGTTCGCCTTCGCGGCTGCCGTTTTCATTTTCCACGCCGAAAATGCCTCTCTATGCTTCTTGCCGGCCTCTTCAGTCTGTGTCTCGTGCGGTGGCGCCTTGAAAAAATTATGTTCTTGTTCCCCGATAATGCGACTGCGTCGACTAGCTTTCTTGGTAGATGTTCTGCTTTCCTGCACTGGCTCCTGCTCTTGCTCGAGCTTGAACCCTCCCACAAACTCCCCAGTACCCGTTGCCATGCTCAACTGTATAGTCCGTAATCTTTGCCGTGTGTTGTACCTGCGCTTTTCCAAACAAAGTAGCAGCAGCACCAGTCCTGCCAGAGCTGCAAGTCCCAGACCAATTCCAACCCACATTCCTATCATGGCCACCTTGTTTGTAATATTACTTTTCGGCATGGGGGTTTGGCTCGCTGTCGAGGTAGAGGTCGGTGTTGAGGAGGATGTAGGAGCCGTGGGGGAAGTAGTGTTTTCAATGGCCGAGGGAAATTTGTACAGGGCCATAAATCCAGGTGCTCCGCATGATGTAGTTGGATCTGCAGGGCAGCGAGAGGAGCAAAGCGCAGAGTCGACAGAGGTCGAGGCGTTTGATAGGATCGAGCCGCAGTAACATTCCCTGAGGCAAACATGAGGTTAGTTGATGTTGGACAAGAGTGTACCACAGAAATGATACAATGATACAATGGTTTTGGAAAGCATACCGAGCATTCTCCACTGCTGCATAAATGTATTGACCAGACCTAACGGGCGCTTGGGCAGCAGCGCAACCTTCCAGGCACAACGGAACGGTCAAGGCATCTGGAGATGCGAATATTGGACTTGTATATGCACCCGTGACACCAAGAGCGCGCTCTGTGGCATAAGAGGCAAGTTCGTTGTAGCATCCTAGGAGCTTGTATCTGCTATCGCCATCAACAAGAGTTGGGAGTGAGTGGCTCGACACCGGTGAAGTTGGTGAAGGGGCAGTCGAGACTCCAACTATCGTTATATCTTGGGTCACCACAACGTTAAATATATAGGTCGGTAGTACCAAAAGACTTCTTCTGGGAAGGCCGGCCGTCGTATCCTGCCTGCGAAATTAAAAGGTGGATAGAGTTAAGGAAACAAGAGAATACAGAATGCCATTGATGCTTACACTGACCCTTTCTTACCGTACAGCACGTTGTGCGTTAGGGACGCATTCGGGCTGTAATGGACGTTGGATAAAGGAGACGATAGTATGTGTTGAGGTTGAACAAAGGAGGGGTAACGCTCTGATTGATGACACGACGAAACTGCCCAAAAGCACTCGAGCAAGACAAAGAGAACCAAACGATCTTCTGTCACTGTGCAGGACTTGACAACAGAGAAAGAAGGCGACATGGTCACGTGGGGATGCGTAGAGGAAATCATTTGAGGATTCCGAAGCTATACTCTCGGCCAAAATAGTAATGCAGTTGGACATAAGACAATTTGGGAAATCAAAAATGAGGAAGAGAGGAAGTAAAACTGTTGAAGGGGAGCGGGACGAGAGGGTATTTGAAGGGATTTTCCACGGCCACTCAGCCACAGATAAGGAGTTCGAAATCGCATCATATTGGGCCTTCTTGCGTTCTCATATCTCTCCGACTGCAGTATCAAATAGCGCTTGCCTTGGTCTTGAGCCGTCCCTGCGGGCCCTGGTCATATCCCAGATATCTTGCGTCTTAAGCACCTTGGTTTGAGTTGCTGCTATCTCTTCCCAGATCTCTGTCCCTTCGGCAACGTTGCCGGTATCTCATATCTAGGGCTATCTGCGGGAGCATCTGAGCATTTGAGATCTGGGGAAGAAGCGAAGCTTCGACTTGCCTATTGTGGCCAGCGTTGTACAACACATCCTAGGCCGCCGGCGTGTGTAACGTGGTCAAAGGGTATCTATCGCAAGACGCAGGAAGGCCACCAGGGGGTTGGGCTTGGTGCGCCGCGAAACCGAATAAGAGGGCGTATCGCAATCAGAGCTGCAATCAGAGCTTCAATGACATCCCTCGACTTGCCCATTGTAATCATACAATCCACCACTGCGAGTCAGCGAGCAGGCCATTGAGCAATGCTTGACAGTACAATGGGCTGGGATGAAGCCCTCCCATGGTCGATGCTCACCGTGGAAATAGAACTATTTGCAGAAGCACTGATAAGGTCGAGCCCAAGACCTGCGTGCATACAGTACTGTATAAATACTGTATAAATGAGGCGCCTGCCCGCGCATGCCTCACGAACTTAGATGTCTCCTCGAGACTTTCTCGAGGCTTCCTCGAACGCTATAATACGACAGTCACCTGACCCGAACTACATCTCCTATTGCTTTTTCTTGCTTTTCCTTCGTCCGTCGAGTCGTCCTCCCACTGGCCACCGTCCGAGGCAGCCTCAACTGGAATCTGGCAGGTCCAACGTCCGATGGCGACCGCCAGAATCACAGTCCGGTCATCGACAACATCGCTATCCACCAAGTCGAGGAGAAGGAGTCCGCCTCCGGCCTGCATGAACTGAGCAATACCTCCGTGATATGTACGAGACATCTTCCCAAGGTGACCACGGTCGGTTGATGTTCCAAATTGCTTCGCATTTCAACCCCCACGCTATCCCCCCACCCCTGTTTGGTGGTCTCCAATTGTGTCAAGTACTTTCGTCATACCCATGAAGCGGCGCCAGTCATTTCTGAAGCTCACCTGCAGCTGCAGGGCACATAATCTGCATGGGCACATGGATTATTGTCCAAGGACAGGCGAGAGCTCCATGGGTGGATGCAATGGAAGCCCCGCAGTATTTCCAAATCCACCAGAACCAACGTCTTCGAAACATCCGAAATCAGCCAATATTCCGGATGACATTCAAGCAGATGGGACCCTCGTTAACACTGAGATTTGAGATTTGAGATTTGAGAAGCATCAACGTCGCCGACGTCGACAATTGTCTGATCTGTCCCGGATGTGCCGTCTGACCGCAGTAACCCCGATCTGGACGTGGGCAGGCAAGCCCAGGGTATTAAGATGGGGTCCTAGCTTTTTGTCTCACAGCGCAAGCATCGCTAAAAGTCCTCGAATCATCAGTTTCACATGCAAATAACCAGCTACAGTCTTGAACGTCGCGTCAGAAGAAATATATAGCAGCGGACTGAACCTCCGTAAAGTCTTGGAATTTTGTCCAGAAGAACTTGGGATAGTTCCTAGGAACAGAGCGGAGATCTTTCGTGCGGATGAATTGGCTCGATATTTCGACTCAGGGATATATTGAGACTCGATGTACATGACTCGTAGAACAAGAGATCTATGTGAGTCTAGATCTGAAAGCTGAATAGCAAGTTCTACGCTCAAGGTTGGAAGACTTTGAAATCCACTTTTCCTACAAAGGAACTTGAATGTGAGGATCTAGAGAGATGCGCATAACATCTTGACCAAGGAACTCTCAGCATTCACAAAACGCAATAATATTTTTTGTGGATTTTAAGGGTCTCGAGGAGCAGGATTCAGCCCAGCGGGGCGCGAGCTCGATTGAGAAATGAAGTTATCAGCAGTGGGTAAAAAAAGGGTGACGCGCCAGCTCACGATACTACAAGGTTGGTGTACATTAGTTCGTAACACGCGTGGAGAATTCCCGTTCGAAACTCGGGAATCTTCGGAATCAGGTCTCCTCCAAAAACCGGACTTTGGTCTTCACTCAGCTAGACTCGCGACGAATTCCCAGAATCAATCGAATATATTGGCTGCACTTACTCACCTATAAATTTCAAGCAAAATGTTTTCGAACTACTCCTAAACATTACTGGTCTGTATCGGACCGCTTTTAGACACTGTATGGATACGACCAGGTCCCACGTACCCACAAACGCGGTGTAACAGCTGCTGTAAACATTTACTCTCAAGCTCGAAGGGGCCTGGGTCATTTCAGGCTATTCTGAAATAACTATGAGGGGCTCGTGGATCCCAGCTTGCAACACTGCAAGGCCTTTGTAGCCACAGCAAGTAGCAGTAAAGACTCGCTTTATGTTACACATCGACTCCAGGGTTCAGGTCCACGTCTGGGGCACCCCACGCTCGCGGGAGACGCCTGATTTAGCGACCGCAGTTCTGGCTGATAGGCACGTACTGCACATATTGACGTCAATGACGCTCTAAATACCGCCGTACAGATATTCGCAGGTGGATCAAGCGCTGAGCGCGGGAGACTTGACACCATGATCTGTAGCCCTAAACGGTGTGTAGAAAAACTCAGGCGAGAGCTTTGACCTTGCGAATTTTGGACTTCAAGATCGAGGAAGAAAGAATCAGCCTCGTAATATTCAAGAGGTGGCTTGTGCCAATAAGAGGCTCGAATTTATTGAGTGTCGGCCAAATTTACTTTTCAGATGCTGAAGTTTTTGGAGAGAGGAAAATTTTTAAGCCTTCGGTTCGAAGAGCTCAAGTCATAGACAGCTACACCAAGTGATAAGCCGCAAGGTCAAATCCAGGCTTCTACTTTGCTTCAACCCAGACTCTAGCCTGACCTTCGGGTGCTGCACGGTGAGAGGTTAAAACGGCGCACATTAATGTCTTTCCGACTGGCTCTTGGGGAACCCCTTGCAACATCAGCGTTGGACTACTGCAAGAACATCTCTATCCGTGCTTCCAAACAACATAGTATTGCAAAGTAGCCGCCGTTAAGTCCACGCTACCATCCATAGAAGCCTTCCAGACTCCGAGAGGAAGCCGAGGGGAACACGATCACAACGGATTCCCGTGTGCCACACACCCTTATCCAGCGCGAGAATGCTACTGCATGTTCCCTTCAGATGACTGCCAAAGTTTGCAAGAAAAAAAAGAGAGAAAAAATCCGCCTTCAATATCAGGTGCTCGGCGCATGAGTCGTTCAGAGTCCAAGGAGTGCTGTCATTCTAAACCTAGCGCACAGACAAAAACCGAAAAGATTTTACGGTTTTACCCCTCCGCTACCAAATATTTTTGGAAGTTAGCATTGCCCAATAATAGCTCAGCCGTCCCCAGTCATTTCGCACCCTGGAATTCGGAGCACCACGACCGGAGGGGAGTTTGACGACCACAACCGCAGGATACATACCACCAGGTTCAGGATGCCGGTGGTAAATGTACTCGACATGAATGTACATCCATATGAGATGGATCAACGGAAGTTTGTTGCAAGGACAACCATTACAAGCTCCAGGAAAGCAAAGTAACCGCAGGGTATCAGAGGGCGACGGTCGTGGTTTTCCTCTTCAGGAATTCTTCGAGGGTGTAGGGGTGAGGGAAGAAGAGAAAAAGAAATTTCACTCTTGCAAGAAAGCTCAGCCGTGCCTCAAGGCTTGCCACCATAGCTTTCGACTTTCGTCAGGAGCGAAAGGTAGAAGCCAACCTCCCACCACAAGTCATCAGCAACCCACCAAACCCCCACTTGAATCTTGATCCCGCGACGCATGTGCAGGCATATTCACCCACCATCTCCACAAAGCAGCGTTGCCCCTCCACCACTCAAGACACTCCTTTCGCATCCTTACCAAGTTACCAGCCATAAACCACAGCTAAAAAGTAGTAGTCTGCGCAATAACGTCCCCAAGTTTCTCGTTCAATGTACGAGTAGCTCGGTTTTTGAATGACACCCTCGACAGCTTGTGGGGTTGGGCTGGTATTATTGGCCCGCCTTTATTCTACGCAACGCCTTCATGTGCCCTGCCTTGAAGGGGGGAGGAGATATTTGGATGTGCAGACGGCACGGTAGATGTGGTTCCTGCGAAATTGTTGTTTTGAGTCAGGTAGAATGGTGGCCAGCAGCGCATCGCATCGGCCGTGGGAAATGTGGGATGCGTCCAGATCAAATTACAGCGAGAGACGTTGTGGCTCGCGGCTCGTAGTCAGTACGGGGGAAACTGCTTTGCTCCTACCGCTCTCGTGTATTGCAGTATTGCACGGCCACTACTTGCAGCCATCGGCCGTTGAGCTGTGAATCGAGTCACGGAGTAATTATTGAAAGCATGGCTATGGCCATGGAGGATGAAGGGACCTAGCTAGCTGCCAGATCTGCCATACTTGCCGCAGAGTGCCCGGGAAAGCTGAGGAACTTGGGAAAGTACCTCAAGCCTTGCGAATTGCCGCCTCTTGCCACGCCGGGTGGGTTACTTGGTCGCCCTTGGTCGAGTTTATTAATGCAGCTAAGAGTATTTTATGGTCCTTGCTACATAGCAGGAGTGGTAGTTTTGCAGCTTTACAGAACAGACGACCTCAAGATTTATAAGGATTATAATTACAGCGCTATTCCCATGATTTGGCGCCAGAGCCGTAAACCAGCATCCCTCGCTCAAATCCACTTAAGCACCGCTGCACGTGTAGTGCAGACTGCAGAACCACCCGAACGCTAAGCCGACAGACAGCAGACAGCAGACAGGGTACGACGTTCGATGCTCTTGAAAGGCCGGCCACTCAGCGCTCTTTCCAGCCACGACAAGAGGGGGGAGAGCCAGCATCGCCGCCTGCCACTGCTACCACCAGCTACCACCACCGTACTAGCCAGCGCCAGACCAGCAGCAACTAGGTTCTTCTCCACCATACTACCGAGACGAAGACCGGCCCCATAGGTGCGGCCTTTGCTTGCTGCTCCATCCGTCTCTCAAAAGTACCCAGACTAAGTCGGCGGCGACTGTCGTATGTCGATGTCTTTTGTCAAGGTCTGCCTCGAGGTCTAGTTGACAATAGACTGCACTGCACTGACGCATTGTTGGTCTCGACGCTCGACTTTCTCCAACATCCCTCGTGCTTCATCCTTTCGGCGCAGAATTCACACTCGTCTTGCAGCGGGTACCGCGACTGCCACTGCAACGCATCCTCGGGTACGATCGCCTCGATTCGCTACTGCGAGACCGAAACCACCCCCATCGTGGAGTAACTTTGGGGCAGACAAAAGCAATATTCACCACAAACGTTTCGGTCTGCGGAGGGTACCTGGAATTGGAAGAGTAATTGCACCAGGAGGGCAGCCAAGTCCCCCGGCGGAGGTGCATCGCTCCCAGAATGTCTGGCGCGACACCACAATATGAGGAGCGTGGGGGAATTCTACGCAGCGTCCATGCTTCATCCGACACCCTGAATGCAGGAGGAGAGGCCCAGTCTAATCCCACAAACTCCTCAGCAACATCGATAACAGAGCACGACTACCGTTTTCCTCGAAGACCTGGCGATCAATACATGAACGACACCTCTACGAAAGACGTCACCGCGCCAGTGTGTTCCACCGCCTCTATCAACGCAGCGAGCCCTGGCGGGGGCGCTCTGGACAAGCTGGATCTCTCCGTGGGGAACCATGCGCGCAAGGAATTGCTGCGCGAGAGTTTCTTTCCTACCTGGAAAGATGACGCCGCCGGCGAGGAGTTGGATAGTCCGGACGAGATGCAGAGGAAGGACCCGTTGGCTACGCAGATTTGGAGGCTCTACAGTAAGACCAAGAAGCAATTGCCCAACCAGGAGCGGATGGAGAATCTCACTTGGCGCATGATGGCTATGAGTCTGCGAAAGCGCAAGCAGCAAGAGGAAGCAGCTCGGTATGTTCTACGTAAACCCTCCTCTTTGCGACTTTGAAGTTTAACGTTTCATAATAGACTTGCGAAACAAAATCCGGCCAGTGCCCCCAGTGGTATTGCACAACTGAGAAAAAGCTCAGATCAGAAGGCTGCTTCGGCTTCGGACAATCCAGATGCGATGAACCTTGACGACTTCATATTCTCTGACAACATCTCGACCCCAGCTGGACTTGGCATGTCTCCTTCACCAGAGCTCAGCAAAAAGGAACCTGAGAAATCTTCTAATACTGTAGCTTCTGCCATTCCCATAAAAATGAGGAAGGAGTCTGCCCAATTCTCAGTGCCTCAGTCGGTTCCAGTCCCGCATCACAACCCTCGAAGCACTGAAGAATTTAATTATGTACAAAGACATGTCCGAAAGACAAGTATCGACGAGAGACGCGTGAGTTACTACTTCTTTGGGTCATTCATGTTTTCTTTTTGGTTGCGCCACTTGCGATAGCTAAGCTCAATTCTGACGGACATAGCCCCGGAAACGACCGGCCGACTTCTCCCCTCAAGTCCCAGCTGTGAACAGCATTATGATACCCAATGATCCAGATCCTGATGCAGATTTAAATGAGTACTCGCTGGATCAACCGCATCCCCCAGAAATGCATCACCATAACCATCCTGGATTGCCATTTCAACTCGATACATTCAATATGGACCACGATCCGATTATCACCTCGGCGGGACCTTTCCAGCAGAACTTCCCTTTTTCGCCCTCACACTCCCCGCTCGTTCAGCATGGGCCTTTCTCCTCCATGTACAATAACGCCTCGATGCCCTCTTCCTCCCTAAATTCAAACGATTATTACTCTCCTCCGGGAAGTGCTTATCCATCCGCAGTATCGACACCCCAACCGATTCCAGAAAATGAGCAGATGTACTTCGGCCACGGCATGGATATGCGACATCAAAGGCCACACACCTTCAGCCATGGGCCCTCGAGTCTCTCCAACTCAATGGCGCCGCAATACATGTACAATGCAAACGGCGGGTCGATGTTTACAGCAGTAACCAGCGCCGGCCCATCCAATTCCTTCACTACCCCAGGATCATTTGGCATGGCGCAACACATAGATCCGGCTCAGGTCTTCCATGCCGATAACCCTGCACGATCGCCTGGCGTACACATGGGTCACGAGAACATGTTTAGCTTTGGGGCAGATTCCGATAATGAAGACGAGGAGGGTGCGGCATTCGCTGATCGCACGCTCATGATGCAGCATGAATTTGCTCAATCACCTATGGACGATCCCAATATTGAAATGGGACCTGGAGGCGGGCTGCAATGGGATGCAACTTTACCAGGACAATTCAATACACAAGCTGCTCGCTATCCCGGGGGCCCTCCACGAAAACAGGTCACAATCGGAGGGACTGCGGACATCTCGTCGCCTCTTGATTGGGATGGATCTGGGGGCTCTCTTGGTCGAACACACGCATCCGCTCAATCTGTTTCTGACAATCGCTCCCGAAACGGCAACGACAGACGGCAGAAAATCCCCCGCACTGCTTCTACACCCAACGCCGCGTTACTCGGCCGCAATGCCAACATATTTGATCAAATGGGTCAGTCGAATCCAAATTCCCCGCCAGATGTCAACAACATGTCTGGATTTTCTTCGGTCGGGCCCAGCCGGCCATCGTCTCCTAATGGCTCGAAGCATGGCTCGACCACGAATCTTGCCGGCGCAGCCGGTGCCCAAGGCGAAAATGGCGTTCCAACGACATGCACCAACTGTTTCACCCAAACTACACCTCTCTGGCGACGCAATCCTGAAGGACACCCACTCTGTAATGCATGCGGTCTATTTCTGAAACTTCATGGCGTTGTTCGACCCCTCTCGCTGAAAACAGACGTCATTAAGAAGCGAAATCGGGGCTCTGGCGCTTCCATTCCAGTCAGTGGATCTGGCGGGGCTTCAACCAGGGCTTCGAAGAAATTGAGCAACGTGCCAACAACAAGTGGCCCAAACACAAGAAAGAATTCGATTGTTACCACCACTGCCACGACTACAGCCCCAGCTACTCAGGCTACCACTCCCACTAGTATCAGGGCTCGAAGCGTCAATGAAAGTCAAAGTCCACAATCTGTCACAGGCTCCGGTGGCAACGGTGGCAGTACGGCTGGTAGTACACCAACCTCATACCACGGTTCTGCCGGATCTTCCGTAGGCACAACTGGTATCAGTGGCGGCAAAGGCGTCGTCCCAATAGCCGCTGCACCCCCCAAAGCTACACCCGGTCCTGGCGCGGCGGCCGCCAATACAACCCGACCAAATGTATCTGTGGCGCCGAAGAGACAAAGAAGGCATAGTAAGAGCGTTAGTGCCATTGAAAGTATGGATGTCGACTCCCCTGAAAATTCAACTGGATCAAACGAAGCTGCAAAGTCATTAGGCATGGGCATGGTCGGAAATGGAGGCAGTATGACTAACATGGGTCTTGCCAATGGTTTTGGGATGACACAAAGGCCAATCGGCCCAGGCGGAATGACAATGTCCGGAATGGGAGGTATGGGTGGACCTCCTCCAGGCATGATGATGGGCGGACAGAACGGTGTTGGCGGAGCTGGGACAGGGCCACAAGAGTGGGAGTGGCTTACAATGAGTCTTTGAATAATTGCATATCTCCTTGGTCTTTTAGGGCCTACGATGCATGGCGTTGGTGGTTTCATGGGTGGTATCTACGTTTTTATTGCGAGCGATTGTTACATGGGTCGCTTTGGCTTGGGTGGATATACTGCTTTATCAGTTTTCGGAAGCGGTTTTGATTCAGCGTTTCCACTTATACATAAACGGGGATGTCAATGGGGTCAAGGTTGGGTTCGGATTGTTTGATACCATCGTTTTGATCATTTGGCGCGCTTGGCTTTCTACACACCAAAGCTTGGGGTTTCTGGATATTCGTTGGGCTGGGACTGAAAGAATGGTTGCTACATCTTGCTACATCTTTCATGATAGACTGGCGGGCTGGGCTTTTGCTTTATTTCGATTGGTATTTGAATGGGTATACGATGGATGAGGCATAGCATTTATGATACCTGAGACTTTGATACCTGGCTTTGGTTTATTTGAGCGGATGCGTAGCTCTAGAGGATATGCCGACTAATACAGCGCTGAATGAACGAATTTTGAAATCTATTGCTTTCATAAGTGTTCACTGTTCCCCCTTGTCTCTAATTCGGCTAGATGCAATTCCTCGTAGCAAACCACAATGACTTCAGATGACTTCGGCCCTATCTCACCGCCTTTTGCTCAGATTTTCTCAATGCTAAGAATCTCATCATTGTTTGCGACATCCCTTGCCACAAATTTGCGATAGCAGAAGTCCCAACCCGAGCCAGGAAAACCACAAAGAAGGACCTTTCCGGGCTATGGACAGCAGCAGCTCCGGCGGTCAAAAGAATCCAAACGAGGATACCTGGATATTGAACCCAAACGGCGTCGTTGGATATGTCATCGAGACAATGGGCAATCTGTTTCGCCGAATTCTGATTCAGAGGCGATGAGAAAGGTATTCTTGGACTGGACAGAGCTCTGGAATAAATGAATGCTGTGTGGTGGATAATCTTTTCAAACGATGTGGTATCTTGTCGATTTGAATTCAAATGTACCAGGCTGCTGCCAGGATCCAGAGGTTGAGAATCCCAATCGTCGATTCCCCTATTGTTGTCGGCAGCTCTTGTGATTTCTTGCATGGCTTCAAGGAGAAAAATTGTGGATATGGTAAAGGGATATTTCGTAAGGGTGATGGAGAGCTTCTTGTCTCCAAATAGTGGTGATTACATAAGAGCAAACCCTGGTGGCAAGGGACCGTAGGTAGAAACCGGGCCGCTGGGGGGGAGGAATCGAGGGGAGGTATCGGCAACTATGAGATCAATCCTGGTACAAGACTGTCAACCGGTTTTGATCGATCATATAGGAATACCTACAACTGAAGCTTAGATCGAAATCCGTTTCTGTTCCCGAGTCATGCAAAGCCCTCTCTCAGATCCACGATTCTCGGCAAGCCAGCTATGTGATAGTCTAATTCTGGATAATCGCCTCGTGCGATCTGATATTTCAGTCAGATTCTACAGTTCCTTGAAAGAGCCATGAAAACCTACCTCCCAATTTGTAAGGCACATAATAGCCCCAATCGTGATATCTTCTAGAGCAGTTCTTTGGTCTGATAGACGCTTATTGATCCACCTTATCGATTCTCTTTTAAAGCAAAGATAGCCTGTGCCATTGATAACCGAAGGAAGGGTTCGAGAATTGTCAATAAGACAAAGAGGCTAGCCCCTTCTGCAGGGGATCCGTGTGCGAATGTTGGGGGATGAGGTCAGCAAAGATCCAGTCCCAGTGGGGTAATTCAGCGGGCGTGAAAGTCGCAGGTGTCGTTGTGTCTTGTTCACTATAAGGATATTAGCAGTTTAGTTACATGAAGATTGACCCTTGTTGAATGGAACTGGATCATATGCCTGACTTGACATCCAAGAATCGAGCATGTATATGAGACCTGCGGCAAAAGTGTTTGAATAAGGCTTACATGAGTACAACGTCCCTAAGTCACCACTGGCGTTTTCCACTCGGTCATGTCCCCCAATCAACACACCGTCATTTTGGTTGGGACTGACTAAATAAAAATTCTTCTGTCCGTTGTAGGTGACTTTTGCAATTGGGTCACGTATTTTCTCAGGCATGGGCGGAGCTTTCGCGCGTTTTTTTTTCAAGCTTGTATTCCGAAGTACATGAGATCGCACCAAACCAAGAATTCTTTTATCTTTCTCTAGTTTGCGTTGATCAATGAATTGAAACGCTGTGTTGGACATTAGTTTTGTGGGTGCAGAATTATCGGACAGTTTCTTCGTTTCCCTTAGAAGACTTGATCTGGCAGCCATATCATCGACCAACTTTCGCTTTTGAGCAACATCGTCCACGGTAGGTGAATAGCTCTGGCATCTCCATTGAAGCTGGCGGGGAATGTTTGGACTTGGAACATTGAGCAGCCGGAACCAATCACTCCCATCGCCGCTTAGCTCATTAGGATTTGCTTCAGAGATGGAAACAACAAGAACAGTCAAGGCTAGTCTACTGAAAAACTCTTGCACTCCTTCGGGCTCAACTGAGCAGACGCATTGCTAGCTGATCAAAATTACAGGATAAGACAAGTGAAGATTTCAAGGTAGACAGGCTGAAGTACGAAGACAGCAAGAAGCAAGACAGGGAAAATGTACAAAACTAAGGTCATCCTTCACTTGAGGTGGAAAATGTTATGGGGGCCAAATCGAGTTCAAACAGGATGTAAGACGGGATGTAAGAAGATGGTCGTGTCTGGTAACAACGAGCAATTGAACCTTTTTAATTCCATACCCGACAGGTGGGATTTGATCCCTGCCTCTACTTGACTTGAACAACTTGACGTGTTACTGCTATTGAGTTCGCACATTACCACCGATAGGCTGCTCCCGACCAAAGGGACCCAATCCTCGATAGAGATCATTGAGCTCGCCTTCGAAGACCAGGTCAGGTCTTGGGCTAAATGTGAGCTCTATTCATGTGCTCCTCCAGTCGTGTCCCCGTTATCATGAACATCATAATTCATTCAGTCATCCCGGCGCCCTCGGTCTTCTTACGTATCACTCCCCTTCTGCTGCTGCCCCGCAGATCCTGCAATCGTCTCCTCTCCAAGAACTTTGCTCGCAGCCATGAACCTGGAAGCAGATCCAGTTAGCCACTCGATCCATAGATATTCTTTGACAGTCTTACAATCCGCCATGAAAAGCGCCCAACCCCCGCACCGATTCTGCCTGTACGCTCGTCATTCGAAGTAGGTTCTCGAGGTCTGCAAGATTCGCAGAAAGCTGTGCAAGTTGGGCGTGTAGGTGTGACTAAATCTATTAGTGGCTTGTAGGAACTTAGGAGGGGAAGGGTACGAGTTGGCGGGGCTTGATGCTGCTTGGGGCTGTAGACAGACGCGGCGCATTGGAAGTGGGGAGGCGGGTAGTCATTTTACTGTGTCGCGTATGCCGGTTCAATATTCTTAAGTTGAGAGACGGGGTTGGTCTTGAACTGGTTCTGCTGATGCTGAAGGTTGAGTTGATGGGAACGCGTTATCGACCGCGATCCATCTTCGCCAAGAAAGTCAACACAACAGGGGTGCACAGACTACTTCGGTTCCAGCCCCTTTATTATCATTCATCCCAGCCATAAATTTACTTGAGTGAACTCTTGTACTTGTAAATCTCAAAAATTTGTCTGGCACTAGGATTAGATACTAGGAATATGATTGAATCTCCTCAATCCCATCTTACAAAAGCTTCTACCCGGTCCTGAGCTAGTACCACCTTCGAAATCTCGAGGGAGGATGAAAGCAGCATCTGCTATCTATTTCGATTAATGGCATTCTTAATCGGTACGCGAGACAAGCCTTTTACAATGGATCTGCTGCAGCAGAAGATTTGGTTGATACTTGGGCTACGAGCGCGCAGTAGAAATCCGGCCTCATTCCTAGGTGCAAACCAAAGAATGACAAGATTTTCTTGCAACTAAACGCAAGCAAATCCGGTGTCGAATCTTCATTGATCTCCTCTATCAAGAAACGAACCTCCAAAGTCAAGTTGACTATGAACACAATTTTAATGTCGGAATGCGAACTCGGTCCCGAGGGGAATGCACCTTGGTGCCCCTTCTACTTGCTATCATGTCTTCATTTATTATATATTCTACTTTTTGTATACTCCTGCTCTCCTTTCAATGCCTAGAGGCGTGCCGTTCACGCTGTGCTCAAATGTGCGGTCGAGTCGTGCATTTAAAGGACGAAAAATTGCGCACTGTCTTCAGCCTTGTCGCGCCTGCTTCACTCTCGTCTTCCTTTCTTTTCATGCGAATATCCTGTCGGTGGGGGCTTCGATTCAATCACTCGCACCTTCCTCAATCATTGAATGTCTTAATTGGAACATCGTGAGACTCGCATTTATTTCTCAAAGATATAATGACTCTGCAGAGGAACTCCTCAGCACTGCACTTGGACGCCCAGTCGGCTTCCGATATTTGGGCATTTTCGAAGTTGAGGACTTCATCTGGCAGCAGCTCGCACTTAGAGCCACATAACCGTACTTGACGAGCCGATGAATGAAATGCTTAAAAGTTTTCATTATTCCTGCCGTACATTTTCCCTCAATTAATCCCAAACTTTCGCAATTCTTTGGCACAGAACATCTCGATCTCTTTTAGCACACCGCTCTGTGCACACCCTCACTCATTGGTCTCCTGCCACCTCTACCTTGTGCCTTGCCATGCTGTTGGCCTGCGCTAGAATGCTGTTTCTCGATGCTGGTATCTTTGCTCTTGTTCAAAATAGTCAAGTCGTCCTTGTCGTTTTCCTAGTTACGTATACCATCAGTCATTCATCTTCATGTTGAAAGTTGGGAAGGTGGTCATACTATCAAGTTTTGCGTAGTCTCGCAGATATCTGTGATCAATCTATCTAGAAGATCAAAGCTCATACTCTCACGCACGACAACTCTGAGAATCTCGATGCTGTCTTCGTTTGGTGGGAGAGGGTCTGGGAAATTAGCGATCAGCTTTGCTCCTCAAAGTTCGTCAGCCAATGTTGAAACTTACAGTTCGGGATAATGTATTGCTTTGCTCTTAGGAGATTCGAGATTGTTACTTGCTTCAAATGTGGGAACTCCCTTTTGAATTCGTCACTGAATCGGAATGCCACAACAGGCAAGCCAGCATTGTAATCAGCTGAGGTTTCATCATCCTTTCCAAAAACTGCTTCATTCGCGCCTGCAAAACTGTGGACGCCCTTCTTGTGGTGGATATCGGACACGCAAATGTACCAGCCGGTGGCTTCTAGCGACTTTGAGAGAAGACGAGCATTTGCCATACAATTCTCCATGATCGATTGGTAGCCGGTGAAGCCCAGATGGATCAGATTATAATACTGTGCAATAATTTGCGCACCTGGGCGAGAAAAGTTCAAGGTGTAAGACTCCTCGGTCCCTCCCAGATAGTGGAGCTCGAAGACCAAATGCTTTGGAAGGTAAGACTCATCACGCCATATAATCCATCCAACACCGGCATAGACCAAGCCGAACTTGTGGCCGGAGGTGTTAATAGACTTTACGCGAGGTAATTCGAAGTTCCACTTTGAACCACCGGCTTTTGCCTTTGTGAATGGAGCAACGAAAGCGCCTGAAGCTCCATCGACATGAATTGGGATATCAACCCCAGTCTTGGCTTCATACTCATCCAAAATCTTCGAGATTTCCTCGACCGGTTCGTAATGACCAGTGTAGGTGCTTCCGAGAATGACAAAAACCCCAATTGTGTTTTCATCGATGTTCTTCTTTACGAGTTCGGGGTCAAGTCGGTAGTTGGACTTTTCAGAAACAGGCAGGATACGGGCCTCGACCTCAAAGTATCTGGCGAATTTCTCAAGAGCAACTTGGGCATTGGCACCCATGATGATGTTAGGGTTCGATTTGTCTTTGCCCTCCTTCATTCTTTTCTCTTGCCAGCGTCTCTTCATGGCCAACCCGCCCAGGTGTATAGCTTCCGAGGAACCGGTCGTGGCAGAACCAATTGCCTTTTCGCCCTTCTGAACGCCCCAGAGGTGAGATAGAATCGATACGCAACGGGCATGCATCTGCATCATTGCGGGATATTCGTCTGCGTCGGACATGTTCTTCGAGATATTCTCGAACATCAATTTCTGAGCATTCTCCTCCATATAGGTCCCCACAAACTTGATTCGTTAGTATGACCAACTGGATTAGTGGGAAGCAACACAAACCGAAGCCAAGTTAAGATTGGGCACTCCATCAAGATCCAGTTCGTCTTTCAGCATCTGGTGAACAGCATCTGCTGGGGCACCATCATGTGGGATCTTGAACTTTGGAATCTCCTGCTTGGCCGCATAGCGAGTTGAATAGGGGGTGACATGTGATGTTCCTCCACGTGAGTGAACATGTCTGCGTCCAGCTTCCTTCATGTGAAGGTCATGTAGCTTTTCGATAATCTCATCTGGATCAACCTATAGCCAGTTAGTAGAGAGGCTCTATAGCTGAGTCGGAAGTGGTGGGAAAAAGTGAAGCTTACGTGGCGTGCGAGCGACATGGTGAATATCTTTTTTTTCTTTCGAAAACTATTGTCAATTGTATCTAGAACGGCTTTGGATAATAATAAAAGAACAATAAAATAGAACCTGGGTTGAAAGCTGTTTTTGGGCCTTTCGTCCCCCTACCTAAACATATGACGACAGAGAACGAGGCGAAGACCTGCGCAGCCCGAAAACAGTCCAGTCAGCGCGTATTCACCGCTCTAATGCCGGTTACTAAATAGCTTTTCAGGCTTGAAGACCCATGGCAAGCTTAGTGTTTTCTCTATTGGCTACGACAAATTAATACCATACGTGAAGAAGCTCCATCAAAACTTTTTGATGCTTCGTTTGCAACGCCTAGACGTAATAAATAGTGGATTTGGGGTTCGCTAGAAAAAAGCTTGGCTATGAACCCTGCCACCCGTTTTCTTCACGGAGTACTCCCAAGTGTGGGATTGAGAAGGTGAAACAAAGATGGCTGGAGAGCTTCTAGATTCCCAAACGAGAAGAATACGACCAATATTGCGGAGGATCGAGGAAAAAGTTCTGTTTGACTTGCCGTTACCGTCACTTTTACCCTTGTCAGCTCGCGGTTGATCCCCGCACAAGGCTCTCTTATCGTAGTACGCGAGTATCCAGATGTCCAAAGCTTCGTCCATTGCATGGGAAGTAATCATGCAGGCAATTGCGTGATGAAAGTTGCATTTGCTCGAGGTCGAACTTCCTTTATATACATCCCACAGTATTTCTCGTTCAAATCAATTCATTTGCACCATCAATCTAAACTCCGGAGTCCGTACATACTGAATTTCGTGGAATCCGGATCCGATACTGACGCGTCATGATGCCCCGATCGAGGGGTAATCGTGCATTGATTCGCCCCTTGTTCCCGTTTTATGCAATGCGGCGGTGCCTTTCTAGTCGATGATGGTGTGATGTGCTCTGGAAGCCGCGCAAGCTGCTGTTGTTTCGACGACGGCTCGCTGCATATGGTGAAGGATCCGTGTAGAATTCATTCTCAACCAGTCCTTTGACACCCGTCAGCAACGTTGTCCTCCGTTGGACCTATACGAAGCTCCCGTCTTCGAGCCTTGTTTTGTGTCGTCTCTTTGTTCTCGGAGGTTTATACTTGCCTAGCTCATTCTCGATCTTGGTATACCTCACCTCCCTCCTCCAATCTTTCCTTTCCCTGACATCTTACATCTAAGTAATCGCAATTCATCAACATGAAGTGGCACAATACTCTCCTGCCGCTCGCAGCTGTTACCTCTGCCTTCGTTCTCCCAGATGAAGAGCTCACGAGCCAGATCGTGGCCCAGTCGCAAAAAGATGGGCAGACGTTCCTCGACAGACTTCAAGGCAATGCACAGGAGGCCTGGTCTGGAGTTGAAGAAACTCTCAAGGATGCCGTTGCATTATCTGAGAATGCCATCGATAATGCCTTCAACGCGGCTACTGAAGCTGCGAAGTCCACTTTCGAATGCCATATGTCCATGACAAAGTTCGATGTCCAGGGCTGGCTCGACTCGACATTGCCTAGACCTCTCTCTGTCATGGAAGATGTCGATATTTTCGAAGGAACCCTTGACCACCCTCACAAGCCCCGCAAGCCACACCACCCACCTCACCATCCTCCTCACCATGGTCATGGTCCCCACCATGGCAAGCCGAATAAGACTGTTTACGAGCTCATTGCTTCAAGCAAGTACACAACGAAATTGGCAAAACTGATCAACGAATATCCAGATCTGGTGGATGTTTTGAATGGAACAGCTGCAAACTACACAGTGTTTGCTCCCACAGACAAGGCGTTTGAGAAGCTCCCAAAACACCATAAACCATCCAAGGAGGTCATCAAGGGTATCCTCGCCTACCACGTCTCTCCGGACTTCTATCCTGCTGGACGTATTCTCGTCACCCACACAATCCCGACTGCTATGGGTGAGGATGCACTAGGTGGTGAGCCACAAAGACTCCGTGTTGGACTTAGCCTCAGCAAAGGTCTGAACATCAACTTCTATAGCCGAGTCATTGCCCCAGATATTGTATGTTCATTTAATAATCCCTTTTACCATTTCAGGGCTAACCTTTGCATAGTTTGGTACGAACGGTGTTATCCACGGGGTTGACTCGCTGCTACTCCCACCCCCACCAGCGCTCAAGATCGTCGAGCTTTTCCCTGGTCAATTCAGCACTTTGCAGCTTGGTCTTGTCAAGACCGGTCTTTTCAATTTGATTGAGGGCTCTGCGCACGAGGGCGGAACCTTATTCGCACCCAGCAATTGGGCCTTCGAAAAGCTCGGTCCTAAGATCAACGCATTCCTTTTTAGCAAGTATGGCGAGAAGTATCTCAAGGCACTCCTGAAATACCACGTTGTAGCGAACCAGACTCTCTATTCAGACGCTTTCTATAAGCAGAAGGACGCTGAGTCTAATGCTGAAAATGATTTCAACAGCGAGGGTATTCCCAAGGGGCATTTCCACGTTGACTTGCCGACTCTGTTGGAGGACAAGAGCTTGAGCATTGATATTGGGAGATACGGAGGCTTCATCAGCATCAAGATCAACGGCTTTAGCTCCGTCGCTGTCCAGGATGGTATTGCCAAGGATGGTGTCATCCAGATTGTCAGTAATGTTCTGATTCCACCTAAGACACCTGGTGGAGCTCAGTATGCTGGCGAGGATTTGAGTGTGGAGGAGTTCATTGAAAGATTTGATCCTTACACCAAGGACTTGTAAGCCAACATGCTTCGGATAGAAACACAGGAAGAAGAGCAATTTTTAGGAGGACGATGATATACGAAACGAAATTTGGAATTAAATTAAATGGAAATGTATGACAAGGAAATTCAGGTGTAACCTAGTGTGAACAGATCAAATTTAGTTCTTATCTCAAACTTTGAGGAAGTGAGCAAGCGTGTTGATATTCTAACTTTGTATGACCAAGAGAAGGGTTATACTGCAAGTGAGATACCAGATAAATGTCCATAACAGAGCTGAACAGTGAGACTCTCCCAAGGAAAGGTTTATGTTTCGCAAATATCCTTGACATCTCCAATCGTCTATTTTTGACCCCAAAATTCCCCTAAACAGAGCTCTGAGTTTTCCTTTCACTTTCACCAGAAGCTTCAGCGGCAGCTTGAGCAGCCGCCAGCTTTCTCGCCTTGGCCTCCCTCTCTCTCCTCTCACTAAATCTATCCGCAAAGAACTCCTCTGATCCTCTCATCAAAATTGTAAACTTTACAAACTCCTCCATACAGTCCACAAGCCTCTCTCTATTGCCACTAGGCAAGAGTCTCTTATCTCCACTCCCGTCACCTCCCTCGTCCTCAAACTGTTTCCAGGCCATCGGCAAACTGCTCTGGTTGGGTATAACAAACATCCTCATCCATCTGCCAAGGATTCTTAGACTGTTAAGAGCATTAAAACTCTGGGAACCACCATTGACTTGTATAATTGATAATGTGCGGCCTTGAGTCGGACGCACAGAGCCACTCGCAAGCGGGATCCAGTCGATTTGGTTCTTGAAGACGGCGGTCAGATTGCCGTGCTGTTCAGGAGAGCACCAAATGTGACCATCTGACCAGAAGGATAGGGAGCGTAGTTCTTGGACGGCGGGGTGTGTATCGGGGACGGAGTCTCGGATTGGGAGTTCGGATGGGTTGAAGATGCGGACATCGCAGCCGAGACGGTGGAGGATACGGGAAGCTTCGAAGGCCATGAGTTTTGAGTATGATCTAGCATGGTAAGTTAGAAAGGTTCGCAGAAACATATAGAGTGATATGAACCTTTTTCTTAGACTTCCGTATAGAACTAAGACTTTCAATCGTTGCCCTTTAGGTGTCAAGGCTTTCTCAGCCACCGAGATGACATTATCTAATTCTAGCTGCGAAATCCAGTCCGTAGATTCGACCTCTGGATCTAGAAGAAATGGCCGGTATTTAGATCTTATTTCTGGGGCATCATCTGCCTCTGATATAGCGAGTTCGGGACATTGTGCTAGAGTTCGGAGCTCTCGAGGAGCTTGGATGGTGCCCATTCGAAGAAGTTGGGAGCTCTTGAAAGTATTTGCTCGAAGTACAAATTGGTTCCGAAAAAGAGAGACTATCATGGGGGACGATGTAATTGAGAAGATAAAAGAAACGACATGTTTAAAAGCCGACAATGGGGTTTTATAGAGACAGAAGTGAAGATTGAGATTTCAAGCTTTGGGGCAATCAGCGATAAGATCAGAATGTCACTGGAGCTCCATCATTGGCCAAGATTGTGTGGGGTTCCTGCAGCACGCTTGAAATCTTGTGCAACGGCACAATGTTATGAAAAGCTTATGCCGAAGCTAACTTACACAACAATCTCGACTCCAAGTACCTTTCGCTGCTGGAAACAAACCACTCCTTCTTGATTCACGCAGCTCTATCTTCTCAATCCTGTATACATATTTCCCTTTCCTTGTCTCTTTAGAGTTGATCCGAAGTTCAGTCGCCCAAACCTCGCCGATGAGCAGACCCCCAATCCTCGAACAATACCACTGTTCTCTTCTTCCACTACTTCGAGAGCTCCGAGGAAGCTGAACGACGATTCTGTGTGACACCATGATCACCCAGTTACCAATACGGCTCTTGGCCTCATCTACTCTATTAAAGCCGGGCCTTCAATCTTCACGGCGATGTCTAAAGTTTCCGGAGACGCCATTACGTCTCTTGCAATGTAAATATCAGCAGACCTACTCAACCTTTCCTCCTCCTCCACCACCACCAGCAGAGCCTCCGAAGCCAATTGATCTACGATCGCAAATATCCGAATACCCCGGCGTGAAAATCAACCAACCCAGACGAAAACGCTCTCTCCGACCATACATCTACGCAACACTCTTCCTTTTCCTTGGCGTGACAATGGGCCATTACACCCGAATGATAATAGCACCACCGCCCTTACCCGAAGCGGGCAGCAAAGCAGATGTATACATGGTGGAATGGATTAGAGGTCGAGCAGAGAAGCTTCCAATTGTACAATCCCTCTCCACAGATCCAAACTGGACCTCCTACGACGCATACTCCAGCGTTCCTGAAGACGAGCTGGATTCAAGACTCACCAGCGGGCCATTGGGCGGTGCTCGCGCAATAGGCGCCTTCCAGCGCATATTCTACAACAAGGAGTCTGGAGAGATAGTGACAGTGATATGGTTCGGGGGCGCAATCCAAGGCTTTCCTGGGGTCGTACATGGTGGAATTCTAAGCACAATTATGGATGAAGTGCTAGGACGCTGCGCGATCAAGAATTTTCCTGCTAGGACGGGCGTTACGGCGAATCTGGAGATCAATTACTTGAAGCCGGTTGCCACCAACGCGTTTTATATTGTGAGAGCAGTGCCGCAGCGCGAGGGCCAGACGGATCGGAAGGGGTGGGTTACTGGAAGGCTGGAGTCGTTGCAGGGGAGGGTGTGCATGGAGGGCAAGAGCCTTTATGTTGTGCCGAAGAAGTTTCAGACTCGACCGATAGAGAACTTTTGAGGTGTGAATCCTGCACATTATTGAATATTTCAGGCTCAGAGTCGATTCGACCTGGCGTATAGAAGTTTGGACTCCGAATCGCAGAATCCTGGAACCTCTACCAAAGTCACAGAGACTCCCATACCTTGCCAATCTACCGGATTGACAATAATCTACCTTCCTATGCTCAGGAAGAGGAGGAGCATGTTGCAAATGTCACCAACCTAAATTTTCAATGGCAATTTTGACGAGTCCTGGAAATAGACCGAATTTTGTAACTTTGAGGCCCAAGCCAGCATAGAAGGAAGCGGACTCTTTGGCCCTTGAAGAAAAGCAAAAGAGCAGGATTCAACGCATTTGGGCTCTTCGACAGACACCATGAGGCCTGGTTCACACCATTTAGCACACTAGATATATATTCCTGCAATCGATAGATCAATTAAAGGGATTCCCACAAGTGTCAAGCTGACATTCAAAGAGGTTTCAACTACTCTACTCAGCATCAATGCTTTCAATTGTTCATTACTCAATTGATGTTGAAGTTGGTAGTAATACTCATGCCAATCAGTCAGATGTAGAGAGCAGAGATCTTGAAGACACTAGCCAGAATAGCGGACATGGTCATTGAGCTGCCCTGCTTATCTGAAACTTCCAGAAGTAGTCTGTGGCTCCGAGACACCTGCACATCATTGAGAAAAAGCGCCATTTTCAGCTGGTGATGAAATGCTCACGGACTGCTTCCGGCTCGTTGTTTTCGGAAAGTCTCAAATCGATCTGTTTACCTAGGTTGCTATTATACTTCCTAGCCTATACTAAATCCAGCATTGGAATTCATCGGGGCGGGCTGTTGCGAGTTGTTGATGCTGTACAGTAATTCATTATGCAATCACTACCTTGTGCTCCAATTAAATAATGCTGTAACCTTATATTATTATAGGCCGTTATGCATGGGCAAAAATGCGATCCGTGTCGAGGCCTCGAAGGCCGGGGAAGCTGCACGCGCCATGGGTTTACGAGTGGTTCCCTCAGCCTCTTTTCCGACCCCCTCCAATTCCCAATTTCAGGGTGCATAGAGTACCGGGGCGGCAGAAGGATTGTCAGAACCCAATTGGTCTTTCTTTTTATATTTAGATGGACAAGCCGTTTCGTGCGCGTGGAAATCCTCACGGGCAGAGATCTCCGTGGCCCAACAAAGCCCAAGGATTACTCGCCGCTGAAGGAAGGGTAACGATCGCCTCTAATGGGCTTGGTAGCGCTGCAGACTTATGCGGCACAATCACACGGGGTTTCCACAGGGCTCCTCTTCAATGCGACACCCCGGATAAAATTCACACGTCGCCTTCGGTCGACAGGACGCCGCCGATATTTAATACATGATGGCCTGCAACGATGCTGGACGTGGAGAGAAAATCTTTCCCGACGTCGAGCTTCTTTCTGTCTGACCTCCGCGAGTGCGGAACACGACACAGAGAAGCAGAGAGCCCTCCATGAGGACCGATGTCGAGAAGAGATGGCATGGAGTTGGCGCTGGTCGATTTCTCGATTTCTTGTCTGCAAAGACGAAGGGTCACATCTCATCCCTGAGTGTAGATCAACTTCTCAAAACGAAGGTCGCCATTCGAGCCATTCCGTCGGTGCAGAGACACCGACGCGAGAAAGAATATGTTGCGAGTGAAATTTGCTCGAGGAATGTCTTCGGCGATCGTCCACCTAGAAAGAGAAGAAAGGAAGCCCGCCATCTAGATCTAGAAAAAGTCCCAAAGGATGTGTAAGTCACTCACCTCGTCTGGGGTGGATGTCGAGCTGATTATACCCAGAATCCCTCAATTTTCACCACCGCAAGCAATAAAAAAGGCGACCTGCACAAAGTGTCCGCATCCAGGGGGCAGATGCCCGTTCGAGCAATACACCATTTCCCGGCCGAAGCCCCCAATGCCTCCTAGACGCACATCATCGCTACCCAAGAGTGCACGTGCCCTAGAAGTTATCACTCGCCCCTCTGCCCCCTTATCGGATTTCGAACTAGGGGCACAAGAAGGCCAATTCTTTCAACGCCTCGTGGCAGGGCATTCCAACGTTTTGGGCTGTCTCTACAACTCGCGATTATGGCCCTTGGTGCTCCAGACGTGCCACTCCGAGCCCTGTATACGGCACATCACTCTAGCGACCTCGATGGCCCAGCAAGCTCATCGTGGGCAGAATGTCGCGGCTCTCCGTCGCGCAGCTTCAAGCCATTATGCTAAGGCTGTTAGATTCATGAATGAGCTTCTGTCCCGCATGAGAGTGGGGGCTGATACTCAAAGCTGGGAAATTGTACTTCTGGCTAGTTTTCTCTTTACGACGTTCGATGTCCTGAGCGGCATTGAAGGGCGTGCGTACTGGTGGATGCAGAGCTCTCTGTTGATGCTCAAAACTGCCGTAGGGGTACTTGGTCGAAATGGAAGTGTGACTTTGTCTGGAAATTTGAAAGAACTGGCCTTGGTGTTTAGGAGGTTGGATGTGAAGGCGGTACCGAAACGGAAATCCTTTGCTAGGAGTAGTATGGAGCCTCAGAAAGTTGAGGGGGAGATCGTGAGGCGGCGAAGGCTCTTGCGGAAACTGGGTGAGCCATCTGCTTTTGGAAGGAGTGAGAGACGAAAAGCAAGAATGGGAAAGAGTGGGGTAGTCTCTTGATATTTGAGGCGTTAGGAATTGGAAAAGAGCCTGGAAAATATGATGGTATCTAATAAAAGGAGCGAGTTTCAAGGTTTCGAGGTTTGGCATGGTGTTGAGGAGTCGCATATAGGAAAGGCAGTACCCTGAAGGACCGGATAGTTCGCCCTTCGACTAAAACAAGATGGACAGAAAGTCAATACAGAAAGTTACACAGGATACTGAAGTCCCTTAAAGGTCCCCTGAAGCTAAGCGCCCGATGCTGATGACTAAAGGAGTCATTCGAGTCTAGATTTATCTCCGCAGTCTCGTACATCCCAGGTGGCGTCTAGACGAGGAGTGAAGTTCCGATAGGACCATGAAATGAAGCTAAATCTCAAGCAGGTACATTTTATTGGAGCCTTCAAAGAGGTATATAAATCGAAGTACAGGAATCAGAACTGGCTGCAAAGGCTACTCCCAGGTTTGAGCAACCACTTGGCACAAAAGATACTATCTTCCTGCGCATGTCCATGCTCCAGCTCATCGTTTCATGGACACCAGAAATGAGCCAGACAATGTCGTCAAGCACTACTTAAGGCCTGAAAAGAAGGTTGGCCATGGCCATCCGCACAGCCGCTGTTAGAATTGCCTTTCTCGCTCTGTTCATTAGATCCACAATGTTATGTGCTGTTCGTAAGTGAACCGAATTTATGAAGCTGCCCTTCACCTTGGCAAGGAGGTTTGAAGGAAACCTGACAGAAGTAGGCAGCCATGAATTGCTCACCATCAGTGAGTCCTCCTGGAAAGTTTGAATATCTTAAAATGCCCCTTTATGCCAAGTCAAATGATGCTTGATCGATAGCATAGACCGGCCAGCTTGAAGAGGTAATAATCGGCTTTCGATTGGAAATTTGCTCAGATGGATATGTGTGAGATGGAAATATTACACTTTCAAGATACCGTTTTTCTCCGGTCATAGGTCTGTCGTTGGGCACCTTTGATGCCTAGTGCGAGGTAGGGGAAAATCGATAGTAGGGTAGTGATTGTGGAGCTGTAGTGTAGAAAACTAACAGTATAGGTCTATCACGGTCTACTGAAGCTCGTTTAGTGCTGTGCTTCGGGTTGGAGAATATGTAGCTTTGTGTTCGAATACAAATATCCGGTCCGACGTCGTCTCTTCGCAAATGTGCTGGTCAGTGCTTCAGAACAGTCACGATATCCCTCACTCGGAATCAATTTTTGACCATCATCTGCCACTCCTTGATCGATCTTGGATATGGCAAACCATGGTACCGGAGAGCTCTCGCAAAGTTGAGGATCCCGAAAGCCCAAGCATATGCATCCTGTTGCAGCGATGGCTGTGTCGCAGATGAACAGTGTCGGAGACAAATTGGTATCGTGATCGTCTGGTGCCCCTAGTGAGTCACCTTTCAATGAGATTCCGTATCGGCGTCAGGCTTCGATGGTTGATAGAAGGTGTTTTTGGGGACCTAAGAAGTCGGACAGCGCAGGGAGATAACGGCTGGCAGGTTAAGAATATCGAACTTTTTGAGGAAATCTTCGTCTGTAAAACGGCTGTTGCAGAGTCCGAACCGCTTTACAGACGTCTATTATGAGTACTTTGTGTTACTAAAGAGTCTGAATGTGGCAGTTGGTATCGCGTTGTCGGAAGTGCGGTCTAAGATGATCTGATCGTTGTTGCAAAGATCGATAAGTAGAAAATAAGGAGCCCGGAAGCGGCGAGCTCCGGTGATGATTTTTCTCGTCACTTGAACATATTTAGTGGTGGAGTTCATCCAGAGTTAATAGGACCTACCAAGACTGCAGGCAAAGGTATTCGTTGAATTGCATTTGACGTTACGCGGGCCTCATTAAAATGCCAGCCAAGAAGGACAATGCATCTATACATCATGCCAACTCAAGACTGGAGGTCTCGATTGGAGGGGGATATGCAAGATGAGGTGGTCTCCAGCAGCGAGTGAAGAGCAGTAGGACCAACGAGAAGCAAATGAAACAAAGCAAGACAAAGATCAAATTCGCAGTCTCATCGAGTGCATTGCTTGCTAACACCCACAATGGTTCTCATACGCCAATTAGGCGGGCAGGACTTTTGCCAACTGTTTTCATTCTTCTCCCCCTCTAGATTCCATGAACTTCTTCTGCAATTCTAGTAGCGAGCAATTGAACTCGAACATTTGAACTGGCCATCGACAATGCATACCCAACACTCAGAGAAGGGTTGACGCGGCAACTAGGTCGCCAAGTTTCGGGAAGTGGCTGTGAGAACTCGGGTTTATGATGTGCAGCAGCACCTTATAACAAGCAGTGAGGAATAGGAAAGCTCGGCCTATGGCGGGGGCTCCAAGGCAGCCACAACAGTGCATTATCCACTTCAGAAGTTCTGACTTTATAAGTTTGGCTTCAGAAGTGAGAGCACCGCTCGACTGAAAGCACACTCATTGGCCAGAGACAAAGCCTAAGCATCGTATTCTGCTTTTTGATGTTGGGGAACATCGAGGGGAAATCATGGTAAAGGGCTTGAGTTCGCTCACAGCATCGCCAAGGTTGAACAGTTTTGGTAGGAGGTTGTTGGCGGCGGAGGAAATTGGTGAGGAAGGTCCACCGCCTCGTGATGGACACATCGTGGGACGGGAAGCAGCGATCGAAGCAAGCAATGGCGATGCTATACCAAGATTCTAGGAAAGGTGGCTTGCTGGTATGCATGCATTTCGAGACATGCGTTATAACGACCCTTGACGGAAGCATCTGCAGTAGAAATATGCAATCTGCAATGTCAACAGGTCATTTTTGCTATATCCCTACCTGAGGTCGGGCGTTGGCTTCTGGGAGACATGTGCGGTTACACAGATCACTGACAGCACGACATCTACTAGATGCTCGAGCCACATCCTAAGACGGAGAAGGATAATGCTGCTTGCAAGGGCTTGCAAGGGTATTACTGAATGAAAACCTAGAGGCAAACAGCACAGAGGAGGTAGGGGGCGAATAATGCTTCAGGGAGCGATTGTTAGGTACGGAGAGAAGTTCTGCTTAGCAAGTAAGTGGGTGAGTGAGTGAGTGAGTGAACGAGTGAGTGAGTGAGTAAACGAGTGAGTGAGTGTGTAGAATATGCACGCGAGCATACACACGGTTGGCTTGCACTTATGTCTAAGCTCGCGGGAAAGAATAAAGTATTGGGCTTACTGCTTACTGCTTACTGCTTACCTATAGGCTTGCCATGTCATGTCATGTCATGTCAGCGGTCTGTGGTCTGTACGACTACTGCTGGGTTCCGCCGGGTCTCGATCGATGCAACGACATCTCGCTTAAAAGTGGACCCCTGAATGACCTCCACGATCGAGCAACATCATCATCATCACCATCACCATCACCATCACCATCACCATCACCATCACCATCACCGGCACCCATACGGTACCCGTACGGTATGTGAGTCGCGCACGAGTAATGGACTTATTTGGAAGCATCACCACTACACCGTTTGAAGCCTCGAGGCCCTGACCTTGCCAGGACATGGATCTCGTCCTGGCAAGGTCAGAATGCGGGAAAGAGATGCGATGGATACCTACCTACGATACGATGCGATACGCATATGAGTGCTTCGGGCGTGGGCATCACCTCCATCACGCTTTCTAGAACTTAGCTGGCAAGCTGGCAAGCTGGCAAGCCGGTCTTCCTCGGGAAATGCCGTTGCCGAGATAATAGTAAGAATAATAGTAAGAATAATAAAAATATACCGGTATCTTGAGCTGCAGATTGCTACAATGGGGAACCTTAGCCGGGCCCAAGCAGCAAATCTGCCCCTCGATGCCCCTCGATGCCCTAGACCTTAGATCTTAGATCTTAGATCTTCAACAAGGTACGCCATCGCCATCGCCATCGCCATCTTCTCTTTTCGTTCCCTACCTGTGTAGCACTACTGGAAAAACCGATGGTGTCCAGGTGAGTTAAGGTTAAACCAAATTGGCCAATCCATGATCCTATCACTCCGGTTCCGGGGATACCTCCTTCAGCCCCTTTCCCGTTTTCTTTGATACTTGGTACGCCAATACGTTGGCCTCCCGACGATCTTTACCCCGGCATCTAACCCGTCTAAGTGGTCCCGATTTTGCTTCTTCCATTGACTGCAAAACAACAAAAAACTCTCACGCCCTCGGCATTTTCTTCTTCTCGTTCTTCTCGTTCTTCTCGTCCTCCCCGTCCTCCCCCACACCTCGTCTGCTTCTCTCTCTCAAGCCGACAGCTACGAAATTCAGAAGCGCAGGTTGTCTTCCATGGCAATCTCGACTTCAAATACTCCCTCATTTCTCGTTCATGCCTAGCCATGCACTAAAGATCGGATTCGCGTTTGCCCGACTATCAACAATCAAATCACATCGGGGATATTCCACTACCGCCACCATGTCAAGCTCCAACGTGCTCATCTACTTACTCCGAAGAGATCTACGCGTCTCTGATAATCCCATCCTCCATACTCTGGCCACCCAGAAAGACCATAGTTTCACTCATCTACTTCCACTATATATCTTCCCTGCCCAACAGGTAGAAGTGAGCGGCTTCATCCCCGAAGATGCAAAGAGCAAAACCCCCTACCCGGAAGCAAGGAGCAGGCTTGCCAACTTTTGGCGTTGTGGGCCTCATCGGGCGAAGTTCTTGGGTGAAAGTGTGTGGGACTTGAAAGGGGGACTCGAGAAAGTGGGAAGCGGACTTTGTGTCAGGGTGGGTATGGTAGAGGAAATAATGCAATCGATGCTAGAGGGAATGGCCAAGAAGAATGGCGTGAAAGTGGGAGCTGTGTGGATGACAAGTGAGGATGGGACTGAAGAGCACAGTGAGGAGAGGCTGGTCAAGCAACTTTGCAAAGACTCAGATGTGGAATTTAAGACTTGGGTGGATGAGAAGTACTTCATAGACGAGTGAGTTGCGATTCATCCAACCAGGCTCTCAGATTGTGCTCGAGCTAATTTGATATAGCCGTGATCTTCCTTTCGACGACGTTCAAGATGTTCCAAATGTCTTTACAAGCTTCCGCAACAGAGTTGAGCCTCTAAGAGATGCGCCTCGTCCGGTCCTTCCCATTCCAGCCAAGGATTCTCTACCTCCTTTTCCAACAGATGAAATCCCTCAGCAGCACTCACCTTTCGAAATTCCAAGTACTTTTGACGCCCTTCAGAACGCACTCCTGAAGCCTTTAACCAAAGATTCCTTGGTCAAAAACCCACCTGCATATCCCGAAGGCGCCAAATCAGCACACCCCTTTACAGGCGGCGAGTCTCACGCCCAGGAACGACTCGAGCATCAAATAGCATCCGGTTGCATGACTACTTATAAAAGTACCCGCAACGGTCTCCTCGGCGCGGATTTTTCTACCAAGCTTTCCGCATATCTCGTACTCGGCTGCATGACCGCGCGACAAATCCACGCCGCGCTCCTCTCATTCGAAGACGGTACTGACGACGGAAAATGGAAAGGCGTTTCCGGCCACGGTAAAGGCGAAAACGATGGCACGAAAAGCGTGCGTTTCGAGCTGCTATGGCGCGACTACATGCGTCTCTGCAACCGTAAATTTGGACTCAAACTTTTTCGTTTGAGTGGTTTCAGAGATGAAGATATCCAGCGCTGGAGAAGCCCGGATCAGCCCCGCGAAGGCTTCTCGAGAGAAAATATCAATGAGATGATTGAGAGGCTGTTGAATGGAACGACGGGTATGGGTTTCATTGATGCGTCGCAGCGAGAGTTGCTTCATACAGGCTACACCTCGAACCGCACGCGCCAAAACTTTGCCTCATTTTTTGCAAAGCACTTATATATCGACTGGCGCATTGGAGCTGAATGGTACGAGTGCATGCTGGTTGATTACGATTTATCGAGTAATTGGGGTAATTGGCAGTATCTCGCTGGTGTAGGAAACGACCCGCGAGGCGAAGCGAGGATTTTCAATCCGGTGAAGCAGGCGTTTGACTATGATCCTGAAGCGGAGTATGTCAAGATGTGGATTCCCGAGTTGAGAGGCCTGACGGATCCGGGTGAGGTTTTCCAGGCGTGGACGATCAGGGATCAGCAGAAGAAGAAGGATCTGGGTCTTGAGGGGCTGGTTTGGGTTGAGCGACCTCTGAAGAAAATCAATTTCGTTGCTGGGAAGGGGGGAAGGCCGGGGAGAGGAAATAAGGGCCGTGGAGGTGGTGGGCCGGGAGCGAGTGGAGGAAAGAATTATGGGGGTGGACGTGGTGGTGGTCAAAATCGTGGTGGAGGGTACGGTGGTGGAAGATACGGCGGGAGCTCAAGGGGCCATCGTGGCTCTGGGAAAGGTCGCGGTGGTGGTGGTATGGAGCGTGATATCGTCGTTTCGTGAACGTGGGCACGATTGACACGAGTCTATGATTGCATGCATGGCGCATTGGCCGGAGTTTGTGAGATTGGAAGGAGGAAAGGTAAAGATGGTTAGAATTAGAGCTCTTGATTTTAGTTCTCATGTTTGTAAAGAGAGGGGGCATGAAGCCACCCATACCCTTTGAGGCCAAATACCATTTCTGTTTATTATTTCACACTTCCAACCTGTTGCCCGCATCCATCGTCATTTCATTAGCCACATTTCCAAATTTCGACCAATCTATTTAGAATCGGAATACGACAATATTGAAATCGAAGAAAATATCTGTACAGCCCAACGTCATACTCGGGAAAACCTACTGAACTAGTTTAGACCAACATCGGAGAATACCCAGATGCTTCGTCGAAACTCAAAACTCTGCAACACCGGCACATAGAATTCTGTAACATAACTCAAGTGCTTTCGTATAAGCGCTGCATAAGCTCAGACGCGGCACTTGTCCGCACGTGTCCAGACTCCAGAGTCGTAAGAGGCGCATTTTAGCTTGTGGGGGTTGAAATAATGGTGCAGTTACAACAGGGAAATTCTTAGCTTGAGGGAAGATTCCAAGGTCAAAGTTCGGAGGCTTCTCCTCGTACTGACTTGTTACACTAACATCGTAGAGCATTAGAGCGCTTCTAGCTCCCGGCGGCAGCCTTTCTCCTATATCTTCCGAAAGCCAAACCGTTCGCTGCTGCTCTTAATTGTTTGAGATAAAAAACCGTGAGAAAAGGCAAGTACGTCAGCGGCTGGGCGGAGATGCGATGGATTGAATTGAGTGCTACCTCGTGTATCGGTGAGCTTATTTGATCCTTCCAGGACCAGAGCTGTGTGCGTGGGAAGTTAAACTACTAGCTCCTGAGCGTTGGAGGCCTGGATTCTAAACCATCATCACTTGGCAATTGATAAAGCCGTGGCATGAAGCATTCCATGCGTCTAGACCAAAGAGTTTCACCTCTCACAAACCGATCTTGACTCCCACTTCATCCGCAATAGTCATGAAGGCCTTGGCTCTTTCGCTTTCGGGCTCTGCAACAACCGTAGGCTTTCCCCTATCTGCATCGTCGCAAATGCTGGCATGCAACGGTATATCGCCCAAGAAAGGTATACCATGCTCCTCACATGCGTGAGTGACTCCTGATTTGGAACCAAATATATGTGTACTGGTGTGGCAATGAGGACATGTGAAGAGCGCCATGTTCTGCACCATTCCCAACAACGGGACCTTTACCGTCTTGAACATATTGACACCCTTCACCGCGTCCTTCAAAGCAATATCTTGAGGCGTTGAGACAATGACAGCACCTAATTCGAATCAGTCTTGCCTCTGCTTGCAGAACCAAAGAAGTCTTACCATCAAGCTCGATCTGTTGTGTAATCGTCAACTGTGTATCCCCCGTCCCAGGCGGCAAATCTAGCACCAAAACATCCAATCCTCCCCAGTCAACCTCATGCAAGAGCTGCTGTAAAGCTTTCATAACCATAAGACCACGCCACACCACTGGGGCCGCATCTCCGACTAAGTATCCCATCGACATCGACTTCACGCCATAATTCGAGAGCGGGAGGAGCTGGTTGTCTGCCAGGCCGTCAGACTTGCTCTTGTTCGAAAGTTATGAATGGTAATCACTGACTGGGGGATAATCGTGGTTCTCCCGAGAGGTTTAATAGTGTTGGTATAGAGGGACCGAAGATATCGGTGTCGAGGACTCCGCTCCGAAGGCCTTTGCGGGCGAATGCGAGGGCCAGATTTACTACGAAGAATTAATGAATATCTCATCAGATGATATGTATACGAACCCGCAACAGTAGATTTCCCTACCCCGCCTTTCGCAGATGATACAGCTATTACTTTCTTCACATCTTTAATCGGACGTCGCTCGGGCAAACCGCGTTGCATTCGTGGGATGCTTCCCGTTCGCGGTAATCCCTAAATAATCATCAATATCTATTAAAATTACAACTACAGAGGAATTGGAGCTCACCAAGGGATTTTCATGCTGTAAACAGCGCAATGTGGAAAATAATCGCGGTTTCATGTTTACTCCAAGCTTCCTCTCACTGAAGAGGCTGGAACTAAATGAAGGGGTCGGCGCATTAAATCGCCGACTTCCGCCCGCGCCAAGATTATCGAGGGGAGCTCAAAAAATTGTTGCGAAATTTTGTGCAGAATCAAAATAATTCAGGCTTATTTCGAGATGGCGAAGACCAAGTCTCGCGCCCAGCAATTTGCTGATTTAGCTGATCCATTACCTAAAGGTATACTAGCTTGCATTTATATCTACAAAATACTCCTTTACTGACTAAATGGCAGACTTTGATCCGGAAGAAGATGTACCTGAACAAGACAGCGACGACAGTGGATCTGAGGACAGCGATGATGGCTTAGGTGGTACGGAACATTATGCTCAAGTTGGGTATGTTATGCACCATGTTATTATCATCATATCTAAACCTTTAAAATAGCAAAAGCAAGCTTCGAAAGTCAGAGGAAGTCGCACTGGGACCACAATATGCGGGTTCCCGAATAAGTCGAGAACAACTACTCAACGACGATGACGATGAAGAAGTCGAGTCAGATCCAGGGGACTCTGGTTCTGAAGAAGAGGATGCCGAATTCGCAGACCCCGACGACTCGGAGATAGATATAGATATTGAAGATGGAGATATCGACAGCGATGCTGCATTCGGCGAAAGTGATTCGGAAAAGTTTAAGGAATTTACCTTCCGGGGGAGTTGCAGGCCTAGGGAGAATGAGAATAAGAAGAGACCGACAGCAGCGGACTTTATGTCCGAGAGTGAGGATGATGACGAGAATGAAGGGGCTGCTCTGAATGGACATGAATCGGGGGAGGAAGAGACAGACGAGGATATATTGGATACCGGCAATCAGCACTCGGATGATTCTGAAAATGAGGTTTCCTCTACAGCACGTCAGTCTCTTGACGAGGAGGGGAGCGATGAAGATGGCTCGGACAGCAATGACTCAGAAGACGCGGGCTCTGAAAGTAGTGATGAAGACGATAGGGATTTGGCACCCGACGAGGACTCAGGGAATTCGGATGGCTCCGGCGATGATGAAGGGGATGACGAAGATGACAAAAATATGGACAAGAAGTCGAAGCGTTCTAAGTTTCGGAAAATAATGAACGAGGACCCTGTTGAGGTCGACGATGAACGTGCTGGACTACGGAAAATGATGAACGACGGAGAGAAGAATGTCGTTGCCACAATTTCTCAAGCAGCGAAGGCAGACGTAGAGAAGGGAAATGCGGTGAAGCAACAGAGAAAGGCTTTCGATTCTCTTTTGAACGTGAGAATGGTTCTGCAAAAGGCCCTTGTCGCAACGAATTCGATGGCCGCCACTGAAGAAAGGGATGGTGAGGATTCGGAAAACCAGCCTTACGAAGCAGCCGAGGAAGCGGCTATCAAGTTATGGAACACCCTGGATGGACTTCGCCATGATCTTACAAAAGCCAAGACTGGAGCAGGCCAGAAACGCAAGCGGGACGTTGATACGTCGACGCCATCCTCTATTTTCTGGGAAAGAATGCAGCATTCCGAAGTGTCCATGATCAACACAAGACAGACAACTTTGGAGAAGTGGTCTGCCAAGTTTCGCAGCACAGAAGTATTGGCTAAGGAACGGAAACTAAAAAAAACCACTACACAATCCATCACATCAGTTCTCCAGGATCATCTCGCAAACCCGGAACATCTGGTCAGAAAAACTACGATGCCTCGATCTTGTGCACCGCTTCAGAGGGACTCAAAGATTACTGAAGACCCTAACATCTACGACGATGGGAACTTCTATCAGCTTCTGCTAAAAGAACTCGTTGACCAGAGAAGAGTGGAATCATTGACGGCTCCAGCAGCTAGTGCTGTTAACGGTGCTGCGCTGCAATGGACGGCGGTGAAGGAGGCAAAGACGAAAAAAAACGTTGATACGAAGGCTAGCAAGGGCAGAAAGATGCGCTACACCGTGCATGAAAAGTTGCAGAACTTCATGGCGCCGGAAGATCGCGGTACGTGGGAACCGGAAGCCATTGATAGATTCTTCGGGACTCTGTTGGGCCAGAAGATGACTTTGGGAGAGGATGATATGGAAGTTGATGGAGATGAGGACACTCCCATCGAGAATATTTCGATTGAGGAGGAAAGTTTGAAGTTGTTTAGGTCTGGTTAGATGACTTGTTTCCGGATTCTATACGCATCAAGTCTCTAAATTGAGTAAAAATTGAGCGATTATGTTTCTCATTGGGTACGTATCAATGATGAAGGGATGAAATAATGTGTAGGCAAGTGCCACAAATCTCAAGTTAAACTACACTTTCATTAATTTATAAACTACTTAGCTGTCATACCAAGGGGGATTTGGCACTAGTAGTAATCAGCGAAAACTTTCGACAAAATGTCCTAGTCTCTCAATCTTGTTCATCTCCTCTACCTAAAAAGTATAAACTCCTGACACCATATCTAGGGTATCTATAAACTATATTCTTGGCGACAATCTGAAGTTCAGCCGTATTTTTTACCAACTTTAACAATATCATTTGCGAACAAGGCAGTTGAGAGACCTTCTGTATTCGCGGACGCGCGGACAAGCTCTGTCAGTGAGGTTTTGGAGCCATTGGTACCAAAGCCCATTGAGATGTTCTTTGGATGAACAACCGGCCATGTCGAATAATGCTGTGGCTGATTCAAAGGAATGTCGTCCGAGGCCCGCTCAACTGTCTCGTCCTGAGTCGGACACTCGTTAAAGACCAGTTCAACGTGATCCCCTCCATAAATTCCCGAACTCTCAGTGGTTCTGATCTTAGCTTTTCGCGAGTAGGTTTTTGCTCGATCGATTCCAGCGCTCGTATTGTTTAAAGCGTGGAAGGAGGGGCTCGAATTCTGAGCAAGGGTAATAATTTTTGACATCGAATCCCAACTGTCTGACGTTTTCCTCCTCCAAGTAACCCACACGGTGTGGCTCAATGCGAGGATCATGTGGCCAAGAAGAACCGTCATGGCGAGATACTGAGCCAATGATGCTTGATATGCAAATCCAGTAATTCTCATTTTAATCTCTATTTCTGTTACGCCCCGGGATGTGGCGTTCGGCTTAACGAGTGAACTTTGGCCCCTCACAATTCTTTGATCAAAATTTGGTTCGCGGTTGTACGATGCCAATGACCATTTTGCGGCGGGGCCTGAAGTATTGAATATTCTGAAGCTCCCGGCCCGAGAAAGGCCATCCTCAAAGACGCTGCATATGATCGTTTCCAGGAAGCGGGCCCTGCTTAGACCGTCATCAACAGAGCTGGACCAGTTAAACACTGTATCCGAGATGTTTCCAAGGTTGCTGGCTTCGCCGAATCCTGCATTCATCAATATGCTTTCAATTGTGGAAGGGTTCCATGAATAGTGTCCTGGTCCTTCCGACGGGGTTGGCGGCGTCAACATATCAAGCCAAGACTCCGTGACAGTGATCCGTCCATTTGTAGGGCTGGTAGGTTGTCCAGGTACAGGTGTTGTCCAGGGAGGATAGGCATTGCCAAATTTGATATCCCAGGTATACCAGCCGGACCAGAAGGAGTACTCATCCGTAAAAACGGTTGTGTTGACCCAAGTGGCCTGCAAAGTACAACCGATTACGACTCTTGAACTATTATCTGCTGTCCAAGGCGATTCGAAAACAGCTCCAATAGATGCGGGTCCATATGTGTCAGATGGCAATTGCACCCAGCGGTAGCGAAGATGATCCGATGCATTTTGACCCAATGATTCTACTGTCATATTTGATTCCACACTCCATATTCCCGGTCCTAATAGCGTTGGAAACTCGACTTCAGTATCACTGAACGTAAGATTGCGCGGCGAAGCGCACCTGGTCGAGGTCAGAGGACTTCTAACGTCTGCTCGTGCCTCGCGATCGTCAATTGCATCTGCTGGGCGATTTGTGACCGATAGCAGTGCCTCCCACCAATCTGTGGTTATTTTTTGAAGCATGACAGTAGTTGCCGCGTGAGGCTGAACCAAAAACGTATCATGCTGCGCAGTGCCATCAATTGAACGCGGCTGTCCAAGTGCATACACGCGAGGTATCATTGATAGCGGACTATCGATGGGCCAATAGTAACTGGACCCGGAAAGAAATTTAGCATAGTTTCTAGCAGACGCGCCTGTTCGAAAGTTCGAGTAATCGATTTGGCCAAAATGTTCCCAGAGTGATTTAAAGCCCGCTGATGGGCAGATACCGATATTCATGGAGCCGCTCCCAGTACAAAATGTCTCGTTACCAGTCGCATTGGCATCCAGAGTACTGGGAAAGAAATCTTCGTAGTGTCCTGGCATGTAAAAAGGAGTCGACCCAGCAGTCCACTCTTGCGATTGTGGAACTAGCAAAACCGCAGTCGCTGGACCAGCTAGAGCGGCGATTATGCCAGCGATCACTAAGACTATCAGGAATCTAATCTTTCTCCACTTGTTGCCAGTATAGCTAAGGCTGCCAAAGAATTCTTTCGAGAAGAAGTATCCAAAATTAGAGAAGAGAATTCCTGAACCAATGAGTCCTAGCGGCAAGCCATCTCCGAAAAGTAGCTCGTGTCTAGCGATATGGAATATGATGGTAGCCAAACTCGCCACGATCAATAACTCTTGGGCTTTGGCAGCAACTTGTAAGAGTAGCAAATTTATGGTTTGTGACTCAATCAAGCTTGCAAATGACGTTCCAATATAATAACCTCTTAGGTTCAGGAACAGAATAACGGCTGTGAAGGATATAGGTATAACATGAACAGCGCACCGATGAAGTGTGAACCGGACTGAAGTTCGAATAATGACTTTTGGGGTTTCGTCGGAACTTTTCTGGTCTCTTTTATGAAGTCGAGGAAAACGGAGCCTAGCGCCCAACGAGAGAGTGCTGGTATTTTGAGCCATGCTAGGCTATTCCGCCGAGAGAGAACGAGGAGGTAAATCAGACTTTTCCGACCATGGAGGGAAATTACGGTTGAGAAATGATAACATCGTCGCGAAAGACTACGGTATGAAAATTCGCTGGCTTAAATACAAGACAATGCAGATCTCTTCTCTGTGGGCAAATTCTTCAGAGGCAATAGAGAACCAATGTCACGCAAAAACTTGCAGGCTGCATTGACAAGGCCGATTGTGAAACCCAGAACCAACATATAGTGCAAAGATCCTTGGATAGGTGGTGAGAAGGATCGAAGAATCCTTGTTCCCCGGTAGCTTGCTGGCCGCCTTGACCGGTGACCTTAACTTTAAAAGCCAAAATGTGGTAGGAGATTAGAAGCAGGGAGGTGATTGGAGCACGAAAAACTGAATGTTGGATATACCTCCTGGATCATGCATACCTTGATGTGGTGATGCGTGGGCGGCTATGCTAGGCGGAGGTGTCTCCCTAGGGATGGCCCGAAACTCATGCTGACATCAAAATACCGGGGCTCGGATCGCCCCGCAGAAAGGCGCCTGCTTAAAATAGTTCTAGAGCGCAGGCTCGCCTGAAGTAGCCGCTACTGTACAATACCGTATCGCGGTAGCCAAAATTCAGCGCGGGCGTTTGAGGAGTTTACCTATCTTGCTTCGACTCGAATTTATATCTTTACCAAACGCCGTATATGTTTTGTATATATGGTCAGCAAGCATCGTCACTGTCGATATTGACATACTCCTTATGGCAGACGGGGCAGCTGGCTAGGTCTCAGTGGCGATAGACCTCGGTGAGACAAATCGTCTTGTCCATCACTCTCGTCCGCCGCGCTCTCATTCCTTTCACCTGCCATGCGTCTGCGTCGGCAGGCTGTACTGGGCAGACCTGAACCTGAATGGTTCTTCTCTCTGCGGCAGCGGTTGGCCACAACTCCCAGCCTCATCCTAATCGGGTTCTCAATCTTCACCCTCGCTGTATTGCAGTATTACCACCGCGCGAATTACAGAGATCCAACGTCGTACTTTTTCGATCCTAGTCGGGCCTACCAGCGGATTTATTCAGCGACGAGGATAAGAGAGGCAGAGGCATTCATTGACGCCGCGCCGAAGGTGCCAGGGCCTACAAAACCGTCTCAGCAGACGCCAGTACTCTGCATTGGTATCGCCACGGTTGCGCGACGAGACGACCAATATGTGCGGACGACAGTAGGCTCCCTACTGGACGGCCTCAGTGAAGAACAACGGCATCACATTTATGTGAATCTCTTCATTGCACATACTGAACCTTCGAAACATCCCATATACGAAGAAAAGTGGGTGCAAACCCTTCCAGACAATGTGCTTCACTACCAGCACGCGAATATGAGTCTTATTCGTACATGGGAAGACGGTGGATGGTACCGAAACAAAACAATATTCGACTATACATATCTGCTGAAAGACTGCTATGATACTGGTGCACAGTACATAGCTATGTTAGAAGATGATACCCTTGCTGTAAAAGGCTGGTATCCGCGTCTGCTCCAGGCGCTGATGGATGTTGAGGCTGCTATGCAGCGTCGTAGAGGAGAGAAGTGGATATACCTTCGTCTGTTTTATGCGGAAGAATTATTCGGCTGGAACAGCGAAGAGTGGGCAACATACCTCTCCTGTTCATTTGTGACCTGGATCATTGTCACGAGCTGTCTATTAGGTGTCAGAACCCGGTCGAGAAGATTGCAGCTTCTCTTGTCGAACGCTTCTATAGCCACTATCTCTTGCGTTTGTCTACCGGCTCTTATTGGCCTTTATTTTATGGGTGGTCGGAATTCTACCTCGCCTTTTACACCTGGGATCCACGAAATGAACAAGTTTGGCTGTTGTTCTCAGGGCTACGTGTTTCCACGCGAGATTGTTCCTCCCTTTTTGGAAAAGACAGATCTAGTGACAGATTGGCTTGTGGATATGATGGTGGAGGATATTGCAAATGATCAGGGTTATGTTAGGTGGGCAACTGTGCCAGCTTTGTTGCAGCATATCGGAACCACAAGCTCGAAAGGCTGGGGATTTGATGAAACCGCCAAGAATCTTTGGAACTTCGGATTTGAATTGCACGACGGATTGAATACTCAATGATGGAGATTGAAATTAGCTATATACCCTTTACTTTTGTCGCACAAATTTTAGTACTTTTTGAGACTGCTACTATTGATGGAATCTGACGATATAAGTATGCTGTCTATATCAGATTTTCGAGACTTCCATTCCGTGGATATAGACGTGGGGTTAAATACACAACATACAAATACTGATGCCTTGGGTTCTCCAAGTGGACCTATGTTTCTTACTCATATATAGTCTGTGTTCCCTGCTAAAGCACGTTCTTCTCCACAGCAGCATTAATATTATTCTATAGATTGCCGTTCTAAGGATGCCTTCAAGTCCTACCCACCATCCGCCTTCGAAAGTTCAATTTGCAGAACGCCATCTATAAACTATCCATTCCTTTTCCTTGTTCTTCTCTCCGCCGATGTCTCTCCTGACGACCCCAACGACTCTTCTCCGCAATTTTTTGGCACGCTCTTTAAGCCTGCCCCCAAACAATTTCAGACATCCAATTTTCATATCAGTCCTACTTGCTGCACTCCCACTAGATATCGAATCAGACTCAGAGCTGAACATCAAATCACCCCAATTACAAGTACAACTGTCTTCGCCTCTGGCGAGCCGACAGACACCGCATACCTCCGCTTCCACATCTACCTCAAGCACAGCCGAGGTCCTGAAGCCCGATCCCCTTCGTGACGGGAGTTCGGAAGGAAGTTCAGGGGCGGGGACACTAAAATCTTCACGCAAGAACCACTGCGATGTTTCGGAGTCAGCATTGTTTGATGAATAAATATCTAGACGCTTTGCAAGTTTAACTGCCTATTTTGAATGTCTCATGAATTTTGAGACATCCCGAAGAAGCATCAAACTCGCAGAACGTGCGAAAAGTGAAGTAAATTTCTCTGGAGGTTGCATACAGGGATAGCATTGTGTGGTGATTGCGGTGTTGGCGAGGGTAGTGGTGGTGTCATGTTAGCAGTTCCTTGAGAGCGAGATGAATATTGGTCGAGTATAGGAGGTGTGATTTGTCGTGTAGAGGGCAGGGTGTCTCTGGACGTATAGGATATTGAGGAGACGAATGAAAGGTGCTCTAGGCATGGTGCGCGTAGAGGTGACCTTGGAGGGATATCAGGAGTGCTTGATCGTGGAGATATTTCGCGTGAATGTCCGTCGGGCGCAGTGTGGACCTCAATTGCAGGTGATTCCGGAGGAGTCGGATCTGAGAGAGCAGTGACTTTGACCATCATTTCTTGTTTGATGAGGTGTGTTGCGCTTGAATTCTGAAAGCCTGGAGGAAGGGGCTTTCGAGCTATTCTATGCTCACCCTCTGGCCAAGTTCGACGCCTTGGCGGGGCTGGTAGTTCTGCAATTAGAGCTGAGAGGCGTACCTCTTGTGAGTGGGAATCTCGTGTCGACCCGAATATGTGCGAGACCATATGGCAGTTCCCAAAGGTATTTCTTTTGTCGTCGAGAATCAGTTCATCTCCTGCGGGGCTTGTGACGGCCTGGTTCTCTCGAGAAAAGCTCTTGATTCCGTAAAGAAGAGGGTCTACGGGCGAGGTCAAGTCAATCGGGGAAATATTCTGGTGGCTACCTGTTAGTTCGACCGTATTTGGTGTTTCAAATAGCACCTACGTCGTTTTCCTTCTCGTCTTCTACTACTGCTCTCATAGACTCTAAGGCATCTTTCACTTTTAGAAGCCTCCATCTCTCAAAAGATTTCTTAGAACTTTCTCTCTTAACCAGTGTCCAGTGGTCTCTGACGGTATCTCTCCACTCGGTATAAACCTGCCCAATCTGACAAAGCTCTGGCTTCGAACGATGGCTCTCTGTGCATAACGTTCGAGATACTAGCTCTGGTAGAAGCTTGAGTGTGTCGTCGCATATTGAAGACCTATCCATCTCATTCAAAATTCGGGTTGCTACCTCCCGGTCTTCCACTGGAATTTGATTTTGACATCTCTTTGGTGGTTTGTGAAGTTCGTCCGTGCCGGCGCAAGTAAAAGATGTATCATCTGGATCGATGCCAAGAATATTGCGAAAATTGTATTGGGCTGCCATCACGAAAATGAATTGAGTCTAAAGGAATGACTGGAAGTAAGACAAGGTTAAGGAGAGTATGATACTTCGCTCGTAGGAATTGTGTTTGATGGCTTGTCTTCACACAGTCTGGAACTAGACAGATTTATGTATCAAGACTGGTCTTGCCCTAGAAACTATTCATAGAGCAGACTTTCCATAGAATGTGGATGAGGCACTCGAAAGACTAGTATCTCAAAGCCTCAGGTACAAATAGTATCAATAAAAGCACACGCTGCAGATGGTAAGAGAACTCAGCCTCCAGCGGCACTTATCACAACGCGGGTACTTATCAATAAACAACAGCATAGCCTATTGCTGCCGATACAACGAGCCAAAGATAATGCAGCCCCACACACCCATTGCTGACAGCAGCACCTAGCGGGTGTCACCTACTCAGCCTTTTTACCCCTCCTCGTCCCCTAACAGCGGCACCTAGCCGCGATCTTACAGGCACCCCCTGTAAACTTCCGCAGGGCTGTGAACCTAGCACTGCCGATTTGGAGGAGTTGCGATGTCGTGCAACACTCTGGGGACCAATCTGACGCAGAAATTGGGGTAACTCGGCCCGGATTATGCAGCTTGAAACGCCAACATATTCCTTCGAAGTGTCACCGAAGCTTGAAGGAACACACTGGACTAAGAAATGAGGCGAAAATCGAAGCAGAAGATTCAATTTGTGTTGGGGAAGGCATCATTGCCGTGCGATTCCGAGGAAGCCATGCCTGAGGTGCGAGCCTCATGCTGTACTGTTTGAGTAGAAAATCACTAAAGCATACAGTGCCACTGTGCTACAGGTACGAATTAGGATCGTTGTCCGTCAGCACCCAATTCTCTGCCTAACAGCTGCACAGGTGTTGAAATTCGAGTTACATTTCAGGAATAGGATTCGTTCCAACGAACTCTTTCGAAAAATTCTTTCTCGTTAGACTTCCCATTATCTCCTCCGAAAAATATCATCTGTAATTGCGCATCTTCATTGACACCAATTCGAATCTTCTCTTTCAACGGCGTTAGAGACGATATCCCGGCTCCTGTGTTTTGAAGAACAGGACTGAAGTCGAATTCATTGCTAGAGCGATAAGTTCTGATATACTTTCCCATGCGCTGGATGTGCTCCTCGAGAAGCACACAGAATGAACAATGTAAATCATAGCAATTAAGCTATATGTCAATAAAACAACAGATGATAGAATGGTAGCAGTTGTAATGCCAAAGCCATATCCATTTACTGCAGTCTTCATCTTGAATTTGAAGAAAAGGTCACTGGGTCTGAACGTGTAGTTGAAAGCAGACCCACCAGTTTCAAAAACTATATTGTCTGGTAAAATTTAAGACATCCCGTCGTTTTTCTCAAATCCTTTCAAATAACCTTGAATCGGAGCGGTGTTTCCTACACGGTTCAGCCCTTCAGCTAGCATCACAACGAGAATGGCTTCAACCGCATTGACCGAGGATGGCACCATGGATATGTCTCCAAGGCGACCGACGCTATTGCTCAACAGTGTAAAGACTGACAATCCTTAGCTTCAATGATTGTATCAAGACTATCGGCCCATTGCGGGGCGATCTTTATTTGCGGCCTCGCATATTTTCCTTCTGGTTTCTTCTGAAGTCGTGAAGTCAGGAACTAGTGGATTGGTTCTCCCCTTACGGCCATGGGACCACCAGTAAAAGAGGCAACAGCAGTGGAATTAGCCCATCCGGCATCGGTTGTACAGGTGAGAACCTGGCCGGCATAACTGATTATGTCATTCCCAGGAAGTGCAACAACAGCGCCGATTGAAGTTGACCCAAAGCTCGACGCTGGAAGTGCAATCCAGGTTAAATTTGAGTTGGGGCTGTTATTTGTAGTCTGGGCCAACCATTCTTGAGATGTGAATGCGGAGATTTTCACCTCAACCAGAGGAGGGCCGGACTCTTCGTCTATCTCTGGGAACCTCAACGTGGAATTGAGATTATTGGCATTGCAACTCGCAAAGGTGGCTGGCTGCAAGGCTTCGACAGAAAAGAATATGTCTCTGTAGAGACAGAAGCCCAAATTCCTCTCGAAGTATACGGCATGATTCGCAATCGTCCAATACCATAATGCTGCACCTCATCGGTGACCACAAAAATGGCCGGGAAGTTGTCGAACTTCCGCGGGGGCGCAGTCACACCAGCCTCTGAAATTTTGAGGGATTAACCGCCAGTGAAAATCTTTGAATGAACGCGATTCTGGGACTCTCCAATGGCTAAATTTGGAGATGTTGGAATCATTTCGAGTGATTGACAGTTCTGATGAAGTCGAGTCGCCATGCACGACTTGAGTCACTTGACAAGGAAGGAGAAATACGCCTGACCATAGCCTAGGCAATCAAGCAAAGCCTTCACTTCAGTGTGGAGAGGGTGATACTTCCCAAGTTAATGTTCTCTGGATTCGTAAAAGAAGATTGCCGACAGCTCACATCTTGAATGCTGAACAGTTTACAAGGGATCAGAGAGTTCGGCTGCGGGGTGACTTTTCCGATATCACGTGGCTATGCTACAACGAAGTTTCAGAGCCCAAAGGTTTCCATAAAATAAAGGGGGTTGAATTTTGAAATTATCCCATTTTATATGTGGTACTTCCATCTAGCCTCCGATTCGTTGCACACATATGAGTAGCTATTTCTCGTTGTGCAGTCTTGCTCGAGGAAGACAAGGTCAACAGCATCCATAGTTTACCAATGCAAGCCCAAATATTCCCAACATCACTAACCCGAGAGATTCAACCTTTAAAGCAGTTCATAGAACATAAAGAAAACCTAGAGCAAACAGGGGGACAGGAAGAACTCCCACGTGATACGCGCACTGACCCCCTTCAGGCTGTCGACGTTTGTCTGTCTTCAGTCTACATCCCTAGAAGTATTTTATGAGCAGACCCTTCTTCCCTCTTGCATTAACACTAATCTAGCGAAAGTCACTATAAATTTACAAGCATAATCTTGTGTCTTTCGGGAGTGTTCAGGTAGGCTTTGAAATTTGACCTCCAAACTAAACAGCGGTCAAGGATCAACCACACGGTGCGAAAACTCTAGATTGCAGACTATTGCTACGTCCAAACCACAGAAATTTACTCTTAGCCGCCTACCCTTTACTGCCATGGATGAAATCTCTCGGGTCTATTGCCGGAGTCCTCCATTTCCTCACTCATCTAATTGGACGGGCAGCTACCGCCTTGGCTCATTTTGCTACCCAATATGGCAACCAACACAGCAGAGTATCTGTTAAACCTCATTAGCATCAGCGACATCTACTGTTCTCACGGAATACCTACCCAGCAATACACAGGAAAAGCTCGTGTGCCCCAACGTTGACGATTGGCGCGATCAAGATCATGAAGACCAAGACAAAACCCGTCACTATGGCAGCCATCGCCTGCCGATCGACGTTGATTAAAAACATCAAAAACACAGGTACAAGCACTACGGTGATTGCGGAAGACGCCACAATGATATTGCTCAGAACCGCACGAATCTTGGACTTGGTGTGGTCGACAATGGCAGCTCCGTTTTCGTCTACTTTTGGGTCTCTGAGCCAGGCCTCATCGACTATCTGTTAGCACTTGAGATTCAAATAGCGCCCTTCAGCTTCCTTTTGGAGAGAGTATGCATACATTGAACCATGAATTTGGGAATCTCGCACGGCATGACTCTATGAGGTCTTCAATTTTGTTGCCATATTGGCTGCCGCTACTACGTTTGATTTTCGCGAAAGCAAGGTCGTCGCGGACTTTGAAGAATTCATCTTGTCCTTGAAGCAAAGGTCTGTTCCACACCATCCAGTTCTGTACACTGCGGTGGTCTCGAACTGGTACATCCGTCAGAGCTTGAATGTTGGCGTATTTGAGGACGAAGTCATCTGTTTGCCAACAATGTCAGTTTCCTAAATCTCTTGACGCGATTCATTATTTTCTTCTCACAATATGTGCTTATTTTTATTTCAAGCTTGTCCATCAATTTGCTCTTCTCGAAATCACTGCCTTCAAACTCGTGGACGGAGCGCACCCTATATCGCAGATTTTCGCTTGCCTCATCGCTCGCGTCAAGCTGGTATAATTCTTTCGCTAGTTCATGTATTTCGATTTGCTTGCGAAGAAGGATGCGAACTGCTGGAGTACCGAATCTGCGGACTATGCGAAAGCTGTCGTCGCTGTCTAGTAGCTTCGCAAATTGCGGGAGGCACTCGACGAAATCATTTACTATGGTAGGATAGTCAGACCTAGCTTCAGTCTGTGCAAGCGTTGGGTTCTTACAATTTTCGGGGTGAATGTCGTCATACCCCAACTCTTTATCTCGCAGATCCTTGTCCACAGTTCTAGAAAAGGGGGGTTGCGGTAATCTAGCGAGGAGGAGCCGCACTCTGTCTGAAATTCGTAGGCGAGCTGTTCGCGTTAACAACAACCACAATATCGCTAAGTTTGTGTTTTTCAACTACCTCTAGTCTCCTCATGATCGCTGCTGGAAGCGAGTGTCAAATTTGTCTTCGAATCTGTCGAGCTAGCTTCTTGTTCGTCTGGAGGACTGTCGGGAGGGCCATGATGTTGTCGATTTCTGCTGCCAGCCTGCCTCTCGATGTCTTCCAAAAAGGATGCTTGGTGTCTTTCAGCGCTGTCAAGACTGGGGGCGTAAGCCTCGCTTCGTCGTGGGGAAGAAAGGGGGCGGAAATTAGGGGCACTTGATGGCCTGGGAATCTCCATATTTGCCATGATATCTCGCTGGATGTCTTGACACACTTGCGAAGAACTTCATCATAGCCTCTCGATTTAATACAAGGCCCATCATAGGGAGCAGCAAGTTGACGCCTGAGGTGGTCGAGGCTGACTCTTTGCCCAGCGATGGCACGTCGGTCATGATCCAGATTTGGTAACACACCTTTGTCGACACCCCTACCAGTAAGCGCGAATCAATTGACAACTCAGCATCACCTATCGCTTTAACGCTAGATTTCCACGAGGCTGCGTATCCTCGACTAGTGTGAATATCTTTTGTCGTAAGAAGATCCCTTGTAGGTAGTCGATGAGTCGTTTCAATGGTTTTTCGAGTAGCGAGACTTTCGGTAGGGAACAGATCCGGGACGATCAGGGCCTCAACGCTGACTTATATACCTGAGAGTACAACGCACCACACTTCTTGCAGAATTATGGCTTGATGTGCCCTGTCTCACGGCAAATCACGAGACCATACTACAATGATTTCCTTCATATAAAAACACAAATTTGAGAGTCTTGATGGATCCCCATTTTGATTTCTTGTCTCATCGGACTCTCTACATATACTGAGAGCTGACATAAAACTGTTGTTATTGAACATTAAAGCCTTTTGATAACCCTCAACTACGAAAGACCAAAGAGCATCAACCCCGCTTTTAGAACTATAAGACTGCTATTCTCAATCCACCACAAAATCCTAGAGATTGACGAGCACACATATGTAGGATGAATCTCTTCAAGGTGTCAAAGCCCATAGGAAAAGCTGGTACCGGCCCTAATTTGGCCTCGTTGGTATCGCAGACGGTTACGATTTGAATTTGGGTTGAACCGATCTTATCGGCTTTGGCGTAGGGAAGTACTTATGACTGGTCAGCAGAAGTTGTAAGTGGAAAATTGACCATTTACAGGACGAGGGGTCCCCGGCGGACGGTGGATGTGCCCAAATCTATTGGCATCGCGGTGGTGCTTTTCGCGGTCGCCTACGCTATGGCGCGGGCGAGGAAGATTATCAGTAGACCCCATTTCGGTGGCCTCTCTGTGGCGAGTCTGGTCCATGTTCGTGGGCTCGGTCCTGAGTATACCGTAAGGGAGCGATATATAGAAGATTGAAGAGGGTATTCTGTTCTGCGTCTCATTAGTGACGAGATCAAGACTCAATGGCTAAGAAGCTTGCATAAACATACCGTGATCCGTGAACACAAGATTGTGTTTTGATCGTCCAAATGCAAGGTAGCCGCAGGAATGGAGGAAGAAGGCGATGAAGCTGGAATTCAAAGAACACCAGTAGAACACACTGGAGGAAACTAAAAACATGGAGGTGGTCGAAGTTGTGTGGAAGTCGCGGTCACTCCTGGGCCGGCTTAAGCGAACTATTATGGTGGCTATCAAATGTGAAAACTCCTCGCGAGCGCGATCTGGGCCATGAGGGCGGGAGCATGACAGACTAGCTTGATAGAGCGTTGACACAGAGTGTTATTGGTCAAGATGGCCGCTGTCTGTGGAGGCAGACAGGATACGGAGCCCGATACATTAAGAGGGACTCATTCTTGGGGTACATCAACACCACGATGGCTTGGTTGATATACGTAGCCTAGGTCTTCAGCTGATGAACTCTTTGATGCCTCTCATACTAACCAAGAGAAGTTGTTCCAACTCGTACTTTAGGGTAGAGATACTGGCTCTGGGCCTCTGGCATGACACTCTGAGCAGACTTGAAGGATGTATGCAGCTCCAGAAGCTCGATACCATAGGCTGAGATGCGTTCTCCGCGCCAGCATGTTGTGTGCGCTCGGATCCCCTCACTACAAGCAAGCTTGGCAGATGAACCCTTGTCAAATCCTTCGCCCGGCTTCTGTGAAGAGTGATCGTAATCGTGCGGAGAACTGCTCAATTGAGCCTCTAAACAGTGTCAAAATGGCATGGCACAGCAGTACCGTTGGCCACGAGGAAAAGATGCCCTGGCGCGGCATTGGACGGAGACAGGGAATCCGCATTCGCGGGATGCTCGAGCTCTGGTCGTCGGGAACTTCTCAAGAGTCAGAAAATTCAAAGAGCTTTGAATTTTTCCGCAGCAGACATCAATCTCGAGTGAGATCAATCCGACCTTTTCAATAAATCTAGCAAGTGCAGATTGTGTAGCTCGGCATTAGCCCCATCCACCGCAGAGACGTGCGCTTGATGATGCGCCGTAGGAATCTAGTGATCAGTCAGCGTTGAAGATGCCTGAAATCCATGTGCCCGCCTGGGATGATGCTTTAGAATGCGACTCATTGAGAGCATGTGAAGCTCAAACACGCCCGTAACATTCCCACTTCATTGTTTGTTGAACGATGAAGAAGTCTTCATCGACATAGATAGAGAATAATGAGTTAGAGACACTCGCTTCAGTAAAGATATCCTCTAGATATACATTTGCGAAGGTTGAAAATGCAGAAGAAGAGCTCTGCACACAGGATCGAATTCACCTCGAGTTTTTGTTTCTGTAAATGTTTGGAAGAAAATTGCCAGTGCACCACGAGACCAACTTAACTCAGGCCAGATCTGGCAAAGGAATATGATATAACGCTATATTGGTGCTGAAAGATTTGGGGACGGGATCTCGTTTCATTGGTACAATTTTTATGCAGAAGTTGTGCAGGGCATAAAACATTCGCGAGTTCATGCTTCTTCCCTGGTCAACTGTGACACTGAGCCTCGCATGAAATTCGAGGGAGCTCAAAGCTTGGAAGCAACAGCAATATGGCATCGATTCAAAATGTGACTGAAGGAATCTGGGGATAAAGTACCTTCAAGGTTCCGATGCCTTTCTCCTCCAAGATCGTCGGCTCTAGGAGGAGGACTGGAAGAGTGGGGGATGATTGGACCCATTTCCGTTGATGCACACGCTCCCCCGCGTACAAAAATCGTTCTGCAACAGAGATTTGCGAGAGCGCGAGCGTCTTATTTATATTTCAAGGGGGGGGGAACATAAGTACCTAGGTGCAATTCGTTCGGCTGTCCCCTGGATTTCAGACACCCACACCAGACCAGCACGCATATAACAACCATGTGATCGCATACGCTTCTGCAGCAGATTGGAAGGAAAGCTGCGCCAAGGAACAAGCAATCCAATGGGCGATGTTTCTCCACCAATACCTCCCAACCAGTATATCGAGTAGTTTCGAGATCCGAGCGAGCCGCCTGAGGAGATAGCTCTTTCCTAGAGAAGCTGGATTACACCAAGCCGGGCCGAAGACTTTTGTCTCTGAGTCTTGAATAGCAAGTCTGCTTGAAAATAGGCTTGACCTAATCACATCCCGGCGAGTTGCTACGGCTTACTTACCACTCGAAACCTTTCTTTCGATCCTCACATCCTCACGTACCCAATGTCATCTCCAGAGAAATCCATGTTCTTTCCGCCACCGGCTCCTCTTGTACAGTACTAGCGTGCTTCAATCGTCAAGACAGCAACACCTCGCATGCAAGATCAATCAAGGAAACAATACCGCTGGACCTTCTTCCCATTACTTGTCCCCGACGAAAGATCAGCGATCCAAAGGTTCAGAGCAATATGACTACAGGCACTGCGACACGCGGGTTAAGGCCTTGTCTTCCATTCAGGTGTTCCTGTCTGGAAAAGGCAACACTGGTCCAACGAACAGGAATATTGTCCCGGTTTTAAAGTCAGGTCACAAACAATACTTGATCCATCTTCTGCTGAGCCTCCGCTGCCTTGTATTTTGGGTTGATGGCTAACCGTGCCGTTGCTGGCTGCCCCTCCCTTGAACTTGTTGAGTTCGAATGTTTAGAATGGCACGGTGAGACGATATCACTCTTGAGGGGCTACAGTGACCCTGCTGAGTTCCTCGAATTTCGGGATCCACATCAGTGCGACGGCCACGATCAACGATCTTCAACGATCGTTCATGAGTCCACCGAGTCTGCCTCGCGCAATCCTAGTCTCCGACTTGCTTAGAGATGTCGCATAAGAGATAATATCGATCTTCGGCGACGGAAATAGCAGCATGGTTTCTCCATCCTGCAAACACCGGCCCGCTATCAAGATCTTTGCGGAGAAAATAAGGAGAGATCATGGGAGCCTATGTCAGCTCTTTCGGGGCCTTCATGGTTGCATGCCATGGTTTGAATAAAGCTATGCGGTCGCGTCTGCTATCGGCCTTACTTCGATTCAGTTTTTCGAGCAGAATGCAGCGACACCGAGTCTGTATCAGGCCTTCCTGTTAAACTTCCAAATCCCCGATTCTCTCGCATCTCGCGTTCATTTACTTCGATTGCAAAGATCGAATTTACTCTCTTATTTTTGGAAGCGTGTCGGGAATCACCTAGCTGTGAGCAGAAGTCTGATCTTCGATAGCTGGAAATAAGATGGAGAACTTGAACCATGGCCACAGCCCAAGGATATTGGCGGAAGCAGATTGGAGTCAGTCTTGGGCAATTCGGCATCCCGATATACAATCATCAATGTCGACTGTGGTTACGGGCATGGACCATACCGCGATGAATATCTAGTGTCTTCCTTGACTCTTTAATGCATCTGCTTGGAGTCTTCAAGGTATGCCAATTAGTAGTGAAATTCTACCTCAAGCAAATTTAGCCTATTACACCCACCCCCGTTTTCCTCCCTTCATGAGTCGTTCAACAAGATCAAGTGCCATATATGTCATTTGTCACATTGGCTAGCTGCATTACTTCCAATTTTAGAAGGCCAACCCCGCGAGATTAGCTACCGAGACTCTGCAAACCTCACGAAGCAACTGCCTCGATAAAGTATCGGCTGAGGACGTAAGGAATCCGTTGCTTTCATCTCGGCGATGCGTCCATAAGATGTGCCATCATTTCTCTCGTTCTGACGTGATTCCTACGTAGTTGAGCTTGTCCGGGAGAACTTGCAGGTATCTAGGTAATTATGTCTTGTGCAATATGTTACAGCATTCTTCCTATCTTTCCAGGTGTCTATCGCTTACTCCTTTTCAGACCGGTCTTGGGATGTGTTGCCTGCAAGTTTTCGAGCTCGGCTGCTCAGAAGGCACCGAAATTTGGATACGAAAGCAGCACCCGAGAATATGAAGGAAAAAATTGGGGCCATAGGAATACAGAACGAGCCGCCATTTTGGCTTTTGTTTTGCGCGCCAGTTGAGCGAGAAAGAATTGACCGTGAAGATCGTTGCATGGCATTTGACTCAGCGAAGCTGGTCGTGGTAAACATCCGAAAACATTAAATTAGGAAGGTGAATGAGGAATATCTGCTCAAAAGGCGGATCTGGATAAGGTGGCTAGAATTTGGATTAAAGTTTTCGTTTCCCAACCCACCACGGTAGTGATGCTCTACTCGATGAGCTGTAGCTATGTGCTCTGTCACTTGAAAAAGAACTGAGAGGTTGGAATGTAGGTTTGAGCATATAATGTGATCTTCTGCTGTATTGATCAAATAACGCGCATCTAATTTCAATATGGAGAACATTCAATTCATTAATAACTTAAGAAGAGATAAATCGGTGTTGTGATTGACTTCTCGGCACCGCGTCTCCGAAGATTCGGCTGGAAATTTGCACTGTCCCAATACCACCCGTACTGCCCTTTCTAAAAGAAAGACAAGGAGAGAAGAGCAAGGAAGGAAACACAGTTCAGCACAGAATTACAGAGGAAAGTCCACCTCGCTAATTTAAAGGGGGAGATGGACGCCCGGAAAAAGCGGGGCTCAGGCGGTGAGAGGCGGCACAATTAAATTTTGGGGCCTGGTGGGTTTGACTTGACCCAGATGTTCTAGAGCGCGAGCCCAGTCCCTCATTTGCGATGACTATGAACTTCTGCAATGCCTCCCAGAAAAGATCCGGAGGCATCTACAACCCAATCCAGAATCTCGAAACGTAAAGATCCTCCTCAGTCTTCTAACAGTCAGAACACGAATAAAGGACGCGCCGCGAAATGCGTCAAGCCCATGGATGCACGATCAATTTTGACCCAAAATGCGGACGGTGCGCTCAAAAATGGCGAGTTGGACTTGCAAGCCTTCCTGAAGGCCCGAGAATTCGAAATTAAAGCTCTCGAAGATGGCATGCAAAGATCTAAGAGTTCTCGAACCCAAAGGGCCTTCCAGCAAGTTCCTAGAGATCTACGAAGACGAACGGCCAGCCACAATGTCAAAAGGGTCCCAAAACGACTGCACAAACGAGCTGCGAGGGAGATGAGGGAAGATAACACGCCTACTGTTGATACGAGCAAGAGAAAACCTGGGAGTTCGAGAGCAAGAATTCGCGCAGAGACTGCCAAACGATTGGGTATTTTGGCCACGAAGAAGCCTGTACACAAGAGTGGATCTGCAGCTAGAGGTCTGGAAACGAGAGTACCACGACCAAAAATACGAAAGAATCTGCTTAACGACCCTCCAAAACCGATACCAAAGTTCAGGAAACGACAGATTCACAAGACTTGGCTACCAACGCACATGTGGCACGCGAAGCGGGCGAAGATGACAGAGCCCAAGAGACCCCTATGGAGATTCGCGGTTCCAATAACATCCACGGAAAAGTCATACCGGCCGACCCATCGCTCTGGGGGAGCCAGAGGTGCTGTTATTTGGGACATGAGTTATATGAGCACAATTGGTCTTGAAGGCCCAGTTGAAAGTCTTGAGAAGATTCTCAAGGCAGTTGGCGTTCTAGATCCAGGACTTTGGGAAGGGAAAGGAGAGAACTGGATGGCTGGAAAGCGAAGCTGGGTTGGCTGGTTGACCCGGGAGACCAAAGACAAACATGTGCAAATTGGGCCTTCTACTGTCATATGGTGTAGCTCAGAACAAGACTCCACAAATGAAGCAGGCCACATGTCAAAGAAGAAACTTCTTCGACGAGTCTTTGTGAGAATGCATCCCGCTGTTTTCTTAGAGGTTTGGACTGAGCTACTTCGCCTATCCAAATTGCAACGCCCCGCAGTACACGTTGAGGATCTTCGGTTTGAGATTGGAAGCGTTAGCATCACTGGACCAGGATCTACTGAAGCGCTAATTGGAATATTGCATCCGTATCATCAAGCTGATGCACAGGAAAGTCACGCCAAGGCATTCTCGTATCTGGCTGGAGTCACAAATCCCGGCTCCTTGCCAGCTAATTCAGTGTTAGCATTTTCTATCATGGATCCTCGACTACGCTACCCCCCCAGGCCGACGACGCTTCCGAATCCAAATGACGAAGAAGCGAATTTTGCTCTCCTCGAGACGTTGTCGGCTTGGCCAGCAGATGAATCTAACCCTTCCTCAGCCCTCTTCAATCGTAATGCCCGCTTCAAAGCAACCCGACTGCCAGCCCAAAAGTCTATAAACCGGCGTAAAGGTGACGCGCAACCTGGAGGCTACCCTTCTATGGTCCCTTCAGACCCTCCAATACCGATTATGCTTTTCACTTCTCGCTCGGTTGCATCAGCTGCTACTCAAGGGACCTGGACACTTCTCGCGCCTTGGAAATGTATTCTGCCGATTTGGTACGGGTTAGTACATTACCCCCTGACTTCTGGTGGGAATCCTCGATTTGGAGGGCTTGATGAGCTTCGGCAGATTCATTTCGAGCATGGCGCCCCCTGGTTTCCAGCTGATTATCCGGGTACTCATGCTGGGTTTGCCTGGGAAGCTGAAGAAAGAACCAAGAGGAAATCAGAATGGGATCGAAGACCAAAAGGGAAGAGGATTGAGTGGGACTCTCTAGACCTCGGTGCAGGGAGGAAAGGCGAAATTGGAAGAGGCTGGGCGTGTGACTTCGAGCGGCTCTGTGGTGTGACACCGTTGCCCGAAAATGCAAGTGCTACGAGCACTACTCGGGATACAGAAAGCTCTAAAGTCCCTGCAGAAAAACATATTGTCGATTCACCATTCCAGCATCTCACTAGAGAAGCATTCACGCATCTCCTTTCAGGTTCCCATAGCGGATTGCCGCAATCTTCTACCCTCGCCACAATCCGAATTACACTCATCAATCGTGGTATCGCTACTCCATGTGCTCGCATCTATCGTCTTCCTCGGGCCCCAGCTTCAGCAGAATCTTCTAGCATCAGCAGTCCCCCAGCGACAGCGCTTGAAGAATGGTTGCGTCTGCTCCCTGGCAAATCTGATACTGGAACCCTCCCAAATCCCAAATCCAAAAGTGCGAAGAATATTGGTCGGATACCCTTGAATGTTCCGGTGCCTCAGCGTGTTCGCCTCCTGGCACAGTCTCTCTTGCAAGATCCTCCTCTTTCATATCCAGGCGACAAGACCCGGGATGGGTCTCCGCTTGTGCCTGATGAAGAGGATCTTATTGGGTTTGTTACGACCGGAGAATTCAATCTCGCGGAAGGAAAAGGTGTGGCCATTGGGACTGTAGCTGTGGCTAAGGTCATCGAAAATCTGCGGGCAAATAAGAAGAAGGGGTCAAAAGAAGGACGATTGTGTATTGTGAGAAATTCTGGGGAAAAGATAGGGAGACTGGCCCGGTGGGAGGCCGTCTAATGTCTTGTAAAATTGCTAGTGTAAGAACAAGGTACCCCTTGATACTGGAGTCTCTTTGTTTCGGAAATAATTTTACTCTGGAACAAGCCAAAATCTTTTGTCTGTTTCTTGAACCTAGCGATCCCCGTCAAGTCGACATTGTTAGCACACACAATACGTGTTTGATCAATGTAGGTTGCGATAAATCAAAATTGGCAACTACCTTGTCAGCAGGTTTGGTCCAAATCGGTACCCAAATAGCGTCGCAGTAGCGCTCCCTTTGTCAATTCTATATTGATTTACTACCCTTCTATGGCTTCTTCTGTACTGAACTTCAAGGTCCGGCTGGCCTTGTTTAGGTCCCGTTTCAGCCAACGGCACCGAACGCTCAAGATTAGTCTGAACCTGTTCTTTGCTTTGCAATCGAATGCCTTAAAAATGTACTCTACGCTAATGGTCTTCTATGGCTATCGGTTACCGGGAATGAGGTTATTTAGTGCAGCTTAGTCTATTTCCCCTAATGAAATAGAAATTAGGTTGTTGATGGTCTTGGCACTCATTAAAATGGGGGGTTTCTTCCGGATTATGCAACCTTCTTGCCCACGTAATCCTTTTGATAATGGGACCCAGATCGTTGCTCCCCTACTTTATTTTTTAATTCCAAATTTTATCAAAAACTGATACATATATATTCAGTGTCAATTCTGGAGATTACGTGGCTAGAAAAATATGTTTTGTTACTTTTTTTAACCAATTACAATTAAACGAATCACGAATTCCTCTATTTTACCTTCATGAATCCCCCCTACCTGGCGTTTACGAACCCCTGGAGTATTGTATAGTATCAGAGCGCTCAGGTCTGACTATAGGAGCCGTCCCCAGAACAAGGTCAAGGGCTTGTTATTCAACAAAGCCAGTACAATCCAAATGGCGATTGTTCTTTGGGTAATGTACTACTTAAGGGCCAATCTTTTCTATTTCCAATGCTCTTTTTCTTTTCCATCTTCCCATCCAAACCTTTCAAATCACTATTCAGTAACACTTTCTAGATCTGTGAGCTCCAAAGCTTCAGCAGATTAACATCACTCATCGATAACATCATAGCTATTTCTTCTAATTCTAGCGCAAGGGCTACGAAAAAATCCAAGAACATCAACATGAGCAATACCACTACTTCAATTGCCCCCAGACCAACAGCAATCAAGTCTCCACTTCATCAGCTACCCCCCGAAATCCGGTACCAAATCTTCGAAGATGTCCTGGATAGCAACACCGTCGGAAGAGTGGAACCGTTGTTCATCGCGCTCGAGGGGAAGGGAAATGAGGAACTTCTGGCAGAAGCGAGATATGTTCATAGACTTACACTTACTTCCGACAATGTTAAGACTTTTGAGAGCACCAGAAATCCATCTCTGAAGTCATACCTGAGGGAAATCACTCTCGTTCTACCCCTCGAATTGAAGAGGACGCCACTTTTGTTGATAAACAACCTAGAAGTTGTTAGTCTTGATTTGTGCACCCATTTCAACAATACGTGGTGGTTGGACTACAAGAGTAACGAGCAATATATATGGGTTCCAGCGTTTGGGGGGGAAGACAAGATCGAAGGTCTCCTGGGCGCATCTAGAAGCTCCAAACTTTATCCTACCGACACGCTTCGCAAATTCGTTCTCCGGGTCAGTGGGGAACATGAGAATTATTTGTACAAAAAGAATCGAAATTCCGACCCTAAAACCCTTCAGAAAGATTGGATAGAGCCGTTCACTATCTACTTCGGCTTTCTTCCAAGAAGAACGGAGAATGCTGCTGAAAAGTCAGTGTGTTTCACCTGGGAGGTCGAGAGTGGAAATGCTCTGGTTTCGCACGAACAAGATCGTGCTTATAAAGAACGCCAACGCATATTCAGAGAACTAGGAGCGCCATGAAGAAAGGTTTCTCCGCATCACAGAATTGGAAATAGACTATGAACACCAAGACTGAGAACATATAGGTTGAGTAATATGGTTTGAATGGATTCGACAATTGCTTCGGAGGACAAATGCAGATGTAGTTTGGGATTTGCGGGACGACGAATGGGTTTAAGACTCGAATAGAAAAAATTGATAAGATTGAAATTGTTATGCCTGTATTAAATTCTGCTCTCTGTGAAGATATTCCATGAAGTGTTTGCCATCACAGCATGATAATTCTGAGGTGAAACATGTAACAGGGGCACAAGTTCTAGAGTCTGTGAAGAAGATATCTATACTTTAGGGTAAATTTCTCCAGGATGCACTTGAGTAGCTTTGAATAGCTGGTAAGACACTCAAAATATAGGATTTAAAGCGCTTCGGGGCGGATCGTAGGTCATCGCTCCTTTCCGTCCCATAGCCCGCTTAGGTTTCTAGGTCCCGCCTAGCCGCGAGCCCATAGTCCGAAGTAAATTTCACAGACCTAATTTATGAACACTGTACTTCCAAAGAAACTAATCTTGCTCCCCTTCACTTCCATATCCGAACTCCAATTTGATACCAGTCTCCGAGAAACTCGGACAAATCAGACGATCTGTTCGAGTGGAGACATTGCGAGATAATATTGTACAAAATATTTGTACTCGTGGATACTTCAGCTTGTCAAAATTTTGAGGATTCAGACACTCGACATTACCAGGTCTCGAAACCCTATGTCTCACTCCGCATTCCAGCATCATCGTTACAATGGCAAATCTGAAAGACATCCCTCAAGGACTACGCCTGGAGGTCTACGCACGTGCATATGCCACACCACTCCAAGGAGAAAGAGCCAGCACTGCTGGAAGCAATTTCCAAGGATGAACATCTGCGAGACGACTACACTCGGGCTATAGGTCTATATCGATTCAGTCTGAATAATTATATGGTTACAAGCGAGAATGTGGACGAGTTCTATAACGCAAAGAAGATGCCCTGGAAGAAATTGGAGAACATCGAGCATATAATTATTTTGCTTGACGAGGCAATGAGGTAGACCAGCTCGCTGATTGAGATGGAACAAGTTAATGAATTTCGCAGGGGTATTGCTGAACGTGATCATGGTCATGATTATTGCTTTACGCCTTTTGCTCTCAAGCGACACAGGTGTCTGCTCAGGAACAATTTTGAGAGTATTATCATTGACATTCGCGACTTAGGTGATCTTGCATTACCTGCGAATGTCTTACCTGGGGGTGACATAATTGAGACTGTCGCACACTGTTTAACGTCAACACTCTTCCCGTGCCTCTTGTCACTCATTCGGGGTTCACCTAAGCCCTTTAGACTCATTGTCAGTGTGGCTGAGGAAAATTGGGCCACGGACGACTTCCAGGGGCGGATTTCGGAACACTTGAGTATTCAGCCAATACTCGACCCGAACCACGTCGGAACAGGGCGCACTTGGATTTGGGATAGTGGAGAGAAAACTTTAAAGCCAATGCCATCATCAACGAGACGGTGAGATGCGGTGAGAGACTTGGCGTTTTGTCCTGAAATTGGAGGTAGTGTGTTCGAGAGCTTCATCAATTCATTTACCTATTTTCCCCATTGCAAACAAGGTCACCCTCTCGCTGGGTCCAGCTTCTTATCCTTGCGTCGGGTGATTTGGAAAATCTCTGGTCAAAATATGGCCTGCATCCCTATCTCGGTGCACAAGTTCGGAAAGGTGATGCTAAGCGAATTTAGCAGCTGGTAAGAAGAACATGACAGAGCAGATTACCACCAGAGCTTTCAATAAGGACTCTGGTCCTGTTGTATATACAGGAGCGGCTCAGATTTGAGGTAGTGCCGAGATATCCAGGATCGTCGTAGGGGATCATGTATCTTCAACCATTGTGTGTGCCTTCTAAAAGAGAGTCATCTGGTGACTGACGATGGGGACGCCTGGGTTGTCTTTTCGCAGCCATCGGAAATCTCTTCTCCAAACTACAAATATGGCATCTTCGCACCAACACATCCGCCCAGGGCTTCTTGCCACCCCTGCTCTTGTTCTCGACCTCGTTCGTGCAAGTAGACCCATCGATAAGTAAGGTATCGCATTTCTTACAAATTGACTGTTTCATGGCAGGCGAAATGCGCACCTGACCTTTAAGTGTAACGGAACGGAGATCAGATATTAGACGGCGAGATGAGGGACGGTAAGCTGCTTGTGAGGACGTCGTCAACTTGCTGGAATCCGTTGCCATGACTCTCTCACTCTCTGTTTCCGAGTCCTTGCTGGTTGCCATGCTCGAGTCTTTTGTGCTGACAGGTTTCGAGTCGGAATGCGGTTGCTGTGCTGCTGACAGGTACGTCGCGGCTTGGTACAGGTATGAGATTCGGCTATGCAGTATTTTGTTTGGAATGTTCCCGATTCCCTTGGATGCCTTTACTTTGGCCATAGCGCTTTGAAGGATTTGTAGTAACAGCAGCTGCTGTGCATTATCGTAGAGAAATTGGGAATATTTGTTACAAGACGGAAGCCAAGCCAGCTTCGCTTTTGAACAAGAAGTTCGGCGGGGCTTTGCTGAGTCAAGCTGTCGCTTAGCTCGCCCTTATGGGTTAGCGCCAGAGCGATTAAACTTCGCGTCAAAGCCCTGGCCTTCTCGCGACTCCACCGCATCCTCATCCTCCTCTTTCCAGCCTCAAGTCTTGATCTTGATCTCGTCTTGATCTACCAGCCTCGACCATCCATCACCCAGTCCATTTTTTTATTTTGCTCGCTGATCTGAGCGAGCTCTCTCAACCCTCTATTACTCCTTTCTGACCTGCGACACCACGCCGCCCACCGCCCACCGCCCCAAAACACATCAACACCCACATACCTTAACAAACTTCGCTCATCAGCCAACATGTCTGCCGAGGAAGATCTCATCGATTACTCCGATGAGGAGCTGCAGACCACCGATGCGCCCGCCGCAGCTGGTGGTGACGCAAATGGAGGTGCCAAGAAGGGCGACTTGACGGTTTCTGGAGGCAACGTCGACAAGAAGGGCAGTTATGTTGGCATTCACTCGACCGGATTTCGCGATTTCCTGTTAAAGAAGGAGCTTGTGCGTGCCATCACCGATTGTGGATTCGAACATCCTTCGGAGGGTCAGTCATAATCAATCCCCCAAGCTCCATGTCCCTCCTACAGCGCGCGTCCGTCCATCTCGCAAGCAAGAACAAGAAAAATATAAGCGCTGGTCCTTCCTACCTCCAAAGAAGTCACGACTGGTCCTGGAATGTCTCTATCGTCAGGGTGCAAGCCTAAGCAGGTTATACAAGGGAGATATGCGCGCAAGCGAGAATCTCGAGAAGGTGTTGCGGCTTGGGCACGAAGCGCATAGGTGCGCAAGAGAACGAGGACGCCAAGAGACTTCCAGGATCCGCTCGTAAACGACGACTTCGAAATTATGTACTGCGCGGTCGACGATACACGCCTTTAAAGGCAAATGTTGTACCTAAGTGCCGATGTATACTTTCCTTGGGGTCGATTTTGTGTTGCGGGTGTTTTCTGGATGTCATAACGCGAAATGGACGGACGTTGCGACTTCTTGCACATATTTCTACACTTGGAGAACACTTTGATCTAACATCGGCTCGTTTTACCATACAGTCCAGCAAGTTTGCATCCCTCAGGGTATGCTCGGTGTCGATATTCTCTGCCAGGCAAAATCCGGTCTCGGTAAAACCGCAGTCTTTGTTCTCACAACGCTCCAACAAGTTGAGCCTGTCGCAGGCGAGACTCAAGTCTTGGTCATGTGCCATACCCGCGAACTTGCCTACCAGATTAAGAATGAGTATGCTCGTTTTAGCAAGTACATGCCAGCCGTCAAGACCGCCGTCTTTTATGGAGGTACCCCGATTCAGAAAGACGCCGAGATACTCAAGAATAAGGACACCCATCCCAATATTATTGTCGCCACACCGGGTCGTCTAAACGCCCTCGTGAGAGACAAATACCTCCGACTTAACAGCTGCAAGGTCTTTGTTCTCGATGAGTGTGACAAGATGCTTGACCAGATCGGTAGGTCTTGATTCTCACAAAAACTCTCCAGCGCTCTAACATGCATTTAGATATGCGCCGTGATGTCCAGGAAATCTTTCGTGCAACGCCCACTCAAAAACAGGTCATGATGTTCAGCGCCACCCTCTCCCAAGAAGTGCGACCCATATGCAAGAAGTTTATGCAAAGCCCCCTTGAGATCTATGTTGATGATGAGACCAAACTCACCCTTCACGGTCTCGCTCAATATTACATCAAGCTCGATGAAAAAGAGAAGAACAGGAAGTTGAACGAGCTCCTAGACGAGCTTCAATTCAACCAGGTCATCATTTTCGTCAAGAGCACTCTCCGTGCAACTGAGCTCGACAAGTTGTTGCGCGAATGTAACTTCCCGTCCATCGCTGTCCACTCCGGTGTCAGCCAGGAAGAGCGGTATGTACAAGCATCAAAGAGTCATCTTCGTATACTGACCGATAAATAGTATCAAGAGATATAAGGAATTCAAAGAGTTCAACAAGCGTATCTGTGTTGCCACTGATGTTTTCGGCCGTGGTATCGATATCGAGCGTATCAACTTGGCCATCAATTACGATCTTCCCGCTGATGCCGACTCGTACCTCCATCGCGTGGGTCGTGCCGGTCGTTTCGGTACCAAGGGTGTTTCAATCTCTTTCGTCAGCTCCGAGGCCGATCAGGAGGTCCTGAAGCAAATTGAGAAGCGATTTGAGGCTTCGGTTCCGTAAGTTAATTGTGTTCCATGTTCCTCCAATTTAACTAACACTTTATAAAGCGAGTACCCTGCCGATGGTATAGACTCGAGCACCTACATGGCCAACTAGATTCACCAACGCGGTTTTTCTCCAACTAAAAAAAATTGAACCGTCATCCTCATCTCTGCGTTTTCTTCAACGTCAGGTGGTCTGTTTGAGTTCTTTGGTTCTTTCGGCTTTCTTATCATAAGATGGATTCTCTGATGCTTGCTTTGTGCGAATCGATATCATGGATGGATGGATGGATGGATGGAAAACGGAGAAGATCCACGGCGGCTATCTCTTGCCATTTTTCGTTCCTTTCGGGACCTGGAATGTAAGCTGGTGGCGCGAATTCGGGATCCTTGAGAAAGGGGTGAGAATGTAACAAGCGGAGCAGAGCAAATAGAAAAGTTCTTCTTTAGGCCGACAGTCGTTGTGCTTTTGACTGTGAATGTTCTCCATTGAGTAATACCACTACTCACTGCACTTTCCTTTTGTGGTCGTTTGTACACTTTCTTCACTTCACGGCAGCATGGCTGATGTGAATCGTTCCGCCATGAGATAGAGCGAAGCTTGGGGCTTGTGAAATCGATTTCTCCGTGCTAGAATGCCTAGAGGATCAATGTATTGAAAATATTTGAGATCTCACTTTCGTGCTCTTCTTCTCAACTCCCGAATCTCTTTGCTCGCATATAGAAGCGCCAGACACGGAAATTCGAAACACATGCGCTTACACTTCCACTCTAAAGCGCTCTCTAGGGCCGAAAGGAAGTTCGCAGCTTACTTACCATTCTCTTCTCCCCTGAACTCTGCATCAGGTTCAAATAAAGCCGCTGCACCGGAGAAAAAGCTCCTACATTGCTTCTCCACTTCAAGAAGAAGCTTTGATACTTCTGCATACTCGCCATTCATGAAGTGAAGCAATTGATTCGTTTGGACGGAATGGCGTTTGCAGAGAAAGATGTACCTTGAGACCCGAGATGAGAGGAGTGCAGGAACAGTTCAGACGGCCGAGTTTGTATGGGTTGAGGCAACGAATCGGGACTTGAGGCGGGGGGTTGATGGGGATGCAGGGAAAGGAGGGACTTGGGAAGCATTGTCTGGGGCGGGTATTATGTTCATGGAACTAGTGTTTGTGGTGGTGTGACCTAAGGCGGAGGTGGAGACCGGGAGATGGGAGATGCAAGTTAAGATCGAGTGGATGGGGAGTCCGGATGGGATTTTGGAGTTTTCCATGTCAGGGAAGGGGGCAACGTTCGTCAGGACGCACGTTATGCGTGCCAAGTTTTGGTGTTTCCTTATAGGGTTATTATTCTACGGTTCCTTGTTTTCTGGAGTTCGTTCTGAACCGGATAGTAGTGAAGCCGGTGAGATTCCGCAACAGCGAGAAGAAAGGGGGAGGCGTAGTGGTTGTGAAGTCCCCAATTATTAAGGGAAATTTCTGTCTTGTAGAATACCTGACGTTGGTTCTCCAGCTGATGCGCCAAGGGTACATTAGTTTTGTGAAGCCGGAGAATAATATTATGGGGATGCATTTTGCCATGTCAGAGGACGAGGAAAGTTCGTGGCAACGGGTCCGATGAGATGGCTCGGAGAAAACATTCCTTCCACAAAGTTGGTTCGGTTATCTGGTATGGAACTATTGGATATTGTACCATACCGATATGATCTACGGTACAAATAATAGTCAATTTCGTTCAAGTCTGAATCTGGAAATAGGAGCGCAAAGTGGACGTTGATAGTGGACGGGGAAAAGTATTCATGACGTTCCGGATGTTGGTATCTTTGATCTGAGCAAGGTTTCCCAAATTAGAAAAGTTGACAAAGTTGAAATAGGCGTTTCTAGTAGTGGCGAGACAGGATACAATGCTGATCCGGAGATTAATGGGCGATTGCCATGGAGGCAGTACAGTGCCGATGCAGGTGAGATGCATGTCAAGATATGAGCAGCTAGTGGCGTTGGGGCGGAAGGTGAAGAAGTGTACGGAGGAGATGCCCGCAGAAGATTGCGTTCTTTCTTTCTAGAGATTTTGTTTTGAAAAGATCACTTAATGTTTCGCCTTGTAAGTAGAGGTCATGAAAATAAGGTTATTCCTCAGCTCGCTATCCCGAAGTAGTACACTCCGTCCAGCCACATTCCCTAGTTCCATTGTACAGCTTCGATGACCTGATTAATGCGTCCCAAGTACGACCTAGTGTTTCAGCCATACTGAGGCTTTGAAACCATATGGTATTCGAGGTCCACCAGTTCCTAAATGCGGATTGTCTTGAACTTGTTTTTGAAAAAGGAGTTTCGCCACAATAGACGAGTCGGACGACAAGTGAAGTGGCGCTGAGCTGACAATGTACCGGTGTGCATCTTGACAGCCATGCTCTCTTCCTTGCTCATGACTAGTAATTCGGACGTTTTATATGCCGATCTAAATGATCTTCTGCTCGTCACTGGCTGCCACGGTTTTGTGGCTGCGGCCCCTGAATGTGGCTTGGCATCACGGTTGCGCAGATGCAATTTCTGGGGTCAAAAGGGGATTTTGCAATTGTGCCTTTTGGTGGAAGCGGAGATGACTCTAGAGCCCTTCTGGAGACGGCAAGGATAAGGGTGAAGTCGATAGGCGCACGGGTTACAAGACTTTGACAGCCAGCTTGAGCTTGGGCCTGCCATTTAAACTTTTTGTAGCGTTCATGTTGTAGGCACACTTTTTGGTGACGGCATCTTCGGTGATTGGCAGCAGGGGGAGCGATAAGGAGGCAATCAGGGAGAGGAGGGCGTTCTAGATACATCTACTGCGCCTGCGGTGAAAGCTTCGAATACACTGAGCGCTCACATGGAAGTTTCAGTTGGTTGCAATGTTACGAGTAGAACACAAACACAAGCAGATTGTAGCACTACTGAGTGTCTGCAGCGATCATGGTCGTATTTCTGGCGCCTCGTGCCATTTTGAAGCATACGGCGAGTTTCTGAATCTACGGAGGTACTTTGTTTTTGTTCAGTACCAGCCTCGCGGTCCCGGCTGCCCTGAATTCCTGATGCTGAAAATAGATTAGGCTCTGAGAAAACCTGGTCCATGCCGAAATGAGCGTTGGTACCCTGCCAAGAGGTTCATAAAAACGGTTTAAAAATGCATTAAGAATTGCGGGCTTATCCACTTTTGCTTGAGAATTTTTCAGGACGCGTCAACTCGCCCTTGAGGGTAAAGTTACACGGCTCCAGACTTCTGGACTGGAGACTTTCTCATGTTGCTATTTTAATATCTGTTGCAAGTGGAAAGAAAGCACCTGCAGCAAGCTCTTCACCATCGATGCTGTCCTTGGTGGACTGTGGGAAAGTAGACGTGGGCTCGTAGATCTGCTCCATCTCGGCTCAGGTTCCACCGCGCTCAGGGGAAGAGTTTCGTGTCTGTGGGACAATCTTGACAACGTCATACATACTTTTTCTTGAATGGCTTGAGCTGTTGAACAGCTGACAAAACGCGGTGAGGGTTTGTCTGGAACCGAAGGCTACAGTACCTCCCAGATTCTTGCTCTATCCGGTCCTCCCGACGCTGGCTTAAAACTTCCGAGCTTGCTTGCTAGAAGTAGCAGACATACCGGTTTGCGTGTTGGAGCACCTGAATCTTGGTTTACCCTTCAGACCCTGTCCTTAATTGACCCATTCCAAAAGATCCGATTATCAGTATCTTTGAGGCTTGCTGCGGGTGTCCCGCACGGGCAATGTGGATCAATGTCAGTGCAAACCAAGCCGGGGCAGGCCAAGGAGGTACATGGACCTACGGCCAATCCGCAGCGAACGCTGTCATCAATAAAACCAAATAGTAGTTGAATTCCAATCCGGAAATATCTGAATTCGATAACCTCTGTGTGGTCCCGAGGTAGAGAGTTAAGCGGTGCAAGTAAAGTTTTTGGGTTCGTCTCTTCTTTCTCATCGTGTGGAGACCCGGGCGAAGAAAAGACAATTATTGGACCCTCGTCCAAAGCTTGTTCAGCAGAAAAAGGGGAGGGGAACCGCGTTGGATGTCCGAGTGTAAATAAGTCGTGATCCACGCAATGCAGTACATACTGCAACGCGCCTATCAGCAGGACAAGGGGGGAGTTTTTTCCCCTTGTAACGGCAATCCTGCACATCTTGCACTGCCTGGCACTTATCTATCCTCACCGTATCTTCAACCCGAGTTTCATTCGACTTGCCGAAATTCGTACATACAAAGGTATTATTCGCCCTAAACATGAGGCCATAATGCATGTACTTCCATTGGTAAGGATACCGTATTGGCAGATGAGTGACACAACAACCACTTGCTGCATGATACATGGTGATTGGGTACTGTAGATTTCTCTCACACAGTAAAGTACATGTCAAAGTACCTGACGGCTGGAGTTGGCGGCGCTACCCAAGATGATTCAGATTCAGATTTAGAGACTGCTAAACAACACGGTGCACTTGCCCCTATTTGAAATCACACCGCACCTATAGAAATGTATGAAAATGTATGACTCCATCCGTATAGGAGTTGGTGTAGACACACGGCTCAGCAACAATATTCCTGTCTGCCCTACAGGAGGATCCCAATAATTTTGATATTATGACTTTCCAGGCATGTGCGAATCTGCTGCCAATGATCCTGTCCGCTGCAGTCGCTTGTATGCTGACCGTACCTCATCTCATCTCATCTCATATCCCCGTCGCTTGATATTGGGGTTGATTTTCCCTCCCACATCTTCAGTGCGGACAAGATAGTTTTCCCTTAGCCTCCAATACTTCACCAATGCGTAGTCGATTGCATCCAGATTAAGGAAGGCGGAGAGCGTCAGCATCAAACATCAGCATCAGCACCAACAACCATCCGTTCCGAGGGGGCAGGTTTAAGACGTGCATCGAGAGCTAGGGTTTTGACTGAGGTGACTCAGGTGAGGTGATGAGTTGTCGCTGTCGTCGCAATATTGGGACCAGCGGAGAAGAGAGTCGCAAAACTTTGGAACTAGTGGCGGGGGCATTTGAGGCCAGACTACTCGAGTACCAGCGAGAAGATAGACAGTCAGGGTCATTCCAGATCAGCGCGGACACTGAAAAAAGGCTCAATAATACAGGCGACGAATGCGAATCGACCGGACAGGGAAACATACCAGCGGATTCACAGGCAGGCACCGCTGCGGTAAACAACCAACGGCGAGTCCAACAGTCACAGCCCTCGCGGCATCAATCAATCGATAACATCACCTCCTACGCTCGCAGCAGCATTGCATACCGGGACTCGATATTCACGATATTCACGATATTCCCGTCGTCCAAGTGCATACGTCGATCCGGTCGATACGATACGTTACGAGTCCCTTGGACCACCCAACGCCAGAGGCGTTTCTACCACTCCGACCGACCGAGGGGCCCCCGTCCAGGATTATTTCGAATTATCTCGACTATTTCCAAGATCTGTCGATGCTTAAGTCAGCCTGCCAGCCAATCCAACACGTCCACAGCAATTTCCCTCTCACTCGCCGCACCCGTAGCACGCGAAAAAAGGCAAAGCCTGTCGCCGTCCTGCACCTCCCAGCTGGCTGCTGCTGCTCGACTGACACAACTACGGGCACGCTACTATCTGCCATTCACCAATACGCCCGCTGGCACGCCTCTTTCTCTCTGCCCACGTCCACGTCCACGTCCCCGTCTCTCCGCGCCCACATCTCAGCCTTCAGCCATCATACACACTCCTTTGCAAATCAAACACCTCCTCTCTGCAGCCAGAGATCGGCCGGCTCTCTTCGCGGCGTCACGCTCGTTATAGCACCCTCCTGAAATCTCCTGCCCGATTGCATCAGCCCTCGTTTGGCGTTCGGAAACAGGAAAAAAAAAAAGAAAACGGTCCTAGCCTTCACGACTTTAGGACTTTTTTTTTGGCGCTGATCGAGAGACAACGTCTGTGTACCTGACGCTCTAGACGGCAGCTGTATGGTAGAGCCAACGCACGCCTTGCTATAGCCCGCATACCGACGACCATCATCCCTTTGGTCGATATGGCTCCTTCTCCTCCGCGGCTGCGGATTCTTTCAGGTTGGTCTATTCGATAGCCTGCTGCCCAGCTTTCAATACCTCTCCACTTTTCCCACCACGGCAGACAAAGCCTCTATTGATTCTACAATCTACATTGCACTTACACTCGTTCTTTCTTTTGTGCAACTTGCTCTCTATCATCAATGTGGAGATGGATGATAATTTTCTAATGAATGTGTGTGTAGTTGGCGGCAATGCTGTATCAGCGTTTCTATCATGGCGGCTCCAAGCCACCAACGCCTGCGACGTGACATTGGTGTGGAAATCTGGGTTCGATGCCGTCTATCAATATGGAATTTCATTCAAGTACGTCCTGATTCCGGGTGTTCCGGATCATTGATGGCAGATTGATAATTGACTGTTATACAGGTCTTCTTCATTTGGCAATGAACGATTTAAACCCCGGCATGGTAGGCTCCTCTCTTAGACCTTTCCCAAAAGTCCCCCAATTACTAACAGCTATGAAACAGTTGTCAGAGCTCCCGAAGAAGCAGCACATAGCAAAGAAGGTGCCTTCGATTACGTCCTCCTTTGTGTGAAAGCACTTCCAGACGTTTACGATCTTGCGTCCGTTATCGAGTCAGTCGTTACACCTCAGCATACATGTATTCTTGTCAACACTACGCATACGTTAGGTGTTGAGTCACACTTGGAATCCCGGTTCCCGAGTAATGTTGTATTGTCTCTCGTTTCCGGTGCAGAAATCACACAATTAGGGGCTAGCGAATTCGAACACAAGGGCTCTACCGAAATCTGGGTTGGTCCAGCAAACAAGAATCCTACCATGCCCGGGACTATCCAAAACGATATGGCAGATGCGTTGGCCATGACTCTGAGTAGTGGGCAGGTGGACTGTCATGTCTCTCCCAACATACGACAGCAACAATATGAGCGTATGATCGGGTAAGCACTTCTCAATCTGACTAGTCCCTGCTCCATTCCTGCTAACAACCAAATTGCAGGCCAATTGCCTTCCACCCACTAAGCGTCATCTTCGAGACCCCGTCACACGCCGCATTACTCGAGAAAGTTGCTGTTAGGCCTCTTGTCTCGGAGATAGTCGATGAATTACTCAATATCGCACAAGCGCAAGAGTGTACATTTCCGCAAGATTTCAAACAGAAGGTTATGGAAGAAATGCTTAGACCGACGGAAGCAAACAGCATTATGTACCAGGACTTTGCCGCGAAACGACCAATGGAGGTTGAAACCTATCTCGGATCGCCAATTAAGCTTGCTCAAACTGCAGGTGTCCGTGTCCCACGCATTGAGACGTTATACGCCGTTCTTCACAATTTGAATATCGTCAATCAGCAAAGGAAAGACGCTGTGGTAGCGTCTCCAACGGCAGGAAATCCGCCTCCGGTGAGATTATCTTCTGCACCCCCCCCTAGGCCAATGACCAACGGATTCAATGGCAACGGGATGCCTAGAGGACGAGGTAGAACCCCATCAATGCAATCAATGCAAGGTCCACCACCGGGGATGCGCAGGGGACCTCCACCCATGAACGGTGGTCCACCCAACGGCTATGGAAGGCCAATGACGGGCAACGGATATCCAGCACCTCCCCCGAGAAACCAGTCAAGAAGAGGCTCTCTAGACGGTGACCTAGAAGAATTTAGCCATTTGGTCCTGTATGACGATATTCCAGAGTCCGGCGAATCGAACTATGGTGGTGATGGAAATGATCTCGGACTGCGAGAACGAGAATTGATGCTCAAACAAAAAGAGCTTGCATTGAGAGAGCAAGAGATGCGATTGAGGAATGGAGGCGGTCGCCCTGGACCTCGCAGAGGCCCACCCACTCCTTCGATACGAAATGGCGGTTTTGACGATGACGACGAGGATGATTATTTTGACCCTGCAGATGGACCACCGGTACCAGTTATTGATCCCGACAACTTTGATATGATGAGCGTGACTTCCCGGAGGAATCGTAAAGCTCCAAGTGCAAGCCAGATTCGCAAAAATCCCGAATTTGGTGATGCTCCACCACGAAGAGGAGGAATGGGAGGAGGAAGTGGCTACCTACGTCCTGGGGCAGGCCCAAGAAACCGCTCCAGCGCAAGGATTATAAGCCAAGTTCCGGGACTGCACGACAACTTAATGGACGATCCTCTTATGGGGTACTCCTCAAATCGATATGGCACTGTAGACCGACAACAAATTGGGATGGATTCAAGGACGAACTCACTGACAGCTGCACGACTTGACGAATTGCAATATAATGGTGGGCCGCCGAATGGCCAATCTGGGCCTTACCCACGCCGAGCTAGCCAGTCACCTGGTAATCCATACAGTCCTCAAATGAGCAGAGGGGGAAGGCCATCACCGCCGAATGGGTATGGTCCTGCTATGAACGGGAGACCTTCACCTCCGGGCGGTATGCGGCAACCAGTACCGCGCCACCCGCCAGGTCAAGGCAATTCAGTTGCACCGCAACAAGTTGAGCAATATGCTGGGGTGAGCGCCCTCCATCCACCCAAAGGTCCTATGAACGTTCGAAGTCTGACGGGTAGTGCAAGCGCTAGCGCGGGGAGTGGTGATAGCGCCAACATAGATTCCGAGCCCTCCGCTCATAGCAGTCAGAGCAGCCTCGGGCCACGACCTCCAATCGGCGTACGGTAATACAAATGGGAGTTTTTCAGGAATCGATATTGGGCATGTTCGAAGCGGCATCACATTATGTCTGGAGATGCTTGTGGACATCAAGCCTCCGGCTCACACCTAATATTGTCCATCCATGAGGAAGGTCCTCTTTCCGATCCACGACCTCATCGTCACAAAATTTGCATATACACTTCGACTTTTTACTTCGTTTTAATGGGCTTTGATTGGAAGGCTGGGAAAGAAGACGACCAGCATCCACGAAGGTGGAAAATAATGACGAATACCAGAAATTAGACTTTGGGAGGTACACATATTTGCTTGTGGTCTTCCTGTGAGGGACGATGAATACATACGCGTGGTGCAACACAATGCACTCATTTTTGTTTTTCTCCTGGTAATCTTGCATCGGGGTCGGCGTCTTTGTGTCCTGCATATAATTCTACTTGTTCCCCTGAGAATGACATCAGAGGGTGGTGCTCTTTGGTGCCCGGACAGCTAGGCGGTGGTGGATGACGCGGTGGCCAGGTCGGGGCCTTCAGTATACGAAAGATGGAGGCCTTTGGATTTGCCGACGCGAGGAGCCTGTTCGGGCACTGTGTATCAATCTAACGGGGACCGGGAAGCAGAAAGGGAGCAGGAAAGGTAGTTGCGGGATGAAATATTCGGATGATTGACTTGCGGTGCTCTTTGGTGTGCTAGACAGGTTGTATAGAAGGCAGCAAGGGGGCGAATGGGTCCCCATGCACAGAAGCAGACATTTTCAGCAACAATATGAAAGTTCATTGGGACGTTCCTCGATCAAATGTGTCATTTCACATTCAATGTGCTTTGACTCTTTTCCTGGCGTGATTTGAATCTCTTGGACTTTAAGAGCCTTTGTTGGTACATCTTTTCTTTGGCGATTCACGGATATGCTTTCCGATGATCAAGCTCGTCTCTGCATCTCCAATTTAGCTTCTGGAAAGGAGGTCCTCTTATGGTAGTATCTGGATCAAGTGAAGTACCGCCATGTTTTTCTTCTTGAGGGTTACATTTTGCTCTCTGTTTTGAAGATCTCAAGCTCAGTAAAGCAACCAGTGGCTTCATGTGTAAAGTATGAGATGAAAATTTTGATGAGTACTGAGGGCCTATATTATTTTCACGGACTCTATGCCTGACTCGGAAAATCGACAACGATCCAATCCTGATTCTCCTCCAAAGATTTTAGTTTCAACTGGGAGACTCTATTTTAAATCCGAGAAGTGTGTATTGCGCTGCTGTTATTTGATGAAAATTATATCTTAATCCTGCGGAATTAGGACCTGTTCACCCCCCAAAAACGACCCCTTTCTAGCCTGCCAGAAAACCGCTAATTCACCCACTCAATTAATTGTACTCGGTCCTCTCTCCGGTTCAAATATTATTCTCCCCGTCATGGAAAAGCGCGGGGTTGTGAAGAAGTTTCATGCCAAATTTTCTCAGACATTTTGATGCTTTTGCGAGTGCTGACAAACTATGCATGTCTTCTATTTTGACACGTCTATTTTGACACGAAGCGCTAATAATGATAATTTCCAGCGGGCTGACTGACATTGGCTTGTATCCACAGAGAACGGAGCGGCAGTCTATCTCAGTTGGCAGTGTTAGCATGTACAATCGAAAAGTGCCGCCATGTATGCGTGTATAGGGTTTCCCCTGGCTTTGTGAGGCCAGTTTGGCTCTGATCTTTATGAGCCACTTCTCCGATATAGTTAAGTGCTCCTGGTTCTTCTACTGTTCTTCCTGCATTCTCATATCTTTTCCTCCCGAAGATTCCGGTTTCTCAGTGGCCAAGCGATCTTCACATGTCTAAATTTCAACAAGTCTTCCAAGCTCATTTGCTTAAAAGCTGCGACATTCTCGTCAGTGATTGCGATATTCGCTCTTTCGTACGCTACGAGTCCTTCGTAAATCGCTGGGAATGCCTGTATTTTGAAATTCAGTATGTGAATCATAAACTCGCGGCACGAAATATATTCCGGGGCTGTGGGATATCGATGAGAAGTACTGACCTGGACTACAAGGACCACGGCTGGATGTTCATCTTCATAGCTTTGCATAATTGTGACGAGGAATTAGGCCTCGAGGAATTTGATGATTTCAAGGAAAGCGCCTTACAGTTCAAGCTCTGTGAAAAGATTCCCTAGCCGATCTCTCCATGCGATTTATCCTAGCTTGACTTGCTTTCCTGCTCCTCTCTATTATCCTCTCACCTCCCTTCTGAATTATTCCTGCCGTTCCTCTTTCTCCTTTTCCTTTTCCATCTCGCTCCCTTTCTCCTCCTGTGGGATGGGCGTCCTTCCGCGAATGACGAGACTCAAACTATGATTCGGATTTGGCATCTTGTGGCTTTGGCTGTCTTGAGGATCGATGTGCTTGGTGAGGCAGTGATATGCGGAAGATTTTGTGATGTATTTTCTCTTTGAGATTGACGTCACTTTCGCCATTCATTCCGTCATGTTTGGAAAACGGAATCTTGATGCATGTTGACATTGTGAACATCATAGGACCATTTATCACAATAGCAATTGTATATTTTGCTAATCGCCGTGTAATAGGACTTAGCCATCTTCATCTTCAACTTCCTCCATCATAACCCCTCGAGAAGGTTGCGCGGAGCTTGCGTTAGGATTTTCGCCCATATCCTCATCTCTTTCTATCGACTTCCTACTCTTCATGTATCCCTCCTTCTCTAATCTATCTGCCTCCTCTGGCTCGACCAAGGCCCCAACACCTTTTGATTTATCCAGCTTCGCCCTGACAGCGGCCGGAACAAAGCTCACCGCCTCCTTCCTCAAATCTCTCACCACAGGCTTAGCTTCGTATACAGTCTTCACCTCTACCGCGGGCATGTTGACATTAACCGTCCGTTCTCGATCAGGCACCCTCGCATTGTCACCCAGGGGCGTATTATTCGCATTTGTACCTCTTCCTCCCCCAGATCCATTATGATTGTTATGACCCATCCTTTCTCTCCGCTTCTGATACCACTTATCTAATATTTCCTTCGGAATCGGCGGTGGCGTGTCTCTCGGCATAGGAATCGACTTGACATCCTCTGGAACATCCTCCTCACTACTCTCATCCTCATTCCTCCTTCTCTTGCCGAGCACCCCACCACCTCTACCTCCAAAGCCCCCCCTGCTTTCTCCATCACCTCTAGGACCGGAGTTGAATTTCGGGGCTGAATCTCCCAAAGCCTCGCGCGCCCTCTTCACTGCTTTGATGTCTTTTTCTAAACCCTCGAGTACGGATTTCTCGTGTGAGGTAAGTTTACCGCCGCTGGTCTCGATAGCACGGAGCTCATCTAGTTGCTTCTGGAGGCGGTCTGGGTTTCGGCGGGCGAGCTTTTCGTTACGCCGCGATTGGGCCTCTGCTTTGCCTAGGAAGATGTTAGCTTTGCTGGTAGGTGAATCGAAGGCGCTGGGACGACGTGCCTTTTTTGATTGCTTTCGCCTTTTCAGCTTTGCGCCGAGCCTGCGCTGGATTAACGCTTTTTTCTTTCGGCATGGTGGGTTGTTTGTTGTGCTGTGGGATATAGTTCTATAGCCAATGTCTAGGAAATTGAGGAGGTCGTGGAAATTCTGCCGGATTTGCAGGGGTTGACTCACCGCCCTCCGTTCCCCACCTCATTGAAGCTCCTTCTACACCCTTCCCTACAAACCACAAACATCTCATCTGAAGCACAGTCTTGTTAGCTCTATGTATATGTGGACGTCTTAGGCTATATAACGGCCCAACACTTTTCTTTGCATATTTAAATCAATTTTCAAAGGGTTTGGCTTTTGGACAACGAGCTTGGGAGTGACCTTGTCGTACTCCAAGTAGTCCTAGCAGTTCTCGATAACGAATTCCAACATGGGATACTACGGCCAGAACTCAATTGGATTCGACCTTGCAGCTTGACTCCTGTATATTATCATAGGGTATATCGACTGTCTTGTATATTACGATTTCAAGTGCCACGTCCATGTAAGAAATACCGAGAGTGTCCCGGAAACTTCCTTCACTCCTTCTCATCTTCCCCTAAATATGCCTCGATGGTGTCTACTCACCTGCTCATAGTTCTTCATGATTGTTATATCAAATTGAATGCTTCCCAGCCGGGTTTGATGCAATGTGGTAGCGGTATGACGAAGCACGGATCCAACAGGTGTATGACTTGAATTTTACCCGACAACAAGTCGTGCAGGGAGAACAATACTAGCAATGATGGGTGGTCATAGGGCTGCGCCCAGCTCCATAGCCTGACAGATCTTTGAGCTTAACTTCAATAAGCACCGCAAATACTTGCTTCAAGGGGTATGGACCTGCGAAGCCTCAACCGATCGACAACATGTGGCATTGACTTCACGCATCAGATGGACCCCGACTTTCCAAGTTATCTCTCAGGGGAAATATGAAGTCAATCATGAGGCTTCTTTTAGCAATCGACCATGCCGAAATACCGCTAGTAGGGAGCTACATCGTTGGCAATACTCGTGCCGAATAGGCTTTACCGAAAAAAGGAGGTGTCCTAACCTCTTCCCCTGAGAGCGCCTTGAAGGATTCGAACATCCCCCGCGAACGCTCTGAAGAGGGTGCAGCCTTGCTACCCCGAGCGGTGGTCTAACCAGGCCCGACGAACTTCAGTAAACCTTTTTGTCCAATCGTATTTCACTGCTCTGCCACTGAAGTGCCAGACACACCCACACCGGACAACTCGGAATGAGACTGTGCAACTGATCTACAATTATCATTTTATATTGCGGGCTTCAAGAGTAGTTCTTTCAACGTGATCCTTAAATTCATCCAATGAACGGCTTCTCCCAAGTGATACTCGACAAGTCCTTCCGGTCTGAACCTATTTGGAAACGAGGTGCAACAAGACGCCGTGAGGGGCAAAGTCCGATGATAAAGTCCCTCTCTTCAAGATTTTAGTTGAGCAGGTTATAAATTAGAGTCCTTCTTTCTCTTCCTCTTGCCTCTGTATCAGTTCATGCATTTAGATTTAATTGATTTTCATTTCTCCCAAAATGACTCTTTTATTTAGCATTACCATTCTCCTTACACTCGCTGCTGCGATACCACAAACTCCGAACAGCCTCTCTCATTTCGCACCCCTTCCTTCAGATCTTACCAACCCACGGAACCAGTCATTTGTTTACTCTGATGCTAATCAAAAGCCAATACCGTAAGTTCTATCTCATGCCAACAGAACTTTATGCTAAAGTCAAAACTGAATATCCAACTCTGACCATGGCTTGAATACTTCCATCAACCCTGGTATCATTGTAAAACTCAACAAAGCCAAATACGGTTTCGAACATTGTACAGGCTTGCGGTGGCCCCACGAGCGGCAACCCCTCCACTTTTTAGAGAGAGCAGATTGAGCACAGTGGTGCGGCGGCAATGGTATGTCCCCTTTCTTGAGCTGGAGGGGATTCAGTATTTGATGAATTGATCCAGATCAACGGCTCTTTCACTGTCTTCAGAAATGTTGTAAGCGACTTCAGAGCTGATAACTCTGGTAACAATGATGCATGCCTCTGGAGCAATCAACAATGCGATTAGCTGTATGCCTCGAATGTTATGCCATATTCCTGAAATTGTGCTGATTTTTCTACAGCTGGCTCTCGAAGAGGCAATGGCTTCACCACCAAACCTGCTTATGTATACGTTCCCGGAGGCACGTACAAAATCTCGAGCTCCGTAAATATGCTGGCCAACACTTTTTTGGTTGGAGACCACTCAACATGCCCACTTTCGTTGCCGACTCAGGCTTGGGAACAAATCCTGGTATCCAAGGATTTGATAGCACTCAACAGTCTACTACAAACTTTTATACTGCAATTCGAAATTTCAATATCCACACTACAAGTATCGACACAGGGAACAAGGCTATTGGCCTGAATTGGGCCGTCTCGCAGGGATGCTCGCTCTTCAATGTGATTTTCGATATGCCAGATTACTCCAGTCATATTGGAATCTCTATGATGCCATACGATTCTAACAGGAACGGTGAAGGCGGCGGATCTGGTACTTTAATCAGTGATTGTGTGAGTATATTTTCCCCAGTCGCAAATCACCCACTAATAGTTGACAGAGCTTCAACGGCGGTGCTATCGGCATTCAACTGTCCAATCAACAGTATAACTTCAAGGGCCTTTCTTTCAATGGCTGTAATACTTACATCTACATCGATCACGTTTTCGTCAGAACGTTCCAAGACTTGTCCTTCCAAAATTGCAACAACGGTGTTGACATGTCCAATGTATGAAAATCCTCACAGCTTCTAGTTTCTTGTTCAGACACCTCGCGAGCCCCGATGCCCTTTTTGATCGTCCCATAACTCCCGAGGCGTTAGAATCACGTATTTGAAACTCGAAATCGTCCAAATACTTGTTACCAAGCTATACTGACTCCGAGAATTTGCAGGCTTACAATATTGGCGCCATCTCGCTCATCGATTCCTCGATTTCAAGCTGCAGTGCAATTTAAGCAACTCTAGGTCTTTATTCATATGCTCCCCAATCCCTTTCGGTTCTATCTCATGTACTCCGTTTCACTCCATAAGTTCACCCAAAGATGAAATACCACTCCCGAGACCTTCTGAATTAGGAATATACTAACTCGCCAATGTTGCTAGGGTATACACTGGTACACTCACCGGCAATGGCGAAGGCTCCTTGGTGCTCGACAATGTCAATGTTGGAAGTGGTGTGACTACTGTCAAATCAGACTCACAAACCCTGCTGTCTGGATCGGTCTCTGCGGGTTCGACTTGGGTCGTGGGGAGTGAGAATCCACAGAACTATCAACCTGGCAAGATGTACCAAATCAACCGCCCATCCGCACTTCTTTCTGGAGGCAAATACTACACCAAGAAGCAGCCTCAATACGAAAACTACGATGTCAGCCAATTTGTCAACGTTAAGAGCATGGAGGCTAAGGGCGACAATCAAAATGATGATACCAGTATCATCAACAGCATCCTCCAAGCGAATGCTGGCTGTAAAATTGTGCACTTCCCTCAAGGTATCTACAAGTTCATAGACGCCATTACGATTCCACCAGGCTCTCGTATTGTTGGCGACGTCCTCTCCGTTATTACTGGAATTGGCTCCAACTTCTACCATCCAAATTCCCCAGTTCCAATCGTCAGAGTTGGTAATTCTGGCGATGTTGGTGTGGCCTAGATCACGGATATGCTGTTCACTGTCGCAGATGTCCTTCAAGGAGCAACCATTCTGGAGGTCAACATGGCTGGCAACAATCCTGGAGACGTCAGCTTTCATAACTCACATATCCGTGTCGGGGGTGCAGCAGACTCAAAAGTCAACAGCAATTGCGGAAATGCAGACACGGCTGGTTGTAAAACAGCTTTTGCCATGATCCACATTACATCGTCCGCCGAGGCATATATTGAGAATATGTGGGGATGGACAGCAGATCATAGCCTGGACGGTGGTCAGAATCAGAATATTGCCACCGGCAGAGGAATGCTGGTCGAGGCCACGAAAGGGACCTGGCTGGTCGGCACGGCATTTGAGCACAACACATTATACCAATACAACCTAAACAAAGCTCAAAATGTGTATATCGGTATGCAACAAACCGAAACCGCATACTGGCAGGGATATGGAACTCCAGAACAGGCCCCAAATCCTTGGAGTCCTGTCAGCTCTATTGGAGGTCCAACAGTGAGTGATCGGGTCTTGGAATCCTTTTGTAGTTCTGGCCCCTAACCATTGACTTTCTAGTGGGCAACTGCCAAAGTAGTGGTGATTCAGGGAATGCACAGTGCTACACGGGTTTCTCTCAGCATGTCTCATCCTCAAACATTGTCATCCACGGTATGTCGATTTTACCAAAACTTCTATGATATGACTAATTAATTATGCAAAGGCTCCGGTTTCTGGCCTTTTTTCAATGACATGATGGACGGTTCATATTCCAACGCCGGTTGCCCAAATCACAATAATATCTGCCTGGAAAATGCAGCTATTCTGACCAACACTAACAGCATCTTCTGGTATAATCTGCTATCCAAGGCTACGACGAATATCATCAGAGATAACGGGAATGTGGCGACTCAGAATAACAACCTAGGTGGTTGGGGTCCAAAAGAGGGGATCATTGCTGCTTACTTGAAGGATTCGAGCATCTCGAATGAACAGTAGATGTAGTATAATTTGACATAGCAAATTTACGATTGTCACTCATGATGTCCTCCTGTGTGCAAAGAACCGTCTATAATTTATCGCTTGAAGTATCCCCCAAAGTACATTTCAACCTAACCCTCATCAACAACGCAGTATCTACCGACGCTGACATCTCCAATGAAAAGAAAATTTGGTCTTCAAAGACTCTATCTAATTGACCTGAAATAAACACATATGACAAGCGATCTAACCTTGGTGACTAGCAAGCTCGCCAACTGGCTTGCCTCTTACACCTTTGTAGAAAACTTTGCAATCAAGCCACCTGCGAGCATGTTGTCTCATCCCTTAGGAAAAAGACGCCTTTAAAGCATATCTTGGAAAACGCCGCAGATTCCTGGGCCTCAGCTCGTAGCTTGATCCGCTGGGGTTTTCTTGGACCCCAAAGTCTCCTGATGCATCCTTCTGATCTCGGCCACAATCATATCTGTATCATCTTGCGAGCTAGGCAATCGATGGTTGATATCCAACTCGAACTTCTTTCCAGCCTGCTTATCAAAGTACACTTCGTACAGCTCTGTAGACGACTTTCTCCACGGATCAGAGGTGCCCACCACGTGAACGCTGGGAACAGTGATCAACTCGTTTTCCGGCAATTCCTTCGCGTAAGGAGGGCTAGTAGAATTGAAAAACACCCCGAACTTGAATTCTGCTCCAAGCCCTTCGCCTTCGCCCCTCTTCTCCCTGAGCTGCTGCTCCATAAGCAGTCCAGCAGCCAGTTTCGCACCTTGCGAGAAGCCCATTACACCAACAACTCCGGCTTTCTTCTGTCGCTCCTTGATAGCTGTTTTGATGATTTCTATGGTCTCTTTTGGAGCTGGGCCAGCTTCAGCAGTGGCCCAGCGCAGAAACGGCTCGCATCCGTCAAATACAGGCAAGACACCCGGCCCGGGAAGGGCTATTATTGGCCCTTCTAAGAAGATGAAGTGGAAGGTGTCGGCGAGAGCACGTTGAATGCGAATGGACTGGATATTGAAAATAGCAGCATTGGTACCACCTCCGTGTAAGCAGAGAATGGTCGGTAAGGTTGAGCTGGGACCGTGAAAGCCATCGTGGTATGCTGGTTTTGGAGCCATCGGCGGCAAATTCTTGTTTGTGTTACAAGTATATTAGGCTATAATGGTTGAAGTAGTGAGTTGTATATCATCGTGCACTGAAGAAGAGTTACTTCGAGAGTGGGTCGCCATTTTTGGAACATCTTCATTAATCACGTGTGCCATTGCTGACAGAATTATGAGAAAACTCGGATTCCGGCCGATCCAATGTATCCAAACTAAGATATTTAGCTTTAGAATAAAAGTCTTTCGCGCATAAACTGTTATAACGTTTGAAGCCGGACGGTTGACTGATGTTCTCTTGTCACGTGCTTCAATCCTATTCATCGGATCGGATATCATTTTCCTTTCTTCCCCTTCCCCACACCAACGTTGACTTATTTCCCCAGAACCAAGCCACTCCATAGGGATGTTCGGGATACCATCCGCATTCCGATCTCAGTTCTTGTATCTGATTAGCTACTGTTGGACCCCGCACTATACCGGAGAATTAGCCACTCTTCGAAGGCTCGAATCGAGCAAGAGAGGGGTTCACTTGATTCATTACTCGCCTACTCGCAGACACCGGATAAAGGGAGCACATGGATCTCGATGACTATGACCTCGTGCTATCTCACAAGGCGGGAGTCCAATCCTGGGCAGAGCCTCACGGATGTCGTTCACCGGGAGGACCCTAAGGTGTAGAGTACTTATGTAGGGAACATTTTGATCTCCTTCTCTCTTTCAATCCTACTTTTGTTACTATTACTACTTTTGTTACTATTATTGACCTAGCTTGTTTACCAACCAAATTGTTTCGAATATGTCAACGAACGGACATCCCAATGGGCATGCGAACGATCTTCCCACAACGCAGAGGGCAGCGCAGTACTCATCCAAGACAAATTCGATATCTATAAACTCGATTCCGCTTCCTACACCTTCGAAAGATCAACTACTCATCAAAGTTGCCTCAGCATCGCTATGCCACTCTGATCTCATGCACTTCGAGCCGAATGAAGCAGGAATTGTACTTGGAGATGGAAGGCCTGTTACAATTGGCCATGAGGCTACCGGAACTATTCTTAGTGTCCCAGAGAATTGCACAGACCCAACACTGAAGGTGGGCGCGAAGATTGGTTTCCTCTGCCCAGAGCAGGTTTGCTATGAATGTGACGGCTGCCAGATACATAATGGCTGGTGTGCAGACGGCAAAGCTGTGATGTCTGGATTTGGCAGAGATGGGTTCTTTCAAGAATATGTGGTTTCACATTGGAGGAACGCAATCGTTCTTCCAGAGCCTTTGGACATATATGAAGCAGCTCCTCTGTTTTGTGCTGGCGTCACTAGCTGGCAGGGCGTCACAGAAGCCCATATTAATCCTGGAGAGTGGATGGCCATTATTGGCTGTGGGGGCTTGGGGCATCTTGGTTTGTATCTCCAGCGATTTACCCACGCGAAGTACATCACTCACGAAATACTAGGGATTCAATACGCAAAAGCTTTAGGCTACAAAGTCATTGCCATTGATCTCGTTGATCAGCAACTTGAGGAAGCCAAGGCTTCGGGGGCGGACTACACTTTCAATCCGAAAGACGACAAAAACTACGTGAAGGAAATATTAGAGATCACAAATGGAGGATGCCAAGCGGCGGTAAACTACACAAACTCAAAGCCCGCTTATGATTCGACACCCGTCTTATTGCGCACTGGAGGAATCATGATGATTGTGGGAATTCCGCAAAAGGGCGTGACGCTGAATGCTCTGGAAGTTGCACTTGGGAAATACCAAGTCAAAGGAGCCTCGAACAGCATCCCACAAAAAATGGGGCCTTGCATTGAGTTCTCGGCAAAGCATAACATCAAGCCGCACGTTACTTTCTACAAGCTCGACCAGGTTCAGGAGATGATTGATACTATGCATGATGGCAAAGCGAGGGGAAGACTTGCGATCAAGTTCGATTAAGTCATGTACTTGAATTTGAAACTAGTTTCCCTCAAATCTTTCCATTTGACTGATGTGCATATGTGAGGACCCAAATCTCCCCCTTCTCGATGACGAGCCCCCTCAACTTAAATATCGGATAAAGTGTCAAGAAGGAAGTCCAAATTTTGGCACGACCCTTCACCAGAAGGATCATAAATCTGTCAGCGAACAGGAAGCATCGGAGAAGAAAAAGTGTATTGTTCTACTATATATACCTTTGAAGAATGATGCAAGCCAGTATACCTGTCTCACTCTACCAAGAGCCGGTCAACAGGCTCCTTACCATCATTCGTCACAACAACAAACCTTACCTCCTTCCCAACCTGCCCGCTCTCTCCCGGCCAAAAATATGCCCTCAGACCTTCCCTAATCTGCTCCATCCTCGTACCCACCACAAACGACCCCGGATTCACCTGATAACCCCTCCTCCTCGCTGCCGCCCGCCCTGAAAACAGATCCTCAAACCGTGCATAACGCCTCTCCTCAAGTTCCCACATCCCACAAGACTCCTTCGAATCTAGTGGGCACGCTTCAGATTCCATAGAGACATACATTATCTCTGCCTTTCCCCAGGGCCCGAGCCTTCCTTCAGGTAAATCGCCCCGGCGCCCACTTAGGACGTCCTTGGGAAGGACATTCATGTCCCAGCACACTGCCCTGATCCTCTCCCGCTCCTGAACAGCTATATCATATGCAAACCTAGAGGCCTTTAACCTGGCTTCAAATAAAGCATCTCCATCGTGCCGCAAATACACAACGTCGTCGTGGAAATTGAAGTAGATGCGTGGTTCGTGCGGTGTGACTGGAGCTGGAAATGGGGTTTGATAGGTCGGCATTTTACGAGCGAATTGTAGACTGTATTTCTTCAGTGCTACGGAGCGGGATTCGCGGGACATGTGGAGAGCGAGGGGGAGGGGAGCTGGTGAGGTGTAGGAGCCACCTGGAGGCGCGGCGATGGGGACTAGGCGGGGCCCGGGGAGGGTATATTCCCAGATTTTGAGGCGGAGTTCCAGGGGGAGTTTGGGAAAGAGATGGAACGATGATTCTGAGGTGGTGTTCTGGGGTTGCTGGTTATCAGATACATTTTTAGCAGGAATTCTATGAGGACTTAGAAGTGTGATAGTCATTGGGTGGTAGGGGAAACGTACTCGAGTTTGGGACGGAATTGTCGTGGGTCGTCGTAGATTTGAGAGGGTCCTCGGGGTGGTAGGTTAGTTCTTGTCATGATTGTAGGTCTTCAACAAATATTTGCACATGTGAAAATTTCAGAAGAGGTCTCGATGAATAGTAGTTGAATTGATACAGCACCATGTGGCAAAAGTGAGGGGAATGAGAGTTGGAGTTTCACTTTTATCCCTGTATGGCACAAGCGAACATGTGATACCTCCCCCTTTTCTTGTTGGGTTGATAGATCACTCATTTTCCTATTTTATTTTTTGACTTTACTTGTACCAATGATGCGATGATGCTATTGAGTAAATGACGTTCGGGCACGTACTACAGAAGCCAATGCAATCGCCATGTCAATGCCAGTGACATTTTCCAAAACAAACTGATTTATATGAGGTCGAAGAACTTTCTATTTGGGGAGTGGATTCGCAGAAAATTCTCTTCAACGTATTTGTTGACGGAATTGATGCAACTCCACGAAACAATACCATCATGGTCGTACTAGTCTCTAAGGAACTGAACTACGTCAAGTCTAAATGTCATATTTGAAACTTTGCTCCCGGAATCAACATCATCAATCGTCGGATAACATTCGCTTAGCGTTCTTAGTGTGATGATTTTTTCCCCTCGAAATATATAAGTCTGTCGTTGAGGGCTGTGAGGTGACCTTGCTGGCAGACCTCAGCATTTTTGTTGATGAACGGATAAACTTCTAGTAAGCATGTACAAGTAATGTGAAATTACGTTTTCTCAACCCTTGGCGTTGAAATCGCGGTCTTTCAAGCTTCTCTTTAAAGTTTAGTTGGGATCCTGTTGGCTAGGGGCGGGTGCCATCAACAGAAGTGGGAGGCACCTGTCAAGCTATACGAGCCGTCGCTCCAAAAAGTTGCGAAACCTACGTTAGACTTGAGCTAAAGTACTCAATCTTAGATCCCGCTGTCACATTGCCAAATTTATCGACGTCAGATATGAAGCTCGAAATGACTACAGAAACATGATTGGCGTCTTGACGTATTGACAATGGACTATGGTATTAAAGGCCACCTGCAACCCATTCCCACTTTGAAGGCACCCCACAACACTCAAGAAATTCAGCAAAATGCAGTTCGCTCTCGTGTTATTGGCTTCGGCCGCTAGCTTCAGGACTGTTTTTGCTCTTCCTGCCGTAGAGGCTGTCGAGGCCGCAGAGCACGTAGAAATGACGGAAGCTGCGAACCTCGACCCCCTCATGGGATCAAAAGAAACGGATCGAACTCTCTCACCGGTGGACGAAATGAACTGGCGAAAGCGACCATTTCCTGTAAGTAACTCTCATGCCTGCTCTGCTCCTCTATTCTGGAGTATTAGGCGTCTTTGGCCGAGTGTTCTCTTCTACGCTTCTGGCCCTTGAGGAGAATGTGTTAATGATTTGCTGCAGTGGGACGAAAACATTGTCTGGAAGGAAGAGTGGCAATATCGAGTTGAGGAGGACTGGTATAGAGCCACGTAAGTCGCTGAGACTTTGGAATCATATACGGTTGATTGGCACATGACATAATGTCGTACCTCACGACTATGGTTTGAAAGTTTGAACAAAGGCTGGCAAGCCAGACCGGGCCATCATAGGTGACAGTAAATGTGTGACCAAAGAGATCGTGTACTGAACTTTAGACATATTGTCTTATGCCAATCGCCGTAAATGAAAGATGGAGGGCTAACCTTGCAATTGGCAGGACTCCCACCGTACCTTCGAATCTGGCCATACCACCATTGTTGCTGCCAACAAAGGACAGAAATCTCATCGAACTCTATACCCTAGCCATTGCTGAGGCCGACGTCCACAAATTCAAAAGCCGCAACCTGACGCAGAACTCTATTGACCTCGCTGAGAAGTTCAAGGATGTGTGGTGGTTCTGGCACGCATCCGTATGCATGCATAATAATGGCAACGCATTGTGCAAGGTAGCTAGTAAGGCTCCTCAATTATCAAACAACATGAAAAAGGCTTTTGAGGAAAGATTCACGAAGCTAAAGGACGCGATGAAGATTGAGGGTCTTATCCAATTGGGCAGAAGGGTGCAGACTCGGCTTGCGTTTTCTGGCTGCAGCCTCGAGAAAATGATTTTCAATGGCTGCGAAGGTTACTAAAGGGATGCATTGACTTCTGGGAGAGACTAGCCAGAAGCAGGTATTTGTTAGAGCTGAAGGCATTGTCAATTATTGTGCAGTCCAGCGCAGTACAATATGTATTTATAGTCGTCGATGTGACAGCGCCGAACTGCTGGTACTATCTGTAGATTATAACACTTATTTAACTTACGAAGGATCATGTGAACGAAGAGAAAGAAGAGAAAGGATTGTAATAATAGTGTAATAATAGTGTAGTTATTTGAAGTGATAGAAATATAAATGATAGGGCACTTGAGGTAGTAGTAGTAGTAGTCGTGGTGATTGTCAGTACTAGTTAGTACCTGCATGCCAAGAGCTCATTGATCGCGTCAAAACAACCCGATTGGCTGCGCAAAGCACGACGCAGGAAAACCTGGCAGATGGGCAAGGTTGTTTCATCTAAATGCATGCACATTGGTGGGAAATCGACGACATCTGCACGATGATGGAAGGGGGAAACAAGCTCGAGCAAGGGTATTTGTGCCTTGGAAAAGGATGCAAAACACAAACACGCACGGCTGGAGCGGTGCTGTAATTTGGTAAATAGCCTCGCGAGTTAATTCACTTCCTTTTATCCTCTCTCTCACACTCTCTCTGCTCTCTGTGTGTCTGCCTCCTTGCTGAGCCCAAGGTCACGCGTCAATTGTTACTTGGACACAGAACCCCGGTGGCTGTATCTCTCGAGGCATTGCGAATTCGAAACCCTCCTCTACCGCCATCATGATCTTCATGATCTCCTCAATGCCCCATGCCTTCCTTCTTGCGCTGCTGCCAGTAATTCTGGCAGCTCCCGCTCCAGCTCCCGCGCCGATTCCAACTCCAGTCCCTGTTGCTGCCAAAGCGCCCCTTCCTATGGTCACAGCCAAAGCTGTATTGGCCGATCGAATCCAGGAACGCGACATCATCGATTCAATTACCGGTCTGGGAAGCTATCTGAAGAGCGAACTGGGTACATACCCGTCCTACATCGCAAGCGGTGTTCCCAATTTCTTCCAGGACTTTCCCACTGGAAGTGCCGTGAAAAGCAGCCTGGGAATCAGCGACAATGATCTTGCCGCAACGCCTACACAGGTCCTGAACATCCCGTGAGTCAAATTCTCAACCTTGTTATACACTCATTCTAATACTGTTTCAGAGGTTATGCGAACTGGACCGATCAAGGCTGGAATTTGCGATTCCGCGGGAATGTTTACAAGCAGCCAAATATTTCCGAATCGAAACTCAATGACCTCGCCAACATCTTCCTGGTGGGCACGTCTATTGAAGCACTACCTCCCGCGGAACAGACACAGGCTCGAAATCTGACTGCTGAGATTTTCGTTGTCCAACAAGGTGACGAAAATGTCATAATGCACATTGAGCCTGCCGCAAGTCAAGGAGCGGATGGCTCAAACAGCGGCAGCAACGCCATTACACCAGGCGGAGGAGCGCAAACAGTAGCCTTTGGACCGACTACAGCTGAAGGCGACTTCGACGAGTTCCTCCCTCTTGCCAATGTTTCCGGCCCCGGCGGCTACCTTCTGCCTGGCAACGATACCACGGAAATCCAGCGAATCAATGTTTATACGAATGGAACCGATACTGGAAATGCGACATCTTTCTTGGTGCCCACAGCCGGACTCACAATTATCTCGGATATCGACGATATTCTGCGCGTAACGCGGATCTACCAACCGGCAGATGGTCTTCTCAACTCCTTTGCGAAGGCTTTCACCCCGTGGATGAATATGCCAGACATTTACGCCAACTGGTCGCACAGTATTCCCGACTTCCATTTCCACTACCTCACTACGACTCCTGAGCAGGTCACGAGAAATTACATGGATTTTATTTACAAAACCTACCCAGGCGGATCCTTCGATACTCGCCCGCTAAACTTTTCCGATGTCTCAGCCACGCTGTCAATCCGCAAGTTCTTGCTCGAGAAGATCTTCCAAACTTACCCAAAGCGGAAGTTTATATTGGTTGCAGATACCTCCAACAGTGACGTGATGAGGGACTACCCTGCTATGGCGACGGAATTTCCTGGTCAGGTTCAATGTATTCTGCTAAGAAACACCAGCGCTACAGATTCTGGAGACCACTTCCCTTATGATACATCTGGATTCAAGGGCTTGGATAACAGCACGTATATGTTCTTCAAGGTCCCTGATGATTTGACAGGTTTGGATATCGTGAACGGCCAATGTGTCAACAGTACTATCAAGCAGAATATTACATTCAGTACACAAGGGCTGCCGTTTGGGCTAAGCAAGAAGAGTGCAGCATACAGGATGGAGGTATGGAATGGAGTTATGGTCACGGGAATGGTAATGGTGTTTGGAATGGCATTGGGGGTGTTATGATAGCAGCATTTATTTGTATATGGCGTTGGGGGATTGAAAATTCTGCATAGAGGATCATGATTAGATGAACGATATGAATACATCTATGAATTTCAAAAACATAATACCATCACCTAAATTACAGCAGTTGGTTTGTTTGGGGTTGCCTCTCACTTCGATGAGGTAGAATCACCGCTGCAGGACCTCCCTGTCACCACTCCCCAAGCCATTGAGCATGCAATAAATGACAAAAACAAAAGACAACGTGTTTCGTCTCCCATCGTTTTACCTCAACTCTTCACCAGCGGCAAAAAATATTTCTCTATCAACGTCACGAGATGAACTTGGCGCCACCTCAAAATTTCAATTAACACAGCACTACGGTTTTCTCAAACACCAATATATCCCATTCTGCAATCTATGCCCATGAGACCCAGGGGACGAACCTAAACCGGAGAAAATGTCCTCCCCCTCCTTTCTCCCCTACCACGAACCCTCAATTTTGCCCCTCCTAATCCTAACCTCCCTGCTCCTCCTCCTCAACATCCTCTCCACAATCTTCGACCAGCTCCTCTTCTGCGGTCTCCTCGGCCAAGTCTTCATCGGCGTCGCGTACGGGACTCCCGGCGCAAAGTTACTCGATGAAGAGGTAGAGAATGTGATCGTGCAGTTGGGGTATTTGGGGTTGGTGTTGTTGGTTTATGAAGGTATGTAATTCTAAATCCAAAGAGAATAAATTTCATCTGTTTTTGGTACTGAGGAGAAATACAGGAGGATTAGAGACGAATTTCCATGCATTAAAAAAGAATTTATTTCTCTCTACAGCAGTAGCAATCACCGGCATAGCACTCCCCATCGCACTCTCCTTCTCCCTACTCTCCCTCACATCCGCAACACCACTTCAAGCTTTCGCCGCAGGCGCAGCGTTATGTTCTACTAGTCTCGGAACCACGTTTACGATCCTGTCTTCCAGCGGCCTGGCAAAGACCCGGCTTGGAGTTGTGCTCAGCAGCGCAGCGATGATGGATGATGTCGTAGGCCTGGTCATGGTACAGGTGATTTCCAATCTCGGCGGTGGTGAGAAGGAGTTCGAGGTCGTGACTGTAGTTAGACCGCTGGCGGTGAGTCTTGGGTTGGGAATTGCGGTACCGTTAGTTTGTAGGTTTGTGGTGAGGCCTGTGACGGTGTGGGTTCTTGGGATGCGGGGGTCTGGGGGCAAGCTGGATGCGGTTTTTAGGGGGGTTCATGTGCCGTTTTTGGTGCATACGGTGGTGCTTGTTGGCCTTGTTACGGGAGCTACGTTTGCGGGGACTTCTAATCTTTTTACTGCGTACCTAGCAGGGGCTGCGATTAGTTGGTGGGATGGTGAGGTTATGAGTGTAGAGAAAGTAGAGGGGAGTTCAAGGGCTGAATCGGCAGGGCCTGGAATAGAGCAGAGCGAGACTGCACCTAGCAAATCGCCTGACAGGAGAAGAGAGGGTTCAAGTTCAGAGACTGAGACGAATCAGGCGGAAATAGGATGCACTGAGATCCATGAGAATAGTGGCGTTGCAATATATCACAAATATTACGCAACAGCGGTCCAAAGGATCCTCAAACCATTCTTCTTTGTAAGTTATTTTCACCCTTTATTGTCTGTAGAATACTAACAGAAAAAAAGGCATCAATCGGCTTTGCCATCCCAATTAGAGACATGTTCAGTGGCGAGATCGTATGGCGCGGTATCGTCTACACAATCCTTATGCTCTTTGGGAAATTAGCTACAGGAGTATGGCTCATCCGCCTAAACATTCCCCGGCCAAAGATCTGTATTCCAAAAAGCTTACGATCTTTGGTGACGTGGCCAGGTTCGTGCCTTGGCTGGACGTATGGGAAAACAAGAAAAGAATCAAGGGATACCACCAACACTGCAGCGGAATCCCATGAACTGAGGAGCCAAAAGAACGAGGATTCGACCCAGAGCCCGTCACAGCCAACAGCAGGAGAAGTTTCAAGTACAACTCATTTACCAGCCCCAGCGACACCATCACCCCCTTCTCCTGCTCCGAAAATCAGCAAGCCGCTCTCCCTCTACCCAGCAGCCATGCTCGGAACTGCAATGACTGCACGTGGTGAGATTGGATTCCTGATCGCATCCCTGGCCGAAACAACTGGTCTCTTTGCCTCTTCTTCCACAACGAATGCTGGTAGTTCTGAAATATACTTGGTGGTGACGTGGGCCATTGTGTTGTGTACTATAATTGGGCCGCTGAGCGTGGGAACTCTGGTGAAAAGGGTTAGGAGGCTTCAGAATGGGAGTGAAAGCAATTTGGACGTAGGCGGTCCGCTAGGTATTTGGGGTGTTGGATAATGAAGCTTGCGTAAGGAGAATTGCTTGGCTTCAAATTGAGGACCTCACTGATTTTTTTCGGATGAATTGATCCCGAAGCAGAAGACGTTGATGGATGCGGTCCCTATCAGGGGTAGGCAATTGGTCTAGTTCTGATATATCCCCCCTCTCCTGACTCATCTATGTCTGCCCTTGCCTCCCATCCCAACAAGTCATCGTGTCGTAGAACCTACGACAATGTCAGCACCTATTCACAGCGAAATATCCAAGTTAGAGGTAGACTTATCCCCAAATTTTGGAGGGGTTGCCTCCGAAGAGACAACCCAGGACTGCCCCCAACGAGCCTGTCCAGTTTTCCGAACTCTCCCTGAGATCATCCGCACCAGAACACCTCTCACAAAAAAAAACAAGCATCAATTTTCAAAGAACCAGGCAAATAGCACCGTGCTACCCAGCTAAGACAAGCACTAAGCTTTGACACCAACTCTAGATGGGTCCCAATCTGGACACTATGCTATTTCCTTGCTCCTATCCAATCAACAGTCGGGTCTAGTCAGCAGTGCAGGAATAAAGAATGGTCTCACCAATGCTTCAAGTCTCTTGCACTCCACATATAACTTGCACCACTAAATCAGCTTCCGTATCACACCAGGAGAATTGATAACCAGCAACAGCGTTTTTGGAATTAAGCAGGAGACCGGACATAAGACGAGTCGGGCTAAGAACGATCAGACACTCCAACGCAAGCAGCAGGCTTCTCTCTGTTTGGATAGCATTGCCTTCTGAGATTAGTTTTATGTTTCCTCTGCACATCTCATGGGACGAGAAGGCAGGGCTGAAAGAAAGCGGACAAAAGACATCAACAAAAACCGCGTTATCATCTCTAAAGAGGAAAGGGTGCACAATCATCACGAAGACGAAGGTACGTTGTGTCGGCGTCTTCCATCGACCATGGGACCGAGCCCAGGGGAGAAAGTTGATGCGGCTGATAGGGATCACACGTGAAGTGGCAATGCCTTTGGCTGGTGCCGTGGCAAGGTCTTGTGAGCTGACTGCACTTCTGTATGAGAGCGAGGTTCTGGTGGCTAGAAAGGGTGAATACAACGTCCTCCGTGCGAGACGGGCAGGATGAAGAAGGATACGGGACATCTTCACTGAAAAGGATCGAGCGAATCTCATCTCCGTGGACGCCATGGAAGGAATGTTCCCAATAGGCGCAAGGAAGTCCGGAGCATGCCAATATGTCATATCCTCGCAGCACACAGGTGCTTTGAAGGACCGTCCCCTAGGTATAGCTTCTGTTTGAAGGCTGAATCGAAGGCTCGCTACAACTGCATTACAGATGGTTCCGACGAGTGCAATCAAAGCCATTACACAACCATACGGGAGTGGAAGCATACCCAGAGGCGATCTGTTTGTAGACTTTCCGTAGGGAGTATATTGCGCTCACTTTCCGCATTCCACAAGGGTACCAACTATGTCGTCGTCGAGAGTTGATAGAGTAAGCTTTAATCGATTCGAAACAGCTTGTTGAAGATCCCCAAGACGACTCCTCGTAGGAGAGCCTGTACCCTTCCCACATTGCACCTCCTTTCCATACCATACATTGTAGCATCGAGCAAGACAATCCATAGAATCAGAGTATAATGCCCAGCCGAAGACCCTGACGAGCGTCCTCAAATGAGGCCCTTACCAAAATGGCTCATAGGAGAAATCTATATTACTGTCTTTCGACATCTGGACTATCCCTCCAACCTTTCAGCCTCCACGCTTCGTATCAGACTGTTCGGACTTTCGACGTCACAATCAGCACTCGGCAGACGGAGACCTAGTCAATTGGAAGAACAACTGTGACCGCAAAGCTTGAACCAACAATTACTTAGGGTTAAGTTCTGACATATGGTTTTCCTCTCGGAGAACTTATATCAGAAAACTGTAGGGAAGACGAAATGCTCAGTTTGCGAGTGCTCTTGCAAGGAAGAGCGAGAGAAGCGCTGCCGTCGCGTGTTGAAAGGAGATCTGGTGGCATTCATAGGGTCGCGTCTCGTGTTTGGGTTCTGTAGTTGAGGATTCCGAGGCTGAGGCTGATGGTAGGACAATTCGAGGTAGAGATCTGAGAAGCAAGAGATGGGGATGAAGCTGCAGAGCATTGCAATCGACATTCGAAAAGCAATGGCTGGGAAGGGTTGAAGAAAAGAAATTCAAAACACACGCGACGTGATGTGACGGGATGGTGAAGAAGCAAGCCTGAGGCACTAAGTCGCCAAAATTTACGACTTCACATGATCGCAATCTTGTCTTCTCGACTCGGTTCCGTGGTGATGAACTTGCTCTTGCTCAGCATGACATGAATCTTACTTGTCAAAAGAGGACCAAGACCGAATTTTTGAACTGTGAGTGCACGCGCCAGCATCATACGATCAGTGGATAACAAAAAACACTCATCTCCAAAACCTGGAAGCGGAACCCGAACCATCCTGCATGATTTGGCTTTCAGACTGCAGTGGTGTGAATGCGCTCAGTTATTCTACGAGCCGCGTAATATAATCTTCACCTCCCGAGGTGGATTATTTATTATGATATCTCAAGGACATATCAAGCATCTAGACTTCCTTTGTTGAAACCTGAACCCGTTTGGTATTTCGAAAGGACATGGTTCGGCTGGGTCTGCAGTCTAGAGAAGATATACCTAGGTATTGAGATCGATATCAATTCAAGATGGAAGCTTCAGCGAGTAAAGGCCAGCCTCCTCTGATGGACAGGGTTCTGCAACTTGGGAAGGCTGCTTTTGATCCTGATTTGCCCGAAGAAACAAGGCGACAGAATCAGCCACAGTTCAAGACTTTAGTTGACAGGCAAGTCGTATATTTAGATGTGAGGTTTGTTGCTGACCTTACATAGTACAAAAACCTTAGCCCTTCTTCCTGTCCTAAATCTTTTAGTACAGCCAGGTCGGACTCAGCCATGGTTGCGAGTTCCCTTAATTTCAGCTCTTGCACTTCTACCGCTCCGACCTCGTGGTGTTCAAGATACGATTGAGTTTGTCCTTGCTGTACACCCAAGTGCTCGACTTAATGCCCCATCGGGTAGCGACAAGCGCTCGGGGATTTCTCACGAATCTTTGAATGCTGCGTCACGGCTTCTTTCATCCCCACCTGGGGGTATGTCGCCCGAAGCATGGTTTTCCGGTATCGCTCCTCAGCTCTTCTCCCTTCTTCAGGGTGAGGGAGAATTAGAAATGGATAAAGCTGCTGCTTTCATTATTGGCTTTGGAATTCTGGGCCGAAAGCAATATGGTGCTCCCGGTATGTAATTTTCATGAAAAAGTAGAATGAACATTTACTCATCAGAATAGGAATGCCTGGTTGGAAAGCATTTGTTGAACCAATACTACGGTGTATCGACCCATGTGTCGCGCCAGGACCTGCCCAAAGGGAAACGCCAGAAGACTCGATAATTACCTTGGGCGTCCCTAAAATACTCGTATCATCCGAAGCGGTGGCCAAAAGTATTCGTAATTTGTCAACGCTCCTGACATCTCATCCTCACCCCTCGTTAGCCAAGCGACTCCTCCAGCCCGTTATCCTCCCTCTTTGGGCAATTGCCTCATGGCACCATTGTGACGAAACCACCGAGTCCTTGTTATGCAAGCCAGCAAGGCAGTTGCTTAGCACGTTGGTCAAGCTGTCACCCTCGTCCAGAGATTCGGCAAGCAAATCTGACAAACTCTCATCTTCCTACATTTTTTCTACAATTTTGCAAAATTTGACCTTCAATGGCCGATCAGCGACAAATGGAAAAGTTTGGCAGTATGCTGCGGCTAAGGGCACCGGCATCCAAATCCAGGAGTCAGTAAGTCCTGATCACAAGAGCATTCCAGACTTTGGTGACGTAAATATTGCGGTCGATCGATTTCTAGCATTCATAGCAGAGTTTGGCGCTACACCCGACTTTGATGCGGAAATCTCGAACCTGTTCATGAATCTATGCAGCAAATGGTTTTCACAAAACAGCAAGACGAAATCCAGACCGAAAATAATAATACCATTCGACCCCAACGACCAGGATCAAGATTTCGAGAACAAACTGATCGAAGCTAAAGTCATGCAGAAGATGATGACTACCTTTCCAGACAAGCTTGTCAGCGACTCACATCAGGTGCTTGAACTTGTCCGCCAGGTACTTTCAGATGCTATCATCGGCAATGAAAGCGGAAATAGCTCCGACGACACGGTTTCGGTGGCATTGAGCTTGTTGAACATTGTTTTGACTTCTCCAAGCTTCAAGGAGACCTCGGAGGCTACGGTACTGGACTCGATTCAAGGATCATTACAATCGATCACACGAATGGCAACTCAAGATGTCTCTACAACAGCTCAGAATTTACTGTTACTGTTGAAATTCCGAGGATCCATCGATGAGCCTGAAGGTCCCGCCGTCAGCAAGCCGACTGATCAGCAAGTCGAAGACCGCAAAGCCTACAATTTGGCACTCTCATACCTCACGACCATAGATTCACCGCCTCCGGTCAGAGCCCAGGGTCTTGAACTCATCTCAGCCTTGGTCAGAGCAAATAGCTCTATTCTTGATATCCCAGCACTTCTTGTGCTATTCTCTTCTCTGCTTCAAGACAGCGAAGAGTATCTCTACTTACGAGTCATACAATCTTTCATACAACTATCCAAGAGACATCCCAGAGCAGTTATGAAGGATCTCATCGACCGCTACGTGGATCCAAGCGAAGACTACCAGTTAGACCAACGTCTACGGCTTGGAGAGGCACTGCTACAAGTCATTCAAAACAACGCGACAGCTTTCTCGGGCGAGGCTGCCAAAAACGTCTGTGAAGGACTCCTGTTTGTCGCTGGTCGTCGGGGATATCGACCAAAAACCGAACAAGAGCAACAAAAAAGAAATAAATTAAAGCGAAAGCAAAACCAAGAAGCCGAAGAAGCCTGGGACGGTCCCGTCCCTCAGCTAGACGAAGTTCTAGAGGTTGAATCTCATGAGCAAAACGAGATTATGGCACAGATCGTTTCCGGCTGGGAAAGCAAGAGAGGCTCAGAAGATGTCCGGATACGAGCATCGGCAATTTCTATCTTGGGCTCGGCGATAGAGGGAAATGTCGCAGGAATTGGGTCAACATTTCTATCTACAGTCGTAGACCTGAACATCCACATTCTAACTCTCGAACCTGAGCCCGAAAAGGGAATATTGAGAAGGGCGGCCATACTTCTAATTATGCACTTTGTCAAGGCATTAGATACAGCACGAGCAGAGGGGAAGAAATTGGGCTTTGGCTTTGTGGGACAGAGTCTTGAGGATGTCCAGAGAATTTTGGCGTACGTGGAAGCGTCGGACAACGACGGATTGGTGAAGCAGCACGCCAGAGATGTAATTGAAGGACTACAGGCTTGGCAGATCAATGCCCTGCTTCCAGAGAGGGATTGTTCGAGTGAGATTCGAGAATTGGCGGGGCTGTCAATAAATCCCGGGGGCATCAACGAGACAACCGGTGGAATGAGGCCTCGGATCGAAGAAATCGAATGATTTGCGCGTCGAAGAGCCTTTACATGAAGCTCTGTGCGAATCAAGCTATCAAGTCATTTTCGATATCTTATGTAGAGTCTGAAGGGTGGTGATGCTGCCAAATCAGGCTTTCATTTGCCATAACCGCTACTATAAAAAATTAGAGGGTCTAGAGAGGCTATGCTAGGGTTTCTTTTAATCATCCTTTGGGTCATTGGTGGGTTCGTTTTAAAGAAGACCACTTCCGCGCCGGGCCGGACGCTAAACTTAGTAGCTGGCGCTACAACAACATCTACCCCGCGCTACACCTCTGTAACCAACGTCACCCGAGGAAGGTTTACCTCAACCTCACTTGAATCTGCATTTTTCCTCCCGTATGATCTAGTAACACACTAGGTAAAAAGGCTACTGCTTTTTGAAGTTGTATCCTCAGCAAAGAATCTACGAGCATTTTCTGTCCTTGCAGTATTTTGTTGAGCTTCATCTTGGCGTCGTCTTTCTTGTGTCACGATGTCACGTCTCCACGGTCGCGTCGCTTGCATTACCGGAGCTAGCTCTGGACTTGGGAGAGCTATGGCCCTGGCTTTTGCTGCGGAAGGCGCGTTCGTCGTTTGCTCTGACTTGCAACCTCAAGCACGTGGCATCTCCCAAGAGACTGAAACTGCAACCCACGACCTCATCGTGAAGCAGGGTGGGAAGGCCATATTTGTAACAACAAATGTCAAAGATGAAGATCAGGTAGCCGCCCTCATCACTGACACTGTCAAAGAATATGGACGATTAGATATGTAAGACTTTCTCTCCTGCTGCAACTGCATTCGTTGATGCAGACTCCAGAATGGTCAACAACGCAGGAGTTACTGGCTCAGAAGTAGATGATCTCAAACCCGGGGGAATGCGAACACATGAAACCCCAACTCGAACATTTGACGCGGTCATGGACGTCAATGTTCGCGGGGTATTTCTTGGGTGTAAATACGCACTTGCACAGTTCCTCAACCAAGAACCACTTCCGCCGAACAGTCGAGGAGACAGAACAAGAGGGAAAATAATTAACATGGCAAGCATCGCTGGTTTTGTTGGTGTATTAGGTAGTCCCAGCTACACGACGTCGAAACACGCTGTAGTAGGCCTCACCAAGCAGATTGCGGTGGACTATGCGTCGGACAAGATCCACTGCAACGCGATTTGTCCTGGATGTAAGCATTTGATCTGGTCTTTTCCTTTTCGATCTATTCGCAAGATACTAAACTTGTCTCAACGTCAACAGTCACTGAGACGGCTATGATCTCCAATCTTATACAAGATCAGGACGAAAGTGCTGCCGCACTCAGGGGTGCCCATCCTTGGGGTGCTTTAGGTCAACCGGAGGATATTGCGAAAGCCGCAGTGTTTCTAGCTAGCGACGATGCTGCTTGGGTTACAGGTCATTCTTTGGTGGTCGATGGTGGTTATGTTGCTCAATAGACAATCATGCATATGAGGGGCATTTTGATGGAGGAAAAAAGGAGAGTAACTTGTAAGTGCGTGACTTCAATGCAGTCGTTACGAAACATTTATTCGAAGAACTCGACTAGACAAGACTCTGAATCCAATGCCAAGTCGCCATTTCCTGTTATTACATTCCAGTCTTTTACTTGTCATGTTGCCTTCAAATCTGCCCACATTTAGCAGTCTTCCCTCGCCGATTTGATCCACTACAAGGTGTTGGGGTCGAATCCGGAATTAAGAAGAAACGGGCGGGAATGATGTTGAGTAATTTCGTTTTAATACTCTGACTCAGGGCTTTATGCGGCGGGAGTCCTAGATTGAGGAAGTTATGAGTCAACTGGTCTCAGAATTAGAACTTTGGAGACAGGGCTCTCTCGGAGGAATCACATGGGATCTTATCACACTCCAGTTTGACTCGCCACTTCAAGCTTCCAGTAACATTGAAAGAGTCTGAAAAGAGGAGTCTCGAAGTTTCACAGAGACGGGGGATGTGCCAGAACCACCCGAGATATTTCTGGTAAAATATTTCATATTGCATGGCTAGTACTAGAGACGGCAAACTAATACTGTGCCTACAGAAATGACAGACCCTAAGAATTCTTTCTGAGAAGTGAAGTGCCACGATAACATCCGCCAGTGCCGTCCACCTGACTCCTCCAATTCAATACCTAAGCCCCAGTGCCTTTGCTGAAATCGTTCTGGCCCCCAGCTTGCTTCTTGAACAGCTTGTTGAACAGCATCTTTGGAGATGGAGCCGCGCAGAAATTGTCTGCGGCTTCATCGCATACTTTCCCGCAGCAGGTGTCCAGGCAAATTGAGCTTGCACAATCCGAATTCTGGCTGCAGCCATTGGTACTAGTACATGTGCCAGATCCAACACAGTAACCTTGGCCAGTGGCATCAGGATGGCAGAAACCACAGCCGCCGCCACATGACGAATTTGGGTCACAGACACCAGGGTTGGAGCATTTGTACTTTGCCAAATCGTCGACGCAGGCGCCGTTGTCACAGGTTTGGCCTCCGGAGCACTGAGAGATTTTGTCAGTATATTTATTTGAGCGGAGACGTTTGACTCACCTGGTTGCCACACGAACCGCAGTTACTTTCGCTTGTATCCAGATCATAGCAGGTGTTTCCACAGGCGGTCTGGGTGGATTCAGGGCAGCCCGCAACTGTGGTGGTTACATGTGCCGTAATAGTCGGGGTCGCTACTGTAGTAGAGCTTGCAGTAATCCCAGCGCAGGAACAAGCCGATGAATATCTCGATGGATCTGGGCAGTAGGTTGCGTATGCTGGGATGACAACGGGAGAATTTTGCGCTGGCTTCGTATGATGATCATGTCGAACAACTATCTCCTCGATGTCACGCTTGCCGACAGAAAGCGGTGTAGTGATGGTAGTTGTCTGAGTCGTGGTACTGTAGAAACATGTTAGCACCGTGAGGTAGAAAGTTTAATACTGAAGCAAACGGGACTAACATTGGTGCAGGAGTGACAGTGATCGTCATATAGCTAGAGCAATCCGACAAGCGACTTGTGTGGACTGGTCTTTGGTTTACATCTGTTCCATCGACACCGCGGAGGCAATTGTCCTCGTTGCACGCATTTCGTCCCACAATGATGCTCGATAGGACAGACCTCGCGGCTCCCAATGCCAGAAGGACGGATGAGGTCTTCATGATACTGCTGGAATAATGTTTTCTGGCGAAGTGACGTTGATAAGTAGTAAGGAATTCACTAGTTGTTTGTCGGCAATAGAAAAAGGACAGGAAATGTAAGGAGCGTGAATACAATATTATAGAAGAAGGGATAACAAGTACTTATACTCTGTCAGAGAAATAGCCTGGTTGGGAGAGATCTTCCGAAAAAATGCTCGTGTTGTGATTTCATTCCAGGGCCATCTCGCGTTTTTCGCAGGCAGTAGCTGCCACGGCCAATATCGAGCCACCGCGGTCCTTTGTCAACGACTGCCAAGCAGCCAATCATTCTTCCGGCACGAGAATTCCCCAGATGATACATCAAATCGAACCATGTATTCAATATCGATGAATATGGGGCCTTGGTTGGCATTTGCCCTGAGGAATGAGGATCTAAACGACGTTTCACTACCCATTGTGCAGATGGTTGTGCCCTAAAACCCCGGATTATGAAAGTAAAATGCCTTTTGAAAGGGATAAAACAATCTGAGTATTATTAGTTTCAGCCGCAAGCCACTAGCCCATTGGCTGTCCATATCCGGAAGTGACCGCCCAAGGGGGAGAGACCACCACCAAGATTGGATTAACTGCAGATATACACGAGAGCGCTTGTCCGCCGTTGATGTCTTCATTTCCAGTCACGTAATGGAAATTTTCAGAGGCGCTGGGCCACTCCGAGCATGAAGCCAAGACAGTGGCCGAGCCATGCCTTCAAAGTAGAAGTGGACTCTTGCATTCGTCGGCACATTACTGTAGCACTCTCAACAACACGACTTCACCCAATCCTTCATTCCACCTTCTTCGCGGGCCTAAGCATAGCAACAGAACGCGCCTCGGAATCCGACTTCTCCTGCTGGTGAAGGTACCCAAACTTCTCATAGAGTGGTTTTCCGGCGGGCGAAGCATCCAAGTAACTTTCCAGCCCATCTCTATCAGCTGCTTCGCACCCCCATTCTAGCATCTTTGACGCCAAGCCCCTCTTTCGATAATCAGAATGAGTTGCTATTACCTCAAGAACTGCAACATATCAGCTTGCATAATCGGGAAGTAACAGATCAAAGTGGAAACTTTGTACAGTAATGCTTTCGACCATTTATCGTAGCAGCATGTTGTCTCTCCATGGGTTCGAAGAAGTCGACTCCCACCGCATGCTCGTCCATACCCTCTGCCAACTCGCCACCCCAACGAAATCTCCAGTCGGAGAGGCCTCCAGGCTGCTCAACCACCCACCTCGCCCAAGATGCCACCTTTCTCTTGCCGTCAGGCTGATCTTCAGTCACGACTAGGAAAGTGCTGTGCTCTTTCTGCTCGAGCATGCTTCTAGTAAGTCCTTTGCTGAACCAGTCGAGCACTGCTGGTGTCTTTGGGAAAGTGGCGAGCATTTTTTGGTGGCCGAATGCGTCGTACCACTACAGGGAATGAGCATAATGTTTGTCTGATGACTCAGAAACGGGGAAGATGAAACACAGATTGGGAAGCGCCGCACTACACAAGAAAGGGAACGAGACGAAGAGAGGGGTTGGGTACGATTTCCATCATTTCCGGAATGTCTGCCGGCGTGGCTTTGGAAAGAGTGAAGGTCATTATTGTGAGCGATTTGGGATTTGGACTATTGCTGAAAGAAAGGCTGGATTCTCAAATTCGAAATAAATGCAAAGGTTGAAAACCTTCATGTCTTAGTGGAGTGGAGTGGTGGCTAGAGGGCGTGGCGCGCCTAGAAAGCAGCCTGATTTAACGCCTTGGCTTGGTCAGCTAAACTCAATAAGAAGTTATCAGATGAAAGTACGACAGAACAGGAAGGTCGAAGAGGGATAAGAAAGGCATGCATCTCGTTCACTACGTCAGATGATAGCATATTAAGAAAAGTAAGCACTGCTGAATCCAGGATCTAGATTATGTAGAAACTTGTGAGGCGTCCTCAGCCAAGGCATTTCATGATACAGCGGCTACTGGAGAGTGGGATGCGCTGGTTCACACACTTGATGCGAACCACAACAAATGCCCCGGTGGTTTTGACTAGGTCAACTACGGGAACAGGTCCGCTGTCCTGGGTTAATCCCAAGTCTTTGATCCCGGCGTCGAACATCATGAATGTTAAGCTTGACTGCTTTACTACAACACTCTATCGTATGCCAGGTATCTATCTTACATATAGCCTCGAATACGCCCGCTCATTTGCCCCTGCAAATTGCTATTTTGTTCCTTACGCCTACGCGCCATAACGATGATTCCCTTGATCAACACAAACCACATACCCTCGCTCAAGCATCATTGATTGCATTAATTAAGTCCGTCATATATGGAGTCTGACCAACAATTAGCTTAAGCTGATATCGAGGGAAATGTCATCACTTACCAAAGCCTTATTATGGGCCATGATTTCATATAATCGCGGCTCGACAGGCTTGAACAAACGATCAACCCACGGAACAGCATCTGGAAGCTTCATAGCTTTGTCCTCTGCCTCAGTCTTCGACAAGTTGCGAGCTAGATTGCGCAGAACCAAGACAGCGCTCAGGGGAATACCAGCAGCCTCTTGACGATCATCCACCGCTGTGTATTGAAGCAAAAAAGCTTGCTTTGCCGGTGAAATGACGTACGATGGCTTTAATCTTTTTGCTGGTGGGGGGCCAGGGTAGTCAGATTCCTTCACTTTGGCGGAAACTCGTCGTGGTGGTAAATGGACCTTGATATGGGTTGCGAGTTGCAAGAGTTTAGTGGCAGGTTCAGCCTTGAAGCGGTGACACCTATCCCACTGACACGTGTATTGGCCTACTTGTGCGTTGTCAAACTTCCCGCTTTCCGTCTCAGAGGCGCCAACATGATCTCGAAGAATATGTCGATACATCTCCTCTGGACTCATGAAAAACTTGTCGCATACTCCTTGGCTATTCCCCGCAGTCGTGTTGCTTCTCCAGTGACACTTGTTATACGGTTCACCTTTAAGGTCTACAGGAACGCTTCGCATTCTGATACCCTTGATGATGAACTTCTGTACCGGCCCTGGTTGAACCTGTGCAGCTGCTTTTTCAGCAAATGTTGTACTGACATTTTTGATGAATTCGGCGGCTGGTAAAAGTTGGCGTCCTGTCTCTACAACAGTGGGCGCAAAACATGCTTGGTACTCTTGCCAAAGGGCAATCTGAGTTATGGCTTCGTCCTTGTCTTCTTCAAACAGACAGCGGAGCCACTGGGAGCTTCGCTCCGGCTCTTCTAGTTTGAGAAGTTGAGTAAGCAGCTCCTTGGGGAGGGCAGCAGGCTTTTGAGGTGGAGGCATTTTGACATCATATCCTCGAAGCCATTCTCTCTCCTGATACTTCGCACCGTGGGATAATAGGCGCGTAAGTTGATTGACAAGTGGTTCTACCTGTAAGTTTGTGATCAAGAAATCGACGTTCTCCACGACGGCTGTGTACTGATAAAGGACATCTAGGCAGGCATGGAGAAGATCGTCATCGTTGAGTAGTGTCCAATCAATAATGCTCCGGATGCACACTGCAGGAACACCTCTCAACAGATTGTTTTCCTCGAGCGTCATGGAAATTCTGCTGATGGCCCGCAAGCATGTCAGGATTGCACCTCGATCCTCAGATTGCAGCTGTGCCAGAAGTGACACGTATAGCGGATCCGTCGCCTCAAAATGGAGATACTTTGTGAGCTGCTCCGCGATATCAAGTGCATAGTGCTTCAATTCTATGAGGCAGTCGAGCTTCGGTAAGTTGAGTGCGATAGTCAAGAAGTCCCGCAAGGGAGACATCTCTGAAACGTAATAAGCGTTCTCCTCTAGCATAACCATGTTTCTCAGAGTCAGCCCGGCCTCATTGACTTGGAGAAGAGTATCGCTGATTTCTGCGGTTTGGATATTATCGTCGACCACCAGCTTTGGAAGCTTTGCAATTCTCTGGAGAATGTCTGGGGTACCGTCAATGCCATTAAGTGTATCAGGAGAAGCCATCATCTCATCCTCTGTGTATGCAATTCGCCACTTCACTTTGTAAAACAAGGAGCTAACCTCCAAGACCTTCTCAATGAGCGCCTCGGCCAGGCCGGGGAAAGACTCAAATTTGTATTTATCGCCGCGTTCCATCGAGATCTTCACAAGATGGTGTAAGGCATACTCTTGCTCGGATTTGATGCCAGACTTCAAAGCACACAGGCAGCGAACATAGATATTGGGGCCATCAAAACCGGCTAGAGATAATTTAGCAGTGATAACGGATAGCCGGTGCAATTGACTTACATCCTGGAAGCATGACACCTCTATTTATAGGTGCCGGGTTTCGAGCATACGCTGCCGCCATGGCTGCATCTCTATACATCTTCTGTCGCCGCGTAAATTCATGGGCATTGTTCCCAAGAGTAATGACTGGACGGAGAGTGAGAGGCATTTGTGGGCGAGGTTCGTATCTGTCCACGGCTAGGGATTGATTCTCGCTTGAAACAGGGGTATAATAGGAAGAAGCACCGCTACGAGAGACATGTTGCTGGCTCTGATGTTGAGGCGTAGAGGTATGTGAAGTTGCCGGAGCATGTCTGGACTGCCGTGACGAAGAAACCTCAGGTTGAAACAATACTCGCTGCGGTGGTGCTTGTCGCAAGCCTCTTGTCACTCTCCCTCCAGAGCCAGGCGTTTCCTCGCTCCCATTTCTCTCTCGAGAAGGCGTACCGTCGTCGCCCGAAGCCTCAGAATGTTCAGGACCAAGGGCGCCCGTTTCCCTGCGTGCCGATGGCTTGTAGTTGTCGAGCGTTCGCGTGAGTAGAGCTCCGCCCTTAGCGGTCAGATCTTCAAGAATCTCCCTTGGCGGCGGTTCCTTCTTGTGTATCTCGACTATCTCATACGCGGCAAGGTTCTTGTAATAGACGGACTTGAGAGCGAATGCAAGCGCAGGAAGATTGTTGGCGGGCAAGTTCCATTCCTGGCCCAACTTCCTCCATGCGAGCTTCTCCTCGCTGATTTTATCGTACCCGCCGCGCTCTACGACTGCATTGAACAAGTCTAGCAGGTTGATGAACTTGCTGCCGACTCGCGGTTCGCGCTGCAGCTCTGTCCCTCTCTTCTCGTGGAATGCGGCAAGTTTGTCGATGAATTGCAGGAATTCTGGGTTATCGGGGTACTCTGAAGGCGACGGCTCGATTCGCGGAGGAGCCATCTTTATGCTTGCGCAGCCGTTGTTGTCATGCGCTGACTCTCAATTGCTGCTGGCGATCTGAAGCTTATGAGGCTGGACCACCAGGACGCGCATTTGTGAACTTTCTTGCTCGCGCTCGCGACCAACAGCGACATCGACAGCTTTCTTGGCAGCGGAGCCTCGGGGCTAACTACATTAGGAGCATAAAGCGGCGTCGTTATTCACACCAAAATCTCAGTGCCGCTTTTCGCGTCCAAAGGCACTGCTGGCCCCAGCTTCAACCATCCAAAGTACCTTTTATTTCCTCCATTTTCATATCCTGCGTTCGATGCTCTCGAGGTCGTTAAAATCGACATCGACATCGACCGCAACATCGTCATCCACGTTGAAAGCATTGCTATACCTGTTTCTATCCGGAGAATTGATTGATCCTCAACTAATGTACTCTTACCTGCACTGACCACGCAGAGCAGACAAGCACTCAGCATCTCTCCACTCAACCCTTGTGTACTTCATTAATCGTCACATCCCCCATTCTACCATGTCTCAACTACTCTCTCAAAAAGAAGACCCCATCTACATTTCTACCTCTATAGCCAAATTCTCTCACAATACCTGTCCAGTGGGTACCCGCAACTTCACCTGGTCTCATATTGGTCTCAGAAACGATCTTGATTTCACCGTACGGAGAACTAGGGTGGTAGACGAGCATGGGAACTTCAATGAGCGGCTTGTGATGAAGGTCACTGCTGGGGCCGAGTTGTTGGTACCTGCCTCTCTTCGTGGCCAACGAGCGGAACGATTACTGACAGGTAACTCAGGAAAACCAAGATCTTGGTCAGCTCGTTCAGCACTGCCATATATTTGATCCCTCAACTGGAGCGGAGCATCCCGTTCAAGTGGTAGTCAAACGGCCAATCTTCATGGCTATGAGATACCCGAGAAATGCCAACAATGTTTGTGTCCTTGATCTCCTCAACCCTCTGCATTTCCCGGGGTCAATCCTCATCTGATCGTTCTGTGTTCTAGGTCCGACGAATTCAAGTGAAGTTCCACAACGAACTCGATTTCGTCAAGGCCTTAGATATCATGCAAGAACTTGGGCTCCCTGTTACAGATGGCGCGCCTCCTGTTCGAGACCCTGTCCCTCCAGCTCCAGCTCCAGCTCCCATTCCATCGCCAGCCCCGTCTGCATCCACAATCAGCGCAGAGTCCAGACCAGCATCAGCGAATCCTTATGCTGCCGTTGATCAGCGCTTGAACACGCCTCCATCAACCGTCAGGAAATCTGAATTCAAGGTTCCAGTTCGGCCAGACCTCACAAATTCCCTAGCCCCAAGGCCGCATAGTGCATTATCCTACTCAACCCCCTCAACATATTCAGTTTCCTCGATCCCTCGATCTATATCTACATCGTCTGACTCCTCGACATTTAAGCATACTAATCCCTCTCGTTACGTTGCGCAAATCGAAAAGGAGGTATGCTATCAAGTCACATTCTTCGAATCCATGAACTTACCTTACTACTAGTCACAAGAACGCCAAAATCCCCTTTCGAGTATCAGTCAAAAGCCAGACGACAAACGCTTGATGTTTCCATTCAAGCTGAAATCCTCCCCAGAAAATGCAGTATCTAGAGGTGCAAAGTGTGGCTCAGGCACCGTATCTCCGTTTTTCTCAGACGGCAGGTCCGAATTCCAACATGGAGAGCCTTCTCAAGCTTCTCAAAATGCATCAAGCGCGTCTCTCCGATTGCATCAAGGGCACATTTGGCATGGCGGTCCCGAACGGCCATCATCTACACCGATTGATTCTGACTATAACAAACTAACTCCATCAAATAATAGTTTTTCTTCCACCTCGATGACCCAAACAACAGCACGAGCTGCTTCGATTTCTAACCTTCCTCCTTTACCAAAACCAACACCAATTCAGAGGACCCAATCAGCGATCAAGGCTAATGAAGCGCCTGCGGAGAACACGCCGACCCCTACCAAGAAGCCTGCCAAGAAGCGTGTCGCACAACGGAAGTCTACGAACGTCTTGGCACACGATGAAAGCGTTACAGTTGAAGCACCACGGCCGGCAAGCCTAGTGAAGCAACCTATCGTCTTCGAACAGCCGGCTGAACCAGAAGAAGAGCCCTCCCCGTTAGCTGCGAAAAGTGCTCCTCGACCAGCATCGGCAATGGCAGGCCTCCAATCCAAAGCCCTTCCAATCAAGAAACGTCCCACTACTCCCATCCTTCCGCCGTCTGTCGCAAAACGCCCCAAGATGGTCGACCAAGCCACTCAGACACAAACACTCTCCGGCCGCGATCATACCACTGCACAAAGAGCCGCTCCTCCTAATGATGTTCCTATGCCCATAGACAGACCGGCTCCTGTTGCTGATACGGCAGCCGCTGCGTCGCCGCCTGAAAGTTATCTAGATGCTGTTGACAAGTTTGTCAGCAAGCACAAGGTTCGACCGGCTCCAAAAGAACTCTGGCAAGCGCCTGGGTATGCAGAGGCCGACGAGGAGCAGCGTCAGCTCTTTCTCAACAACTTCATTTGCGATAATCTTGAGAATGCCGATTTTCTACAGCTTGTCCAGGATACCGAGAAAGCGTGGAGAAGAATCGGCCTCGGCATGTAATTTGACGGTGGGTAATGACATACCATATGCGAAATGTAACTTAATTGCTTGGCTATATTGCTGCTTGTAGAAGCGTGCTGGACGGTACATGTGTGTTTGCAATTAATGGGCTTTCATATGCGAGCGATGGCGCTGGGGCTGGATTGTTGCTCACCAAGATTATGTAGAAACATTTCTCAGAATCTTTATTGCTTTCAAATACTCTCGGCGAATACCTCTAGACGTTTGTCTCTCTCTGTGGCAACAGGCGAATTTGATGCAAATCCTCCGAACTCGACGTCACGTGGTTATGTCTCCATCTGGGCTTGGACGGGACGCTTCTCGAGTTGTATCAAGCGCGCCACGGGGGGGCCTACCATCAATTGAACTTGCCCTATTGTATTTGAGCTCTGTAAAAGGCTGTTTGTGCCTGCAAATGGCTCTTTCCTTTTTCGGGTTACACGTGATTCCTCCCCCTATTTCGCTCAAAAGTGCTCTCGAAAGTTTTGCTTTCAAAATTATTACGCAGAGTTGTAGCACCGAGATCGGCAGAATTTGATGAGTCTGCGGCGTGGTTAGAATTTTGTTGCAAATCGCACCGAAGTCGGGAACTTTCCAGATCTACAAACGTCAGGCGCAGAGGCATATTATTGTGACGTGCAATGATGCTAGAAGGCAGACGCTAGTAATGTGAGATTCTGTTACATATCTCAAGACTTGCCTCGCCGGTCTCAGCAATTTAAAATTTGGGACATGCCGGGGGACCAAGCTTGTTTGGAGCGGCCTCTTGTTGGGTTTCGATGGGACGACGGACGATAGCATTCACGGGACTCACGGGGCTAAAGTTTTCATCTAGCTCTGAGGAGCCTTGACCATCCTTTCACAAAAAAGTTGCATATCGAGATAGTCGAGACCGTGAGGCTCTCCGGCTAGTGGCTCCGAAGTTTCGGGAGCTAGTATTTGTGAAGATTTTTGTTGCAAATCGTCGTCATATCCGAGAATAGCCGTAGAGGGCTCATTTTGGAATCTAAAAAGCTTTGTGGTTAGGATGACAGGCTAGAGCTGTCAAAGTTTTCATATAGGTTTTTAGTGCATGGCGGGGAGCCGAGACCAGCTACTAGTTCACCGTCACAACTCTGGCACCTATAATTTTCGAAGACTAAACGGCCCGTTTGGGGAATGTTGCAAATCGCAAAAAGGCCGAAACCGGTCTCTCAGTTTATTATATTCACCTGTTCCAGAAATTGGGAAGTTTGTAGCTGTGATGTAATATCACAAGCTAAGCAGTTTTCAGTGTCCTATAGTATCAGAATTTGTTGCATGTCGAAGGTTTCGGATGTTACCGGTAGTTAAATCATAGGAAATCATTCAGCAAGTGTTGGAGGGGAGATTCTCAAATTTGGTTGTTAAAACCTGCGCTCGTGCCTGCGGTGGTGGGACGGCAAGATCTAAAGACCAGCTTTCTTTGCAGGCAGCATGTCCCCACACGCGAATTCAGAAATTAATAAATATTTCTTAATGTGAGGACCCCGATGGAAATCCTATCGAGCCTTCGAGCCTATATGAAACCGACATGATCCCGAAGCATTTGCATATTTCTCATGCGGCGGTATCATGTCGTATGCTCGCGAACGAAAGTTGGGCGTCTGAGTAGTACAACTGGTCTTGATCAGTTCAAATGTCCCAACATGACAGAATAATTGCTGGACACCGCCTCGTATGAAGATTGTGAGTCGAATCTCCTTTAACCGAGAAAGAATTCATGAGTCTGTCCGGACTAAGCCACAGAAAGCCTCGTCTGGTTGTGTGTGTGTACAGCACAGTCCAGATCCAAATATGACGTTCGAATTCACGCACTTTTTCGAATGTTCGATTGATTTCCTAACACATGAATATGAAATTCTTGATTCTCAATTCTTCCTCTTTTTCACCACCACACAAATCAGTTTTCTGAACCCCAATTCGAAAATATACAGTCCGGCGGCTCTGCAGCCATCTAGGATCCGTCTACAACGGATACTCAAACTACCACTCCATAGAACAACCAATTTCGACTACTCGTCGTCCCAAAATCAGTCAGAATGTCGACAAATTTCGGCCAAGTACCAAAGTACTTCTACGACCGGCAAAAGATTGCACAAGAGATACTTGCAGAGGATTCTATTCCTCTAAAAGAGACTATCATTGTCAAAAAACTTGTAGCAAGCCCTCACAAGCTTGAACCTCTGGGCGTACATGACAACGCGAGGGCAGAACTGCTTTTCTCCAAGATCACCCTGGACCATGAGTTTCGAAATATCAGCGGAGTTCACAAAGAACTCCAAAAAATGACGGTTGCAAGACCGCAATACCATTACCCACTCTCTCTAGGACCCCAGAGAACCATTAAAGAACGCAGTGCCGGATTCCGCGAGAGCAGCTCATGTTCGAATTCCGAGGACGCTCAATGCTCATCAGGCGCCAAAACGGAGCCGGATACGTATGAACAGTGGACGAAGCTGTCTCCAGAAGAAAAACAAGCTCGTTTGCGTGCGACTGCCACCAAAGCAAGCCCCAAAAAAGAACCCAAGAAAGAAATCACAATAAATCTAAGACATCAGCAAAAGCTTAGAGAGGACCGAGCTTGCGCGGCTCTTCAACGCCACGCTAAATATCATGGCTGTCAATTGGAGCACAGCAAAAACCTAAAGAGGAAGCTAAGTGGATACTTCTGTGCGATGCATGCTGGACATGTTGTAGAAAGGAAAGCTCGCAACGTTAAGTTGTTGCGTGAGATTGAGGCTATGAAGTCGAAGGCCGCTTCTAAAGGAACCGAAATCGGTCCTCTGAATATCAAGCCTTTGAGTGCTGTCCCGATGAGGGTACTCAACCCCTATAATATTGGTTTGGATGATAAGAGGTTCAGGCAACGAAAGGGAAGATTCTTATGTTGAATATATTTATATATTTGTGTGCTTGGCATATTATATCTCATGAGGGAATACTGGGTTATGGGAACTTGGTCGGTGGAGTTATTGGAGTCAGGGCGCTCGAGAGATACTTCTCAGTCTATGCTGGAACTTGCACTTAATTTATCGATGGGTCGGGACGGTTTTTTGTAATGGGCATCATGGTATAGGATGGAAGTAATATTGCTGCATTGATGTTGAACGACTATGAATCAATGGTACGCCCGCACAATTATCGATAAACAAAGTTATCTAACGTCAAATTCACGTGTTCTGATTTCAAATAGAGAAGAGGATACAAGTGATAGTATTGAGTCGTCATCTACTGAAATGGAAAATTTGCCTGGCCGTTCATTGTCTCCAGACGTCGAAGCCCGGAACATCTCCAGCACGAAATCCAATGACATCAACCTAGATGTTTCTCGGTACTTTTTTGCTTTCTGTCCAAACATCTTTCCGAATACTAAATAGCTGGCAAAAGTATAGTAAAAACAAGTCGGCGATCAATATGTCGTTAAACTCAGCAACCTGCATTGGTCACCACATGATACTGGGCCTTGTGGCAAAGAACCTACCCCGTAAGAAATCAAGACACTGCACTCGCAGAGTGCAGGCCCATAATGTGATTGATGGGTACTGGACTTGTATGTAGAGTACAGTACTTGGTTATCATAACTATTATTGGGAATTGATACTCTGAGAAGAAGATAACGTTGCTATCACATATTGAACAGAAGTAGGATACAAAAATTTGATATGGCGTAATCGAACAGTCTAGAGACGAAAACATTGTAGAACTATAACTGGCCACAGAATGCCAAATGCAGTACTGTAAAAGAGTACTTGCATCCAACAGAGATTCTTTGATATTCCATTTGACTCGCTTCAAACAACCGTGAAGTATCATCGGTCGTCCCCTGTCTCGCTTGTCTCCCCTCAACTCCACAGATATCACCAAGCATCACTAACCCCAGCTATAGGGTACATCATTTCTTCGTTCAATCATCACATGCGCTCTCAACTCCACTCCTGAATGCGACAATAACTCAGGCCTTGCTCTCTGGCTTCGCCTCATCCACTATTTTATCATCTTTTGAAAAGTTCAGACTGACACTGTTCACACAATGTCTCTCATCGGTCGGCGTCTTGTAGCCCTCCCCCTTGAAGACGTGTCCCAAATGACCACCGCAATTCGAGCACACGATCTCGGTTCTCTCCATGCCAAATGTTCGATCGGTATGACGGGTCACAGCGCCTGGGATGCTGTCGAAATACGCGGGCCATCCGCAACCGGACTTGAACTTATGGTCTGCTTTGTAGAGAGGAGCTTCGCAGCCAGCGCAGGTGTAAACGCCTGCTTCGGGCATGTGCTTGTCGTATTTTCCGGTGAAGGGAGCTTCTGTTCCCTTTTCTCTTAGGATGCGGAATTGTTCTATCCATTGGCATGTCAGAAGGGCTTTGAGAAGTTCGGTTGGCGGGGTATGTTACCTTTATTGAGGACGGCTTGCCACTCATCATTACTCTTCTGAAGAGGGTAAGACATCTTATCTGAACTACTGGAGCTGAAGAAACTTGATAGAAATGGGATAGTTGGCATGGATTTCAGAGCAGAGGCTCGTGTAAAAGGATGTAGGGCTTTTTGGGGTGCTTGTGCTGAAACGCGAGCGCTGCAAGTGCTTAATGTGAAGAAGGTTCGGACGATGGTGGGGAATGTTGGGAAGCGCATAGAGATGTCTTATAGAGAACTGGCAAGGAGACAGTGAATCAAAAGCGCTGAAGGTTTGGAATACTTTGTGGTGGCTCAGTCTTCATATACAGGAAGTATTTCAAATATCTTATCCTTCCCTCCCCGCCTCGGAATTCAAGACGTCACCACACTACATACAGTCGAAACAAAGCGGCACTGATTTCAAATCGCCAGGATGGGCGCAGATATCCATAATCGGTGATAATTGGTGCTGCTTTTTCTGTCTTATGGCCGATAAATCCCCGGCGCACACCCCTATTTTGTGATAAAGTCACCCTTTCAGAAATGCAAGGCAACTTGATTCCACACGCTCCCCTTCTTACGGCCAGCAGGCAGTAATCTTTGGCAGAACTCAAATCACTACCCCGCCTCTGCCAATCCCCTCCCCATATTGATTCCACATCTCGAGAATCATCATGTCTCGCAGAGCCCCGGATCCTGCGGCCCAGCGTGCAGCACAGAACACACAAACAATCAAGAGCTTATTGAAACTCGAAGGAAACAAGACATGCGCCGATTGCAAAAGAAATAAGCGTACGCCTAATCTTGTATACCTCTACACGCGCTCCAACTGACGTCGCAGACAGATCCAAGATGGGCGAGCTGGAATTTGGGTATATTTGTCTGCATAAGATGTTCTGGAATACACCGGGGAATGGGCACACATATCAGCAGAGTCAAATCCGTGGACCTCGACGCGTGGACCGACGAGCAGCTACAAAGTGTGTTGAAATGGGGCAATTCGAGAGCGAACAAGTATTGGGAGGCGAAGCTGGCGCCTGGGCATGTGCCCTCAGAGGCCAAGATTGAGAACTTTATCAGGACGAAGTACGAGTCGAAGAGATGGGTTATGGAGGGCCCAATACCAGATCCTTCAACTTTAGACGCCGATGGAGACGATGATGTACCATTAAGTTTGGTGAAGGAGAAGCATGCCATCGAGCGCTCAACATCACAAAAAGGCCCCTCTGGTCAGCCAGCGGGAGCGTCACAGATAAGAAGGGCTCCTCAGCAAGATCTTTTTGACGACGACGTTGGACCTCCTCCAAGAGCAACATCTGCGGCGGCAGCAACTTCAAGACCTGGACCCCTACCAAAAGCCGAACCGGCTCCACCAAAGCAGACGAAACCTGCGGACTCGCTGCTTGGATTGGACTTCTTTGGCACCGAGGCCCCTCCTCCTAATCGGCCAACAAGTGCGGCAGCTGCACCAGGCGCACAATCGCGGCCAGATCTCAAGCAGTCTATTCTCTCTCTTTATGCTTCCGCTCCTCGACCACAACCTCAACAACAGCCATCGCATGTTTCCCATGCCTCCTCAGGGTCATTTGGGGGCATGCAATCGCCTGTTCAACAGTCTCCACCAGCACAACAGAGTACATTCGGAGGAATGAACGACGCGTTTAGCAGTTTGAGCTTCTCTAGTACAACTTCACCAGGAATACAACAGTCCCAGCCCAAGCCAAATGCATTTTCCGGCTTGGGAAATATATCCAGTCATCAGAAAGCAGCTTCCCAGGTTTCATCGCCACCCCTGAGTGGAGGTAGCTTTTTCGATACCAAACCAGTCCAGAAATCCGCAGCACAGCCCCCACAGCCTTCTCGAGGGTTCAGTTCTTCCAGTGGATTTGGGGCATTTGACTCGGCTCCAGGCATGTCGCCAGGTCCTTCATCTAATGCGCCTGCTGCTAGCTCTGCCATGGGCGATCTCTTCGACTTCACCACACCAGCTTCTCAAAATACCGCACCTCCAAAGCCAACTGTAGCATCACCAAGTGCAACTCAATCATCTGTATTCAATCTTTCACAGCCGGCACCGCCTCCAAAGTCCCAGCCTGCACCACCAGCGGCGACCATGAGTGGATGGGATAATGATGCTTGGGGATCAAACGACGCTTGGGGCGCTGCAAAAACCAGTCCAGTCATGAGCAAGCCGGCTCCTGCACAGGCCAGTTCAGGGGATTTCGGTTGGGGATCTGGTGGGACTTCATTAGCAAACCAGAGTATTGTACCAGGGGGCGGAGGAGGGTTTAGCACAGCAAGTGCCGCACCCCCAAAAGTTACGGCTGATGAAGACTTTGGAGGATGGAGCAGTGCAGCACCAGTCACTCCAGGGGCGGGTACATCACAGCCAAAGCCCGCGACTGGGTTTTCTGGGGGCGAGGATCTGTTCTCAAATGTCTGGGAGTAGGGGAGAGGGTAATGATTTATGAAAATAGAAGATCCGAACTTCAGACAACCACGGATATATAAATCATACGAAATCCATATTAGGAAGGAACCAGATATAATTTGTCTTATCTTGTATACACAATGTGGCACTTTTCGATCCAAGAATCCGCAAAAAGGGAATATGGGAGTGCCAGCCCCGGACATGACTCAGAAAGTAAATTGAACGTGTCTGAGGCTCAGTCGCTCTTCCAAAGAGCAGTACGATTCAACGAATGCCAGGCTTTTGAGTTCTCAACCTTCCCGTAAAATATGGTTCGCTATCCCATCCGTAACGCCTTTGCTATGCTGCAGTATGTCTTCCATACAATAAAGTACACAGTTCTTCCATCCTATATCTACGCCGCTCTCATCCCCGTATATTGGCATTCTGGTCTTGGTCGCATCAGACGAACAGTCCCCATATGAACCAGAGCAGTACCACAGAACCCACTATCATGCCCGCGAGCTTGAATATGGCCACTTTGTTCCCGCTTGCTGCCATGCGGCCCAGTCGTCCAGCGGAGCCCTTTAGGGAGGTGCTCATCGAAGAGAATGTATCAGACTACACAACAATTAGCACCAAGTCCCTAAAGCCCCGATTTGTTTCCCAGTGCCATCTCTTGCTCTTCTGTGGACATCCATCCTTTGGATCCTCTCGAGGAAATGGGTCGACGAGGCTGACAAGACTACAAAAGGGAATACGCTGCAAAGAACAATGCATACCGTGTTATCAATAACATCCTGCGACCTCGCATTATCATAAATATCGACCGTCACCCCCCTGAGCGCCGTAACTTTGGCTGAAAGCTCCGACAGCCGGGAGTTATTCTGGCGCTCGCGCTCGTAGGCGTCCGACATCTTGTACTCTCCGATCACTAATATTCTCTCGTGCGTGCGTATGTGCTCTTGGCAGCGGCTGAGTGTATTCGACTGCGTATCTCGAGTAAAGAGGGGGAAGGTTGAGGGGGCGGATGCTGCGGATGTGAACGTTTCAAAAAGTCTTTGTTTGCGCTGAGGCGCCCGAGCGTTTTGTGGTTTTCTTCTTGTTGTTGCGGGGTCGAATATTAACCTTAAAACGGCGAAGAATAGACAGGTGATGAGTTTATTTCATTAGAACCACAGTGACACGCGGATTTGCATCATGAGGTGAAGTCCGCGCGGATGTGAAGGCTCAGCCACATCGAGATCCGATTGTGGCTTGATAGTCTACATCATAAAATGCAGCAGTAAGCCGCTGCCGCCGCATCATTACCTACGGCCAACACCGAATTTCATTAAGAGCCCTCGGGTCTTTGGGATCATTGCACATTTTGCGCAAACGGGAGAGATACGCCTGAAAGCCCTACCAGGACGACCGGATAGACTAGAAATCGCCATAAGACTTAGGATATTGAGCCAAGCTCACTCTCCGCATACCCCACTACCTACCTACACAGATCCCGGCGCAAGCTGCGAACCTTCGCACAGTTGACACACTTTCCCCGGAATATCAAAGAGATCGATTTCAAAATGGGAATCCATAATCCTCTTCCGTCGTCTATGGCGTGTAAGTATTTTATTCTCGAGCAGCTCTCATCCATCTGGACATTTAACTGATAACCCCCACCAAACAGCGGAGTGCAAGAAGTGCGGAAAGATTCTAGCATCCTTCGTAGACCCTCGACAAGCTTTTGGACCAGACAAGATCATTCCTCCTCAGATCCTCGCGAACGCAAAGGTATATATTCATCTCCTAGAAATCCCGTCCACATCCATCCTCTACACGGAGATACTGAGCAACTGACCGGAAGCACAGGGACTCGCAATCCTCACAGTGATCAAAGCAGGCTTCCTTGGTTCAGCACGATACGGTAACGGAGTTGTGGTCGCGCGCCTCTCGGATGGCTCCTGGAGTGCTCCCTCAGCCATCGGTACCGGTGGTGCTGGCTTCGGTGGTCAGATCGGTTTCGAGCTCACGGATTTCGTCTTCATCCTCAACGACGCAGCTGCTGTGCGAACATTCTCGCAGCAAGGATCTCTTACACTGGGTGGCAATGTATCGATTGCAGCTGGGCCAGTTGGGCGGAATGCCGAGGCGGCTGGAGCAGCAAGCTTGAAGGGCGTGGCTGGCATTTTCAGTTACTCGAAGACGAAAGGGCTTTTTGCCGGTGTTAGTTTGGAGGGCAGTGCCATTATTGAGAGAAGAGATGCGAATGAGAAGCTCTATGGACAACGATTTACTGCGAGACAACTCTTAGAGGGTGCTGTGCGGCCTCCCCCAGCGGCCCAGCCACTCATGACAGTCTTAAACTCCAGGGTGTTTGCAGGTATCCCGGCGAGCGACGAGGGCATCTACAACGATATCCCGGTCTATGATGAGCGGCACGACGATGTTGTTTGGGAGGGGCGTAGAGGAAGTGCCATGGGAGAGGGCGTACGGAGGGATCGCACAGGCAGCATGGGAAATGATAATGACTATGTCTACAGCGACAAGCCAAAGCGCGCGAGCACATGGGCTGATGATATATATGACCGCCCATCACCAGGGCCATCGAGAGCAGGTACCTTCAACACGACCCGTTCGCGGGCAGGCAGTGGGTTCGACGATGACTATGTGTATTCGGACTCTCCCCGTAGTCCAACAGGGAGCGGCAAAGTGGGGCCAGGAAGACCCGCAGCGCCAAAACCTATGTTCAAGAGCAAGACTGGCGATTTAAAAACAAACGAGGCAGTTGCCCTCTTTACATTTGACGCAGACCAACCTGGAGACTTGGGCTTTAAGAAAGGAGAAGTTATCACCGTCACAAAAAAGACTGACAGTACCAATGACTGGTGGTAAGACTGATATGCTTATGCTTCGGGGTTATTGCTGATTTTCTCAATAGGACGGGCATGATTGGCACTCGAACGGGCATATTTCCCAGCAATTACGTCCAGATGAAATAGATATCTGGCTCTCTTCGCACCATACTTCGCGACTTACCCATACCTCCCTGGGCGGCCTTTTCACATACATACTACCTTTTCTCATCAATCATTTCGAGCGAGCGTGGCAAAGTTCCGTTGACGACATTTCTATCTGGGGAAGCAGAAGAAGATAACACTCACGCTTGGTGTAGTATATAGGGAAGAGGAGTTATCGGGGTCGGGATCTCTGGCTTTTAACTCGGTGGTCTTACTTTTCGGTCTTTAGTTGGCGATTCAGGAAAGGTAGCTTTCTGAATAAAAGCGAAATGCTTAACTTAAATTTTTCCATTTTTGGGTCTCCTCTGTTTTCACTGCGTAGACTTGTTTCCCCCTTCTCCCCAATTGCAGCCACTCTTGGACTGAGGGTGGCCGGTGCTCACCACATGAGATATATTCCAAAAAAATGTTTGTATTTTGATGTTCTTTTGGAGTACATTCATACCGATTCTCAATATCAGCTACTCATGGTTTTAATTACCTAGGTAGTCTTCAAGAGCGTATGACCTTTTAACTAGATACTTAAAATCGCAAGCTCCCCGGCTTTAGTAGTTGTTGAATAAGTATATTCAAACTGTTGACGACCAGGGACTAAAGTTTCCGATTTGATTCATTGCTTAGCTACAAGATTCCGTCATAAAAACAAGAAAATCGACCACTTTCCTACACTAAAACCATGAAAGACAAAGGGAAGAAAACGCACTACCAAAGATCAATCTGATATACAAATCACGAGAAGAGACTTCTCAACCCCATGCCTGCCTGTGCAAAAGCTGCTCTTCTCTTCACATCTCTTCGTCGGCGTCTCATTCGCAGATAAGCCAACTCGCCTAGAGGGTCAAATCTTACCGGCGGTACGTCTATTGTTCCGGTTCCCATCGGTTTCCTATTCGGTCCTTGGTATAATCGAATCCAATTCTGTCCCATAATACTTCTACTTCTCCGCAACCGGTCTTCTGGAGATATATACTCTCCCTGCATCAGTCTACCCCGCATGGTACTTACGTCCCGAGGTATCTCTAAGGGGGGAAATCCACGTGCAGGCATTTCCCTGCCGGTCCAGTGGATTAATTCAGCCTGCTCAGCTAGCACTGCAGGTTTCAAGAATTAGTATTGTTGTATGAAGTAATATGCGGACGCTTTCCCAGTTCCAATGCCCATGTTTGAATGACCTGGGACTCCCAAGATATTCAAAATAGGTATAAAGACTCGTCGAGAGTGGTAAAGAGGAAATAAGATGATGCGGGAATCTACATACTAGCAACATACATGTTCTCCTTCACCCAATAACTGCCCCGCGGAGTTCCGTCAATTTGCGACAGACTGGTTGGGCGTTCAGGTATGTCGTACTTCATTCGTTCCTCGGGGTTTTCGATGTAGTATTCATAATCCGTCTGATCCCAACCAAAGATGTTGTGATAGAACTCGGGTGCAATAGCAGGCTGCGAGGTCTCGGAGTCAGCATTGCTTGATTGAGGAATATCCACACAACCTGTGAGCTTTGATACCCAATTTGAATATCTCGGAACATGTGGTATATCCAGAAGGGATATTGAAAATTACGAAATTTAGGAATAAGGGAATTAACATGGTCCGGGAACTTACATCTTCTGAGTCGATCTCGAGATCTTGGAAGTTCAAGTAAGGCGCCTGCTTGCATATAGGACAAGAGTGGAAAATTCTCCCGGGCTCGTCCCAATACTTAAAGATGCATTTCAGGTGAAAAACATGCTCATCTTTGCAGCGAAGAGCTCCGGCCCAAGCTTGATGACAAAGAGTACATCTCTTTCCGTTATCCTCTTCATAGCCCCTAGCTGCCTGATCTATGTAATTCACAGGTTTTATCGCGGGCAGAAATGTGAAAATATTTGCATACCCCGAAGGACCAGAAAAAACTTTAGTCAGCCTGCCAGGAGTGTCAACTATTTCCCCCCACGGTTGAAACACGCGTATCCCCATTTCGTGGACGCCTTCATGTATCCATTCGCTTCCTGGAATCCTAGGGTCGTACAAATGAATTAAATTCTTCCTTTGGTACTGTCAGCAGCTAATCCTGGAGAATAATACACCCTCAAACATTCTTACCAAGGTCGATGCATTCTATCCCCACCCCCCCCCCCCATTCTCTTATCAATCTATAATTGCGACGCTGCCGGTTCACGAGTGATATATCCCCAAGAATTTCGTGGACGAAACGGCATAAATAAGTTTCGCCGGTCTCGATATTGTCTGCTAACTGCATAACACTTTCTATTCTTTCGGTAGTCTGAACGAAACTCAACTCATCTTTCATAGTCACCTGCTTGTTAACAAGGGTATCTTCAACGTGCTCAACAGTGAGCGCTTTCTCAAATTTATACTCCTTTATGAGCAAGTCTACAATCAATCTATCAAAATGTATAGGGGTCATCACTTCCTCGTAGTGCTGAACTCAAGTCAGTAAGAAATATCATGGTAACAGAAATATCATCCGCAAAACTGACAACATAGGGTAAGAATACTCACAGCGAGCATTTTGCTTAAGACTGCTGGATCAGACAAATTTGCTGCAACAAGTTGATCTTCCGCCATTTCTGGAACTGGAGTAGGAAAAAATCTTGCAGCGAGGCGTTCTCTTGGTTGAAAAGCTAGGTCTATCATACCATCTAAAGCTATAGCAAGGTATACTCTTGTCATCTCTACCTATGCGAATATAGGGGCGGTAGGATCACCATAACCTTCGTAGACCTCGTAACTATCTGTGTCTGGAATCGGAGTTATTCTTGAAACCTCTTCCTCTAAAAGCATTCTTGCCACAGAGTAAACCTTGTAGAGGCTGAAGAGATACGTCTTGTCTGGCCCCACAGGTCCAGCGAAGCTGGTCAAACCTTTAAGGTGAAGAAGCCGTACAAAGATTCTGTGTAATCGGTGCTCAAAATCAAACTGCTTATGCTGCTTTGGATTGACCGAAGGATTCATGGCAGAAAGGGGATCATCTGGTTGCACGTTATCGGTCATAGCCGCTTGTTTTCTGTCAAGGAATCTATGGAGTAACTTAAGAGCGTTGGCGCCATCAAAAATAGACATGATTGTTTGAAATTGCGCCCCTGCCTGTACTGTAAGGATAAATCAGTATGGGATTATCTAAGGGTTGAAGAATCGAACAGAAAAGTTCGGCTCCAGAGATCCATGAGAACGGGGACAAAATTTAACATACCGAGGTGCGAGTTCAGCCGCTATTTTGAGCAATTTCTTCATTCGGGGGCTGCGATTGATCGTGGAACGCGGATTTCGGTGCATAGGTGGCTCATAAGTATTACTCGAGGGTTTTATGTTCTCAGGTTGGCCCTTTAATATACTGGTGTAGTGCGTATATTGACCACCCACGCCATCCCACAGGTCAGCGTCAGCGCTCCAGAATGCGTCAACATTATTCTTCAACAGGTCGAGATCGGTCATAAAGTCATTGTAAGCCATACTGGGGGCAGAGGGGATAAGTTGGATGAAGATATCGAGACAACGTAAAAATACAGTGAAATTGTAAGAGCAGCGTTTTGGATTAGATATGATACCCTCTCTCCCACCAAACAAACGGTTCTGTGTACTCACCCTTGTGGGACACAAAGATAATGAATCTCTTTCAATTGAAAACGCTGCATTGATCTTAGTACAGTCAATTAACAATTGCTGGCCGCAATGAAACTCCTTTGTCTGATCAATTCACCAGTCCTATCCTTGAGATCTGGGCCGCAAAACCGAAAGACTTGGAACTGGTGAAACTTCTCCATCTCCTGTCCTTCAAGGTCTTGAAGGACATTTAAATGAATTTTGGCACATGACTCGACGCTGGACTCGCAACTTGCGATCCGCATAATTGTCACATGGTGCCGACTGGCCTTTGGGTGAAATTAAAGAACCTTTACAAATTATGGGCTACGAAGTTGAACGCTCTTTCGACGGATGAGCCTTGCTTGGATGTTTCATCAAAACACGATGTGCGGCTGTCAGCACTTGAGCTCGCCTGCTAGTGGTGGTCCCAATGCGGTTAAGATGACCACCAGGACTGTCCCATAAATAATTCGAAATAGGGATGAAACTTTTGCAAAGGCTAAAATTTGTGGAACGGAAGCATTTCTTCTTCTTCTAGAACGAGCAAGGTCGAATAGAAGCGAATATAGTACAGTAGATCCGTGGAACTGATTCCGCGCCACCGCAGGAGCCGCCTCGAGTCAATGGAGGTTTATTATCGGGTTGAGACTTGCACAACTTCGGCCGCAAAACGATTCCGAACTGGCTGACAAAAGCAGGATGTACTGTAGAGGTGGCAGCTGCAGGCTTGATGCTGCCTCTAATCCTGCTCACTCTCACCGCTATCGGCCTGTTGTACAGTAGTCATCTCTTGGAAGTTGGGTTGATTATCAATTCGGGACTCCGACTGCTCCTTTCGCTCCGTTCGTTTCGTTTTCCGAGATCCGTCTTGCTCATCTCGTAAAGGAGCCCTTACTGTAATCAGACTCAGATCATCTGCAGGCCATAGATCCCTCTTATCTGCACACATGTTCCGCTCTTTCAACACTCGTTGGCTCGCTGTGTGCGGCGGCGGTACATCAATTTCATTTTCCTATACAACTTGTGAGACAGCGAGACAAGCCTGGCGCCGGCTGGAGACCCCGAGAACTAATACCAGATTCTACTGTACTTTGGTACTTCTGGAGACTGGAGTGGAGAAGGGCCTTGTCTGATCCCCGTTTGCGACAGCAGTGATTGACAAGCAGCACCTGTCGGGGTACATGCACGCTGGGCTGGTGACCCGATTTTCTTTGCCATTAGCAATGGATTCAGGTACCTCTCTGGTAGCAGAAGTACCCCCGTCGAGGCTCACCGCCTCGCGGTTGCGACGTCGTAGTCTCGTAGACCCCCACGGGCTTCATGCACTGGGACCTGGGACCTGCCCTAAGAGCAGAACCCTGGAGCGCCGTGGAGCAAGTTCAAGCAAGCCTGCAGTTTGATAGCGCAGCGTACTTCTTTCCCGGCTCCCTCATCCTAGTCTCGGGTGCGCAAATAGTGCCAAGCAGGGGACCAGACTACTACCATCTGCAAATCAGCACGGCCGCCCAAGCCCACTCAGCAGCCTCCGGCACCAAGCTACCCTGGCGCCCAACCCTGACGCGGGCTGATGCTTGAGCTTGACGACCCTTATCTTAGACTGGAAGAAAATTGTTGAAAAGGTCGAGCAGCCTGCTCTTCCGTCCTGCTCTGCTTTCTTTCTCTTTCTTCCTCCCATTCCCATTCCAAAACGCCCAGCTGATTCTGAAATCATTGCCCCTCCGTCTGCCCTCTTGCCCCAAAAGTCTTCTCGTCAGATCTTCATGAGCGGCGTTTGTTTCTAGAGGTTTGCTTTTACTCGTCTTTCCCGGCATCCTGACGAATACGAAACGGTGTTCCGTTGAATCTCCATCTCACGTCAATTCTGACAACTTCTTGGTGCCCTGGTTCCTTGATATATTTTGCGTCGATAGAAAGCGTCCTTGCTTCACAGACTCCTAGACATTTCTGCTATTCGTTAGAATTTAGATTCTGTTCTTGTTGTTTGTTTTAGATATAGAGACATACCCGAGAAACAGGAAGGAAGACCAAGAGCTGGGATTTCTTCTGCTTCGTACAGTATCAGTTTATACCCGTCCTTTGCGCTCAGAGATTCTTGACCTATACCCATTCTAGAGTTGGTATATAGATCGTGTTGTTGCATATTTGTTAGCCGTTTCTCAACTCGACACGCCAGCAATCTTTCATCTGGCAAATTCTCGCACTTCTTCCATTGAAGAAATCATTTGCACGGCTTGCCGTACAGTGTTTGCAGGTTCGTTGTTCAAGCCTCTGGCGACCATGGAAGTGGAACTGTGTCTGATGCGTTTGCAGAGCTCGAAATCTTGGTCTTAAGACCTCATAAACCATCATAATTCAATAGCGAGACAGCTGTGCGCCGTGATCGAGTTGCCCCGGATATACATTGAACAGCGCACCTACTTTTTTTCAATTCACTTTCGAAGTGTTGAATCCTCGGCCTGTTCGCACCAACGCTCCGGATCTCGCTCTTTTCGATTGCTCCTGCCCACAACCAACAAAATTCAAAATTCAAACCGTCAAAAGTCGAATTTCAACTTTCTCTTTGGATCTCCTGAAGACTCTTTCTGCGTCTGCATATAATTCAGGCAGCGTATACTGTCCTCTCTACATACTTCCTACCGCTACATAATACACCTCTCCGCAAACATGTTCGCCCGCAGTGCGCTCCGCGTTGCGCGTGTTACCGCCCCTTCCACCCCCAGAGTCGCTCGCGCCACATTCTCTGCGGGCGCAAAGCTTCGAAATGCCGAATTCATCGGCGAGAAAGAGGTCCCAGCTGTCTCATACGTCGGTGGTGAGGCCCAGCGATCCACCCTCATCGTCGACAAGGCCCATACCGATAGGCTACATACAGAGAAGAAGGGCGCCGACGCCGCATCTGTTCTGCCCTTGAGTCAGGAGGTCTACGACAATTTGACCCCTAGCCTTCAGAAGATGACCATTAAGGGCAAGACCGTCATTGTCACTGGGTATGTGCTGGGAATTCTGCGCTTGCTGTTAACCTCGAAGGAAAAAATGACTAATTTCCCCTCATAGTGGTGCCCGCGGCCTGGGGAACATGATGGCACGCGCTTGCATTGAGGCGGGTGCAAAGAACATGATCATCTTCGACGCAAACCCAGAACTTGGTGTTGCCTCTGCTGCCGAACTCCACACGGCAACTGGTTACAAGATCCCAGTCGAGTTCTTCCCAATCGATGTTCGGGACGCCACCGCCATTGAGGAGGCTGTAGCTGTGATTACCGAAAAGTATGGTGCTCCTGATGTCTTGATCAACAGTGCTGGTATCGCCGAGTAAGTTTCAGCCCCGTCCTTGTTCATGATTCATCCAACATCGTTCGGCAACGTGCTTCCACAAGACTAGACAGCCTCTGGAAAACTACGTGACGTCGAATCTGGCTAACTCTTGGTAGCTCCAACATCCCTTGCGAGAAGTACGACCACGAGATGTGGCGCCGCCTCATTGACATCAACCTGAACGGTTCATTCTTCATGGCTCAAGCTGTTGGCAAGTCCATGATGGCTGCCAACAAGCCAGGATCCATCGTCCTTGTTGCTTCCATGTCTGGCTCCATTGTCAATTACCCACAAGAGCAATCCTGCTACAATGCTTCCAAGGCTGGTGTCATCCAGTTTGGCAAGTCGCTTGCTGCTGAGTGGGCCAAGTACAATATCCGTGTCAACTGTATCTCTCCAGGTCGGTCCTTTCTTCGCTGCTTCAAATTTCTTATACTGACAATGTTGCAGGATACATGGACACTGCCCTCAACAACGTCCCCGCCCTTGACGCACAGAAGAAGATCTGGAAGTCCCTGACCCCACAAGCCCGCCTCGGCGCTGTCAACGATCTCAATGGTCTCGCTGTCTTCCTTGCCTCCGATGCCTCGTGCTTCATGACCGGCTCGAACGTTGCCATCGATGGTGGTTACACTTTGTACTAGTCTTCGATAAATAAAAAAAGTCTGAATACCTGGCATGGGCAGACGGATTGTAGGGTTTTCTCGCACATACTTAGGATTGTAATTCTGAGGGAGAGGGCATATTGTCTGATCGGTTTTGGCATGGTTGATTTTTCTTATTCCTGGTCTGGTGGTACAAAGGATGGCGTTATTAAGATGGCGGGCGAGCATAAGATTCTTGCACAGGTCTACGGATCGTGCCCAATGAATTAAATTTCCACTCTAATCTTCCTTGGATTCGATGACGTGTGAACAGGCTTGTCGTACGATGTATTAAAATGGCATTTGAAAGCATAGGCGCTCCTGTTCCCTAAGTAGTTCAGATACTAATTGATGGTTTGCAGACCAATAAAGGACTACATTGAATGCAAAATGAACGCCTCTCAATTTTCACAAGCATCAAGAAACCTCTTCTTTTAAATTATACTGAGCTTTCCCTTCAGCTTGTCTCGAAATACTGGATTTCTTCATTAATTCGACCTCAACCTTCATTCCTAATTCTTTCGTTCAAGGGGTTGGCACCTCCCTACATTCTTGCAAACTGGTATAGGTGCAAGAGATATGAAAAGTCCGCGAGACTTGTGAAGTTCGAGAATGTTCTTCCGAGAGGGGGTTCGATACTGAGATATTCTGATCAGACAGGGCAGGTTCTTGCTTGGGGGGGGGGTAGCACAATTGACACCGACATAGCAATTAAATGGTTTCTTCTGGACTTGATTCATTCTCCAGTCGGCAGGGTCTCTCAGGAATTTTACATGTCCATCATCAATTCTCTACGTTGTCTTCGTCTGTATGCAATGGTATCCTACCCTATCCATCCATTCAGTAACGAACTAAATGACGAAAAAGATGACGAAAGCGCCGAGACCCACCACAACAGTCGGGCAGGCTTAGCTGTACGTCCACGCATGCTGCAAATGCATAATTTTCCTCCGGTTCATCGAGTCATATCCAGTCGTATGAACCATAAACCATGCCCCTATATCAAGAAAGCCCACTTCTCGAAGATCGAAGAGAAAAGGAAGTAAAAGGAAAAGACCCGCTATCTATCGCTCATCCCTCAATCCAAATATGGGATGGGCAAGAGCCTGAAACATATTTTCTTTTTTTCCAAGGACGGAGAAACTTTGGACATGAACAATAAACACGCTTATCCAGCAGCTGTCTGTAACGTTCGTTTTGCGAGGAGTTTGGGAGTTTGCTTGCTTGTATCATGTACTAATGCCTGCCTTACGCCTGCCTGAACGCCGATGCTTGCTTGAGTGATTTGCTTGCTGATTGATTTGCTGAAATGAGAAGGGATGTAAGGATTCGATAGCTTTTGTGCATCTTGCCGCCCTAGTTATATGTATGAAAAAGGTTGCAAGGTTTGGTATCTAGATTTCCGTAAAGTTTGATGAAAGGGTATCTCATGAGGCGGCTTTCTGGGCCTTCTCTTGCGCTCGTGCGGTTCTGGCCGAGCGAACAAGTGGTGCTAGTTGCACCAGATCTGAGCATTGTTTCATGAAATCATGCTTACATAAGTCAGTAAAATACAGTAATACAGTGTTGATCTACTTACCCTTAACAAATCATGAGCGCTTGCTCTCTTTTCCGGATCAACCTTTAACGCAAAGTAGAGGAAGTCCTTGAAAACGGGAGAAAGAGCTTGCTCATCCTTGATTGCTGGTGTGCCATTCGTAGCAATCAAATAGAGCGCTCGGAGGGGCGACTCTGTGAGGTACGGTGGTTCGCCTTCAATCATCTCAATAGCCATAATACCCAGAGACCAAATATCAACTTTGCGGCCGTATTCCTTCCGAGTGACGACTTCAGGCGCCATCCAATAAGGTGTGCCGACCATCGTAGTTCGTTTATTGTGAGAATCGTTGATTTGTGCGCAGAAGCCAAAATCAGCTGGAAGTGATGTTAGAGTTACCCAGTAAGATATGAAGGTGTGACTTACTTAGCTTGATATTGCCGTCTAGCGAAAGGAGGATGTTGTCCGATTTAATATCACGGTGGATGACTCCCTTGGAATGCAGATGCTGCAGGCCTTTCAAAGTCTCGCGGCACACAGAGGCTATCATCCCTTCCGTCATAATGTTGAAAGTGACTACATCAGTCAGGCTTCCTCCCTCCATAAATTCCATAATGACCCATAGTTCCCCAGAGATTAAATAGCTGTCAATGAAATTGACGATATTTGGATGTGAACTATCTTTCATAACGAGAATCTCGTTAATGATGAGATCTTTCTTAGGCTGTTGCTCCAGATTCATTTGCTTGATGGCAACCAATCGATTAGTCCCTCTCTCATAGCCAGTAAATACACCCCCAGAAGCTCCTTGGCCAATCTTTGTGAGCTCCTTGTAGATATCTCTAGGGTCTCCTTCAGTACAGATTTGCTTCAGACGAGCTACAATATCAATGCTCGTGCTTTGACGAGGCCGATGCCTAGGTCGAGGACCTGGACCAGCCCTGGCTTGCTGGCTAGGATGCGGAACGCCATTGAGGTCAGGACGTGGGAATTGGTTTTGCGGAGTCGGTGGTGTAGCTTGCGGTTGGGGTGCGCGTTTGCTCGGTGCTCGTGCAAGTTGGATCTGCTGCGCCTGGTGCACTGCCCCCTGTTGCTGCTCATGGATTTGCTGTTGATAGGCAGCCTGTGGGGGGTTTACTTGAACGGGCGTTGCATAAGGAGAGGCGCCATTTGTTCGTGAGTTCGACCGCGACCTATGTTCCTCGGGGAGCATAGGTGATGCGTCTGACTGGGGTGGTACGTAGGCTAGGGCGGGGAGATCTTCGCTTTGTCGAGGCATTGATATTCCAGAATCTTTGCCCATCATAGGAGGTGGCGGGGCGGCTCTTGTGGGACCTTGAAACGATACTGGGGGTCGTGGCGCTGGACGACTTGGGACAAGACCATTGGTATCCTTAGGTTGGAGAGCTAATCCTGCACCTTGACCAGGGCCCTGAACTGTACCTCGTGGTACAGGAGGGGGTGATCTTGGATTTTCAAAGCTCGTCTCATGATTTGCAGGAAATCGAGGACTCGCTGGCGGGCTCGTCATCGATCCATAGTTAGGAGTGTTAAGAAGATTTGGTGATAGAGGAGCAGGTGTTGATATGCCCACTCGCATTTCTGGCACATTCGCGTGGTCGAATTTATCCCATACCTCATCCGATCCCTTCTCTGCATTTTCCTTGTAGAATCCTACAATATCGACTATCGTCTGCGGATGTTGTTCTTGTTCCTTTTTTGTGATGCCGCTATCGTTGAGCAGTCGCTGCCATTCTTTCGGCAGGCCCTGATTCAGTTAGTAAATACGACAATCAGCAAGAACGAACAGGCATAGACATAGCAACCCACCGTAAATTGACCCGTATCCTGATCATAACCAACGTGTGTGACATGCACCGGATTTTCTGGGGCGGATATCTTGACTCCTCGCGGCGACCCAATTCCCATCGTATTCATAAAGCTCGAGAAGCCCGACTTTTTTCTAATCATGCCGCTCTTGGGCTCCTTGGTCTCGTCAGAATACCGCTTGGGGCTGATCAACTGGTTCTCCCCCACACGGGGCGCCATCTTCTCGTTCATCCTATCGCCCGCCGAGAAGCTTGCGGATTGGCGAAGAGGCGGGCTCATGAGAGTCGGTCCTGCACTATGCGATAGAGGTGGTGGCGGCGGACGACGCTGCGAATTCTGATAACCCGTCCCCTTAGTCGAATCGATATGGCTCAAGATGCCAAAACCATCAAACGGCGCCCCGATCAATTCCTGCGAAGTCTTCTCACTGAGCGGGCGCGTCGCGGAGCTGCGATCGCCACTGGAGCCCGCGGGCGCGTAGTCTAATCCCGCCAGAGCTGGAGACGGACCTGAAATCTGGCGATCGAGGGAGGAATTGGAGTATGCAAAAGTGGAGGGACTGGGAGAAGTGGTTGTGCGATTGTGTCCTTGGGTATAAGGCCGATTGGGACCAGCAGGGGCAGACGGCGTTCTGGAGAGGGTCCCGGAGCTCTTCTGACTGCGGAGGGATTGGTTATCGGAGGCAGAGGCAGTGCCAGAAGAGGCTGCGCCTGGAGGGGGTTTTTTGGTCAATCTGCGAGGTTTGGTCTGCTCGTCCATGATGCGGTTTGCGTCTGTGGTCGAAAGCCAACTGACTTGCAGTTTCGAGGAGCACCAATCAACGAACGAGCTGCAACGCCGTTTTCAATGTGTTCCAAAGCAACAGCAACGACAGCGGCACCGGCAGTAGTGGCGATGCAAGAGTAATACTACAACAGTAGCAACAACAGCAACAGCAGGCACAGCGGGAGAGCGATGGCAGCCGGGATGTAGGTGCTGGATGGTTAAGAGCAGAAGTGGATTGGTAGAAGAGCTTGGAAATTGAATGATGGGTCTGATTCCTCTGGACAATCGGCTGCTGCCGCGATGCAATGATAATATTATGAAAGGCTCAGCGTCGTCCAGACCAGGTCCAGGTCCAGGTTGCCTGCGCCCGCGGTCTGAGGTCGATTAAACTAAATCAACAGATTTTCTCTGGCAAGGTATGAAGGTATACGAGGTCTATCTTATTCCTCGAGCCTGAACTCAAGAACCAGCACGCATGTCTATCTTCTATTGGATGCGGGCTAAATAAACAGGGTCCTCCATCATCATACTCCGAGCCAGCCAGGATTTCTTTTATTTTCTTTTTTTCGGGACCGACTGTAGCAAAATGACTGTACATTGGCCACGCAGAGGTCAGAGAGCTAATTGAAACAGTCCGGAGTCGACGCTCGAGTATCATGCTAATCGCTCGTCTCATCATCGCGCCCTACGGAAACAACCTCCAGAGTGCCTGTATCCATGTACCACTACATCTGCTTGTGCTTTGCACACCAAGCTCACTTGACCCAGCCCCAATACCGTAACGCTGTAGAATGTCCCACCCGCAGTGGCAGATTTACTAGGGCAACTGAAGAAAGTTCGTCAGGCGTAGTCAGGCGTATAAATATTATGGCAATACGGAGCTGCATGTAGTTGGTGTATTGATTTCTTGATAAATTTCCTTGGGAATTGGGATGTTGTAGGGCTTGTAGAAGTAGTTCAATGTTGATGATGATATTCATTCCTAGCAGACGAGTACAGGAGTGGTCCCCAGTAATTTCTCACAGCAAGCAGTGTGGACCTCAATCCCCTCCCGCATGCACCTGAAAGAGACACCATTTTCGGAGGCTTCCTTGTCAGCCATGGAAGCAGAGGTTGTAATCCTGGGTCCCGAGTTACTCGGGAAGCTCATCCCTGCTGGAAAAGATCGCTGGGAGATCTAGATTCGGCTTCCAAAACTACATAGGGGAGGCAGCCCCGGAGGAGCTCAAGAGGTTCGACAACGATCGCCTGTCCATAACAGAAGGTTGAGGTCGAGCGACGAGCTGGGGCTATCCTCTTGAGTCCCGCATAGTTATGACTTGTGCTCTCGAGCTAGCAGCAAGGAGAATTCTACGTTTGGCTGCAAGATTCATGTTTGTACACGACATAAGTTATGTATGATAACAAATTGCAAGGAGTCACGCAGGAACAACAGCGGGCCTCATGGACGAGGACGAGATACGGAACCCGAAAATTAGCCAGGCACCATTATTGCCTCAGATGCCAACGACAGTATTATTGTACTGTAGCTGTTTTTACGAACCTAAGCTATAGATTCTAGACCACTTACAGGAATCCGATCGGCGACCCGACATTCAGGAACGTTGGAACCGGCGCTGCAAATCTATCAAGACCCGCTAGATCGGGTGTTTGTCCTTCGGAAGCCTTTGTCAAACGTCCTCCGGAGTACGTACAGTAACTATCGGCTGGAATGCCGAAACTGTACTAAGACCTGTGTTACCGCTAACGTGTTGAGGAAACATACTGCTGTTCGGGCGAGTAATAATCAGAAGCAGTTTGTCGAAGAAAGAGTAATACGAAGGTGGTGTGTAATGTTTCTTTGTTGCAGATTTCCGCCCCCTCCACAATGTCTCAGTTCTCTGGGGAGTTCATGGTGAAATTAATACGACAAATGAAACGAAACCAAGTTTTCACAACGAGTGAGATTATAGTATACGCCGAGTCTTTCTTCAGCTCTTGAAGAATATCAAACATAACGGGATATTCTATGGGTTTGCACCCAAAGTTCCACAGTAGAATCATGGAAGGATTCCAAGGCTTCATGGTTCTTCGTTTTCTCAACTAGATCCCCTCCTTGGACACTGTTGATTTGTGGGGTACATCTTTTACTGCCAGTTAATGTTGGGCTTCATACTTCATCGGCAAGAATCAACTCAAATTCCAGCAAGATTTATATGCGTTGGGGTAGCTTGTGACTTCATAGAGGCGTCGACCCCTCACTTCCGCCCTCCATTCTGAGGGATTCACAAGAAGAAGAATGATTGTTTGGATTGAATATATAGTTGCCCATCCTACCTCACCTTCTATAGTCTATTAATCCAACCTTTTGAATTTTGCATGACAAGACAGTCACGGGAACATTCGCGCTGATATGAGGGGCGGGGCGAACCCGCAGATCGTCCAAATTTGCGATAGAAATGATGAGATACCTAGATCACAACAGGTCTCACATATCTCATATATATACAACTTCTGCAAGCCACCGTTAGATACCAAAAAGCGGCGTGATCAATGGGGATTTTGAATGTTCCACTCGGCTTTGTGGTGTGCCACTTTTTTTGGTCCGCCAAGCCCATCAGTCAAATTTAGCGAGAAGCTCTGTCTTCCAAAATGTCAATGGCATCAACAAGTTGAACCTACGCCAACGTCGTCACTTATAACCACCCTCTGCAAAATACCAATAGGTCTTTGCACAACCTTACAACCTTACATAAGCTCATCTACTCTCCTCTGTTTTGTCTCTGCATTGCCCCATATGCAGCAGTTCAGAAATTGAGGCCCTTCTCTCATCCGTGTTCGTGGCCTTTTAACTAGTCCAGTTACTGGTCAATTGACTTTCGTCACTCCATTCACACAATTTTGGTTACAGGTTAGTAAATACAGGTTTTAGGATTTAATTCAGCACGTCCTTTATAAACTTCGTTACTGACGGGTCTCTCCTCAGCAACCTACAAGCTTTTTGCCCCTACTTCGAATATCCGGATCCCTTTCCCCCCTAAGCCCCGACCGCTCATCATGTCGTCCGCAGACGTCGCAGCACAAAACGGTCCTTCTGGTCCCAATGGCAGCAGCGGCATGTCTGCAGCACAGAGACTCATGCAAAAAAGCCAAGACGAATCGCATCGGCCCACCATCGAAGATGTACCGGACGAGGAGGATCTGACTCCTCACCCCCATCCTACAACTTCTAGTATTCTCGAATCTACCGATGAGCCCGCAGTCGCCCCCAGCTGGGCGCCCTCTATGTCTGCGAAAGCTGCTGGAAAGCGGAAGGAGGAGTCCTCATCCGGGAAAGTGAAGACCCCCCTGTTGGACACACAGTCCGATGAGTTATTCCCAGGCTTGGGCGGAGCCCCAAAACCAGTCAAGACAGCCCCCTCACCATGGGTTTCGAAACGAGGACCTGCACCTACCAATGGCGCAAGGAATGGCACTTCAACGAACGGTTCCTCGACCCCAATATCAGAAGCCAATATTCCAGCCAGCCAGACAGTGTCAAGAGACAAATCACAATCGCTAGCAGGCGAACCGGGCCTCAGCTTCACCTTTCAACCCAAAGATCTCCCCCGCTCTGCGACGAGAAAACCGCTGCCTGAGATAATTAAGGAGATCAGCAAGAAGTACAGGCTCAACCTCACGCAAACCACGGGCGAAGGAGGTGTCATAAAGATCATCGCAGCCGGTCCTCCAACATCCGAATCTGCCAAAAAACGCCAGGCATTTAAGGAGTTGGGGCTGCAAATAAACACGAAGGTATTTAATTTGGCTTACTTTTTTGACGTGAAATATCTGACATATTGAAAGACATCACAAACCGTACCAATCCCTCGATCTGCCAGAGCCCAAATCATTGGCAAAGGTGGTGCAACGATTAAAGGCTTGCAAGAGCAATCTGGTGCTCGAATCCAAATGCCCAAAATGGAAGATACACCCGAGTCCGTGGAAGAAGATGATGATCTGGTGAACGTGGTGGTTGAAGGAAATCCTATTGCGGTTCAACTCGCGAAGGCCGACCTCGAGGATATTTTGAAGAGGCAAAGTTCCAACGTCAACATTAAACTTCGAACCGTTCCAGCCGAATTTTATCCTTTCATTTCTGGGAAACACAACGAGAAAGCCGAATCTTTGGGTAAGACACATAATGTCCAAGTTCGAGTTCCCCCGCACCATATGTGGACGTCTCAGCCACCGCCTCGACCAAGTCAGACGCCTACTTTCACACCTGCCGCGGGTGATCATCACATTACTCTTGGTGGTGATCGGGCAGCTGTTCAAGCAGCGCGAGCAGAGATCGAGGCGCAAGTGGAGCAGCTCCGTCGGAAGCTAGCAGTGGATCGATTGTCCATTAACAAAGGAGCCCACCAATTCATCATTGGCGAGAAAGGAATCCCCGTCGAGGAATTCTTTGCCTCTACCAATTGTGCTATCATCCTACCTGCAGACGACGAGGATGAAAAAATTACAATTGTTGGTCTTGCTGAAGATATTCAAGGTGCGATGGACAAGGCTATGGAGCTGTCAACCAGCATGAGAACCACATATGTCGACATAGCACGGCAGCTCAGCAAGAATCCAGGTGCCCATGAACATCAACATGTGCGAAACATCACCCAATATCTTCATGATCGACAGGAGATCAACAGACTTGAGAGGTCGTTCCAAGCTGCAATTTTCACCCCGGATGTGGATGGGCCAGTTACACCCTGGACCGTTTACGCGCGGGATGCTAAAAATGTCTTTGAAGCACAAACAGAGATTAAGGGTGTAGTGGCGGCGCATCCTGCGTCTCGAATGACCACGATCCCCGTTGACCCATTTTTCCACAATTACCTGAAGAGAGACATTAAACCCAGAATCAAGCAAGATTATGGTGTCCATGTGGTTGTTCCAGAGAACTCCCAGACTATACTTTTAGTATTTGAAGGAGAGCGAGGGATTGAGCCACAATATGAAATCCCACGGGGTGAGACTCCTAGCGCTGATGAGATTAAAGCTTTCCAGCAAGGCTTGGAGGATGCTCGAAAGCACATTCTGGATATCATTGAGGCTCAGGCCGAAATCATCAGCAGATCCGTTGAAGTTCCTCAGATGTAAGTTTGCCAGGCTAACTTCTCGTTAACCACTGACATGGTTCTGTAGATTTCACAAAAAGCTTCAGAAATTCATCCTGAACGAACAAAAAAATCGTCCGGCCGACCAAATCCCGGTTAGAGTTTTCCCCACCGGCACCGTCATCACTCTCCGTGGACCTGCTCCAGCTGTTGAGAGCTTAGAAGCAAAGGTGAGAGCATTTGTGGACCAGGCGATTGAGGATGAGAAAGAGCGCGGCTTTACTCTCTCTTTTGACTTCCCGAAGGAGCACGCCGGGCAATTGGTCGGTCGTGGAGCCAGTAAGATCAACGAGCTTCGGGAGCAGTTTGACGTTGAGATCAAAGTCGATGACGGAAAGGTCGAATTGAGGGGTCCGAAGGCTAAAGCTGAGGCTGCAAAGTCTCATATCACGTCTCTCGGGAGACAATGGGCTGATATAGCTACCTATACCCTGAAGGTCGATCCGGAATACCACAGCGAGCTTATCGGTTCTAAAGGGGCTGTGATTAACAGGCTCCAAACCAGATATAAGGTTCAAATACACTTTCCGCGCCAGAATTCCACCAGGGATGACCAGTCCATTGCGGATAATGCCAGTGATGCTGGTCGACGGGGGAACAGGCCTGAACAGCTTCCGGACCAAGTCATTGTCAAAGGACCGAAGAAGGGCGCTGATGAAGCCAGAGATGAGATCCTATCGCTACTTCAATATCTCAAAGACAACTCTCACGAAGCAGCCGTCACTGTCAAGGCAGGGCAGATTCCACAGCTTATTGGCCAGCGCGGAAGCGGCATGGATGAGATCCGGCAATCAACCGGCGCAAAGATTGATGTGCCCAACAACGCTAGGGGCTTGTCGCCCGAACAGGAGGTCGTCATCAAGATCAAGGGTACAAAGTCCCAAATGTCGCAGGCTAAGAAATTGATTGAGGAAAAGAGAGATATCTACGACCAAACGATCAAGAAGACTGTGTCAGTAGACAAGAAATACCACAGGATGCTCATTGGGTCTGGAGGTAAGTTGTAAATACTGCTGGCTGTCACATTTGCTAACATAAATTAGGCGCTACTATTCGAGATATTGTTGTCAAAGCCGGTGGCTCGGACGATAGCCGGGAGAGTGCCCGAACGGTTCAATTTCCTAAATCTGAGGCCGATGGGAATGACATCCGAATTGAAGGCAAACAGGAACTAGTCGACAACATCATTGCCACTATCAATCAGATGGTATCTGTGCTGGATAGCCAGCAAACAGAAGAGATTGATGTTCCTTCAGAGAAGCATCGATCGTTGATTGGCCGCGGCGGGGAGGTCAAAAAGGACTTGGAATCCAAATTCAAAGTCACTCTTGATATTCCAAGACAAAACAGTGGCCAAACCGTAGTCAAGATCACCGGTCAACCAGCTGATGTTATGAAAGCGAGGGCGCACATCGAAGATCTTGTCAAGGAGCAACAGGGCGAGACTATTCAAGTGCCTCGCAAAGTCCACCATTCTGTTGCCGACAATGGCCTGTTCTTCCGCAGACTGCGAAACGATCACAAAGTCACTGTCGATCATGCGGGACACAAAGTTCCCCCAAAGCCAACCGCACCAGCAAACGTCCGAGCCAATGGTGGTTCCATGCCCCTCATTACAGACGATGCAGCTGACACGGCCGATGTCCACTCGTGGAAGACGGTCGACATGTCAGAATCCGACCTCGATGGAGATATTCCCTGGATTCTACGTGGCCCTCCAGATAATGTTGCAAAGGCCCAAGCCGCCGTGCAAGCCGCTCTTGAGCAAGCACTTCAGAACTCTACTATTGGCTACCTGACTCTTCCTGACCCTGGTACCTATAGGTACGTTATTGGCCAAGGTGGACGTAAGGTCGACAGTATCAGGAAGGCTACAGGCTGCAAGATTACTGTCCCAAGAGACCAAGCAAGAGACGAGGCAATCGAGATTGTAGGAAGTGCAGAGGGTGTCGATGCTGCGAGGGATTTGATATTGACCGCTGTGAAGGAGGGCGCAACCGCCAACGGCAATCGGTCGTAAATCATAGACAGGTCGTCTATTTTGGAATTGGTAGAAATTTGATGTTGGAGTCGCACATCTGCAAGTAGTTCATATGCATTTTGCGAAGGTTGTACTAAAAAGGAACAGGCGGCAACGAGGAGAAGTCGTCGACCGACTTTGTGCATTGGAGCCCTTTCTTAGCTAGGTAGTCGTCATTGGCGGTAGCATTTCAAGTTACAGAAAATTCAGTCTTGGCTA